>ERZ826146.843-NODE-843-length-33117-cov-4.566179_pt1 | contig 33117 bp, 29 predicted proteins | sample MGYA00519857_ERZ826146 | MGnify/ENA primary metagenome ERZ826146 (study PRJEB31778, sample SAMEA3449222) | human gut metagenome | biome: human gut; feature: human-associated habitat; material: faeces | place: United Kingdom | collected 2010/2012 ...
TCCCACCGAAGATTTATTCGGAACCGCTGCGCATCCTCCTGACGATGCTGTGTTATTACAAAGATGTCCTGCCCCAGGGAGCACCCAGCTCACCGGCAATTACCAATATCATCATGTTCTCATTCGACGAGCATCTTGGGCAATGGTGCCGGGAGCGGAACATTGCATATACCCGGTATTGCGATGACATGACTTTCTCTGGCGGCTTCGATCCCGCAGAAGTGACAGACTTTGTCAGGCTGGAATTGAAGAAACTGGGGTTTCTCCTGAATGAACAGAAAACCCAGGTTCAACGCCCTGGACAACAGCAGTCCGTTACAGGAATTGTCGTAAACGAGAAGATGAGCATCCCTGCGGAATACCGGCGCAAGCTGCGTCAGGAGATATATTTCTGCCAGAAATACGGCATTCAAAGCCATCTTCAGCGGCTTGGACTTGAGATTCCAGAGGAAACATACCGAGTGAAACTATTGGGCAGAGCGAACTATGTGCTGCAAGTAATGCCGAACGATTCGCAGATGCTGGACGCAAGAAACATACTACTCGGCTTGGCACGCGGCTCCAACTGAGCCATATATAACAGGATATACGAATAGAGGGACACTGATCGTTATGGTTGGTGTCCCTTTTCTGTTACCCCCGTACATACCATCAAAAGGAGGAAACGCCAATGTATCATTTGGTAGTCACCGAAAAGCCGTCAGTCGCACAGTCGATTGCCGCCGTAATCGGAGCCAGACAGCGAAAGGACGGATATCTGGAAGGGAACGGATATCTCGTCAGCTGGTGCATCGGTCATCTGGTAGAGCTGGCAGACCCGACTGCATACGGCAATTTCGAAAAATGGAGAAAGGAGGATTTACCCATACTGCCGGACAAGTGGCAGTATCAGATTTCGCACCGCACAAGGAAGCAGTTTGAGGTACTGCGCAGCCTCATGCTCCGTCCTGATGTAGACCGGCTGATTTGTGCCACCGATGCTGGTCGTGAAGGTGAGCTGATATTCAGGCTTACCTATCATCAGAGTGGATGCAGGAAACCTTTTGACCGCCTTTGGATTTCCAGCATGGAGGATTCCGCTATTCGCGAGGGATTCCAAAAACTGAAGCCGTCCGCCCAATATGATTCCCTCTATTATGCCGCCCTGTGCCGGGAGCGTGCCGATTGGTTAATCGGTATCAACGCTACCCGGCTTTTCTCATGCCTGTATGGTCAGCCGCTTGCCATTGGCAGAGTCATGACACCCACATTGGGTATGACCGTCCAGCGTGAGGCCGCGATTGCCGCGTTTGTGCCGGAGCCGTTCTACACAGTCCAGCTTTGTGTCAATGGCATGGAGCTGGGAAGTAAGCGATTTCCTGACCGGGACAGCGCAGCCAGTCTTCTGGCAGCCTGCAAGAAAGAAGAGAATGTATTGATTCAGTCCATTGATCGAAAAGAGCGGGCAGAGAAAGCCCCTGAACTCTATGACCTGACAACACTTCAGCGGGATGCGAATCGTATTCTCGGTTTCACAGCCCAGCAAACCCTCGACTACACACAATCCCTATACGAAAAGAAGCTGGTCACCTATCCCCGGACGGACAGCCGCTATCTGACCGAAGACGCTGCGCCGATTTTGGAGCAGTTGGTTCCTGTTGTAGCAACGCTATTCCATGTGAGCGGTGAAGTGGCCTTGAACACGGAGCAGGTCATCAACAACAAAAAAGTATCCGATCACCATGCTCCGTTAGATCCTGCAACTGGAAAAGCATATCAGTTGCACCATATAGGGCAAAAGGCTGATGGTACATTGGCTGTCCTGACAGAAGCCCAACATCAGGGCAATTCGGCAATTCTCAATATCGCTGAAAAAGCATCTGAGATTGATCGACCTGGATTTGGAAATACTCGAAAAGAGTTCTGGCAATATGTAGGCAACCATGTATTCGGAAACGGAGGTGTATAACATATGAGCGATATTATCGATATTTTGAAAAATGCTCCAGAGTATATCGGCGGAAATGGTAGAACAGATACAGAAATTGAAACCGCAGAGAAACAGCTCGGTATTAAGTTCTCACCTGATTACAGATGCTATCTCAAAGATATTGGATTAGCTTGCTTTGATGGGCATGAGCTGACCGGCATCTGTAAATCTGCTCGATTGAATGTTGTAGATGTTACTTTGTTACAGAGACAGCGTGTTTCGGATGCCTACTCTTGGTATGTTGTCGAAGAAACAGGTATTGATGGAATTGTGATCTGGCAGGCCCCTACGGGAGATATTTTTCAAACGGCCCTTGGAGCAAAGACACGAAGGATTTCTGATTCATTAGCGGAATATATAATAGGAAACTACTGATACTATCTTCATACATCGAGTAGGAGGGACAAAGTAGCCCCGACCTCTCACACCACCGTGCGTACCGTTCGGTACACGGCGGTTCAATCGCATAAGTGCAGAGACTCGTAGTAGTTCTGGATTTCAAAGTATCCGGCTTCTGCGAGTCTCTTGTTCGTAATGGTCTTTGTAAGAATACCGCTTCCGGCAATTGCCCAATACCCCTTTCGTGAGTTCCCGTTTCTGTGGGCCTGCCACTGCGGCATTCCCAATTTCATCAGGTTCTTTACTCTCGTTCCGGGAAGCTTCCATTGTTTCCAGATGTAGCACCGGAACCTTCTCCGCAGCCATTCATCCCATCTTTGCATCGTTGTCTTCATGCTCGCAATTCCGAAGTAACCAAGCCAGCCCCGGATGTAGACTTTTACCTTCTGCATCACCACTCGGACATTTCTGCCCTGACTGCGGGAAGTCAGTTCTTTCAGCTTTGCTTTGGCTTTCTTCAAGGACTTTGCGTGGGCCCGGACATATACGCCCTTTCTCCCCTTCCCTAGTGCAAAGCCCAGAAACTTAAAATTTCGGATTGAGAATATGCTGACAACTCTGCTCTTTTCCATGTTCATCTTGAGTTTCAGCTTTCCCTCAAGATATCGCTGGGTCGTTTCCAGAAGTCGTTCTGCTGCCCGCTTGCTCTTTGCCAGGACGACAATATCATCCGCATAGCGAACGACCGGCACGCCCCGTCTTTCCATCTCCTTGTCATATTCGTTCAGATAGATGTTGGCAAGCAGTGGACTGAGCGGGCCTCCCTGAGGAGAGCCTTCTTCTGTCTTCACCAGCAATCCTTTTTCCATGACCCCGGCTTTCAGATACCGTTTCATCAGTTCTATAACTCGCTTGTCATGGATGTTCTTTCGCAGAAGATTCATCAGCAATTCGTGGTTCAGGGTATCGAAGTATTTGGATAGATCCACAAGCACCGCCTGGGTATATCCCTGCTCCGCATATTCCTTCACTTTCAGAATCGCCATCTGGGCGCTTCTGCCCGGACGGTAGCCGAAACTATTGTCCGAGAACAACGGTTCATAGATTGGTGTTAGCTGCTGTGCAATTGCCTGCTGGATAATGCGGGGTACGAAAGTTGGGATTCCCAACTTTCGTACCCCGCCGTCCGGCTTGGGAATTTCCTTTCGGCGTACTGGCTGGGGCGTGTACTTTCCCTGTCGTATCGTTTCCAGAAGTTCTTCCCGGTGTTCTCTCAACCAGGGCAGCGCCTGCTCAACGGTCATCCCGTCAATTCCCGGCGCTCCCTTGTTGGCCTTGACCCGCCTGTAGGCTCTGTTCAGGTTGTCCCTGCTTAGAATCCTTTCAAGCAACTCTGCACCGTCCTGTTCTCTTACTTCCTGACCGCCAACACTCTGCGCTCCCGCATACCCTTCGTGTTCCGCACTATCTCTTTGCGGGCAGCTCAGGTTTTCCTGATATTCTGCGTTCTTCATGTTGACCTCCTTCTGTAATCTACTTAGGACTTACGATTGTTCGGCCCTTCCCAGGATTTTTTCCCCTGGTACTATGGCCTCTGCTGACTTCTTGCCGTTCGTTGTTACTGCGCATTTTTTTGAATACGTCGGCAAGACCTCCCCGGGTACTCACACGTTCTTTCCCTCTTTACCTGCCGCATTTACCGCAAATGATTCCGTGTAGCTACTGGGCTTTGTTTTGTCGTGCAAACTCACCCTCATTTACGGCCTTGTATGCGATTTCTGTTCGTCAGGCCAGAGTTTTGCCCATTAGGGGAACTTTCACCCCCTAAAATCCGGCTTTCTTCAGATTCCGCCTCACGGCGGACACCCTTGCCTTTGGCTAAATCTTCCCGCTACCAGGCGACTTCGGGACTTTCACCCTAGAGAACGTGCGCTCACCGGGCGCACACGGAAAATGACTTCGTCTCAGATTGAGGCGAAGTCATTTTTTCAGCTGATAGTAAAAGTGTAGTCTTCAATAGTTATCAGTGTGTTTGCAACAGTGCATTGCCTGCTTTATGGAGCAGATCTGGGGTTTGGGGTTTGCCCCAACAAGTAAAATCCGGCTGGGTAGCACCCAGACACTGCTTGCGACTACTTATTTCTCTTGCGACTACTTATTTCTCTTGTATCCTTCAACTTCTTGTAATTTTGACAGCATCCGTTGAAAATACAACCACAGCATGATACAATATAGCTAAAGATAACTTGTAACAAAGTTGTTCTTGTTCTTATGATAGTCGGCTGAAACGACGTCTAAGTATATTTCACTATATTATTCAAGATTTGCATGGTAGTATCTAATGGTTTCAATTGTTTGCTTCTTTTCTTTCATCAAGCATCCAATAATCCCATCCAGCACTAATATCAGCGCAACTTCATTAAAATTTCCTGGCATATTTTTTTTGGCAAACACCGTAGCATATTCATCTGTATCTCTAATCGGAGGTGTTTCCTTTATTGCGACAACACAATTTGCTTCCAGTGCAATTGGTGAATCGGTATGCATCGTTAGCACAGCTGTCCGTGCACCATGACTTTTTGCCTTTTTCACCAAACTCAACACTATTTCTGTTTTTCCGGAACCAGAACCAACAATTAATAAATCTCCAGTCTGAATGCTCGGTGTGCATACTTCTCCAACTAAATAAGTTTCATGCCCAGTTTGCATTAATCGCATCGCAAAACTCTTCATCGAAAGTAAACTTCGCCCAGCTCCGCCAACAAAAATACGTTTTGCTGCATTAATTTCTTTCATAAGAGCTTTTAACTCAATATCTTTTACGTCTTTGATAATTTCTTTTAGGGTATGAAGTTCACTCAACGCAATATCCTTTGCTGTCATTTCTTTTTCCCCATAATCTCATATATTTGTTTTGTAACTTTTCTGGGTTCTGTTGCATTGGTGATGGCACTTCCAATGATCACCAAATCAGGTTGATAGGTAAGAACTTTGGGTAACGTTTCTAAATCTATTCCGCCTGCAACCGCAATTTTTGTTTGCCTTATGGTTTCCCGCAAAATCTTCAAAGTTTTTTCAGAACTTGTCTCTCTGTTAACAGAAACAGCCCTATGCGTACAAATGTAGTCTGGATGCATGTTGTCAATCTGTTTTCCCCGTTCGGCGATGTCCTCTTCTTTTATTCCCATCATATCTACTAATACTTGTTTTCCATAGTCTCTTGCCGCTTGTATTGTCTGGAGAATTGTTTCATCCCAAGTTTGAGCAGAAACTGTCACAATGTCTGCTCCAGCTTTATATGCGATTTCTGCAAGAGCATAGCCCCCATCCATAATTTTATAGTCTGCAAGCACTCGCAGGCATGGCGATATTTTTTTAAAATCATTAATTATTTCAATTGGTTGCATAATGGAGAATGGAGTACCAATCTCAACAATATCAATTAAATCTTTTAGAGACTCTACAATATCTATTGCGCGCTTTTTTTCAATTCGGTCTAATGCCAGTTGAAGTTCCATACTTTTTTCCTTTCTTTTATTTTTTTGAATTTAAAAGATCAAGAGTTGCAATTATGGAGTGTAAAATGAATTTTCAATGATAATTTGGGGATGGGAGCCAAGTGTACTTAGGTTCTCTGGTGTCGCACCAGAGTCAGTAATAAAATAATCGACTTTATTCCAAGAAAGGTATTGTGCAACACCGCCAATAGAAAATTTTGAATGATCACACATAATAACACACTTTTCGCTATTGTTTGCAACGATGGACTTATAAGCGATTTCCTGTGGATCCAAAACTGTAGGTCCATCGTGGTACCGGATTCCGCTCGAACCAAAAAAAGCTGCAGTAAAACGAAAATCTTGTAGCGAACGTTCCACTGAACGACCATATATATGCATGGCCTGGTAATTAACAAATCCACTAGGGAGATATAAGTAATTATCAGTTCCTTGACTTTGCATGATATTGGCAACAAGCATAGAGGTGGTTACAACCGTAATAGAATGAAAAGAATCGAGCAAAGTTGCCAAATAGCTTGCCGTGCTACCACTATCAATGAAAAATACAGCATTATTTTTTAAAAATCGCGCTGCGCTCTTAGCAATTTTTATCTTTTCGTTTCTATATTGCTCTAATTGCAGAGAAGGGAGTTCTCTAAACAAAGTTCCAATACAATTTGCCCCACCGTGTGTTTTCTTTATGCAACCCGCAGAATCTAAATAATGAAGATCTTTTCTTATTGTTTCATTGGTTACTTGAAAATGGCTAGAGAGTTCTGCTGTGGTTATGGATCCCTTTTCGTTAACCAACTCTAAAATCCGATCTCGTCGAGAACGTTTTTTATTTACCATAAATAACCTCCTATTTTTCTCCAAACATTATAGCTCACTTTTTTATGATCGTTAGTGGCTCAAATATTCGCGATCATGTGGCTCAAAAATTCATTGACATTCACAATTGTAGCACAGTTATTTTTAGAATACAAGTGATTTTGTCATTAACACAACAGTTTATTTGTATTATTTAGAAAAAACACAAAATATTTAGTTGCGTTTCAAATTGAATTTGTTGCGATTTTTCGTTAATTTGCTATAAAACAAAATATGAAAATGTGCGAATCGGAGAAATATAATTCCGTACGCAATTGAGTCTTGCTTATATGGAAAAAATATAGTACTTTATGAGTGAAGCGAGAAGTTCGCTAAAATTCAAACAATAAGGAGGAGACATATGCAATCAATTTTAGTGGTTGGCGCTGGCAGAGAAGGAAAAGGATTTTTGGGAGAGACATTTTCTACAGACGGTTGGCAAGTCTATTTCCTAGACAAAGACCCGGAAGTAGTAAATGCATTGAAAACGGGCAAATATAACGTTACTGTTTATCAGGAAAACGGAACCTTTAAGCGGGAAATTACTGGCTATGAAGTTTATGGCTATGACGAGGAATATTCGTGTTTGCCTGCGATATTAGAGGCCGAAGTAATTGCCCTTTGCCTGTATCCAGAAGATATCCCTGAAGCGGCTGCTTATCTTGGTAAAGGCATTTCGGAGCGCGCTCGCCGAAATGGTGATAAGCTTACAATTCTATGCTGCACGAACAAAAATCATAGCATTCCCGCATTCAAAAAGGCGTTTGAAAATGCGTTGGAGGGCAGCCAAGAAAGGGCATGGTTCAGTGAAAATGCCATTGTTACAGATGTGATTGTGCGTAGATCCACAAATGCTGAAACGACAACTGCGTTGGATGTTGTTACGACAGCAACCATGTCATTGCTGATTCAACCCCCCGTTTATGCAGATTTTAGCAAAACGCGTTGGATGGAATTGCGCGATGATTTGGAACAATTAAAGGAAATTAAGTTGTACACATACAATGCGCCGCATGCAGCTTGTGCTTATGCAGGTTATTTAAAGGGTTATAAAACCATTTTAGAGGCATCTGCTGACCCTGAAATCGCAGCATTACAAGATGAGGTACTTAAAGAAGCAATTCCGGGACTAAGCAAGGAGTTTGGCATACCAGAAGAGGAAATTTGGGCTTTTTGTTCTTTCCCTGGAACAAAAGAAAAAATGGATGACTCGATTTACCGTGTCGCTGTCGATCCAATTAGAAAACTTTCCCGTAATGACAGATTAACTGGAAATGCTATGTTCTGCTTCAAGTATGGTATTGACCCCAAAGCATTGATCAAGTCTATTGCTAATGGCATGGCTTACGATGAACCAAGAGACGAAAAGGCTATGCTGATTCAGAATATGATTCGAGAAGAAGGTATTGAAGCAGCGATAGCAAAAGTGTGTGGAGTTTCTGCAGACCATGACTTGGTTACTCGCGTCGCTGCTGAATATAAAACAATTAAAGGTTAACACCTTTGATTTATATTTTGTTCTAAAATAGGAGGAAAATTATGAAGAAGGTTGTCTCTATTCTACTCGCAATGACTATCTTATGCTCTCTGTTTACTGGATGCGTAACCAATAACAATTCTACCTCTGACACGTCACCTGCTGGCAATTCCACAACTACAAACGATACGAAAACTTATCGCATGGCTCTCATTCAACCTCAAAACAACCTTGATTATTTTAACTTTATCACAGCGTCTGCCCAGAAGTATGCGGATGCAAACGGAATTGAGTTAACTGTTTGGCAGCAGAATAGTGATCAGGCTAAGGGCGGAGAGTTTGTGGATATGGCTGTTGAACAAGGCTATGATGCTGTTATGATATGTGATGCGCAGGGAGCTGCACGCGCAGCGATGGAAGAAGCCCAAGGGAAGATTGCTATCATTGGTTATGATGCAATGGCCTACCCTGACCTCTGCAATGCTGCAATTTCTACAGATAATGTCGCCATGGGTCGTATGCTGGGCGAATATGCCGTAGAATTTATGAAAGATGACGGCAAGGATTCCTTCAATGTTATTTATTCTTATAACAATACATCTCAGTCTGAACGTGACCGTCAGGCAGGCATGGCAGAAGCTTTTAAAGCAAGTGGTATTACAATTAACAGCGAAGAGGTATCTTCTGCTGACATTAACCTTGAGGGTGGTCTTGGCCTGTGGGATGACTTGGTTATCCGGAAGGCTGAAGGCGAGTTGGACTATGCAATGTGCGCAAACTCCACTAACGCTCTCGGCTGCCTAGCAGCAAGCGAATCTGCAGGTCGTACCGACTATAAAGTTTTTGGCATTGACGATGAGGCTGATCAGCTTGCTGCGCTGACAAAAGAAAATGGCATCTATTATGCCACCGTCGCACAGAACCCATTTGAAATTGGCGTCCGGGTTATGGAGGCTGCTGTTCACGCGGTTGAGGGGCAGGACGATGGAATTGTGAAGGTTGATGGCATTCTTGTTACTCGTGACACCGTGCAAGAGTATGTGGCGAACCGCGAAAAGGCATTGGAAGAGCTGAAGGATTATTTAGCAATTATCACTGCATCTTAATCTTTAGCTACAACAAAAGGCCGGGTAACGCCAATGAGACGTACCCGGCCTTTTTAAGAAAGGTGGGATATCTATATGGGCGAAGAACTGTTGAGATTAAAAAATATACGAAAATCCTTTAATTCGGTGACTGTTCTGGAGGATATTAACATCACTTTATCTAAAGGAGAGGTAATTGCGCTCGTAGGCGAAAATGGAGCCGGAAAAAGCACATTGTCAAATATAATTTCTGGAGTTTTGAAACCAGATGGCGGGCAGATCTTTTTTGAAGGAAAAGAATACAAGGAACTTACAATCAAACAAGCGAAGGACCTTGGTATCAAAATGGTGCATCAAGAGCTCCTTGTTCTTCCTAAATTAAATGTTACAGCCAACATCTTTATTGGTTCGGAATACCAAAACCACGGGTGGATGGACGTACCGAAGATGCATGAAAAAGCGAGCGAGCTTTTGAATACTGTTGGTTTGAGTATTAGCCCTAAAACACGTGTTGCGGAGATTGATATTGCAGGACGTCAAATGATAGAAATTGCACGTGCGATTGCAACAAATGCGAAAATCATTATCTTGGACGAACCCACTTCTTCTCTTTCGGATGTAGAAATTAAGAAACTGTTCGAAACAGTTAATAGGCTAAAGAAGCAGGGAATTTCTTTTATTTTTGTTTCTCACCGCTTACAAGAGGTACTAACCCTGTCAGATCGTATTTACATTCTAAAAGATGGACGCTTGACAAAAGAACTCTATCCTGAAAACACGACAGAAGATGAAATCGTTATGAATATGGTAGGTCGTAGTTATGACGATTACTATAAACGCAAGCGCGTTTATTTTGGCAAAGAGGTGTTGCGGATTGAAAATTATTCTGGCATAGATAATAAGGTTCTAGCACGTAATGCACATACACCAAGAAACATCAGTCTTCAATTAAACGAAGGCGAAGTTTTAGGTATAGCAGGCTTGGTCGGTGCCGGACGAACGGAGCTGCTCCGTCTGATTTTTGGAGAGGACAAAAAAGAAAGCGGCGAATGCTTCCTATGTGGAGAACGTGTCAATATACGCCGGTGTAAAGATGCTTATGACCTGGGTATGGCTTGGGTTACAGAAGACAGAAAAAATGAAGGTCTTATCCAAAAATTTGATTTAAAGACGAACATTGCACTTCCTATCCAGTCTCTGGTGCGAAAAGGCCTTTTTGTTGATGTAACAAAAGAGAATGCTATTGCAGACGAATTTATCGAAAATTTACATGTAAAAACAACGGGAAGATCTCAACAGGCGCGGTTTCTTTCTGGCGGAAATCAGCAAAAAGTTGTTTTGGCAAAATGGCTGGCAAGTAATCCGCGTATATTAGTCTTAGATGAGCCGACTCGCGGAATTGACGTGAGTGCAAAGGCGGAAATTTATGCATTGATTAATAATTTGACAGCACAAGGTATGGCAATTTTGTTGGTTTCCTCTGAATTGCCAGAAATAATGGGCATTAGCGATAGAATTATAGTTATGCATGATGGTGAGATTACCGGCGAGTTCCAACGTGAAGAGTTTTCAGAACAAAGCATCATGACCTGTGCAATCGGGAGGAGAAAAGAATGAACCTGAATTCTAAACAAAAGTTTCTTGAATTGAGCAAGAGATATTCTGCACTTATTATCATCATCTTTTTGGTCGTGTTATTCGCTGCGCTGAACCCGCGCTTTCTGTCTGCAGTCAATATTACGAACATCGTTCGCCAAGCAGCCATTATGATCATCGTTGCATGCGGAGCTACATTCATCATGATTGCTGGAGATGTTGATATTTCCTGCGGGGGTGTTGCATGCATAGCTGCAATAATAGCTGCAATTTGTATGAAAAAGGGCATGGGAGTCCCGGTAGCTATAACTGTTGCTGTACTTACCGGTACTCTTTTTGGTCTGTTATCTGGCATATTGGTATCCCGTTTTGCATTCCCCCCCATGATTGCAACACTATGTGTAACAAATCTTACTACAGGTATCGGGAACTTGATTACGAATGGAACAGCAATCTATGATTTGCCTGACGAATTCTTGGTTCTTGGTCGTGGTTATATAGGTCCAATTCCTGTGCAGGTTGTTATCATGGCAGTTATTACAGTTATATCAGGTATTGTGCTTTCCAGTACAACTTACGGCCGCTATATTTATGCAATAGGCGGTAATACCACAGTTGCAAAACTCTCCGGAGTAAATGTATCAAAACTTAAGGTAACTTATTATATGGTAGGCGGGGCTCTTTCAGCATTCGCTGGTGTATTGATTACGAGCAGAATGGGCACCGCACAGCCGACTTTGGGTACAAACTGGCCAATGGAAACCATCGCTGGCATCGTTATTGGTGGTACACATTTTCAAGGCGGTAGTGGCACTATCGTAAATAGTGTTTTGGGTGTCTTGCTTATGACTATGATTACTAATGGTCTCAATCTGTTAGGGGTTAATACATTCTGGCAGTCTGTCGTTTCTGCACTATTGTTGATTATTACGATTGTAATTAGTACATTCCAGGATCGAAAAAAGGGTTTGCTGTAAATGAAATGTTTTAATCTTTGAATGAAGAGGAGGAGTATGATGTTTGATATTGTAGGAATCGGCGAATGCGTAGTCGATATGACACCAGCCGGGGAATCGGAAAGAGGAAATGCTCTTTTTGAACGCCATCCAGGCGGCGCACCCAGCAATATGCTTGCTTGTGCAGCTAAGCAAGGCCTCAAAACGGCCCTAATTAGTATTGTCGGAGACGATTCTTTCGGTCATTACCTTGTCGGAGTTTTAAAAGATGTTAATATCGATGTCCGTGCAGTACATTTTTCTGAAAATTTACCAACATTTGTTGCATTGGTTGACTACGACGACCGCGGGGATAGACGTTTTTTTAAAATGCAGCTGGAATCTTCCCTTTCGGGATTTTCTCCTAACCATTTAGACAAAGAACTAATTAGCCAGGCAAAACTTGTTCACATCGCTGGTTCTATGCTGGCGTGGCCTGATTCTCTAGAAGCAATCCGTCAAGCAATTGACTTTGTACATGAAGAAGGAAAACTTGTCAGTTGTGATGTAAATTGGCGTGAGATGTTGTACGATCAAGAATATGCACAAACTATAGCAAAGCCGATTCTATATGAAATGGATATCTTAAAGATGTCTGAAGAAGAAATGAGTCTTTATACCGGGACAAGCGATTTAGTAGAGGGTACAAAAATATTGTGTGAAGCCGGCGTTAAGCTAGCAGCTGTGACGCTTGGGGCAAGAGGCTGCTATTATCGCTATAAAAACGGATCAGGCCGGCTGTATACTTATGACACAAAAGTAGTGGATACAAATGCTTCTGGTGATACATTTACAGCGGTTATGCTGGCTGGTCTGGCCGAATACAGTTACGATATAGACTCTATTTCCAATGACATTATGTACCACATTATGGAACGAGCAAACGCGGGAGGCGCTGTTTGTGCCGCAAAACGCGGCGCAATTTATGCTGTTCCATCAGTTGAGGAAATAGATAATTGCATGAAAACCGTACCTCTTTTAAAGTTGGATTGAGAAAGGAGATAAGTGTATGTTGAAACGTGGTATGCTGAACGCACAGGGAAAATTCCTTTTAGCAAGAACAGGTCATTTGGATTACTTGGGAATTACCGATGCTGGATTCAACATTCCTGAAGGAATTGAAGTTGTGGATTTGGCGGTGAAACCTAATTTACCTGAGTTACTGGACGTTCTAGATATAATTAAGAAAGAAATTGCTATAGAAAAAATCTTCCTTGCAGATAAAATTGTTGATTACGCTCCGGAACTACTAAAGGAATATGAAAAACGTTTTACAAAAGAAAAGATTGAATTTATTCCTGATGGACAACCGTTCCGTGAAAAGATGAAACAATGTAAAGGCGTTTTTAGAACTGGCCAATATTGGCTCCACTGTCCCAATGTTATAATTCAAGCAGGATGTACCTACGAAGAGGGATATGTGGACTAAGTTCAGTTTTGCAAACAGTTTGGTAAGAGGTGTAAACATATGAAAAAAATGAATTTTGCAATTTTGGGAACAGGAAATATTGCAGCACAGATGGCTGACACTGTTTCCAGAATGAACAATGTTGTTCTTTATGCTTGTGCATCCAGAACACAAGAAAAATCAGAAGATTTCGCAAATAGATTCGGCGTTCTAAACGCTTATGGCTCTTATGCTTCAATGTTGGAGGACGACAATATTGATTTGGTATATGTGGCTACACCACACTCATTGCATTATGAACATACGCTGTTATGTTTGAATAAGGGAAAAGCTGTATTGTGTGAAAAACCCTTCGCTTTGAATTATATACAGGCTAAAGAAATGATTGACACAGCACGCGAAAAGAAGTTGCTTTTGGCAGAAGCAATGTGGATGCGCTATCAGCCAATGGCAAAAAAAATTTGTGATTTAGTTGATAGTGGTATTATCGGCACGCCCAGATTGTTGCTTGCTAATAAAGGTGAGCTCGATCTAAACGGATTTGCGCCGGAACTAGCTGGTAGTACCCTGCTTGGTTTAGGAGTCTATGCAATCAACGATGCATTTCTCGTTTTTGGTAATAACTATGAAGATGTTACATCAACAGCTATTTTCGAAGAGAATGGTCTAGATGGCGCAAATTCGATTATTTTGAAGTATGCTAATGGAAAGATGGCTATGTTAAGCAGTAGCATGATTGCGCCGACAAGTAATAAGTGGTATATCAGCGGCGATGATGGTATGTTGGAAATTCAAGGGTTAAGCAGACTGAAAACAGTAAGGCATTATAATCGTAAAAGAGAACTGGTACAAGAATTTAATGCTGAAGGCTTAGATACAGGCTATGAATACGAAGTACAGGCCTGTATGGAGGCCCTTGAAAGCGGCGCTATCGAATGTCCTCAAATGCCGCATGAGGAGACGATTGCTGTTATGAAGCTTATGGATCGGCTTCGGGATGATTGGGGTTTAAAGCTTGTGGGAGAATAATAAACTGTTGGCGAGACGAGTTGATGTAGCTTGCGCCGGCGATTAATCGCCCTATTGACCAATTGAACAAATTGTGTTTTGTTCAAACGTATAGTATAGTGGTAAGCGTCAAACCATCTCCAGCTAAGACAAACCGGCAGGCCCCAACGAGCCTGCCGGTTTGCTTAATCATCATTATCGTGTTCTTTGGAAAAATCCATCCATTCCCCAAGTGTTCTCTTGCTTTCTCCGTAGCACTGTAAGCGTCAAATCTACCCCCGCAAAGAAACTGCCGGACACCAACTAAGGTATCCGGCAGTTTCTTTGCGGGGGTAGATTTGACGCTTACGAACGGCACCGGTAACAAAGCCTTGCTGTCAATCAATCGCACGATCTGTACAGCGCTGGACTACGCGGTGACCATCGGCTGGAGATCTGACAATCCAGCACATGACATCAATCCGTGCCTGATGAGCACCACCCCGTATTTTACTGATTTTCTGCTTGACTGGCTGAAAATTATGAAGCTTAAAGTGCGTCCGACGACCTATGCAAGTTATGAAATCACGATTGAATCGAGGGTGATTCCTTATTTCAAGGAAAAGCATCCAAACCTTCGCTTGGATGCGGTAACCGCAAAGCATATCCAAGACTACTACGCTTACGAGATGAATGTTCGCAAGGTGTCCGCAAATACTGTAAAGCATCGTCACGCAAACATTCATAAGGCACTATCCTATGCCTACAAGACTGATTTGATTCAAACCAATCCAGCTGACAAAGTTGAACTTCCGACAATCGATAAGTTTGTTGGTCATTTCTATAACGCTGCACAGCTTGAGGAGATGTTCAAGATTTTCAAAGGCGACCCGGCAGAATTTGGCGTAATTGCTGCTTCATTTTACGGTTTACGCCGTAGTGAGGTTCTTGGTTTAAGGTGGGATGCCATTGACTTTGAAGAAAAGACAATTACCATTCGTCACACCGTCAATGAGACTCGCATCGATGGCAAATACACACTGGTTCTGGCAGATACCACTAAAACAAAATCAAGCTATCGTACACTTCCTCTTGTTGCTCCTTTTGAAGCGATTCTCAAGAGAATGAAAGCAGAGCAGGAGGAAAATCGGAAGCTATGTGGTAACTGCTATTGCCAAGACTATCTTGGATACATCTATGTGAATGAAATTGGTGAGTTGATCAAACCCGGATACCTATCCTCTCATGTGCCAGCCGTTCTTAAGGAGCACAACATGCCCCCTATTAGATTTCATGATCTTCGTCACAGCTGTGCTTCACTTTTGTTTTCCCAGGGCGTCAGCTTAAAAGAAATTCAAGCATGGCTTGGTCACAGCACAATAGGTACAACCGCTAATATTTACACGCATCTGGACGAAAATAATAAGCTGTCGTCCGCAAACGCAATTCTTTCCATTTTGCCAGAAAAATAGAATCTCAGAGCAGAAAACCTGCTCTGAGATTCCAGATGGTGCCGCTAACCGGAATCGAACCGGTACGAAGATCACTCTTCGGCAGATTTTAAGTCTGCAGTGTCTACCTGTTCCACCATAGCGGCGTATTCAATCCCTTCAAATGAAGGGATATGAAGTTGGAGGGATGTTTTGGAGGGATGCTCCGAAACAGAGATAATCAAATTTGAAAAAGTTGGCTGTTTGCAAGCACTTTTCGGATTGGGTGCTGCATCCGGCCCGCGGGATTTTAAGTCTCGGGTGTCTACCTATTCCACCACAGCGGCATGTCCCCCCATGACGGGGGATATAAAATTACATAACAAATGTCAGCACATCGACACAGCCTATGGTAGCATATTTTCCGTCAACCGTCAAGTGCTACAGCTGGTCGAGATTCAGCGTGAAGGCTTGCAGACAGTTATTTAGAAACCATTCCAGCTCAGGGCTGTTCATGGCTTTCAGCGCGTCCAGAGTCTGCTGCGCCGCGGAGTCGAATTCTGTGTTGCCTGTCTTTTGCTCCTCCAGACACTTGATGTGGGCGGACAGCTTGTCCGCGGCCTTGACGAAGGGTTCCAGCTCCGCGTCGTCCTCCAGCACATAATGGGTGTAGCTGGAACGCAGCTCGGGGGGGAGCATATCCAGCAGACGGTTGCCCGCAATGCGCTCCACCTCTTTGTAGGCGGTTTTGATGTCCGGATTGTAGTATTTGATGGGCGTGGGCAGGTCGCCGGTGAGGATCTCCGAAGCGTCGTGGTACAGCGCCGCCACGGCGCAGCGGTCAGGGTCGGGGGCGGGGAGGTTCAGAATGTCCCGGCGGATCAGCGCCAGAGCATGGGCCAGCACCGCGGTCATGTGGCTGTGCTCGGAAATGTTTTCGGAAAAGGTGTTGCGCATCAGACCCCAGCGGGTTATGTAGCGCATACGGCCCATGAGAGCGTAAAATTCATTTGCCATGGATGATCTCCTCTATGTCCGCGACCAGCTGGGCGGGCGTCTCGCAGAAATGCTTCGCACCCACCGATTCCATGCAGGCTCTGTCCCGGAAGCCCCAGAGAACGCTGAGGCAGGGGACACCGGCGTTGTTCGCCGTCAGGACGTCCACGTCGCTGTCGCCGACGTAGATGCACGTATCGGCGCCGATGGATGCCATGGCCTTGTAAACCATGTCCGCGGCGGGCTTACGGGGACAGTCAGGGCTTTCCCCACGGGCGTAAATGCCGGGGAAAATGTCGGCGCAGAGGGTTTTGACCGCCGCGTCCGGCTTGTTGGAAACAATGGCGAGGGGGTAGCGCTCCCCAAGGGCGGCCAGCGCTTCCGGAATGCCCTCATAGGGCATGGTTTTGATCTGGCAGTGGGCGCTGTAATAGGGCCGGAACGCCGCAAGCACCGGGGCGGGGTTCGCACCCTCCGGGACGGCCTGAGCAATCAGACGGGCAGCGCCGTTGCCCACGAACTGGCGGACTTCCTCCACCGTGCGCTGGGGATAGCCAAAGGATGCAAGAACGTGGTTGACGCTGTCGGCAAGGTCGGCTAGCGTGTCCAGAAGCGTGCCGTCCAAATCGAATAAAATACCTGTTTTCATCATAAACCTCTGTTTTTCAGTACCCGAATGTCGTTTCCCACGAAGGTCAGACGCTGGAAGTCACCGTGGAGCCGGGACGCGATCTGGGGGGAGTAGCGGCGGCTCAGCTCGTCCACATTCAGGTTGGTGGAGATGACCATGGGCTTGACGGCCATCATTCTGTCGTTGAGCAGGCTGTACAGCGCGGCCGTGACAAACTGCCCAGGCATTTCCGTGCCGAGATCGTCCAGAATCAGAAGATCGCTGTTTGTCAGCTTGGCCGCTTCCCGGCGGGTGTCTTCGCTGGGATTGAATTTCGCCTGCTCCAGCTTGGAGAACAGGTGGCTGGAAGTTTCGTAAACAACGCTGTAGCCCCGGTCGGTCACTGTCCGGGCGATGCACGCCGACAGGAAGGTCTTTCCCAGCCCCGTCCCGCCGATGAACAGCAGATTTCCCGCGTTGGGGGTGAAGGTCGCGGCATACCGGCGGCAGATGTTCAGCGTCCGCTCCATAATGGTGCGGGGGCTGGCGCCGTATTTGGGGTCAACGGCGTCGGGGTAGTAGTCCAGCCGGAACTGGCTGAAGGTTTCCCGGCTGTTGGACAGCACGGAAATTTCCTTTTTCTGCTCCTGACGGCAAAGCTCGCTCAGGCACTCGCACATGGTAGTGCCCACATAGCCGCTGCCGCCGCATTTGTCACAAATGGGGCTTTCGTCCAAGAAGCCTTCCTCGAAATTCGCCGCGGCCAGCGCTGCCCGTTCCTGCTGTAAGCTGAGGTTTTCCCGCCGCGCCTGTTCCAGCAGCGCCTGACCGTCAGAACCCTGCAAAAAGGCCGCCTGAGCGGCCTGCGCCATGGTGCGGCGCAGAAGCATGTCGATTTCCCGGATGCGGGGGACTTTGGCATAGGCTTCTGCCAGATGCTGCCTGTTTTCCGACTCCCGGTCTTCCTTTGCCTGGGCCAGACGCGCCCGGGCGCGCTGGACCACTTCCGCACTGTATCCCACGAATCATCCCTCCTGCAATACTTTCTGAATGGCTTCCAGCTCTGCTTCGCCCAGCTGGCCGGAGGCACCCTTCGGGACGCCCGTCTTCCGGTCGCCGGTGCGGACGTCCTCGGCGCTGTGGAAGCCCTGCTGCTGCCAGCGCTGCAAAATTTTATTCATGTATGCCCAGTTCAGTCCGCCGGTGTTCAGGCAGGTGCGCTCGTAGGCCATGGAGATCAGATCGTCGTCCATGCCCATGTCCAGCCAGCTCTGGGCATAGCGCTCCTCGGCGGCGGTGAGACTGCGCCCCCGGATCTGAATCAGGTTCATCAGCCGGGACAGCCGGGAATTGCGCACGTTCTGTGCCTGAATGAAGGCGGCGGCTTCCTCCACGGTGTCGATGCCCCGTTCCGCCCAGTTGTAGGCTTCCTTCTCGATGGTGCGCAGAGACGGGTTGCGCAGACTTCCTCTCTGTCGAGCGCGTTCTTTACAGTAGCACACCAGCAGGGAGATCACGTCCGCGGTCAGTCCCAAGTAGCGCACAAAGCCCAGAAGGATTTTCAGTTCTTCCGTGTTCAGGCTCCGACCCAGCAGACGCTGCACTTCGCCGTAAAGGCTTCGGAAGGTGTTGTCCGAGTCCATGGCGTCCAGCACGTCCTTTTCGCAGTAGCTGGGACGCTCGCCGGGGGCGATGTGGCTGGGACGGTCTTCCGGCCACAGACCCAGCTGCCGCAGGGTAGCGGCGGCGCAGCCGTAGCGGGGGGCGCTGAAATGCAGATCGGCTTCCGCGTCCTCGGGGCGGTTGCCGCTGTTTATGTAAAGGTAAAGCAGCGCTGCATCCGGATTGGCGGCGGAAAGCAGCCTGCGGATGTCGCTCTGGGAAATTTTGACAGGTTCGGTTATCATTTCGGTGCCTCGCAGAAAAAGTCGTTTTCCGTCATTATACCACAGCTTCCCAACAGGGACAACGGCGGGGCGGCAGAGAATTTCGCAGAAAAACGAAGATTTTTTTTGGCAGGACACAGGATGTTGTGGGCAGGGGAGAGGGCAAGTACAAAAACCGGAGCCGACGCGCACGCGGCATGTGCATCGGTACTCCGGTTTTCGTTTATTCGCAAAAATTCTGTGGCAGAATGTACGCAGGAGAGCCGTTCCCTTCTCCCTGCGCAGGAATCGCTGAACGCAAATCTTTTTTGCCCGCTCGCTTCCGATTAAAATAAGTATTTTAATCAGAAAAGGGTATCAAAGAGAAAATACATTCTGTCTGATGCCGCGAGAAAGCAGAAGAAGCTTGTTTTCAGAGTTCCTAATTCGCGTCATACCGCTGCGCGTTCGGCGACACACTTGACAGTAAATGAAATGGGCGAAAGCAACCGTCGTCACGTTTGGTTCCCGTTCCTTTGCTGTCCGCAGGTAGCTTAACCGGAACAAGCCTGATTATTCGGAGGTGCCTATGGAAAAATTTGTTACATTGCTCATTCCCGCCCTTGTCGCGCTGGTGCTGGTGCGGCTGCTGCTGATGCCCATGAAGCTGATTTTCAAGGTCGGCATACACTCCGGGTGCGGCTTTCTGTGCCTGTGGCTGCTGAATTCCGTGGCGGCGTTCACGGGGGCGTATTTCCCCATCAACGCCGTGACGGTGCTGGTGGCCGGATTCCTGGGACTGCCGGGGATCGGCGTCATGGCGCTGCTGGAAGTGCTGTCGATGTGAATTTCACGGAGTACCGCCCTCCCCAGAAAGGGGAGGGCGGCGAACTTTATTTATCCAGATGTACGTTCAGATGGGGATAGGTCATGGTGATGCCCTGCTCGTCGAAGACGTCCTTGACCCGCTGGGTCAGGGCGAAATACACGTCCCAGTAATCCTCGGTCTTCACCCAGACGCGAAGGGTGTAGGCAATGGCGCTGTCGCCGTAGCTGCTCACGCAGGCGCTGGGGGCGGGGGTCAGAAGCACATTGTCCATGGTCCCCGCCAGCACCAGCGCGTCGATGACCTTCTGGGTGGGGGCATCGTAGGAGGCGGAGACGGGGATGTCCACCCGGCGGGTATCGGCGGCGGAGTAGTTGACGATCTGCGCCGCGACCACGGCGCTGTTGGGAATGGAAATGAGCTTGTTGTCAAAGGTGGCAAGGCGGGTGTAGGTCATGTTGATCTCCTGCACCGTGCCGGACTGCCCGGCGATCTCCACATAGTCGCCGGAGTGGAAGGGGTGGGTGGAAAGAATGGTGAAGCCGCCGATGACGTTGGTGAGCATATTTTGCAGGGACAGGGAAACGGCCAATGTCAGGACGCTTGCCAGAGCGACGATGCCGGTAACGTCAATGCCAAGGCTGGAGGCCACGCTCAGACCCAGCAGGATATACATGGCCACCTTGGCGAGAGACAGAATCAGGCTGTGGGCGGCCTTTTCCAGATGGGATTTTTCCAGTCCCCCCTGAAGCAGCTTCGTGACGACGCGAATGATCAGAAGGCCAATGACCAGCACGAGAACGGCATGGAGCACCTTATCCAGCGCGCCGGTTCCCAGAGTGGTAAAAAAATCTTTCAGCATGGAAAACAACTCCTTCGGTGTAACAATTGAATGATGTAATTATAAAACGGGAACGGGGAAATAGCAAGAAAAAATGTGGCGCAGAAGTTGGCAAAAGGCGCTTTTTCAAATGTTAATCCCATTTTAAGAAATAGACCTCTTTCATCTTAAAGAAGCCGGTGATATAATAAGAAAAAAAGATGACGAGAGGAAGGAAAACCACATGTACAACGTTCTGATTTGCGACGACCAGCCGGACATCGTCAACGCGCTGAAAATATACCTGACCCCCGAGGGGTACAATCTGTTTGAGGCGTTCACCGGCACCCAGGCGGTGGAGATCGCGAAAAACAACGACATTCACCTGATTCTGCTGGACGTGATGATGCCCGTGATGGACGGTATCACGGCGACCTCCAAGATCCGGGAATTTTCCAACGCGCCCATCATTCTGCTCACTGCCAAGTCCGAGACGGAGGACAAGGTGCTGGGGCTGAACGTGGGGGCGGACGACTATATCACCAAGCCCTTTGTGCCGGTGGAGGTACTGGCGCGGGTGCGTTCCCAGCTGCGCCGGTATGCCCAGCTGGGCAGTCGCCCGGAGGAGGGCAGCGGCAGCATCACCATCGGCGGCATCGTTCTGGACGACCGCACCAAAACCGTCACCGTGGAGGGGGAACCTGTGTCCCTCACGCCCACGGAGTATGCCATTCTGCACCTGCTGATGGCGAATCCCGGAAAGGTGTTCTCCACCAAGGTGCTGTATGAATCCGTCTGGCAGGAGGCGGCGCTGGGCAGCGAGGGCGCCGTGGCGGTGCATATCCGTCACCTGCGGGAGAAAATCGAGATAAACCCCTCGGAGCCGCGGTATCTGAAAGTCGTGTGGGGACAGGGCTATAAAATGGAAGGAGGAAAATAATTTGAAATACAATATTGTATTCAAATTCCTTGCCATCGCCCTGTGCGCCCTGATGCTTCTGGGAGCCGCCGGAAGCGCCGCCGCCATCATCGGCATGACGGAATCGGGACTGTACGACATCTCCGTGGAGGAACTGCGGGACAGATACATCCGCTCGGACGGCGAATCCATGGCAGACCGCATCGCCGTGGACTATGCCGAAGCGAACCTGGGCGGCGTGCCGGAGGCGATCGCGGGGCCGACCGTGTACGATCTGGGACCGTCGGGAAAGCCCGGCTGGCTTTACGGCGTGTTCAACCCGGCGCTGGCGGGCTACGTGCTGAAGGACGCCGAAGGAAATGTGCTGGAATCCGGCGGCGCGGAAAATCTGACGGACGCCGAATTTTATTCCTTCCCCGTCAGCGGCTCTTATAAATACGTCCTGTCCATCACGGAAAAGTCGGAGGCAACGCCTCAGGCGGACGCGAGTACCTATAACGCCATCCCGGAGGGCGGGGCATTGGTTCTCAGTCTCAGCATCGAAACGGAAGACTCCAGTGGGAGCGTGGACAGCGTCGAACCGATCGGTAATATCTACGACACCGGCAACGGCGTTCGCTTTGAGGCCAATCCATCGATGGGCGTGATAGATATTCCTGACGCGTCTACCACGTGCGTGACGTTTGTTGGTGTAGACGGCAGTGTCCTGTATCAGACCTACAACGACGTATCGGACTGCTTCTCGGAAAACGAATCCGGCTATCTGGTGTTCGACACGACCCGGGAGCTGAGCCAAAGCGAAGTTCTGATGGACGACGTTCCCACTGAGGGCGCAGATATATATAAGGTAACATTCTCCACGGAATCAGAGCTGGCAGGCGAGGGGGAACATACCTGCAGCGGCAGCAGCCCGGTGGGCGTGCTGAAACGCAACGACGCGGGCGTCCTGTATTTTCAGTCGGGCGACGCATTCTACCGGGACAATATGCCGCAGGATGCCTTCATCACCGCCGTGGAATTCCGGGACAAGGACGATTCCTTGGTTTATAAGGCGGCGAACCCGTCAGGCGTGGGCGAATTTGAATGGAATGCCGACGGCAAAGCAGTCGTATTTTTGATAACGCCCAGCCTGACGCAGAAGGTGATGCCGGAGACCGAGACCGTTCCGGAGACCACCACAGAGACGGTGCCGGAAACAACCGACGAAACCACCGTTGCCGTAACGGTTCCGGAGACGACCGCCGAAACCGTCCCGGACACGACGGAGGAGACCGCCCCCCTCGAGACGCTGTCCGCGAACCCCACCAAGCCGTTGGCAACCGGCACGGCAGACCCGGACGTGATCTTTGCGGACGGCGAATCCCACACCATGGAATATTGGGACGACGACGCCCAGAAGTCCATGGTGGTGGAGTACCGCTACGCGAAGCTGCCCGCCTATACCGTGGAGCTGACCCTGGCTCCCGGTGCGTACCGCTTTGACGGCGGGTACGCTCTGCTTACTCAGGTGTGGAGCTGCCGCAACAGCCTGTTCTTCATCATGGGCGCGTGCCTGCTGCTGTTTGCCGTGCTGGCCGTGTATCTCTGCTGCGCGGCGGGCAGAAAGCCCGGCAGTGAGGAAGTCCATGCCGCGGGCTTCAACTGCATTCCTCTGGACATTTACCTTGCCGGTGGCGGGCTGATCATCTTCGGCCTTTTCATGGTGATCGTCCAATTCAACGATGCCGCCGGCCTGTTCACGCAGAATATTCAGACGCTCTGCGCCGGAATGCTGATGGCGGGCTACGCCATGAGCCTGATTTTCGTAGGCTTCTGCTTTGCCTGTGCCGCCCAGTTCAAGACCCCCGGCGGCTACTGGTGGCGCAACAGCGTCTGCTGGCGGTGCTTAGATTTGCTGGTGAAGTGCGTCAAGGGCTGCTTCTCCGGCTGCGGCTGGCTGCTGCGGAAGCTGCCCAAGGCGGCGGCTGTATTCTGGGACTTCCTGCTGATGCTTCTTACACCCCTGAGATGGCTGTGGACGCAGATAAAGAAGACCTGCGCAAAAATCGGAAAATCCGTCAACCGGGTGTATTCCATGATGCCGCTGACATGGCAGTGGCTGCTGACGGGCTTCATTATGGTGATGCTCCTGTTCGCCGCCCTTGCGGGCAGATCGAATCTGATGGTGGTGCTGAGCCTGTGCGCCTGCGTGGCCGTGGTGCTGTACGGGGCGTACTGCTTCGGCATCCTGCTGGAAAGCGCCAAGCGCATGGGCAAGGGCGACCTGGACACCAAGGTGGACGACAAATATCTCACCGGCGCGTTCAAGAGTTTTGCCGGTGACCTGAACGACCTGGCGGGCGTTGCCGTAGTGGCGGCGCAGAAGCAACTAAAATCGGAGCGTATGAAAACAGAACTGATCACCAATGTTTCCCACGATATCAAAACGCCTCTGACCTCCATCATCAACTATGTGGACTTGCTGCAAAAGCCTCACACGCCGGAGGAGGAGAAGACCTATCTGGAAGTCCTCAACCGGCAGTCCCAGCGCTTAAAAAAGCTGATCGAGGATCTGATGGAAATGAGCAAGGCCAGCACGGGGAACCTGACGGCGGACATTACGAAGCTGGACGCGGTGGAATCCGTGAATCAGGCATTGGGCGAATTCGCCGACAAGCTGGAAAAAGCCCAGCTGACCCCCGTATTCCGCCATCCGGAAGAGTCTGTCGCCATGATGGCGGACGGAAGACTTGCGTGGCGGGTGCTGAGCAATCTCCTGAGCAACACCGTGAAATATGCCCTGCCCGGCACGCGGGTGTATATCGACGTGATGGCGCTGGAGGGGAAGGTCATCATTTCCCTGAAGAACATCTCCCGTGACGAGCTGAACGTGGACGCCGACGAGCTGATGGAGCGCTTTGTCCGGGGCGACGACTCCCGGAACACCGAGGGCAGCGGTCTGGGCCTGAACATTGCCAAGACCCTGATGGAGCTGCAGAAGGGGCAGTTACAGCTGCTGGTGGATGGCGATCTGTTCAAGGTAACGCTGATCTTTCCCGGAGCAACGGAATGAAATAGGCCAAGGGCGGCGCGGGAAATCCCGCGCCGCCCCGTTTGCCGAAGGAATAGGCGCAAAAACCAGGGAGATATTCCGGCATGAAGAAAAACTGTTCACAATTTCGTCGCTTTTTATTTTCATTTCCGTTATTGCCTGTTCAAAACCCAAAGGTATGGTAATACCAGAAAGGTTGCGGAAGCCGTGAGCCGCTCCCTTTCAACTCCGTAGATCCTCTTTTCTACCTCTCTTCTTTCCAAACCCTTTCGCGGAAACCCCGGTGCCATGCTGGCACCGGGGTTTTCCACCCCCCTGGGCGGCGGAGGCCGCTTCGGGAGACCACAGGCGGCTGCAACAAAATTGTAACCTTTGAAAGAAAAAAGATATCGAAATCAGAGATTGTCATTTTTCGTAGCTGGTAAAAAACGAATTTTATGGTAAAATTTGGAGTAAATTTCTTAAGATAAGGGCAAATGTTTAAGAATGTTATAAAGTGTAAAGAATTCTGTTACATTTTGTAATTTTCCTATTGACATCCGGGAACGGATGTGATATCATGCAGACATGAAAGAGATGCCGGGTGCGGAAGCGGCGGAAAGCCTCCCCGATTGGCGACACCAAAGGTTCCAGAGCCGGCAGCATTTCTAAAACAACCAATTTTCTAGGAGGTTAGAAACTATGAAAAACACAATGAAGAAGCTGCTTAGCCTCGTATTGGTGGCTATGCTGCTGGTCTGCGCGGTTCCTTTCCAGGCCGCTGCTACGGAAGCTGATGAAACCCTGACCGTCAAGACCTACGTTGACGGAAAGTATGTCACTGACAAGTATGTTACCGTGAAGCCCGGTCAGAAACTGGAACTGACGAAGGAACTGGCCGAGACTCTGATTTACGGCGACAAGGAATTCGTCAAGTGGACGAACATGAAGGACGAAGAGACCACCGGCCCCATCAGCTATGACAACCTGAAGAAGGCAAATGCGAATGGCTACTACGTAAACCTGTACCTCAACAAGAAGGTCGAGGATACCCGCGTTGACGCGAAGGTTCCCGTTAAGATCTATGTTGACGGTTCTTACGCAAGAGACGGCGAGATCACCGTTCCTGTTGACGGCGCTGTGACGCTGACCAAGGAGCTGGGTCTGAAGCTGGTCAAGGAAGACAAGGAATTTGTCAAGTGGACTGGCGCTTCCGACAACGATGCTACCGGCGTCACCATCAAGTATGCCGGTATCGACGACGGCTACTTCCTGAAGCTGTTTGTCAACACCAAGAAGGCGGAAGAGCCCGCCGAGTATATCACTCTTAAGATTATTGACGACAAGGGCAACGCGATTGCCAGAGAGTTCCAGGTCGAGCCTGTGAACGGTAAGTCCTCCGTTATCAGCGACATCCTGAGCTACCGCTGGATGGGCAACTGGAAGGATTCCTATGAGTTCGTCACCGCCAAGAGCGATGAAAAGGGCAACAACCTGTCCCTGTCCACCACAATCAATGCCGGCGACTCCCTGACCGTCACCCTGAAGGCCAAGAGCGGCAGCACCCCCGAGGGTGACACTGTCAGAGTGACCTTCTACGGCACCGACGGCAAGGCCGTTTCCACCTACAACGTGACCAGTGGCAGCAGCATTGACAGCAAGAAGGTTTCCGACGCTCAGAGCAAGGCCGATAACAAGACCGGCTACACCTTCAAGGGCTGGAAGATTGACAACAAGGGTGACCTCTACACCAGCGCTCAGGTTGCCAAGCTCGTCATCAAGGGCAACGTAGAATTCTACGCTTACCTCGAGAAGGACACCACCACTACCAACAACAAGTTCCCCTACAAGGTTTACCTGCACATCTTCAAGGACAACAAGATCGACGATCCCGCCAAGACCATCAATATCACCGAGGGCATTGCTCTGGACGGCAAGGTCACTCTGGACGAGGTCAAGACCGTTGTCAAGAACTACTACACTGCCAAGACCAGCGACGGCATCAAGTATGACGGCATGTACATGGCCAAGGGCAACTGGGTCGGAAACTTTGTCAACGACACCCAGAAGTATGACACCATCTCCGACACCAACGAGCTCCGCAAGGAGAGCGAAGTCCACATCAACGTGATGATCACCAACGCCAACGCCAAGAGCACCACCAACGAGAAGGCCGATAAAACCAACCCCAAGACCGGTGATATGATCTTCATTCCCGTGATCTTCATGGTCGTCTCCGGCGCCGCCATTGCCGGTGTGTACTTCTACAACAAGAAGCGCAGCGCCCGGTAATCGAGAATACGCTAAGCTAAAAAATCCCGACAGCTTCGGCTGTCGGGATTTTTTGCGGTGTGCGGGGCGATTTGCAGAAAAGATTTTGCCGAAAAAGTATTCCCATTTTCACAGATATGTGTTATAATCATTATATCCCCTAAATTTGGAAAGCAGGAGGAATGCAATATGGACAACTATAACGGCAATACCTACGCACGGCAGGACACGGATATGTCTGTCGGTGCTTGGATCGGCACCATGATCCTCTCGGCAATTCCCATTGTCGGCTTCATCTGCCTGATCGTCTGGGCGGTGAGCAGCTCTCCGGAGAAGCGTTCCCGGAAAAATTGGGCGATCGCCCAGTTTATCCTGACGCTGATCGGTGTGGTTATTGCAATTCTGGTGTATGCCATGTACGGCGCTTCCCTGGCGTATCTGCTGAGCTAAGACAATCCCCCAACCCGGATTTTCCCGGGTTGGGGGACATCTTTTTTATTTCAGCACTGACGCATGAGGCGGATGTAGAATTCTACGGCTTTGGCGACGGTTTCCAGACGGATGCGCTCGTTGTTGCCATGGATGGTGGAACGCTCTTCGGCGGTCAAGTCCATAGCGGAGAAGCGGTAGACGTGGTTGCTCAGGTCACGGTAATGCCGGGAGTCGGAGCATTGCACCATCAGGTATGGGGAGACGATGCAGCCCGGCCATGTATTCGCCACGGCAGAGGCGACCTTCTCCCATGCGTCGCAGCCGGTTTCGGAGACGGGACTTGGCTCGAAGGATTCCAGAGACGTGATCTCCACGGCGGGGTCGTTGACGGCCTTTTCCAGATACGCCAGCGCGGAAGCGACGCTGTCGGCGGGATTCAGGCGGATGTTGGACACCATTTTTGCTTCGGGAGGAATTACGTTCCGGGCGGAACTGCCCTCCATCTGAGTAAAGGCCACGGTGGTGCGCACCAGCGCGTTCATTTCGCCGCCGCTCTTTTTGCCGAGAGTGTCAATGATCCAGCCGAAGCACCACATGTTGGCGAAAATCACCCGGTACAATGGCGTTGAATATCGTCCCAGCGTGTCGAACATCTGGGCAGCGGGGCCGTCGATGTGGGCCTTGAAGGGGTGATCTTCCACCCGCTTGCAGGCCGCCGCCAGAACCCCCACCGGGGTATGGGGCTTGGGTGCGGAAGCGTGGCCGCCGGCGGAGACGGTGCGGTACTGGGCGTTCAGCATACCTTTTTCCGCAATGCCGATGAGACCGCAGGGCTGCTTTACGCCGGGAAACACATTCTCCACCACGGCGCCGCCCTCGTCCACCACAATGGCGGGGTGGATGCCGTGCTCGGTGAAATACGCCACAATGTTGACTGCGCCCTGACCGTTGATCTCCTCGCCGCCGGAGAAGGCAAAATAAATGTCCTTTTCCGGCTGGAAGCCCTGACCGATGAGGTAATTGGCGGCGGAAAGAACGCCGTTGAAGGTGACCTTGGTGTCCAGCGTGCCGCGGCCCCAGAGAATGCCGTCCTCGATGACCCCGGCGAAGGGAGGCTTGTCCCACTTTTCCTCGTTGACAGGCACCACGTCATAGTGCGCCATCATAACGGCAGGGTCGCCTTCCTGCTTGCCCGGCCACCGCAGCAGCAGCGCCCGGTCGGGAAGCTGCTGGAAGGTGCAGGTGCCGAACACGTTGGGGTAAAGTGTCGGCAGCAGAGAGATCAGCTTCTGGAACTCCCCCTCGTCCTCCAGAGAATGGCCGTTGTAGGACACGGTCTTGCAGCGAACCAGCTGGGCGAGGGAATCCACGGCGGCGTCCCGGTCAAAGGCGATTTCTTCCTTGGTGACTTCGGGCTGGGGCTTGGGACGGAAGCGGATGGTGCGGATGGCGACCACGGCGATGAATGCAACCAGAACGGCGAGAATCAGATATCCGATCATGTTTACAGAACTCCTCTCTTATAAAGCAGCCGGGAAACGGCGATGGTGAACAGCACGCTCACAGGCACCATAATGCCCACGGTACCGGCGTTCAGGGCGGGGACGAAAATGAACAGAACCAGCATCAGCACCACCGGCGCGACGGCGATCTTCCAGTTCCGGCTGACGAAGGCTACGCCCAGTCCGCCGAACAGGGCGGGCAGCATCTGGGCAAAGGCCGGTTCCAGCACCGGCGCTTCCAGAACGGGGGTCAGGGGAACAATCAGAATGACGCCGATGATGATAATGACGGTGGTGACGATGGAGGAGGTGGCGATGGCGATGGTGGAGATGACCTCGCCCTCCTCGGAGTTGGCGCTGACGTTGTTCTGCTCCAGAGCGTTGATGGCGCAGGGAAGCTTCAGGTTGGAGATGTTGCCGGTGACAAAGCTGAGGTAGGAGCCGCCCGCGCCCAGCATGGGAACGAAGGTAATTGTCTCAATGACGCCCACCGCCCAATACATGGGCGCGGTGGCGATCAGACCCACCACCAGCGCGCCCCAGTCGGGGGCGGCGCCAAACAGGGCGGCCACCGTCAGGGGGAAGGCCAGCAGCAAAATCATCACGGAAATGTTCCAGATGGTGCCGCTGCGGTGAACGGAGTCGATGTAGCTAAGCTGCTTTTTCATATCGGCACCTCCTTAACCCAGCCACGCGGTGAGGGGAATGGCGGAAGCCATGCCCAGCACCAGAGAAATGGGCAGCGCGTAATCGTTGACCCAGCTCCACTTGAATTTTTTCATGAGCAGCCCGCAGATAACCATGATCGCGGCGGACACCGCCATGACGCATACCGGCACAAGCCCGGAGGTGGCGGCGTAATCCCCCGGCGTCCACAGGCGGGAGAAATCGCAGAACACATAGCCCAGAAATGCGGAGATCATGCCGATAAACATGGCATTCTGGAAAATATCCGCCCATTTGGCGTCCCGGTTTTCCAGAACGGTCATGCCCCGCAGCAGCTTCTTGCCGATGACAGGCACCAGCCAGATGCCCACCATGATGGACAGGGTCATCACCAGCGCGATGTTGACGTATTGCTGGGCGGTCAGGGAGCTGATTTTGCCAAGCTCTAAGCCCATGGCGCTGACGGCGTTGGATGCCGCGATGGCCTCATAGCTCAATGAGCCGACTACGCTAAGCCGCAGCCAGGGCAGGGGAATACCCAGACTTTTGCTTAGGGTGATGACGCTGATGACGATGGACACGGCCGGGGCGATGGTGAACAGCGCGGCGGTTTTGATGGTTTTTCTGATCTTGGCCTGATCCATGCCGATTTCCTTACTGCGGCGCAGAGCCTTAATAAGGAAGAAAACCGACTGAGCCAGAACCACGGCAATCAGAATTCCGGCAAGCAGGTAAAGCACCGGATGGTTGACGCTGAATTCCATGGAAACACCTCCGAAAAAATAGATGCGTTCATTATAGCACGGCGCCGTTCCCGAAACAAGAAGCAATCCCGCGAAAGAGAAGATTTTCCCGCGAAATGGCCTTGCTATTTCCCGTCGGATAGGGTAAAATGGTGGAAAGTTTTTGGGAAAGAGGCAACGGAAATGACAAAAGCGGCGTTTGATAACGATAAATACCTGCAAATGCAGTCCGCCCACATCCGGGAGCGCATTGCCCAGTTCGGCGGCAAGCTGTATCTGGAATTCGGCGGCAAGCTCTATGACGACAACCATGCTTTCCGCGTCCTGCCGGGCTTCCAGCCGGACAGCAAGCTGCGGATGCTGCTGCAGCTGAAGGAGCAGGTGGAGATGGTCATTGCCATCAACGCCGACGATATCGAAAAGAATAAGGTTCGGGGCGATCTTGGCATCACCTATGACCGGGACGTCATTCGCCTGATCGACATTTTCCGGGGCTTCGGCCTGTACGTTTCCAGCGTGGTGCTGACCCGCTTCCATGAACAGGCGCTGGCGAAGGCGTTCCAGTCCCGCTTGGAAGGGCTGGGCATCCGGGTCTATCACCATTTTGAGATTCCGGGCTACCCCTCCGACACCGGCTACATCGTCAGCCCCGACGGCTTCGGGAAAAATGACTACATTGAGACGACCCGGTCGCTGGTGGTGGTCACGGCCCCCGGCCCCGGCAGCGGAAAGCTGGCGACCTGCCTGAGCCAGCTGTATCACGAGCATATCCGGGGCAACACGGCGGGCTACGCCAAATTCGAGACTTTCCCCATCTGGAACGTGCCGCTGAACCACCCGGTGAACCTTGCCTACGAGGCCGCCACGGCGGACTTGAACGACGTGAACATGATCGACCCCTTCCATCTGGAAGCCTACGGGGTCACCACCGTCAACTACAACCGGGACGTGGAAGCGTTCCCCGTGCTGGTGGCGATTTTTGAGAAGATTCTGGGGCATTGCCCCTACAAATCCCCCACGGATATGGGCGTGAATATGGTGGGCAACTGCATCGTGGATGACGAAGCTGTCCGGTTCGCCTCCCGACAGGAGATCATCCGCAGATACTACGTGGCCATGTGCGAGCAGAAGCAGGGCAAAGGCAGCGACGAAACGGTGCGCAAGTTGGAGCTGCTGATGAAAAAGGCCGGTGTGACCCCGGCGGAGCGGAAGGTGGTTGCCCCCGCCCTGCAGCGGGCGGAGCAGACCGGCGCGCCTGCCGCCGCCATGGAACTGCCCGACGGTACCATCGTCACCGGCAAGACCTCCGACCTTCTGGGTGCGTCCTCGGCGCTGCTGCTGAACGCGCTGAAAAAGCTGGCGGGTATGCGGGACAGCTTGCACCTGATTTCCCCGGTGGTGCTTGACCCCATCCAGCACCTGAAGGTTGACCACTTAGGCAACCGCAATCCCCGTCTCCACACCGACGAGACGCTGATCGCCCTGTCCATCTGCGCCGCCACCAACCCCATGGCGGAACTGGCCATGGAGCAGCTGGACAAGCTGCGGGGCTGCGAGGTACATTCCTCGGTGATCTTGTCCCCAGTGGACGAAAAGACCTTCAAGCGTCTGGGCGTCAACCTGACCTGCGAGCCGAGATATAAGGGATAAATAAAAATGCAGAATGCCGAAACAACGGCATTCTGCATTTTTTGTGGGATAAAGATTAGGCTCTCTGCTCGCAGTAGATGCACCTGTGGATGTCCGCGGCCTTGTCGGTGCAGCGGAACAGCTGGGGCAGCTCCTGCTCGGTCTGGGTGATGCACTTGGGGTTGCGGCAGACACGGTCGTATTCCAAACCGGTCGTGTCGATGGCTTCTTTTGCGGGATTCCGGGCGGCTTCGTCCAGAAGCTTCAGGATCAGCGCCATGCGCATGTACTTGCCGTTCAGCGCCTGACGGAAATAGGCGGCTCTCGGGTCGTCGTCCACCTTGACGCTGATCTCATTGACACGGGGCAGGGGGTGCAGGACGCACATTTTTCCTTTCGCAAGTTTCATTTTCTCGGCATCGAGGACGTAGCTGTCCTTGAGCCGCTCGTATTCCCATGGGTCGTCGAAGCGCTCCCGCTGGATGCGGGTCATGTACAGCACGTCGAGCTTGGGCATGGCTTCCTCCAGAGAGGACACTTCCGTGTAGGGGATTCCCTGATTTTCAAAAACATTATACCGAATAAAACCGGGGATTTTCAATTCTTCCGGGGAAATCAGAACAAATTGAATGCCTTTGTAGCGGCTCATGGCTTCGATCAGGGAGTGGACAGTCCGGCCGTATTTCAGGTCGCCGCACAGACCGATGGTGAGGTTATCCAGCCGCCCCATTTCCCGGGAAATGGTCAGCAGGTCGGCAAGGGTCTGGGTGGGGTGATTGTGGCCGCCGTCTCCGGCGTTGATCACGGGAATCGTCGCCTTCATAGAGGCCACCAGCGGGGCGCCTTCCTTAGGGTGACGCATCGCGATAATATCCGCAAAACAGCTGACCGTGCGGGCGGTGTCGGCAACGCTCTCACCCTTTGTCGCAGAAGAACTCTGGGCCTCATGGAAACCAATGACCTGGCCACCCAATTCATACATAGCAGACTCAAAACTCAACCGGGTTCGAGTGGATGGTTCGTAGAACAACGTCGCCAGCTTTTTATAGCGGCATTTCTCCCGGTAATTTTCCGGATTCTCGATGATGTCCTCCGCCTTCGCAATGAGTTCGTCGATCTCCTCCACAGAAAGGTCTGTAATGTCGATCAAATCTCGTTTCATAAACTGACCC
>ERZ826146.847-NODE-847-length-33014-cov-33.992658_pt1 | contig 33014 bp, 20 predicted proteins | sample MGYA00519857_ERZ826146 | MGnify/ENA primary metagenome ERZ826146 (study PRJEB31778, sample SAMEA3449222) | human gut metagenome | biome: human gut; feature: human-associated habitat; material: faeces | place: United Kingdom | collected 2010/2012 ...
TGACTTTAACTACTTAGCGAGCGTAAGCGAGCGATAACTACTTTAACTACAATAACTACTTTTCATTCATCATCACCACATCCACGGTGTTAAGCCTGAAATACTGCTCCGACATGTACATCAGTCCGTTGTAAGGATTGCCTGTGCCCCACGAGTTCTTGCAGACGAACCAGCGGCGTCCGCCGCCGTCGCGAGCCAGCCCTATGATGGCCATGCAGTGCCTTGGGGTGACTTCAAGGCGCTCGAAGGCACGCTGGCGCATGTCCTGCGTCACCCTCGCGCCGTCGCTTTCAAGGCGCGCCAGACCGTCACCGAACGAGAAACCGCCGCCCGTAGTATCGCCCTCCCAGCACACGCTGCGCCCCGAACGCAGGGCTGCGGCGACGCGATTTACAAGCGTATCGAGCGGCACATTCAGGAATTTGCTCCCCGTGCGGTTGTCTGGCAGATTGAGCGGTATGCTCTCTCCGAACGGCTCGTGCGTGTAACTGGTCATCGCCACGTAGTCGCCGGGCAGGCATACGCTGTGCGCGAACTCGCGCGTAGTATATTCCGCGCCGTACATCCACACATGGCGCGGCAGGGGGTTGATGTCCCTGTCGAGCACGTCGGCCACGTTGCCGCGCAGCCTTCCGACACCGTCGCGGCGAGCCGCGGCGGCCTGCGACATCCTCGTCAGCTTGCGGCAGAGCACGTCATAGTTGCAGTCGGAACGGTAAGAGTCGTAAGGCATTGCGCCGAACTCTTCCAAGGCGGCAAGCAGGCCGGGAGCCATTCCGGCGGCATCCACTCCCTCCGCGCCGCCCGAAAGGTAGCTGCGCTCCGCTCGGCGTTCAAGGACGCGGCGCACGACATAGGCCGGCGACAGGTTGACGGAGTCGCCCTGCATCAGCCGGTCGCTCTCTATGACGGCCAGCATGGCGTAAACCCAGCCGCACGCGCTGCCGCCCTGCTGTTTCACTGGCGTAATCCTGTTCATCGCCTCGACGGTGAACACAGGGCGCACGGCGGCCTTCCTGCCGCACGAGCAAAGGCAGGCAACCGCCACGATGACAACAGCAAAAGCCTTCATGGCCGCAAAATTAATGAAAACCGACTATTCCTGCAAATTTTGCCGACGGCAAATGGATTTGCAAAAGGTGGCCTTCCGCATTGTAAAAGGCCGTCTTTTACACGCTAAAAGGCCACCTTTTAGAAGCCGAAAGACGGCCTTTTGCAAAAGCCTTTACACAAGGACGTTTCAGCACAGGCCGCTCCGTGCCCGGCAGGAGCGCTCCGAGGGGTGCGCATGCGCTTAAAAATGGAGCTTCATTAAAATTAATCCCAAATTAAGCGCGCTTGCCACCGCTTTTTTATTACATGATGCTTTCTTTGGAGTTATGAAAGATACGGCAAGGAATTATAGTCTTATTTACATACAATAAACCCATGAAACACAAATTGCCAGTTTTGCTTCTGTCGGCACTGAGGCTGTCATTGTCAGCCTGTACCGTCACGGAGACGCCGGCCAACCACGCCGGCCATGTGAACGTTTTTATCGGCACCGGCGGCCACGGCCACACCTTCCCCGGCGCCACACTGCCTCACGGAATGGTGCAGCTAAGCCCCGACACGCGGCTGATAGGCTGGGACGCGTGCTCGGGCTACCACTATTCTGACAGCACCATCATAGGTTTCAGCCACACACATCTTAGCGGCACGGGCATCGGTGACTACGGAGACATCCTGTTCATGCCCGTAACAGGCGAGAAGCCATTGAAGGCAGGCGACGCGCACGAGCCCGGCAAGGGCTACCGCGCACGCTTCTCGCACGACCAGGAGGAGGGCCGTCCGGGCTATTACCGCGTATTCCTGCCCGACGACGGCATAAACGTGGAGCTTACGGCAACCACACGCGCCGGCATGCACCGGTACACCTTCCCGGCCAAAAGCGACGCACGCCTCATAATAGACATGGAGCCTACAATCCACGGACACAGCCATCCGGTGACGCGAATACACGTGCTTAACGACTCTACCATTGCCGGAATGAAATACACCAAGGGATGGGCAACGAACCATTACGTCTACTTCCACGCCGTGTTCTCCGCCCCGTTCGACTGCAAGCTCTACTCCGACACGCTCTACCTGCCCGACAGCACGTCGGTGACTGTGCCCAACGCCAAGGCCGTACTTAGCTTCAGGCAGGTGCCGGAGGACGGCAAGGTGCAGGCAAAGGTCGGCATTTCGGGCGTCGACGAGGACGGCGCGCGCCGCAATGTGGAAGCGGAGATGCCCGACTGGGACTTCGACGCCATAGCAAACCGCGCCACCGAGACGTGGAACAAGGCTTTGAGCGTAATAGACGTGGAAACCGACGACAACGACAGCCGCACCGTATTCTACACCGCGCTCTACCACTCGATGCTGCAACCCAGCGTGTCGTCCGACGTTGACGGGCGTTACCGAACCATGGCACAGACCATAGAACAGGACAAAGACTACACCAACTACACTGTGTTCTCGCTGTGGGACACCTTCCGCGCCACACACCCGCTGTACACGATAGTCACTCCGTCGCTCAACCAAGCATTCATCCGCTCGCTGCTCCGCAAATACGACGAGGCAGGAATACTGCCCAAATGGGAGCTTGCCAGCAACGAGACGGGCACTATGATTGGCTACCATGCCGTGTCGGTAATCGCCGACGCCATGATGAAAGGCCAATGCGACTTCGACATTGACAAGGCACGCGAAGCCTGCCTGCGCTCTTCTGTGTACGACACTACGGGCATCACGCCATGGATTGACCGCAAGATACTGAACGACAAGGTGATGCCGATATCCATAAAGTACAAGAACGAACTGGGATACATCCCATGCGACGTGGTAAACGGCGGCTCCGTATCACAAGGTCTGGAGTATGCCTACAACGACTGGCTCATCGCCCAGATGTACAAGGACAGCGGACGCAAGGACATATACGACCGCTACATGGGACTTTCACGCAACTACCGCAACTACTTCGACCCCGATACGAAGCTGATGCGCGGCAGACAGAGCGACGGAAGCTGGGCAACGCCTTTCGACCCGTCATCGGTACGGCGTCCAAGCAACTACGTGGAAGGCAACGCATGGCAATGGGCATGGTTCGTGCCACAGGACGTTGACGGACTAATGGAACTTGTCGGCGGACCCGAAGCTTTCGAAGCGCATCTCGACACATTGTTCACCACCAGCTCCGAACTTACCGGCGACCCCAACGCCGCTGCCGACGTGACCGGCATGATAGGGCAATACGCACACGGGAACGAGCCGAGCCACCACATACCTTACCTGTACAACTATGTCGGCGCGCCGCACAAGACGCAGGCTCTGGTGGACCACATCATGCGGACGCTCTACCACAACAACCCTGACGGCCTGTCGGGCAACGAGGATGTAGGACAGATGTCGGCCTGGTACGTGCTAAGCGCCATGGGCTTCTACTCCTTCTGTCCGGGCAAGCCGATGTATGAGATTGGCCGGCCGATGTTCAACCGCGTGACAATACACCTCGAAAACGGCGAAGACTTCGTAATCAACGCTCCCGGCAACAGCCGCGAACACAAGTTCGTCAGCTCCATGAAGCTGAACGGGCGAGAACTGACTGAACCGCGCTTCTCGCATTCCGACCTGATGAAAGGCGGCGAACTGACGTTGGAAATGTCAGGCAGTGAAAGCACGGACACGGCAAACGCGCGGACAAACGACCAATAGACAATCATTTAACAAACAAAGAACGGATGAGAAAACTGCTTTTGAGCCTGTCTGTACTGCTGTGTACGGGCCTACAAGCCGGCAACAGCCCCGGCAACATATACAAGAAAGGCTGGATTGACTTCAACAAAAACGGCGAGAAGGACGTGTACGAAGACCCCTCAGCACCGTTGGAAGCCCGCGTAGCCGACCTCTTGTCGCAGATGACGCTGGAAGAGAAGACCTGCCAGATGGCCACGCTGTACGGCTCGGGACGCGTGTTGAAGGACTCCCTGCCCACCGAGGCATGGAGCACGGAAATATGGAAGGACGGCATAGCAAACATCGACGAGCAGGCCAACGGGCTTGGCACGTTCGGATCGGCGCTGTCTTATCCTTACGTAAACAGTGTCCGGAACAGGCAGGCCATACAGCGATGGTTCGTGGAAAACACACGCCTCGGCATTCCCGTTGACTTCACCAACGAAGGCATACGCGGACTATGCCACGACCGTGCCACCATGTTTCCAGCACAATGCGGACAAGGAGCGACATGGGACAAGGAGCTGATAAGCGAGATTGCACGCGTCACCGCAGAGGAGGCCATAGCCCTTGGCTACACCAATATCTACTCGCCGATACTCGACATAGCGCAGGATCCGCGCTGGGGACGCGTGGTAGAGAGTTACAGCGAAGACCCTTACCTGGCAGGCGAATTAGGCAAGCGCATGATTGAAGGCCTGCAAAGCCGGGGGCTGGTGTCAACGCCAAAGCACTTCGCCGTGTACAGCGTTCCGGTGGGAGGACGCGACGAAGGGACACGCACCGACCCTCACGTTGCCCCACGGGAGATGCGCACCCTGTATCTGGAGACCTTCCGCAAGGCTTTCTGCGATGCGCACGCAATGGGCGTGATGAGTTCGTACAACGACTACGACGGCGTGCCAATCACGGGCAGCTACCATTTCCTGACCGAAATCCTGCGCCACGAGTGGGGCTTCAGAGGCTACGTGGTGTCTGACAGCGAAGCGGTGGAGTTCCTTTACTCAAAGCACAAGGTGGCCAAGGATGCCGTGGACGCGGCGGCACAGGTGGTGAACGCCGGCCTTGACGTGCGCACAAACTTCTCCTTGCCCGAGAACTTCATCATCCCCTTGCGGCAAGCCGTTGCCGAAGGGCTCGTCTCCATGCAGACCATTGACAGCCGCGTGAGTGACGTGCTGCGCGTAAAGTTCCTCATGGGACTTTTCGACAACCCCTACAAGGGCGACAACCGCCACCCGGAAAAGGTGGTGCACAGCGTAGAGCATCAGGCTGTGTCGCTGCGTGCCGCACTGGAATCAATCGTGTTACTGAAGAACGAGGGAGGCATCCTGCCGCTGTCGCGTTCGCTGAAGCGTGTCGCCGTAATCGGTCCTAACGCCGACGAGCGGCAGAACCTGATTTGCCGCTACGGCCCGGCAAACGCTCCTATCAAGACGGTGTACCAGGGCATCAAGGAATATCTGCCCGAGGCCGACGTGCGTTATGCCAAGGGAGCCGACATAATAGACAAGCACTTCCCGGAAAGCGAGCTGTACGACGTACCCCTCGACGCCGACGAACAGGCCATGATTGACGAGGCCGTGGCGCTGGCACGCGAGTCAGAAGTGGCTATACTCGTGCTGGGCGGCAACGAAAAGACCGTGCGCGAGGAGTATTCGCGCACCGAACTCGACCTGTGCGGACGGCAGGAAGAACTGCTACGGGCCGTCTGCGCCACCGGCACACCCGTCGTACTGCTGCTTGTCGACGGCCGTGCCGCAACCATCAACTGGGCTGCGCGCTACGTGCCGGGCATCGTCCATGCGTGGTTTCCGGGAGAGTTCATGGGACAGGCCGTGGCCCGCGTGCTCTTCGGCGAGTACAATCCGGGAGGCAAACTGGCCGTAACCTTCCCGAAGACGGTGGGGCAGGTGCCATTCGCCTTCCCGTTCAAGCCGGGGTCAGACAGCAAAGGCTTCGTCAGGGTGGACGGCGCGCTCTACCCCTTCGGCCACGGCTTGAGCTACACGACGTTCGCATACAGCGACTTGCGGATAGACAATCCCGTCATAGGCGTGCAGGGCAGCGTAAGGCTTAGCTGCCGGGTGAAGAACACGGGCGGCGTAGCCGGCGACGAGGTAGTACAGCTCTACCTGCGCGACGAGGTCAGCAGCGTCACCACCTATGTAAAGGTGCTGCGCGGCTTCGAGCGCATCCACCTGAAGCCGGGCGAGGAAAAGGAAGTCAGCTTCGTGCTTACGCCGCAGGACTTGGGGCTGTGGAACCGCGACAACCGCTTCGTTGTAGAGCCTGGCGGCTTCACTGTAATGGTGGGAAGTTCGTCCGAAGACATACGTCTGAAAGGACGGTTCGAGGTAAAATAATTGCCGACGCTTCTGCAAAAGATGGCCTTTCGCGTTGCGAAAGGCCATCTTCTGCATTATAAAAGGCCGTCTTTTAGCGTGTAAAAGGCGGCCTTTTGCAACGTACTGAAAGCCAACGTATTACGCCGCCTGCAAGGAAACGCCGCCGAAGCGGCACGTTTGAGCCGTGCAGACGATGCGGAAAGGCCGCCCGGACCTTGTGTCCGGGCGGCCTTTTCTGCCTGCCTTTGATGCATTGCTGCGGTCATTTCGCAGTGTCGTCGTCAGCCGCTATCTCCGAAGCGTTTATGTAACCGCGCGCCACGGCCTTGACAATCAGCTCGGCCATGTTGCGCGCCCCCAGCTTTACGAAGAGCCTTTTGCGGTGCGTCTCGACGGTGTTCTCCGAGATGAAGAGCATCATGGCGATTTCCTTCGACGTGTGTCCGCCGGCCAGAGCCTTAAGTATTTCCAACTCGCGCTCCGACGGATGCTCCATGCTCCGCCTGCATCCGGCCAGTTTCTTCTTCAGTCCGGGGCATAGATACTGCTCCCCGTTCATCACAGCCGTTATCGCCTCGACCATCTGCATGAAGTCGGTAGACTTCAGCATTATGGCGTTCACGCCCTTGTCGAGCATGCGGCGCAGCAGCCATATTTCCTCGTGTATGGTGTTGATTATCACCCTCGCGTCGGCGTGTGACGCCCTTATACAGTCAACCAGTTCGAAACCGTCGACATCGGGCATGCCTATGTCGATGATGTAAATGTCGAAATGTCTGTATGGAAGTATGCGTAACAGATCGGCGGCGTGGCTGAAAGTCTCTACTTTATGCACCCCACAGCCATCCATAAGGCTCTTGAAGCCTTCAAGTATGAGCACATGGTCGTCTGCAATGGCCACCGACAGGTCTTGCAATATGTATTTTTGCGCCTCGTTCATCGGGGCAAAATTATACCATACATTCATAACGGCAATAACGGAAATCCGTGGTTTTTAAGATTAATTCATAATTCACAATTCATAATTCACAATCGGCTGCGCAGTTCAATTCATAACAGGTGCACATCTGTTCATTATCGGCTGCATTTTACATCCAACCACAACGCGCAGCCAATTGTGAATTATGAATTGTGAATTATGAATTGCACTATCGTTTTTCCATCTTTCCTCTCCACCGTCAGGCGGCCTCCTACGGCCTCGGCGCGCTGCCTCATGGTGCGCTTCCCTATGCCTGTGCCGGAGCGTTCGGCAGGAGTGCCGTCGTCGGTAACGGTCAGCGACAGGCCGTTTTCCTGCATGTCGAGTGCCACGTCGATGCTTGCCGCGCCCGAATGCTTTACCGCGTTGGTTACGGCTTCCTGCACAATGCGGTACATCTCAAGGGCGGTGGCGTCGGGAACGGCGGCCCAGTCGGCATCGTCGGGCGTGGCCGTGAACGACACTTCGCAGCCGGAAGCCTCGCCGGCACGCTGAAGATAGTCGTCGATTACTATGCAGATGTCGGCGTAACTGAACTCCGGCGGCATCAGTTCGTGCGACACCCGGCGCACCTGTTCACGGCAGGCTGAAATCATGCCGGCCTGTTCAGCCATGTCGCACGTGCCCTGCGCCATGCGCAGCTGCACAGTGTAAAGGTCGTTGCACACACCGTCGTGCAGCTCCTTTGCCAGCCGTCCGCGCTCGCTTTCAAGCCCTTCGATATAGCGTTGGGTAAGGCGGCGGTCGGTGTCGGCCTTCAACCGGGCGAACTCGGCCTCCCTCTCCTTTGCCTTTCGCCGCTGCCGTTGGATATAGAACAGCACAAAGACGGCGCAGAAGAACACCGCCAGCACGCCTACGGCAATGTGCATGCGCGTCTGGGAGAGGGCGGCCTCGCTGCGTGCGAGGGCGAGTTCCTTCTCCTTCGACTGGTATTTCACGGTAAGGTCGCGCATGCTCTCGGCCTTTTCGGCCTCGAACAGGCTGTCCTTCAGCGTCACGGCGCGCCCCAGGCAGTCGTAAGCCTTACGCCATTGGCCCAACTTCGCCCATGCGTCGTGCATGTTGTTATAGCAGTCATAAACCACGAACGGCATCTTGTCAACACCCTTTACTGACAGTATCTTGTCAAACAACGCGATGGCGGCGTTCCAGTCCTGGCGGTTCATCTCAACGCCGCAAAGTATCTGGTAATAAGCAATCAGCGTCATCGTGTCGGCCACTTTGCCCTCAAGCTCGCGGCAACGGCTGCGCCACAGGGTTTCGGCGGCCTTGTCGTTCAGGCGGTCTGTCACGGCAACCATGTACGCGGCGGCGCTCAATGCCGACGCCTGCTGCCCTGCGGCTACGGCATTACTGTAAGCCGCCGACAGCTGCCGGGCGGCCTCCTTGTTGTCGCCGCACATGAGAAGCACCAATCCGTTCTGCGACATAACCTGCGACTTGAACCCACGGTCGGTACAACGCGCGGCCCAGTCGGCGCACAGCCGGGCATAATATGCCGCCTGCTCCTTATGCTGCATGTCAATGTGCAGTGTGGCAAGGTTGAGATACAGCACGGCGGCCTCTTGCCGGGCATCCTCGTCGGCGCGGCGTTTATACGCCTCGGTGGTACACAGCTTCATGGCCTCTCCATAGTGTTTAAGGGCTTCGTCGAGCTTTCCCATCGTGCGGAGATACACTCCCAGCGACGAGTTAAGGCCGACAATGGCCGTCGTGTCGCCGTTGGTTACAGCCTCGGCAAGCGCCTTTTCTGCCACAATCACAGCCGAATCGTTCTTGCCCTCGGCGTGAAGCGCGTCGGCCTTCTGCCGCAAGCCGTCAAGCGTTCCGCCGCCGTAAGCAGCGGCGCAGACAAGGACTAAAAGCAAGGTTAAAAACGTTTTAAGTGTCTTCATGGTGTCAACAGTTTAATGGTTACGCAGCAAAGATAGTGAAAGGCGAGCGCAAAGACAAATGAAAAACGCAGTTTTTTTAATTAGCTTTGCCGAGCCGCATCCTATCTTCACGAAGCAAAGATAACTAAAAAGCTCAACAATACGGCACGGAAATGTAAATATTTTTTCGCCAAAAGGCAGCAGTGTAAACCGAAAGTTGTCGCCCGGCATTGTAATAAAACGGCGCACAGGCCGTTAATATCAGTGATGAACGACGCGGAAAAGACGCACGAAGAATATGCGCATGTGCTGAAATACACTGGCGTATTCGGCGGAGTGCAGGGGCTGAACATTCTCATCGGCCTCGTGCGCAGCAAGCTCGTGGCCCTGATACTGGGGCCTGCGGGCATGGGACTGGCGTCGCTTCTGAACACCATTTCCAACTTCGTGTCGCAGGCAACCAACCTCGGCATATCGTTCAGCGCGGTGAAACACCTGTCGGAAATATTCGACAGCGGCGACAAACGGCGCATACAGGAGTTCGTAAAGACCGTCCGCGCATGGAGCATTGTGGCCACCGTGGCAGGTGCGGCGGTATGCGTGGCGGCATCGCCGCTGCTCGCCGGGCATGCGTTCGGCGGCAAAGGGCACACATGGCAGGTAATGGCGCTCGCGCCGACGGTGGCCGCACTCGCCCTGACGGGCGGCGAAACGGCCATATTGAAGGGGGCGCGCAGGCTGCGCGACCTGGCCCTGCTGCAAGTAGCCCTGGTGGTATTGTCGCTCGTTGTGGCAGTTCCAATATATCTTATTGCCGGCATCAGCGGCGTGATACCCGTGATAACGCTCACCGCCATAGCCAACCTTGCGGCCACGGCGCGCTTCTCGCTCAAGCTGTTTCCGCTGCAATGGCGCGGCTCACGCAGGGCTCTCGGCGAGGGAACGGCCATGGTGCGCTTGGGCGTGGCGTTCATAATGTCGGGCATCTTCGGCAGCGGAGCGGAGATGATGATACGCGCTTTCCTCAACACCACTGCCGGACTGGACGCCGTCGGACTGTACAACGCCGGCTACGTGCTAACCGTGACATACGCCGGAATGGTGTTCACGGCAATGGAAACCGACTATTTTCCGCGCCTCTCCGCCGTAAACCACGACACACTGGCAGTAAACACGCTGGCCAACAGGCAGATAGAAGTGACGCTGCTCGTCATCGCTCCCATGCTGGCGCTTATCGTAACGGCCCTGCCTTGGCTCATACCGCTGCTGTACAGCGGACAGTTCACGCCGGTAACGGCCATGACGCAGGTGGCCGTGATGGGTATGTACCCTCGCGCCATGATGCTGCCGATAGCCTACATAACCCTCGCCAAAAGCCACTCCAAGGCGTATCTCGCCATCGAAGGAGTGTCGGCGGCGGTGCTTGTGCTGGCAACAGCCGCATGTTTCGACAGATGGGGGCTGACGGGAGCAGGCGCGGCGATACTCATAGGCAACGCCCTGGACCTGGCGGTAATCATCGTCTACGCCGGGATAAGATACCGTTACAGGATGTCAAGGCAGGTTCTGGTTTACGCCGGACTGCAACTTCCGCTCGGTGCGGCGGCATACGCCGCCACGTTTGCAGGCACAACAGCGGCACGCATCGCATTGGGACTGGCCGCCTTCGCCGCCAGTCTGGCCGTATCGGCATACGCCCTGCAAAAGAAGACCGGGTTCATGGAAAGCCTGAAGCACAGGCTCCGCAAACGGCCATAATACCATCCGCTTTGCAAAAGGCCGTCTTTTAGCCTGCAAAAAGCCATGTTTTACAAGCCAAAAGGCCATCTTTTACGATGTAAAAGGTGGCCTTTTGCAATGCGAAAAATGTTTTTCCATATTCCAAGCCTTCACCGAAGGCGTAGCCAGCCACCATTAAACGCACAACGAAATAGGGGAAGGCTTACGCCCTCCCCTATTGATTTATGAGATAGAAATGTGTTTCCGTCTATACGGCAACCTTACTTCGCCTCCGCCGAACGGCCCTTGCTCTTCTCCTTACGGCCAAGAGAGAGGTATGCGACTGGCGCGGCGATGAAGATTGACGAGAACGTACCGAACACGATACCGAGTATCATCGTCAACGAGAAGCTGCGGATGCTCTCGCCTGCGAAGAAGAAGCAGATGATGAGCACGAGCAGAGTCGCGGTACCGGTGTTGATTGTACGGGCGAGCGTCTGGTTCAACGAGTCGTTGAACAACGTCCATCTGTCACGCTTAGTATACAGACCCATGTTCTCGCGGATACGGTCGAAGACAACCACCTTGTCGTTGATTGAGTAACCTATGACGGTAAGGATTGCTCCGATGAACGTCTGGTCTACCTCAAGCGACATCGGCACGAGTCCCCAAAGCAGCGAGTAACAGCCGAGCACGAACAGCGTGTCGAACGCCAACGCTATTGTAGAACCGAGCGAGAACGCTACGTTGCGGAAACGCAACAGTATGTAGAGGAAGATTGCCACGATTGCCAAGAGCACGCTGATGATGGCTCCCTGCGTGATGTCCTTCGCCACTGACGGGCCTACCTTCGCGCTGCTGATAATCGAACCGCCCTCGCGGATGTCGGGATTGCGGAACTTCGAAATGTCAGTCTGCGTCACTAAGCCGGCCTTTGTGAGCGAATTGAAGAGGATGCTCTCCACCTCCGCGTCGACATTCTGGTCGTTGGACTCTATCTTGTAGTTGGTGGTAACACGGATGTTCCTGCCGTCCACACCTATTGCAATGGCGCTGAACGTCGACTCTCCGAACGCTCCTTCAAGCGCGTCGCGCACCTGCTCGGGCTGTACCGGCTTCTCGAAGCGCAGCACGTAGTTGCGTCCTCCGGTGAAGTCGATGCTCTTGCTGAAGCCCTTGAAGAGGAAGCTGAGTACGAAAATCAGAGTAAGTATGCCCCAGATGGTGAGCGAACGCTTCGAACTTCCCATGAAGTTGAAGTTGGTGTTCTGCGGCAACTTGCGTGAGAAGCCCGTTGTGAACGTAAGGTTCTGCCACTTGTCGCGCTTCATCTGGCGGTCGTAAATCAGGCGCGTCATATATATTGCGGTGAAGAACGAGCAGCAGATACCGATGATAAGCGTCATGGCGAAGCCTCGGATGGGGCCGCTGCCGAACACTGCAAGGATTACACCTGTGATGATTGATGTCAAGTTGGAGTCGAAGATGGCCGAGAACGCGTTTTTATAACCAGCGTCTATGGCTTTCTTCACATTGAGTCCCTTGGCAAGTTCCTCCTTAGCGCGTTCGTAGATAAGCACGTTCGCATCGACCGCCATACCCAAAGACAACAGCAAACCGGCAATACCCGGCATGGTAAGGGCGGTCTGGAACGAGCTCATTATGCCCAAAGTAAAGAACAGGTTGAAAAGAAGGGCCATGTTGGCCAGCATTCCCGGGATGAAGTTGTACAGCACAACCATGTACACCATGAGGATGATGAAGGCTATGACGAACGAAATCAAGCCCTGCTGGATAGACTGTGCACCGAGCGTCGGGCCGACAACGTCCTCCTGGACGATGCGTGCCGGAGCCGGCATACGTCCTGACTTGAGGGTGTTGGCAAGGTCTTTGGTATCCTCGATGGTGAAGTTTCCACTGATTTCAGAGTTTCCGCCGGTGATTTCATTGCTTACTCGCGGCGCGCTGTAAACGGCTCCGTCGAGCACGATAGCTATCGCACGGCCTACGTTCGCCTTGGTAAGCGTGGCCCAGCGACGCGCTCCGTCAGAGTTCATCGACATGCTTACAACGGGACGTCCCATCTGGTTGAAGTCGTCACGGGCATCGGTTATCACGTCGCCTTCAAGCGGAGCGCGGCCATTGCTCTGCGTAACCTTCAGGGCATGCAGCTCAAATATGTTCTTGCCCGACAGTCCGTCAGCAGGCTTCGCGCTCCAAAGCAGCTTCACATCAGAAGGAAGTATGCGCCTTGCAGCTTCTGAATAAATAACCTTGTTGACTGCGGCTGTGTCGCGGACATGAGCGTAGCCTACAAGACTAAGCGCCCCCTGCCCAGTAGTCTGCAAACGGGAGAGAAGCGGATGCTGCTTTTTCATCAGTTCATCCTGTGCGTCATCCGATGAAGCTGCTGCCTTGGCAGACGCCGCATCGTCCTTCTTCAGCTGGAACTTGGGCTTTGCATCAGCAGCCTTGGCGGTTTCCGTAGCAACGGCGGCCGTGTCTTTTACCGCCGTAGTGTCAGCTTCTTCGCCTATATTGGCCTCCATCTGGTCGAGCTGAACAAGATAAGGAACTATCTCTTCGCTGTTGTATGTCTCCCAAAACTCGAGGTTCGCGCTGCCCTGGAGAAGCTTGCGGATACGCTCCGGCTCACGGATGCCAGGCATTTCAACCATTATCCGGCCTTCCTGTCCTTCAAGTTTCTGGATGTTCGGCTGTACGACACCGAACTTGTCGATACGGTTACGCACGACGATATACGAGTTGTCGATGGCCGCCTGCACTTCGGCGCGCAGGGCTTTCTCCACTTCCGCGTCGGTGCTTTGCGTGCTAACCTTGCCTTTCAGCTGCTGTGTGGCGAAGATTTCGGCAAGCCTGTGCCCGGGAGCATTCTGCCTGTAATACTTGATGAAAAGCGAGATGAAGTCCTTTTGGCTCGTCTCCTCCTCTTTCTTTGCCTGCTCCATCGACTTGCGGTAGACGGCGTCAGTCTTATGGTCGGCCAGCATGTCGACCACGTCTGGTACGGAAATCTCGAGCACCACGTTCATTCCTCCCTTGAGGTCAAGGCCGAGTCCGATTTGTGTCTCAAGGCACTTCTTGTAAGAGTAAATGCCGAGATACCTCACGGAGTCCTTGTAATCCTGCTGTGCAACAGGGTCTTTTATCTTCGCCGCCTGGCTGTCGTAGTAGCTTGTAGCCACGGAGAACGAGAGATAAAAAATGCTTGCAAGGGTCAGAAGAACTGACAATACGATTACAATTCCTTTGTTTTGCATTTTTGTTATTATTTATTTTGATGTTTTTTCACCTTTTGTATTATAGCGTGCAAAGATATATAAAAATTCAAACTTTAAAAAATTAAAAGCCGTTTATTATTCATTTTGCGCGTCTTTTTCGTTTCCGCCGCGCCTTTGCAGCCAGCAATAAATGGGGTAATGGTCTGAATATCCGATGCTTCCGTCCACCTTGCAGCGGTATGGGCGCCAGTGTCCGGAGCACATTATGTTGTCTATGCGCACGAAAAACGCGTTGTGGTGGTACGAGATGCCCGGGCCGTTGCCTGTTGCTATGTAGCAGTCGGTGAGCAGGTTGGCAAGCGTGCGGTGGGCGTATGATATGGGGCTGTCGTTGAAGTCGCCGCAAAGGATTACCGGGCCGGTGCATTCCTTGACGTAACTTGCCACCGCGTCAACCTGCGGGGCGCGTATCCTGACCGACTCGCCGAGCTGCCTCGCTATGCGTCTCGACTCCGCCTTGATGGTATCTGTGCCGGAATTGCCCTTCAGCATGTTCTTAAATCCCGCGCGGTCGGCCAGCGAAATGCCCGTTGACTCGAAATGGTTGTTGACCACGGTGACTGTATCTTGCCCCACCTTGACCTTGAACGCGGCGCTAAGGTTGCCCTCCGAGCGGTACTCTATGCGGTCTTTCGCCACAATCGGGTACTTGCTCATCAGCACAAGGCAGTCGCCCCGGCCTGGGTGGAACACCGAGTCGCAATAACTGTAAACGCCCTCAACATCGTTGAGTATGGCTCCGTTAAGGCGCGCTTCCTGAAGGCACACGATGTCGGCGTCGCTTTTTATGATGTAGTCAAGTATGGGGTTGGGTATGTCGTCGGGAGGATTGTCGGCCACAAAGCCGTGCACATTGTATGAAAGCACCTTCAATGCACCGGGCGGAACGTCGCGCGGAACGTTGAAAGGGCAGTAATTGCGTATAGGCTGATAGCACAGAAGCAGGCCTGCGAACGGCACGAGCGCATATTTTTTCCTCACAAAAAGGAAGAACACGAGGAAGCAAATGTTGACGGCGAGGAACACAGGGAACGCCAGTCCCACGTTCGCCCAGAACGAATGCTCCATCGGGTTGATGCGGTCCGAGTAGCCGACAAGCAGCATTCCGGCCACAACCGCCACGTTGGCTCCGGCCAGAATTTGCAGCGTTATGTTCCTTATTTTGCGTATCATTGCATTTGATTTTCAAGGAGTTAAGGAGTAAAGGAGTTATGGAGTTAAGACAAATGCTTTGACATTTGCCGTTGATAAATTGGAAAGGTATTGTCTTAACTCCATAACTCCTTTACTCCTTAACTTCCAAGACAAAACTCCTTGCACCATGTCACTTCCCTCCGTCGAAGAGCTTTCGCTTCTCCTCGTCGGTCAGGCTGTCGTATCCGCTGCGGCGCACCTTGTCGAGTATGCGGTCAATCTCGTCCTGTTCGGCCTTTCGGCGGGCGTTGTAGTCCCAGTCAGACTCGCGCCTCGGCCCGTCGTCGCGGCGTGTCTCGTCATACCGGCGGTGGCTGCGCCGCTCCCAGTTGTCCTTCATGCGGTCGAAGAACTGCTGCCCGCGCGAACGCCCGTAGTTGCCTCCGCCGGGGTGGTTGCGCCAATACCTTATCATTATATAGCCGAAGAGCATGCCGCCGAGGTGGGCGAAATGCGCCACCTGGCTGCCCGGCGTGCCGAGGGCGGAGAGCAGTTCCACCACAATCCAGATGCAGACCATCCACTTCGCCTTGATAGGCACGGGCAGGGGGAATATGAACAGCCTCTGCTCGGGGAACAGCATGCCGAAGGCCAGGAGCAGACCGTAGATTGCGCCCGAGGCGCCCACGGTGGTCCAGGCGTTAAGCTCGTAGCGGTAGGCTTGGGCCGCCTCTAACAAGTCGCCAAGCCCGAAGCCGGCCATCGCGCTGCTCATCAGCGCATAGAAGTCGAACAGCTGCGCCACCATCTGTATCACTCCGGCTCCCACTCCGCAGGCAATGTAGTAGAAAAGGAACTTCTTAGGCCCCCACACCTGCTCCACGATGCCGCCGAACATCCACAGGGTGAACATGTTGAAGAGTATGTGCGTGAAGCCGCCGTGCATGAACATGTAGGTGAACAGCTGGTACAGGTGGAAGTCGGAGGCGAGGAAGAAGTGCAGGCCGAGCAAGTTGTTGAGGTTTACTCCGTAGCCATCAAACACTATCAACGCCAGGTACATCAAGACGTTGATTATCAGCAAATTCTTTGTTATCGTAGGAATTCTGAACATATCCGCATAATATTACCGTGTCACACAAACGCAGGCAAAAGTACGAAAAATATCCGTCAAACAGCATAAAACCGCACTTTTACCAACTTTTTTTCATTAAATTCCTCACTTTTTTTTATTTTTTGTTTGGCAAATGAAATGAATGGACTATATTTGCGATGAAATATGCTGAAACACAATACTTACAATTAATATTTTAAATCCTTCAAATCATGAACAAAACAGAACTTATTGAAAAAATAGCTGCAGGTTCAGGACTGTCAAAAGCTGATTCAAAGAAGGCTCTCGACGCCACTGTAGCTGCCATCAAGGACGCTCTCGTAGCAGGTGACAAGGTATCTCTCGTAGGCTTCGGCACGTTCAGCGTGAACGAGCGCCCGGCACGCGAAGGCATCAATCCGGCAACAAAGGAGAAGATACAGATAGCTGCAAAGAAGGTTGCAAAGTTCAAGGCAGGCGCCGAACTGAACGAAGCTATCAAATAAACAAGCCGCGGCAACCGGCCCGTTTGCGGCCGCAGCCATAAGGCATTGAGGCTCAACGCCTTGCAAAAGGCCGTCTTTCGTAGCGCGAAAGGCGGCCTTTTAGCATGTAAAAGACGGCCTTTTACCTTCCAATTCGCCACCTTTTGAATTGAGAATTGAGAATGGGGAACGGAGAATTATGATTACCTTTGAGGTTGCTTGTTGGCAAAGGTAATCATAATTCTCCGTTCCCCATTCTCAATTCTCAATCTAAAGCGACATCCGCCCCACCCGCCCAGAAGGGAGGGAGCTTGGTTGCCTTTTTACAATCAACCATAATTGGAACCAATATGCCATGCTTTTAAAATAACAAGGAGAAGGGACGAGCAGGACAAACATGGCCGGCATGCCCTGTCACAGAAACCCTGCCAGCCACATCCGGCCTGCCGGCCCCACCCTTTCCATTTGTCCGCAACGCCTGCGCCGAAGATAAAAAAACTGTGAAAAGTTGCAGTATTCAAAAAGTTTAGCTTAATTTTGCACACTCAACATCTTATTACAACAGGATGAGCATCACAAGCATTGCAAGAAACTTCTTCACCCCAAGACTGAAGGAAATCGAAAAATACGCCTCGCAGGCGGCCTCAATACAGGACAGAATGCTGCGCTACCTCACCGGGAACGCAAGGAACACCGAATACGGACGGCGGCACATGCCGGGCAACGTGACGTCATACGAAGCCTTTGCGGCCAGCGTGCCACTCAACACATACGACGACCTGAAGGACATGATTGACCGCATGCGCCACGGAGAAGCCAACGTGCTGTGGCCGGGAATGGTGAAATGGTATGCCAAGTCGTCGGGCACGACTAACGACAAGAGCAAGTTCATACCCGTAAGCCGCGAGGGGCTGAAGCACACCCACTACCAGGGCGGCACCGACGCTGTGGCCATCTACCTCGGGAACAACCGCGAGAGCCGCATGTTCGACGGCAAGGGACTCATCCTCGGCGGCAGCCATTCGCCCAACTACAACGTGGAGGGCAGCCTCGTTGGCGACCTCAGCGCAATACTTATAGAAAACATCAACCCTTTGGTTAACCTCGTGCGCGTGCCAAAAAAGCAGACAGCGCTGCTGGGCGACTTCGAAGTGAAGCGCGACCGCATAGCACGCGAGACGCTCACCAAGAACGTCACCAACCTGAGCGGCGTGCCCTCGTGGATGCTCTCGGTGCTGACAAGGGTCATGGAACTGTCGGGCAAGACGCACCTTGAAGAGGTGTGGCCCAACATCGAGGTGTTTTTCCACGGCGGAGTGGCCTTCACCCCGTACCGCAAGCAGTACGAACAGCTTATCACCTCGCCGCGCATGCACTACATGGAGACGTACAACGCCAGCGAAGGCTTCTTCGGACTGCAGAGCAACCCAGCCGACCCGGCCATGCTGCTCATGCTCGACTACGGCGTGTTCTACGAGTTCATACCCATGGACGAGTTCGGGAAAGAGAACCCTACGGTGCTCCCCCTCGAAGGCGTAAGCACCGGCGTGAACTACGCCATGGTAATATCAACGCCCTGCGGACTGTGGCGTTATATAATAGGTGACACGGTGAAGTTCACCTCCACCAACCCGTACAAGTTCATAATAACAGGCCGCACAAAGAGCTTCATCAACGCTTTCGGCGAGGAACTTATCGTCGACAACGCCGAACAGGGGCTTGCCGAGGCGTGCCGCAAGACCGGGGCCGAAGTGAGCGAATACACCGCCGCCCCCGTATTCATGGACGGCGAAGCCAAGTGCCGCCACCAGTGGCTCATAGAGTTCGCCAAAGAACCCGCCGACCTGGAAGCCTTCGCATCCATACTTGACAGGAAGCTGCAAGAGGTCAACAGCGACTACGAGGCCAAGCGATACAAGGACATCACCCTGCAACACCTCGAAGTGGTAAAGGCGCGCCGCGGACTGTTCAACGACTGGCTCAAGTCGAAAGGCAAACTGGGCGGCCAGCACAAGGTGCCGCGCCTCAACAACAACCGCGACATCATGGAACAGATGCTCAGGTTCAACACCGCAAAGAATGAGATTTGACCGCATAATAAAATCATTTCAGTCCTACTTGTCCCATAAGCCCTATAAGAGCAATAAGACAAATAGGCCGGACAAGCCGACCAACCGCATGCTGTGGCTGCCGCTGCTGGCAGCCCTCGCCGTAGTGTCGTGCGCCAAGATGGGCCAGCCCGACGGCGGATGGTATGACGAGACACCGCCAGTAATCGTGCGCACGACGCCGCAAGACCAGGGCACAAACATCAAAGACAAGAAAATAAGCATACACTTCGACGAATACATAAAGGTAGACAACCCCACGGAAAAAGTGGTAATATCGCCCCCTCAGATAGAACAGGCCGAGATTGTGGCGTCCGGCAAGAAAATCGTGGTAGAGCTGAAAGACTCCCTGAAGGCCAATACCACATACACGGTTGACTTCTCCGACGCGATAACCGACAACAACGAAGGCAACCCCTTGGGCAACTACACGTACACATTCTCCACCGGCGACCACATCGACACGATGGAAGTGGCCGGATATGTGCTCAACGCACAGAACCTCGAACCGATAAAGGGCATACTCGTGGGCCTGTACAGCAACCTTAGCGACACCATCTTCACCAAGGAACCCATGCTGCGCGTATCGCGGACTGACAGCCGTGGCAAGTTCATAATAAAGGGCGTGGCACCAGGCGACTACCGCATCTACGCCTTGCAGGACGCCGACAACAACTACACTTTCAGCCAGAAAAGCGAACAGCTGGCTTTCTCGCACGACATAATAACACCGTCGTTCAAGCCGGACGTGCGCCAGGACACGCTGTGGCGCGACTCACTGCACATAGACTCGATAATGCGCGTGCCATACACGCACTTCCTACCCGACGACATCGTGCTGCGGGCGTTCACCGAAACGCAGACCGACAGATACCTCATAAAGACGGAACGCACCGAGCCCGACCACTTTACAATGTTCTTCAGCTACGGCGACAGCCTGCTGCCGCAAATCAACGGCCTGAACTTCAACGCCGATGACGCATTCGTTATAGAACCCACCGAGAAGCAGGACACCGTGACATACTGGCTGCGCGACACGACGCTCGTCAACCAGGACACGCTGCGCATGGAAGTGAAGTACATGGCCACCGACACGCTCGGCGTGCTACAGCTGCAGACCGACACAATGGAAATCCTCGCGAAAGTGCCGTATGAAAAGCGCATTAAGCAGCAACAGGACGAATACGAAAAGTGGAAAAAGGAGCAGGAAAAGGCGAAAAAGCGCGGCAAGGAATACGAAACGGAGATGAAGCCGAAAGCTCTCGAACCGAAATACAACGTCGCCTCGGAGCCTGACCCTGACCAGAACATCACCATTACCATGCCCGCGCCGCTGGCATCGGCCGACACTTCGCGCATACATCTTTACTCGAAACACGACACATTGTGGTATAAGTCGCCGTTCATACTGCGTCCCAAGCCGGGAGTTCACCGCACATACGAGCTTCTCGGAGAATGGAGGCCGGGCATAGAATACAGCCTTGAGGTGGACACCATGGCCTTCACCGACATCTACGGCAAAACTTCCGCACCGAAGAAACAGGGATTCAAGGTGAAGACCGAGGACGCATACGCAACCATCTTGTTTGACATTGCCGGCATGGCCGACACCACCGTGGTAGTGCAACTGCTCAACAAGTCAGACGCTGTGGTAAAAGAAACGGTCACAAAGAATGGCCGCGCCGAGTTCTTTTACGTAAAGCCTGACACTTACTACGCCCGTATGTTCATCGATTCCAACGGCAACGGCATCTGGGATACAGGCGAATACGCCGCCGACAGGCAACCGGAAACGACGTATTACTACCATGACAAGATAGAATGCAAGGCCAAATGGGACATGACGCTGACGTGGAATCCTACGTCGCGCAGCCTCAACCTGCAAAAGCCGGAGGCAATAACCAAACAGAAACCGGAGAAGGAAAAGACCATAACACGCCGCAACCTGGAACGCGCCGAAAAACTGGGAATACCTTATCCGCCCATGTAACGACCTAACAACCCCGTCCCAATAACCAAACAAAAACAGCGATATTGGCGGCAGGTCTTAATTATACGATTATGAAACACCTAAAAACCTTTATCCTGGCCGCGGTCATGCTCTGCATGGCAGGCGCGGCCACAGCGCAGTGCACATTCAGGAACACAGCGTTCAAGGCCGGCGAATTCCTGTCGTACAACCTCTACTACAACTGGAAATTCGTATGGGTGAAAGTAGGTACGGCATCGATGTATGTCGTGCAAAGCAAGTACGGAGGGCAAAACGCCTACCGGGCAAGCCTCACGACGAGGGGCAACAGCAAGATGGACAAAATCTTCATGATGCGCGATACGCTGCTGTGCTACTCGTCGCTCGACCTCGCCCCGCTGTATTACCGCAAAGGGGCGGTGGAGGGAAAGCGCTACACCGTTGACGAGGTATGGTACAAATACCCGGGCGGACAATGCCAGATTACGCAAAGCAGGCTGCACAAGGACGGCAAGAAAGAACGCCGCACGGCCAATCCGGGACAGTGCGTCTTCGACATGATGAACATTTTTCTGCGTGCAAGGAGCTTCGACCTTGACAACTGGAAGACAGGACACGTGGTAGACTTCCAGATTGCCGACGGCAACGGACTTGCCCCGGCGAAAATCAAGTTGCTTGGAACTAAGAACATAAAGGCCGACAACGGCGTGAAATACCGTTGCCTCGAACTGTCATATACGGAAAAAGAGAAGAAGGGCTGGAGGGAGATTGCACGCTTCTTCGTCACCGACGATTCCAACCATGTGCCCATAAGGCTTGACATGTTCCTTAAATTCGGCTCGGCAAAGGCGTTCCTCACAAGCATGAAAGGCGTGAAGAATCCTGTCAAATCACAAGTGAAATAAATGAGAACTCTCATCACCATACTGCTCGCGGCAATGCTCCCGGCACTTGCCGCGGCACAGACTGCGGAAGAAAAAATCAACAGCATCATCAAGGGGAAGCACGCCAAAGTGGGCGTGGCGTGGATAATTGACGGCAAGGAGCATACCGTAAACAACGCCGACTGTTATCCGCTGATGAGCGTCTTCAAGCTGCACGGAGCCGTTGCGGTGCTCCGCCAGATGGAGAGGCACGGCACACCGACGGACACTGTGGTACGTATCAACGCGGACCAAGTGACCAAAGACACGTACACACCGATGCTGGAGCGCTATCCCGAAAGCGGTTTCACAATACGTTTCGACAGTCTTTTGCACTACAGCGTAGCCGAAAGCGACAACAACGCGTGCGACATCATCATATCAATGGCCGGCGGCATCGAGGGCGTGAACGCCGAGATGCGCGCCATCGGACTTGCCGATTACAACTTGAAGGAAACCGAAATCTCGATGCAGGCCGACCCGATGCGTTCATACGACAACTGCTCGACACCGCTGTCCGCGGCCGTTCTTTTCAAGAAACTTTTTGAAGAGAACATCCTCGGAGAACCTTACGCTACGCTGTTGAAGCACATCCTAATCTCGACAACTACCGGCCCGGACAAGATAAAGGCCGCACTTGAACCTGGAATGCTCCTCGCCCACAAGACGGGCACTGGCTTCACAAAAGACGACGGGACGATGATTGCCGACAATGATGCCGGCGCAGTAATGCTGCCCGACGGCCGTAAGCTATACATCGCCGTGCTGATAAAGGACACGAAGCTCGGCAGCAAGGAGAACGCAAGGCTCATTGCAGAGATTGCAAGGGTGATATTGAGCACCCACCCCCAGCCCCTCCCGAAGGGAAGGGGTGTCTAATATGCCCTGCCAACAACCGTGAAGCAATAGCAAATCATCAACTCATATAATTAAGGACAACACTAAAAAGCACTCCAAGCTCCCTCCCTTCGGGAGGGTTGGGGTGGGTTTGATTAAATGAAAAAACTATACATAGAAACCTACGGCTGCCAGATGAACGTGGCCGACAGCGAAGTTGTGGCCTCGGTAATGAAGATGGCGGGCTACGATATGTGCCAGAACATCGACGAGGCCGACGCCGTTTTCCTCAACACTTGCAGCGTGCGCGACAACGCCGAGCAGAAAATCCTCAACCGCTTAGAGGCTCTCAACGCCATGCGCGGCGGCGGACGGCGGCTCATCATCGGCGTACTGGGCTGCATGGCCGAGCGCGTAAAGAACGACCTTATCGACAACCACCATGCCGACCTCGTAGCAGGGCCTGACGCATACCTCACCTTGCCCGACCTCATTGCACAGGCCGAGACGGGGCACAAGGCGATGAACATAGAGCTGTCAACCACCGAAACCTACCGCGACATAGTGCCCCAGCGCATCTGCGGCACCCACGTGGGCGGCTTCGTAAGCATCATGCGCGGCTGCAACAACTTCTGCCACTACTGCATCGTGCCATACACGCGCGGACGGGAACGCAGCCGCGACCCCGAAAGCATCATCCGCGAAGTGCGCGACCTGCACGACCGCGGCTACAAGGAAGTGACACTGCTGGGGCAGAATGTGAACAGCTATAAAGCAATATCCAGCCAACAACCCACCCCAACCCTCCCGAAGGGACGGAGCTTGGATACTCCTGCCTATCAAGAAACTATCGGCGAAAGTAATCAAACACCCTCCCTTCGGGAGGGCTGGGGTGGGTTTGACTTCCCCCAGCTCCTCGCCCTCGTGGCCGAAACGTTCCCCGACATGCGCGTGCGCTTCACTACGAGCCACCCGAAGGACATGAGCGACGAGACGCTGCGCGTCATAGCGGAACACCCGAACGTGTGCCGCCACATCCACCTGCCCGTGCAAAGCGGCTCTGACCGCATCCTGAAGCTGATGAACAGGAAATACACGCGCGAGTGGTACATGGGCCGCGTGGAGGCCATACGCCGCATAATACCCGACTGCTCGATAACGACCGACATATTCGTAGGCTACCATTCCGAGACGGAAGAAGACCACCGGCTGTCGCTCTCGCTCATGGAAGAGGTGGGCTACGACTCCGCCTTCATGTTCAAATACAGCGAGCGGCCCGGCACATACGCATCGAAGCACCTGCCCGATGACGTTCCCGAAGAAGTGAAGCTGCGCCGCCTGAACGAGATGATTAGCCTCCAGACGCGCATATCGGCCGAACGCAACGCCATGGACGTAGGCCGCGAGTTCGACGTATTGGTTGAAGGCTTCAGCAAACGCAGCCGCCAGCAACTCTTCGGACGCACCTCGCAGAACAAGGTCGTGGTGTTCGACAAAGGCCCTCACCGCATCGGCGACACCGTGCGTGTAAAGGTAACGTCAAGCTCAAGCGCGACACTCAAGGGCGAAGAAATAACCAACGGTTAACCGCCTGATAATCAGCATCATTCTAAAATGCCGTGTTTTGCAATGCAAAACACGGCATTTTAGCTTCCAATTGATGGCCTTTTGCACGGCAATTTGCCGTGTTTTGAATTGAGGATTGAGAATTGTGAATGGAAAATTATGATTACCTTTGCTAACAAGCAATCTCAAAGGTAATCATAATTAGCTTGACGCTGACTTTCAGTTCTACATTTTTAATTTTTCATTTTTAATTAAAAAACAGACCCACCCCAGCCCTCCCGAAAGGAGGGAGTTTAATTTGATATATACATTTTTTCATCGCAAACATTCTCACTGTCAACCTTTTTTCGTACTTTTGCCTACGGATTTGGCTTCAGTCCTTATCCAAGAAATATTTAGGAAAAGAAGAAGCGTTATGCTTATCTTGTAAAGTTGAAACCTGAGAAACTTCAAATTGATACAAGAAGATGGCATAGTGGTTCTCACGCTCTGCGTGGGCTGCTATTATCCACACTTGTATCAGGGTTTCTCAGGACCTCAACTTTAACGTGGGCATTGCAGTTCCACGCTTCATACGTTAAACAATGTACTTGAAAGAACTGGGAGTACGCAAAACCAACATCCATGATTAAACATCATTTTCAAGCCGCCGCACTTGCCGCCTTGTGTTTTTTTACAAATTCATGCAGCGACGACAACAGCGAGGGTGCTTATGAGCCGCAGACCTACAACGTAAGCGGAAAGGTTGAAAAAGGGCCTTTCGTCAGCGGCTCTACCATCACCATGCAACCGATGGACGCCAAGATGCAGGCTTCGGGGGAAAGTTATTCAACCACGATAACCGACAACGCAGGCAACTTTACGTTCGGCTCGAAACTCTTTAACGCACCGTTCGCCGAGCTTACGGCCAACGGATACTTCTTCAACGAGGTTGACGGAGAACTTTCTTCGGGCACACTCAACTTAAGGGCGCTCGTAGACTTGTCTGACAAGTCTACTGTAAACGTAAACATCCTTACCCATTTGAAATACCAACGCATGCTCAACCTCATCGAGCAGGGCAGCAGTTTCAAGCAGGCCGACAGACAAGCGCAGCAAGAACTCTTTGCCGCTTTCGGCCTGACAGCATACGCAAGCACCGACGCCTCGCAGCTTTCAATCATATCAGGAACTGACGAAGCGGCCGCCCTTATAGCAGTTTCGTCACTGATATTGGGCGAAAGAAGCGAGGCCGAAGTTACCGAATACTTGGCCAAAATGAGCCGCGAGTTCGGGCAAGACGGCGAGTTTTCCACTGAAACAAAGGCGCAGATAAAGGAGGACAAAGACTATCTTGCAGACAAGCTTGGCGACATCAAGGACAACATCGTCAGCAGATACGCCGACCTCGGACTTGATGTCAGCGTGAAAGAGCTTGCCAGATACTTCGACTGGGACGACGACGGAACTGCCGGAAACGAAACTCTGGAAGACGGCGAGGAGGTTGTTTTAGAGACGACAAGCATCAATGTGCCTGCCAAAGGCGGAACTTACGCCATTAAAATAACGTCGCCCATACCTGTATATACAGAGCCGGTTGCAGGTTCAGGCGACATTGTGCTAAATCCTTCTTACGATCCAATCTACGATGACGCCGCGTCATTCGGCATGTCATTGGAGAAGAGCGTTGAGGGCGATGTACTCAAACTGACGGTTAATCCGTTGAAAAACAGGAATGAACAAAGCACTGACGTATATCTGTATGATTGCATAGGTGACACCGTGGCGACTGTAAACATTGTGCAAGAGGGCGACAAAAACGCTCCGCTGCCGCTCTTAAACGACTTCGGACAAGAAGGAGTAAGGGCCATGGCGACCGAACTTGCCAACGGTTTTACCAAATACAACACCATCGAACAGTACTACCACTACAATAAGCAGGCAGGTCTTGTGGCTGACTACGTATATCCCGAAAGCTCAACCATATATGACATCTGGCGACATTTCTACCAGTCATGCCTCACCAACCGCACGCTGGCTCACATGGATAAGCAGAATGCCAACGTGTACGGCGACATCCTGAATGTTTACAGCGCAATGATGTATTATCATGCCGTCGTTGCATGGGGCGACGTTCCTTACATTACAGTGGGTCACAATGCTCCGAGCGACAGTTACAATGTACCTCGCACCGATTCTGACGAAATTCTTTCAGACTTGGAAAGGAAACTGACAAAGGCGATAGACGGGCTTGACGATAAGCGCAACGAACCGCTGAAAGACGTAAACAGCATGTTTTTCGTATCAAAAGACGTGGCGCGCGTGTTGCTGGCCGACATCTACCTGTACCGGCACGACTACCAAAATGCGGCCTCACTGCTGGCGAAAGTCATCAACAACGGTTATTACGCGCTTGACAACTCGAATTACAGTACAACTGAAACGATTGACAAAATCGCCGCTGACGGCGGCGGTGTGGAGATTATCTTCGCTTTGAACGGCGGCTCTGGCACGCGCACCCGCGCCGGCGTAAACATACAGTCGCCTCACCTAATAACGCTTATGACGTACACCGACGTGATGCTTTCATACGCCGAATGCCAGTACAGGTTAGGCGACATGTCGTCAGCCGAGCGTTTTCTTAACAGCGTCGCCGTGGCAAAGGGCGTGACATTAAGCGGCGACAACTTGCTGGAAAAGATAGCCGACGCGCGCAGGCAGCTGATGCTTTACAGCTTCGGCAACTTCGCTTTCTTCAAACGCAGCGGTCTGGCGGCAAGCGAATACGAGGTGGAAAACTACCGCCTGCTGTGGCCAATACCGCTGAGTGAGATGCATGTAAACACCAACATCACACAAAATCCGGGCTACTGACAACGTGTCTTTTAGCCGCCGTGTAATTCATTGATAATCAGCACTGTTACGAAAGGCCGTGTTTTGCAATGCAAAACACGGCCTTTCGCGTTGTAATCGACGGCCTTTTGTACGGCAATTTGCCGTGTTTTAAATGGTGAATGGAGAATTGTGAATGGAAAATTATGATTACCTTTGTTAACAGGCGGCCTCAAAGGTAATCATAATTTTCCATTCACAATTCTCCATTCTCAATTCCAATAGCCTCCGTCTGTCAGTACGCCTGCTCGTGTACGCCGCTTACGGCGCGGCCGCTGGGGTCGTTCTTGCCTTTGAACGATGCGTCCCATGCCAGTGCTTCGGCCGTGCTGCACGCCACGCTCGGCACGCTCGGCACGCTGCGCGCCGCGTCGTCGCTGGGGAAATGGGCGGCGAAGAGCGAGCGGTAGAAGTACTCCTCCTTGCAGCGCGGCGGGTTTACGGGGAAGCGTTGCGCGGCATGCTCCATCTCATAGTCGCTCACGCTGTCGGCGGTTATCCGCTTCAGGGTGTCAATCCACGAGTAGCCCACGCCGTCGGAAAACTGCTCCTTCTGCCTCCACGCCACCTCCTGCGGCAGCATCGGTGCAAAAGCCTCGCGCAGGATTTTCTTCTCCACCACCGCGCCGGGGCACATCTTGGCTTCCGGATTGAGGCGCATGGCTATGTCGAGGAAGCGCGTGTCGAGGAACGGCACACGGCCTTCCACGCCCCATGCGGCCAGGCTTTTGTTGGCGCGCAGGCAGTCATAAAGGTGCAGCTTCATCAGCTTGCGCACCGTTTCCTCGTGGAACGCGCGCGCCGACGGTGCCTTGTGGAAATACAGGTAGCCGCCGAACACCTCGTCGGCACCCTCGCCCGAGAGCACCATCTTTATGCCCATGCTCTTTATTACGCGTGCAAGCAGGAACATGGGGGTGGATGCGCGTATCGTCGTCACGTCGTAAGTCTCTGTGTAGTAGACCACGTCGCTAAGCGCGTCGAGCCCCTCCTGTATGGTGTAATTTATCTCATGGTGCACCGTCCCGATGTGTTCCGCCACCATACGGGCCTTCTCCAGGTCGGGCGCGCCACGCAGTCCGACGGCAAACGAGTGCAGCCTCGGCCACCATGCGGCGTCCTCTCCGCCCGTTTCTATGCGGCGTTTGGCATACTTCTGCGCCACCGCGCTGATGACGGAAGAATCCAGTCCGCCGCTCAGCAGCACGCCGTAGGGCACGTCGCTCATCATCTGCCGCCTGACGGCGGCTTCCAGCCCGTCGCGCAGCTCGTCAACGCTTGCCGGGTTGTCCTTCACGTTGTCGTAGCTGAACCAGTCGCGGTCGTAATACCGCCGCGGCATCGTGTCGCGGCTTGTCAGCACGTGTCCGGGCGGAAACGGCGCGTACTTGTCACACTGTCCCTCAAGAGCTTTCAGCTCGCTCGCCACGTAAAGCCGCCCCTCTTTGTCGCGTCCGTAATAAAGGGGGATGACCCCTATGGGGTCGCGCGCTATCAGATAGTCGTCGCGTTCGACATCGTACAGGGCGAAAGCGAAGATGCCGTCAAGTTCGTCCAAGAACCTGTCGCCCTGCTCGCGGTAAAGTGCGAGTATGACTTCACAGTCGCTTCCGGTCTGGAACTGGTACTTTCCGGCGTACCGGCTGCGTATCTCCCGATGGTTGTAAATCTCCCCGTTGACGGCCAATACCTGCTTTTTGTCAGGGCTGAAAAGCGGTTGCCGTCCCGACTCCGGGTCGACAATCGCCAGGCGTTCATGCGCCAAAATAGCCGTGCCTCCACAGTAAATGCCGCTCCAGTCGGGTCCGCGGTGGCGGAGCTTGCCGCTCATCCGCAATGCCTTCTGCCTCAAGGCAGGTGTCTGTTCCTGGATGTTGAAAATTGAAACTATGCCACACATTTTAATTAAGAATTAAGAGTTAAGAATTAAGAAAGCTACGATTGGGAAATTAAGAATTAAGAGTTAAGAATTAATAAAGCTGCGATTGGAAATTAAGAATTAAGAGTTAAGGATTAAGAAAGCTGCGCCTTGGGAAATCAAGAGTTAAGAGTTAAGAATTAAGAAAGCCGTCTGAAAGGCATATTTTCTTAATTCTTAACTCTTAATTCTTAATTAATTATATGCGCTCTCTCCGTGTTCGTATATGTCAAGACCCTCCTCTTCAACGCGCTTGTCAACGCGGATGCCTACGAGGCGGTCAACAATCTTGTAAAGGATGAACGTCACCACCGCGCTGAACGCCACCGAAACGAGCGTTGCAACGACCTGAACCCACAGCTGATGCCAGTCGCCGTATAGCGCGCCTTCAGCCCCACCGTCGCCTGTAACGAACTGCGTTGCGAACACGCCGGTGAGTATCGAACCAACGATACCGCCGATACCGTGTACTCCGAAAGCGTCGAGCGCGTCGTCATACTTGAACTTCTGCTTTACAACAGCTACCATGAAGAAGCAAATAATGGGGGTTATCAGGCCGATGCAAAACGCTCCGAGCAACCCCGTCGAGCCTGCGGCCGGCGTTATGGCGACAAGTCCGGCCACGGCTCCGGTGCATGCTCCAACGGTGGTAGGCTTCTTGTTGAACAGCCAGTCGATGGCCATCCACACCACGGCAGCCGTCGCCGTGGCGACATGTGTCACCATAAAGGCGTTCGCCGCAAGGCCGTCGGCGGCCAGACCGCTGCCCGCATTGAATCCGAACCATCCCAACCAGAGGAACGAAGTGCCAAGGAACACGAACGTGATGTTGTGCGGCGTGATGGGATGTCCTGCCTTGTAGTCCTCCCTCTTGCCGATAAGCAATGCCATAACCAGTGCCGAGATACCGGCGTTGATGTGTACGACGGTGCCTCCGGCGAAGTCGATTGCACCCATCTCCTGCAAGAAGCCGCCGCCCCAAACCCAGTGGGCCATGGGGAAATAGGCCAGCACCGTCCACAGCACGATGAACAACATATAGCCCTTGAACTTGATTCTCTCCGCGAAAGCGCCCAGTATCAGGGCGGGCGTTATCAGCGCGAACATGCACTGGAACATGACAAATACCAGTTCGGGGATGCCCGTAGCCGTGACGGTTGACGGCGTTATGCCGCACAGGAACGCCTTGTCGAAGCCGCCGATGACGGCGAACAGGGGGTTGCCGGAGTCCTTGAAACCGGTGCCGAAGGCCCACGTATAGCCGATGGCGACCCACAAGATGCTGATTACCCCGACAATAAGCATTGTCTGCATGATGATGCTAAGCACGTTCTTCTGCCTGACAAGGCCTCCGTAGAACAGTGCGATGCCCGGGATGGACATCAGCAGCACCAATACCGTGGCGGTAATCATCCACGCCGTGTTGCCGCTGTCGAGCACGGGTGTGGCGGTGTCCGCCATCGCCGCCGTCGCCGACAAAAAGGCCGAAAGCGCCGTAAGGGCAACCCTCCGGCCGGTCAAATATTTCATAACATGCTTTCCCATAATCTTCATTTTTAATGTTTTACCTTAAAAAACGTTGGAATTTTCACTCTTCACTTTTCATTCCTCTCTCTCATTTTTCCTGCTCCGCGTTGTACAGGGCGATGTCGCCGCGCTCGCCGGTGCGTATGCGCACAGCGTCGTCAACAGGCATTATGAATATGCGCCCGTCGCCTATCTCGCCCGTCTGGGCGGCCTTCAGGATGGCCCTGACCGACTTCTCTACATTCTTGTCGCGCACGACGAGCGACACGAGGGTGCGCTCTATCGAGCTGGTGTCATACACAATGCCACGGTATATGCGCCCCTGCCGCGCCTTGCCGTTGCCGCGCACGTCGTAATACGAGAACCACTCGATGTCGGCTTCAAGCAAAGCCTTCTTCACGTCCTCAAACCTTGACTTGCGGATGATTGCTTCAATCTTTTTCATAACATTCTCGCTTTTTGTTATATAAATAATGAATATCCTATCGAAAGGAGATATTTTTCTGCAAAATTATATCTTTTTGACATTCAAAACAAGTTTATTTGAACACTTTGCAATGACAAAATACACCATGTTTACAGTTTTGTCATAAAACGAACGGTTTTAACTTCAATCTGAAACGATTACCGTTAAAAACACATTCGGATGTAAGCAAGGCGACGTTCCGCCGAAAATAATCACATAAATTTACGTCTGACGGCACCTAACTTACACTTTAAAACATTTTATTACAATTCTGATTGCATTTTGAAAGACAATCACACAAATAAAGAAACATTAGTAAGACAAATACGAAAAGTTAAAGAATATTGTCAGTAAACAACTTGTTTTACTTTCAAAATGCTGTAAATTTGCCGACAGAAGGAACAAAATAACACTTCAAAGGCCAATCACCTGCCATCGCGGCAGACGTTAGTTATGTATAATATAAATAGGTATGGTTATGAAAAATCTGGTAATGAAAGCGATGACGGCCGCGATGTTGTGCGGCATGGCCGCACCGGCTGCGGCGCAAGAGAGAATTGAAGCCACGGTGCAGGCCGACGTAGTGAGCCGCTACATCTGGCGCGGACAGGACTTGGGCGAAGTAAGCCTGCAACCGACACTCGGACTCGCGTACAAAGGACTGTCGCTGACGGCATGGGGCAACGTGGGACTTTCAGACCCGTCGGACACCGAAGAGTTTGACCTTACGCTGGCATACAGCATCGGGGGCTTCAACATCGGCGTGACCGACTACTGGTTCAACAAGCCCTACGACCGCTACTTCAGCTACGCGGCGCACGAGACTTCGCACGTGTTCGAGGCCAACATCGGCTACGACTTCGGCCCTGTGGCCGTGCAGTGGTACACCAACTTCGCAGGCAACGACGGCGTAAACAAAAGCGGCAAGCGCGCATACTCGTCGTACTTCGAGGTGAGCGCGCCGTTCAGGCTTGCCGGATGCGACTGGACGGCGGCCGTGGGCGCAGTGCCTTACGCCACTACATCCTACTCGAACGCCAACGGTTTCGCCGTCACCAACGTATCAGTAAGGGCAACAAAAGATGTCAGGATAACAAAAACATTCAGCCTGCCGCTGTTCGCCGGGGTAACGGCCAACCCCAGTACGGAGAAGGCTTACATGGTGTTCGGCTTCACATTGCGTCCGTAAGCGCAACCATCTGAAAATCAAAACGTTACAAACAACATTGCAAAAGGTGGCCTTTTGGCCTGCAAAAGGCCACCTTTTACCGGCTGAAAGGCCACGTTTTACAACGTAAAAGACCGCCTTTCGCAAACCGGGCGGACAGGACGCAGCTATAAAGCGGCATCTGATTAAACGCAGCTAACCAAGCCCATCCCTACTGAAGGGTTAGGGCGGGCGACAAAAATAACGACAAACAAACTTTAACGACATGACAAACTTAAGATTTAACGTGGTAGAAGAGGCTTTCAAGAAGAAGCCGCTCGAAGTCGTAACGCCGATGGAACGCCCGTCGGAGTATTTTGGAAAAAACGTGTTCAACCGCGCAAAGATGTACAAATACCTGCCGCCGTCGGTCTACGAGACGATGATTGACGTAATCGACAACGGCGCACAGCTCGACCGCTCAATAGCCGACGCCGTGGCGGCGGGCATGAAGCAGTGGGCCGAAGAGAACGGAGTGACGCACTACACGCACTGGTTCCAGCCACTGACTGAAGGCACTGCCGAGAAGCACGACGCCTTCATCGAGCACGATGGAAAAGGTGGAATGATTGAGGAGTTCTCGGGAAAGCTGCTCGTTCAGCAGGAACCGGACGCAAGCTCGTTCCCGAGCGGAGGAATACGCAATACGTTCGAGGCCCGCGGTTACTCCGCATGGGACCCCACGTCGCCCGTCTTCATCATGGACGACACGCTCTGCATACCCACTATTTTTATCTCATACACGGGCGAGGCATTGGACTACAAAGCCCCGCTGCTGCGCGCCCTGCACGCAGTGAACGTGGCCGCGACCGACGTATGCCGCTACTTCGACCCCAACGTGAAGAAAGTTACCTGCAACCTCGGCTGGGAGCAGGAGTACTTCCTCGTTGACGAAGGGCTCTACTCGGCGCGTCCCGACCTCATGC
>ERZ826146.857-NODE-857-length-32770-cov-4.564695_pt1 | contig 32770 bp, 25 predicted proteins | sample MGYA00519857_ERZ826146 | MGnify/ENA primary metagenome ERZ826146 (study PRJEB31778, sample SAMEA3449222) | human gut metagenome | biome: human gut; feature: human-associated habitat; material: faeces | place: United Kingdom | collected 2010/2012 ...
TTCAAAATACGTTGAAGACAGCCTGTCACCCACTACCATGTCTGAGTTGCGCTCCAGCACCAGGTCCGCCATTTCCCTCGCATTTTCCATCGGATAGGTATCATCACCGTCTACCATAATATAACACAGTGCATCAACCTCCTGAAACATTCGGCGGATTACATTGCCTTTCCCCTGCTTATATTCCTGCCGTACCACTGCACCGGCCTTTTCTGCCAGCTCTGCAGTGCGGTCGGTAGAATTGTTGTTATATACATAAATAACAGCCTCCGGAAGCGCCGCTTTTGCATCCCGGACAACCTTTTCAATCGTTTTTTCTTCGTTATAACAGGGAATCAGTACCGCTATTTTATCCATCCGCGTTCTCCTTTTTATTCATGACAATAGAATGCACTCAAAACGTGCACTCTATCGTTTTCTTACTTTCTGTGCCAGATCTAATGCATAAACCGCCTGCTTTTCTACGCTCCGGTCCGGAGAAACATGAAACGCAATGGCATCTTCCTGACTGAATTCATCGGATATTTCTTCTCTTAATACCTGACCTGGATGAAACAGGATTTCAAGCATCCTGCCGTTATGCTCTGCCTTTTTCTCCATATTCGGCAAAAGCTGCCGGATTCGCTCTTCATCCATATGCCCGCTCATGATCAGCCCCCACAGATACATCGGCTTCATCCCTGCATTCCGGAACCGCTTCTGCAATAATGCAGAACAATAGTTCAATAAAATATTCTTTACAAAATTGACCGGTCGATAGGTTTTGTATAAAGAGGTCTTTTGCAAAAATACAAAAAACGGCTCCTTTGCATCCCGGATATAAGACGCTTTCCAGCCCTGCTCTTCCAATACCTCAAACAGTGCCTCCGCTACAACCGGTATCATATGGGTATGCTGATGACTGTCTATACGAAGCTCCTGCAGGTTCAATTCTGAAAATACTCCCGCCACAGCTTTGATCTGAAGTTCAATTTCTTTTTTCAGTTGTTTTTTGAACCTATTTCTGGATGGAAGAAAAGAAACAAAGAACAGCTTCTCCCAGGAAATCTGAAAATGTCCTTTTTCATCCACCAGATCCGGTAAGTCCTTCGGATCCGACAGGCAGCTGCCCTCCATCAGATTTACATGGACAGAAATTGCCGGCTGCCATGGAAATTCTTCCTGTGCCTCCCGATACAGCCTCACACATTCTTCAAAACAGCTCATATTTGCAAGCACACTGATACTGTTCAATTTTCCATCCTTTAAACATTCCAGAATATCTCTGCTTGCATGAACGGATTCCCCAAAATCATCCGCATGAATATCAATCCTTACGCTCATTTTCCTGCTCTTCCTCTGCGCTATCCTCTGCATCCCGCAGGATCATGGAATCCACGATATACCGCGGACGTCCTTTGCTTTCCATATAAATCTTCCCGATATATTCCCCAATAATTCCCTGGGATAAAAGTGTAATACCGCCAATCAGACAGGTCGAAGCCACCGTTGTCGTCCAGCCTGCAACAACCGCACCATTTGCCCAGTCCACGATACAGGAAATAAACAGTCCAATGCTGAACAAAAAGGTCAAAAAACCAAGGATTACGATCATCTGCAGCGGTCTGGTGCTCATGGAAGTGATTCCATCTACTGCCAGCGTCATCATCTTTTTCAATGTATATTTCGACTGTCCGGCTTCTCTTTCCTTTACATCGAAATAAACAATATCCGACTGGAAACCCATCGTCGGAATCAATCCCCGCAGAAACAGGTTTGTTTCATGAAATTCTGACAGCGCATCCAATGCCTTCTTTGACATCAGCCGATAATCCGCATGGTTCGTAATCGTCTGGCAGCCAAGCACATGCATCAGCTTGTAAAACAGTCCTGCTGTCGACTTTTTGAAAAAACCGTCGGTATCACGGTCATTGCGCACGCCATAGACAATCTCACAGCCATTCTGATAACATTCCAGGAACTGATCCAGTGCTTCAATATCCTGCTGCAGGTCTGCATCAATTGTCACAACCGCATCTGCCTTGCTTCTAGCAGCCATCATACCTGCCAGAATCGCACTCTGATGACCGTAGTTGCGGGAAAAGCTCAGGCCCGCATACTTGCTGTTCTGGCGCGTCAGCTCATAAATAATCTGCCAGGTGCTGTCCTTACTGCCGTCGTTGATAAATAAAATCTTACTCTTATCCGAAATCGTCCCCGCCTGAATCAGCCGATCCAGCTTGTCCAAAAGAACCGCTGCCGACTTATGCAGAACCTCTTCCTCGTTGTAGCAGGGAACAACGAGATATAAAATGGTGTTTGTTCGTTTCATGTTGAATTCTTCCTCATCCATAGCTGCGAGTCCGGCTCATTGTGCCATGGCTCTTCTCCTGTGTCGCGCAGCCAACGCAATAAAGAACATTGTACCAGCTGCACACACGTTTATTATATAACATATTTTCTGAAAAGGCGTCCCTAAATACCAAATTCTGACAACAGCGTCTTTTTCAGAAATATCTGTCAACTCCACCAGTCCGTCGCTTCCGCGTCGGTTAATTTCTCCTGCCGAACCATCCTCCGTTTCCGCATGATAACCTTTATACCATACCAATGGCAGCTGATATGGCGCATCTTCCTTTTTCAACCTGACAACTAATTCTCTTCCCTGAAATTCCCCTATATAGGATTTTCCACTGTTTGAAACCACGATTCCAGGCTGCTGCAGATTTTCCCGCGTTGTCACTGCCGGAAGCCATTCTTCCCCTGCGCCTATTCCTGCGATTTCCTCACAGATATTCCGATTGTCCCAATTCTCTCTTACAGGCATTTCATTGCTTTTCCAGTAAAAAAATCCGCCGAACATAGATAATACCAGAACACATCCCAGCGAAAGATTCTTCCACTTCGCACAGCTCTGATCCTTCGCAAAAATAACGGCAAAGGCAAAGATCAGTAAAACCGACGCTGCACCCATCAAACGTCCCGGGAACTGCAGGATATCAAATGCTTTTTCAAATGTTTTCCAAAATCCCTGATTCGTTGTAAGGAAAATCAAAAAAATTCCCCCTATAAAATATCCTGCTCCGCTCCAGCTTTTACAAGGTCTATTCCAGACGAATGCACAAATGGCCAAGCAACTCAGCAATAAAATTACAATTCCAACGCCTGATTTTCCAAATGCACTATGCAATGCAAGCACATTTTCTGATACATGCGTCCACGGCTGTGATACCCTATAGCTCTGAGCCTTCATCTGCTCCAGCATCGGTCCCCAATAAGAAACTGTAATACCGGATACACCCGCTACTGCCGTCATCAAATAGAACCACTTTTTCTTCTTTCCAATCCATTTTGGCAGCTGAAACACCAGAATTACAAAGCATAACACAAGGGCAATCACTGTTGATAACGCATGAGAATAAATCAATCCGGTAAATCCAATTCCAAGCATCCATGGAAATTCATCCTTTTCGACAAATAAAACCATTCCCATCAATGCAAGTGGTAAAAATACCAGTGCCTGCGTCTGTGCCAGTGTAAAGCTTTTAAAAATTCCATCTATAACAGGATAAGAGAACAAATACAATGTTCCTGCAGCCAGCGCCGGATGAATCTCTCCTGTTTTTTTTCGTACACAAAAATACATGGAAACAAACAATTCCAGAAGCAAAATGAAAATATATATTTTACAAGAAACTTCCAGCGAACATCCTGCCATTCTCAAAACTGCCGGCAGATAAATAAAAAAATCAGGATAAAAAATACCTACACCATAACCGTAGGAATATGCCAGCGACGGATGCACTTTTACCGGAAATATTCCCATCTGAAGTGCCTGGTTTAAACTCTCAATTCTTGCCAGATGAAACGGAGCATCCGATCCCATCCATATTCCTTTCAAACAACATGGAATAAAGCAAATTGCTGTAACACACAAAATATAAATGATCCTTCTAAATCGGCTTTTTTTCATTTCTTTATTCCTACTATTTCTTGTAGTATTCCGCATACCAGTCTGCAAATCGCTGCAGTCCTTCCGAAAGAGGTGTTGACGGCCGAAAATCAAAATCTTTTTCCAATTCACTGACATCCGCATAGGTCTGATAAACGTCTCCCGGCTGCATCGGCAAAAATTCCTTTTCTGCAGGCTTTGAGATCACTCCCGCTTTCTGCAGACAGGTCTCCAGTGTTTCTACAAAGTACATCAGGCTTTCCGGCTGGTTATTTCCGATATTGTATATCTTATATTTTACACCGTTTTCATCCTCCTGCGGTGCTTTTCCCATCACACGATAAACCCCATTTACAATATCATCTATGTAAGTAAAGTCACGATACATATCCCCATGATTGTAAATCTGGATTTTCTCGTCCTTTACCATTTTATTCGTAAATCCGAAATATGCCATATCCGGTCTTCCCATGGGTCCGTACACTGTAAAGAAACGAAGTCCTGTAACCGGAATACCATACAGCTTTCCGTAAGAATACGCCAACAACTCATTTGATTTTTTGGTCGCAGCATATAAGGAAACCGGGTGATCCACCTGATCCTCTGTGCTGTAAGGTACTTTTTTATTTGCGCCATACACCGAAGAGCTGGATGCAAAAACCAGATGCTTTACGCCTGTATTTCCATTGTCATAGGAATGCCTGCAGCATTCCAGCACGTTATAAAAGCCGATCAGATTACTCTGGATGTATGCGTCAGGATTCGTAATAGAATACCTCACGCCTGCCTGTGCAGCCAGATTTACTACGATATCCGGTTTTTCGCGTTCAAACAGCGCCTTCATTGCAGCAGCATCCGCAATATCCATTCGGATAAACTTAAAATTCGTATAACCGTCCAGCTTTTTTAACCGCTCTTCTTTCAATCTGACATCATAATAATCATTCAGATTATCAATACCGATTACCTGAAACTGTTCCTTTAATAATTTTTCTGCAAGATAGGAACCAATAAAACCTGCCGCTCCGGTAATCAAAATTTTATCTGTCTGTTCCATTTGAATTCCTTCCTGTCTAATTTTCTGTATCTGCCGGTTCCTTCACATTCAGCCAGTGATACCAATTACGCCATTCCACAGAAATCTGTTCCTTACCTCCCCCCAGAGAATGAAGGACATAATTCCAATATGCACCATCTGCATCAGCCTGAAGCAATCTGCTGTTTGGCAGCTCCGGCAAAACGATGCTTTCTCTTTTCGGGTTTTCACGCATCAACCGATTCACATAGGTCATTCTGACCGTATCTACAGCATTCCATTCCAGCGCTATGATAATCAGTCCTGCACTCATGCCAAGCATCAGCATTCTTATAGCAACAAGGCTTCTTTTTAACCCCTCAACCGATATGCTCTTTAATACTGCCATCAGCCAGATAAACCAAGTCAGATAAAAAACCCGAGCACTTACTGGCGTCACCACAAGCAGCGGTAAAACTGTAAAAATGCCTGCACCCGTTAAAATAGCTGCGTCACCTTTTCCAATTTTGAAATAGTTCCATGAATGTCCAATCATATAGCCCATTTCTACTAGGAATAGGAAAAAATACACTTTAGGTAAATCCGGCCTGACAATTTCATCCATTGCAATCAAATGAATTACCGAAAAACCAGCAAGACCACATCCGGCGACAACTCTTAATTGCGTCCATACTCTATTTTTATCCTGATGCAAGCGCTCCAGACTTATGCAGTCTAAAATAGCCATTATACTCCATAACCCTGTACATCCTAATAAATAGCGTCCTGCCAGCGCACCATTTTGATAGATCGTCTCAAATACTGCTTCCAACGTTCTCGGGACTTTCCGGTAATTGCTCTGACCACCCATGTCTCCTTTTAGAAGCATGGGACCTGCGGTCATGATACCAGCGCCAAGAATACTTCCAACTACCAGTATGATCGTGCTTTTTCTGATCTTCTTATTTTTCCAGACTTCCACTGCCCCGATACCAACCGAAGCAATTGCAAAAAATAATGTACAATTTTCGGAAAATAACTGTGCTGGCGCAGCTGTAAGAAAAATCATAGCTCCAAGCAAAATTTTTCTTCCGTTTTCTTTTGCTTCTTTACATTTTTTCCAACAAAGGATAGCCGTTAAATATAAGAATATCGGAACAATATAATTCTGAAATCCAGCGGTCCATACATATACCTGTGCATACATTTTCACACTGGGCAGCAACATCAAGATTCCTGCAAACGCAATCTGAAGTTCATTTTTCAAATCAAGCAGATAGATGAGTTCTCCATAAATTGCGGTCATGATCACAGCCTTCGATAATGCGCGGAGCCAGTGACAGCGTACCAGAATCAAAACACTGCTGTTTCCCAGATACCTTCCATTTCCAAAATGTAAAACATAGTTAAACAAATCATTTTTATTGGAAATTTCGACGCCATATCTGAAATACAGATCGTCGCTCGTCATCGGATAATAATATTGCAGGATCAGTTGAAGGACAAAGAAGAAAAACAGCCAGGCAAAACACTTTTTCTTATCTTCCAATGCTGTAATACTCCACCCCAGCCTTTTCCATATCTGCTTTCGCATATACATTTCTCCCATCGTATACAAGAGGTGTTCTCATCTTTTGGGAATAGGTCTCCGGTGCAATCGTCTTTACTTCCTTCCACTCTGTGAAAATAAAGCAGATTGTCGCATCCTGCAGTGCATCCTCCGGATTTTTCACATAAGTGATCGTTCCCTTTCCATGTGTTCCCTCCGGATATTTCTTCCTGAAATTTTCCGCTGCAACAGGATCATAGGCATAAATGTCTGCTCCATTATCCAGAAGAAGCTTCACATTGTCAAGAGACGGGGCTTCCCGCAGATCATCCGTACCGGGCTTAAATGCAAGTCCCAATACTGCAACTTTTAAATGCTCAAAGGTGATCAGACGGTCGCTGGCCTTTTTGAACAGCCGGATTTTCTGCTCCGTGTTCACATCTACCGCTGCCTCTACGGTGCGCAGATGATATCCAACCTGATTTGCCTGAAATTTCAGTGCTTTTGTATCTTTCGGGAAACAGCTTCCGCCATAACCAATTCCTGCTTTTAAAAAGTTCGCTCCGATTCTTGCATCATAGCTCATTCCTTCTGCGACTTTTTCAATATCAGCGCCCATTTTCTCACATAAATTGGCAATATCATTCATATAAGAAATCTTCAGTGCCAGAAAATCGTTGCAGGCATACTTTGTCATCTCCGCTGACCGACGGTTCATCGCCACGATCGGCAGCTGAAAGGGCTCGTAAATTTTTCTCAGTTTTTCCTCTGCCTGAACACTCTCTGTGCCAATAATGATCCTCGCAGCATGGAGTGTATCATGCACTGCAGACCCCTGAGCCAGAAATTCCGGATTAGATGCAACCTCAATATGCAGCTCTTTGCGAATCAGGAAATCTTTAATAAACTGTTCCACACGGTCATTGGTTCCAACCGGGACGGTAGATTTTACAACAACCAGACAATCCTGTTCTACGTTTTCCGCAATCTCTCTGCACACAGTCGCAATATAATTCAGATTGGCGGAACCATCCGGCTGCTCCGGTGTCCCAACACCGATAAAAATCGCATCCGGATTCCGATATGCCGATTTGTAGTCTGTCGTATAATGCAAACGTCCGGCTGCATTATTCTTTTTCATCAGCTCTTCCAGCCCTGCCTCATAAATCGGCGAAACTCCTGATTCCATCAGCCTTACTTTATTTTCATCCACGTCCACGCAGGTAACATCATGTCCCATTTCCGCAAAACATACACCTGCCACAAGACCTACATAACCGGTTCCTGCTACTACAAGCTTCATAGCTTTTCCTCCTCTGTCAAATTTCCCTTATTTGTTCTATCCCACAAAGGACGTACCAGCAGAAATAATCCTATCCAGGTCATCCCCAGTGTATAAGTCATATATCTCTGTAAACCGGCAAGTACCAAGTCGCATCCCAAAGCATTGATGATACTTGCTGCCATCACCAGTAACATAAATTCTGCGCTGTTCATATGTTTCCTTTTGATCAGCTGCAAAATACCAGTAATTCCTGCTCCTAAATAAACCAAACACGTTGCAATCCAAATCAGGTCATAAAACTGTTTCTTATGAAAGAACACTGTACTGATAAAGCTTTTAGGCAATAATTGAACTGTCAGTGCCAAATGCTCTTTCCAATATTTTTTCAACAATTTTTGCGCAATCTCTTGGGAAATATCTGAAACCTGTATCTCCTGTCCGATTTCATCTTTTGCCAGAATTCCTTCCTGATCTAATTCTTCTCGAATTACAGTTCCAAGAATACGGCTATTTGTGCCAAAAGCCTGAAACATTTCTGACCAATTTTTCCAGCTGTTTCCATAATAAGCCTGCACTGTCTGTTTTTCTTCCATACGATCCCAGGTTTCGGCATAAATAGCTTTTATTTGCTCGTCAGCAAACAATTCCTGATCCTCTTCCTGTGCAAGATACAACAATCTCTGTACCAGGGTCTGATCCGAATAATCGAGCGCCGGTGCATCAAAGAAGACCTTTTCATATACTACAGTCAAACCTGAAACCGCTTTTATCCCCGCAAAAATGCAAAGTGCGCACAATACACACCGAACTGCCCAGTTTTTCCAAAAACCTTTCTTTTTACCAGTTTTCATTCGCTCTGAGATTTCCAAATAAACACCAGAAACTCCTAAAACGGCAAAACAGAAAAGCATTTGCGGACGAATCCACATCTGCAAGGCACATATCACAAAACTCCAAACCAGATGCTTTCTTTTTTTCCAGATAATTCCTTTCGCCGTTTCTGCGATAAACAAATAGAACAAAGGATACGTCAAAGATTCTGTCATCAGTTCATGACCGATCGGATCTTCCGGAAGAAGCATCACAAAGGGAAGCATCGAAAATCCCCACACTAAAAGCACTTCCCATACTTTCAGCTGAAAGATTTTATCAATTGTACGAATCAGCCAGAAAATTGAAAAAACAAGCAGGGCAATCTGAATTGCCGCCGTCACATGCAAATATAAACTATCGCCAAACAGAACTTGTATCACATGGATAAATAAAGGATAACCCGGTGCAACTCCGATATGATGATGGAAATTCAGGTAGTATGCTTCTGTGTCTCCTCCATAAACATAACTCAAAGGCGTTCCTTCACCGAATATTACAAAAAGCAGCGTTGCAATGATAATAATTCCATACAAAAAATTTTTCTTATTTTTCATTTTTCCCCATTATTCTATCACTAATTTTACCTGTAGTTTCAGGATTCATTTTCTTTTCAGTTTCTGCACAACTTTCTCAGGGACATTCACAAATCTCGGATACTTTTGATTTTCTCCCCGCCACTGATGGAACAGAAACGGTTCAATTCCTTCATTTTCAGGAATCCCATGCTCTCTCCCAAAATACACCGCAACTTCAAGAGGTGCAAACCGAATTCCCTTTTCTTCCAGAAGAAACCTCTCTTTACAGCACAAATAGCAATCCTCATTATGATCACCACTGTCTGTTTTTTCCCACGGAAGCTGTTCCACCGATGGAAGTTCCAATATTTTTCTGCTTCTCAAAGAAACTCCATTTCCTACCCTCACAATATTTCCGGAAGGATCTCTATACCGAACACTGTCCTTTGGAAGCGGCCAGGGTGAGCCAACGTAATCATACTTTAAAAACTCTGTTCTCCACGCCCTCGGATTTACGACAAACCCATCATGATGCACGATCAGCGCATAATCGGTTTTAATATGATTTGCAAGCTCATATACACAGAAATGGCTGTAGTCATCCACATTTCCAAGATGTCTGATCGTTTCATGTCGGATTGTTTTTGGTAAATAAAAAGGACGCTTATCTGATAATAACACTACATCCCCAAATTCTATTCCACGCATGCTGTACTGCATCGCCCGCACCGTTTCATAAAGCTTAACACTCGTAATTGCAACCAGTGTTACCTGTTTTAAACATATCTTATTATTATGATCCGGCATTTTCCTTCTCTCTTTCCTGTCAAAATCTATGTTTGGCAGCAATAAATACTTTTACCGCTTATTCATTCCATTATCCAAGAGCACGAAATCTTCATACTTTGTGTTCGATGCTGCCTTAAAAATTCTTGCGCCAAAGCTTACCTGAGACAATCCGGCTATCAAACCCTGACAGCTTCCTAAAGTCCATGCATCCCTCAAAACTTCTCTTCCCAACAAATAATGATGACTTTCTCTCTCTTCTCTACTCTTCATTACCGTTTCATCTCCACTGCTTCGAATGACATCACCATAATATACAAGCTTTTCTCCAAAGGTCTCCCTAAAACGATCTATCGCCTCTGAATCATCCGTTGCCAGAAAAACCATATCATATTTTCCTGCAGCAAACATTTTTTTTGCAGCTTCCAAATATTCTTCTGTTCCAATTTTTACCGGATGTCCTTTATAATTTCTTTTAAAATCTGTGCCTCTTACATGAACTCCAATGGCACGCTTTCCCCTAATCGTACTGTCGATTTGATCTGTCATCCATTTTTTTGTTTCACTGTTTAAATGAATGTATTTTGCGGAAATCCTACCCATTTCCTCTAAATATTCTTCAGACCAGTCGTATCCGTTTCCGCTTGCGTTCAGGGTTCCTGCCAAAGCAGCATTTTCTTTACGACTTTTTATCACGCTTTGCTGTGCTTTCAGCTGTTCAACAGAAACTCCGCCCGGCTGTTCAAAATAATATTCAAAGGGATTCCTTGTCCCGTTCACAGGTTCTTTTTCCGCATAACTATATCCATCTCCATATTCCACAACAGGGATCAGGCCATAGTAATCTGCATAATACAGATAACACAATAACCGATTATGATCTGCAAAAAAGCCTGAGCCAGACGCATCCGGCGCTATATGAAAATAGCGAATTCCACCCTGGTTTCCGCCCATCTTTTGCAAATTAACCAAGGAATAATCATTTCCTAACTGATATAAATTTTTAACAAACCGCTCATCATTTCTCTTTTTTAGACAAAATTTCAAATATTGAAACAGTTCTTTCTTATTCATTCTGTCATCCTCTTTCTGTTTCCCGGGCTTCTTTTTATGGTTCAAGATACTGCCAGTCTGCCGATCCTACAAATCCATATTTTTTACCATTTTTGATCAGGGAATATTTCGGTGCAATTACTGCTTCCCCTTCTTTTTTCCCCAACCATCCTGCCCAAAAAGCAAACGTGCTGTTTGAGAGGATCTTGTGTCTGCAAAGAGACAGCATCTCCATATCAAGAATGCTGTTTTCTGCAGTATGCCGAATTAAAACCTTATTGGATAAGTCCGCAAACCGTTCTTCCACAAAATCCGGATCATCCGAAAAAAAGAACAGCGTCAGTTTTTCTTTCTGTTCATTGAGTATTTTTATCGCTTTTCTGAAATACTCTTCCGAGCAAATATCAAACTTGCTGTTCACAAAATCACCCCGTCGGATATGTATTCCAACGGAGTTGCTTTTCTCTATCTGCTCTTTCCACTCCCTGTCCTGTGCTGTATACAGCTCTTCATTATGAAATGTAAAAGCTTCCTTTACCTTTTCTTCACAACCATCCAAATATCTCAAGTCCTGCCATAAGCCATCCAGATACCAGTCCTTTTTTTCATCCAGTTCAAATACCTGTGGCTCATAAGAATTATGGCTTTCCTGCAAATAAATATGATCTGCCTTTTTCTTTTTCTCTTTTTCCGCATAACGATATTGATAATGTTCTGTTAAAAAATTCCGGGCTGCAGCAGGCAGCTTACACACAAAGGATGATGGTGCATAATAGGGCGAAAATCTTCGGATTTCATTTTCTCTAGCTGTCTGCAGTTCAATTTCAAAATACTTCTGAAGCTCAAACCCATTATGTTCATGGTTCAGCGTGTAATGAGACAAATCCGCCAATACGGAAACATCTGTATATTTTTGCTGAACTGCCAACTGAAATGCATACTGAAACATCTGATTTCCGAGTCCGCCCCGATATCTAATTAAAATCATTTTGCTTCCTCATCCCCGAATACATATTCCTTGGATCGTTCCGTAACTTTTCCGTCTCCGACCTCATAAATGATATCCGCATTCTGGATTGTTGTAAGACGATGTGCGATAATGATCATTGTCTTGCTTCCCTGCAGGCTCTCAATTGCCTCCATTACAGCAGTCTCTGTTTCATTATCCAAAGCCGAAGTTGCCTCGTCCAGTACCAGAATTTCAGGATCGTGATATAACGCCCTAGCAATTCCGATTCGCTGTCTCTGACCGCCGGACAGTCTTACTCCGCGGTCTCCAACAATCGTATCCAGTCCATCCGGAAGCGTATCTACAAACTCTGCCAGCTGAGCCTTTTTCAGGGCAGTTCTAACCGCCTCTTCATCGATCTGATCCTCATGAATACCAAATGCGATATTATTCCGGATCGTATCATCGGACAAATAGATTACCTGTGGAATATAACCAATCTGATGATGCCACATAGTAAGATTCTTGAACACGTCGATATCATCTACCAGAATTTTACCTCTTTGGGGAGCAAGCAGTCCTAAAATAATATCCGCCATTGTTGTTTTACCGGCTCCCGAGCTGCCGATAAATGCAACGGTTTTTCCTTTCGGAATTACACAGTTGGCATCCTCCAGGACGTTCGTATCCGTATTGGGATATGCGTAGGTAATATGCTTTGCCGTAATCCCATGTTCAAAGCTCCATTCTTTTCCTTCCTCTTCGCCCTTAGACTCCTGATAATCCTCAATTCCTTTCAGATCCCCATAGATCAGATCAACGGAAGGCACCGCGTATAGAATATTATTTACATGCTCGTTAATTCTTCCAACAGAAGGAAGCAGACGAAATGCCGCAACCGCGAAAGTAGCCAGCTGCGGAATGAAATTCTCCAGCTCCCCATGTCCAAAATTCAGCTTTATGATAATTGCAATCAAAAGTCCTGTCATACAAACCGCTTCTACCATATACTTCGGAGTGATCGACAGCAGGCGATTAATCCTCACACCTTTAATATACAATCCATAATATTTTTTGTAGGAGGAAACAAAAAACTCTTCCCGATTGAGTACCTTTACTTCTTTTACACCGCCAAGCGACTGATTCACCCACTGGTAAAGTTTCCCTTTATATACCTGCGCTTCTTTTCCCAACTGTTCCGTAAAGCGCTTTGTGATCTTAGTAAATAATACAACACAGAGAATCAGTAAGCCTACAATTACTACTGTAATGGAGTTACTTACTGTAAATAAATACACTCCCAGCACTATACATACAACCACTTCTGCAACCAGCTGCAGCGTATGCATCAATACCTGCGTAAATAAACCGGTATCCTCCTGCATGCTTCTCTGTAATTCAGCTATATTTTTATTTAAATGAAAGGTATATGGCTCTGACAGATAGGTTGTTAAAAGACGTGTAGACAGTTTCTGCTGCATTCCATAAGTGAATTTCATAATCAGATTCTGCTCTACCCACAGATAAACATTTTTTACCACATAAATCACAATAATTCCCAATGCAACAACCGTCAGGAAGGATTCTGTCGTGCTGCATCCAAACATCTGATAGATCCTCGCAAGATATGGATTCTCCTGAATCGAATCCGGCATCATGATGATATTGACAAAGGGCTGGAATACTGCCACTCCAAGCAGCTCTAAAAAGCTTCCGGCAACCATGATGCAAAGCAGCAACGCAATTTTATATTTGTCCCTTTTGGAAAAAATATAGGATAATTTTTTATACATAAGATCTCCCATTCTTCGCTTATTTGCTATCTATCAGCTCATTATCCCATACTATCCTTTTAAAATCAATGAATAGTTGTAAGGATCTGATCCAAATAGTCAAAATATCCTGCCGCTTCATTTTCCTCTCTGGTATGGATTTCGTGCTTTATAACCCTGCATTTTTCCGCCGCGCCCTCGCAAAACCATCCATATTCCATATCCAGACTTCCAACATCGATCACTCGATATCCCAGCCGATGCAGATCCACTGTCAGCACTTTTCCTGCCGCTCCAAGGGAAACCAGCATCAGGCGATCCTTCGGCAGCTGTCTGCATGCATCCAGAATTTCCGTGTACCGCTCCCATGCTTGAGAACTCGGGCAAATAATCCGTTCGATTGACGCTGCATTTTCAAAAAGATCCACATCCACACCGTTATGGGAAATATCTCCTTCTACAAATACAATTTTCTGATTCTCCCATATTTGTTTCATTCTCCGGAACAATTCTGCCGATTCTGTTTTATTTCGATACATAATATACGGTCTTGAGAAAAATGCATTTTCATATACTCTTACGCAGCAATACCGGTTATATTCTCTGCGATGAAACAGCAGGTGCTCCATCCAGAAGCTCTGGCTTTTCTCCACATATGCAGAGACGTCTTCAAATATATCCGGCAATGCAACACTCAGCCCAGCTTCCTTTGTCTGCAGGATATCCTTTAATCTTTCCGCCAGTGCTGGATCCGGTTTCTGGAACGGAATTTCTTTCCCTGCCATCAGCTTGATCTCTCCATCGCCAAATCTTACCAGACTATCCTCTGATTTCACCAGATGCTCTACTGTCTCCTCTATGGAATTTACAGAAATTTTGTTTTTCAGAATTTTTTTATGATAGAGCGAAAAAACAAACCGAGCCAGAATCTGCTTTAATTTTTCCTTCATGTTATCCCCGTTTTCTTTTTTTCAGCCATCCATAAAGAAACGGACAGCTCCAAAACAGCCTGAATTTTGCCATCTCTGATTTTGAAAGTCCACTGGCTTTAATTTCTTTTCTGCACACCTGCAGTTGTTTCTGAATCGTTTTTGCCTGTGCTTTCATTCCGTATTTTGTGCATTCTCCATAAAGATACAGCATCAGAATAAACTCCTGCTGCCGTGCAAGTCTCCACAGTTCCAGATCTCCTGAATGCTCCAAATAGCTGCTTCGGAGCGCAAATACCTTCATTTTATCCAGAGCCCGTTCAGAAAATGCTTCCGCCGTCGTACTGTCTGTACGAAGTGTTCGGTGATACAGCCGCGTATTTTCATATACATAAGTCTGACAGTTGCAAAATGCCCTGCACAAAAACTCATATTCTTCATGAATGCAGCCCTCCGGCAAGCGCAGATCTTTGATCAGTGACGCCTCAAATAATTTTGACCACAGAGAGGTCGATGGGAAACGGCTGTCCGTATAATAATCCAGTTGTTTCCGTATCGCAGCTTTTCCAGACATCGTAACAACCGCCTGTTCCTGCATCTGATCCGGCTCCGGACTTTTTCTGCCCTCAAAGTTACACTCTGCAATCTGCGCATCATATTTTTGCATCAGCCCATACAAATGTTCATACATTTCCGGTGCTGCTGCGTCATCACCGTCCACAAATCCGATATAATCTCCGGAAGCCTCTTTCATTCCAATATTTCTTGCCCTGCTTTGTCCGCCGTTCTCAACATGAAATACCCGGATCCTGGAATCTTTTTTCGCCCATTCGTCGCAGATTTTTCCGCTCCCGTCCTTGGATCCGTCATCGATCAACAAAATTTCCAGGTTTTTCCAGGTCTGATCGCACAAAGATCTGATACAGTCAGAAATATATCGCTCCACTCCGTACACCGGCACAATAACGCTGATTTTTGCCTCCTGTTTCATCTCATTACCGTTCCTCTCCCAGCTTTGCCAGCAGTGTTTCTATTCCCTCCAGATAATTTTCGATCTGATATTTTTCCTGAATCAGTCGGTAGCTTTCCTGTCCCATTTTCTGCAATTGCTCCGGACCTCCTATCATTTTGTCCAGCACTTCCTTCAGGGAAGCCTTCTGGTTATCCTGAAACTGCCATCCGTTCACGCCATTTTCCACATAGCATGCGGTTCCGTTTTTGTCTCCGCACACAACCGGAAGGGAAAATGCCATTGCCTCCAACTGTGAAATCGATGCAGGTTCTCTTGTACTTGGGATGACAAACAGATCTGCCTTCCGATATTGTTCTGCGACCTGCTGTCTGTTCAGATTGACAAGAAGCGTCACCTTATCCTGCAGGCCATGATCGGCAATATAAGCCGCTAACCGATCATAATATGCCTGATGTGCAGAAGTTGTCCGTTCCCCTGCAATGGTTAGATGTATGTTATAAACAGCAGACAGCTCTTCCACAATCTCCACCAGCATCCGGTGATTTTTTCTCTCTTCATATTTTCCGATGGAAAAAATATGTGTGATACCGTCTTTTATCCAGCGTTTTTCCTCCGCTTTTTGCTCCGGTTCCATTACAAACGGAACAAATGCAGCCCCCGGCTCTTTTACCTTTCTGCCGTTCTGAACGCCCATTACCGGCGTCATTCTCACTGTCGGAGTCAATAAACGCATCAGTCGATGCGCCGGGTCATTTTTTATACAGTCCTCCCAGAGCGGACTTTGGTTATATAAAATTGCCGGGATTTTATACTTTTTGCAAAGTAAATAGGCGCAGATCGAATACACGGAACGTTCCCGTAAAACTGCCACATCCCCATGGCTGTCCCGAATTGCCCGTTTTAATTTTCCGATCGGAGGAAACCCGCACTTCATCTTTCTGTCTCCGGCATAGGCGTCCCTATTTTTCATAAGTGCCACATAGATCCGGTCAAAAAACAGGAAAATCCTGGAATACCCGATCACTGTCGGCGTCAGATCGGAATAGTCCTCCACTTTTCCGGCATACTGGCTTAAAAAGCATACTTCGTGCCCTTTTCGTTTTAATCCGCGTATGATCGGAACCTGATTTGTATGATATCTCGGCGCAACATATAAAAACCGCATTTTCCGTCTCCTGTTGTTATGGTTTCCTTCTTTATTTTCTTATTTCCGATAATTCATCCAACCATTTTTGGCTGATGGTTTCTTCCGAAAAGCTGCTGCGGATATTTGCCGCCTCTTTTCCCAGAGCATCCGCATATTCCCGATCCTCTGCCAGATGCATCATGGCCTCCGCGAATTTTTCTTCCTCTCCGCAGGGAACGAGAAGTCCATTTTTCCCATCCTGAATGCACATTTTTGAACCGCCAATGGGACAATCTGTAGAAATTACCGGAAGTCCGATCGCCATTGCTTCCAAGAGCGCATTGGAAATTCCCTCATAATTTGACGGCAAAACATACATTCCTGCGGAAAGGATACAGCTCAGGACATCCTTTCGGAAGCCTTCCCATACAACTGCCGCATCGATCTGCAGCCGTTGTGCCTCCTTCTGCAGCTCCTCCAGCATTTCTCCCTTTCCATAAATGTGCAGACTGTACTCCGGATATTTTTTGTGAAAGCGTGCAAATGCTTTCAGCAGCATGCCATAATTTTTCTGCGGCTGCAGTCTTCCGACGGCAACGATTGTTTTTTCCCGTTCTCCCACAAAGGCAGACGGCAGTCCCTCCATAACCGGATTCGGAATCACACATCCCTTTTTTCGTAATTTTTCAGGGAAGCTCTGCATGGCATCCTCTGTCTGAAAAACCAGGCGATCCGCCCTTGCATAAATCAGATTTCTCAAATGCGGATGTCCACAGGCTGCCGGGTCATTTCTTTCAGAAATGCAAAGCGGATGGTCTAAAAACAGATCCGCAAGTACTGTAAAAAAGCTCGTCCCCGGGCCAAAGGAAACAAGTACCGCATCCCGGTTCTTTTTCAGAAAGCGACGCATATTTTTGATCCGTTCAAGACGCTTCTTCATACTTCCGCCGGACACGCTTCCCGCACAGAACAATTCAATTGCAGGATCCAATTCATAGGCAACCGTATCTCCTGCAGTCATCAGGATTGCAACCTGATTTCCCAGTTTCACAAAACGGTTTGCCAGAATGGAAATCACTCGTTCTGCTCCACCGCCTGCCATATTTACCATTACAAAAATTATTTTCATTCCAGTTATCCCTTTAACACGCTGTCATAAAATGCTTCAATCTGAAGTGCCATGCCTTTTTCATTATGTACTCTTTTCACATAATCTGCCGCATTGCTCCCAATGGTTTCCCTGCGTTCCGGATTTTTTAAAAAATCTTCCATTTTACCGCATAGATCCGAAGCATTTTTTGCTTCATAAAAGCATGCGTTCTCCCCATCCTGTACATAGTCCAGCATACTCGGCACTTTTGCTACAATCACAGCTTTTCCCAGTGCCATCTGCTGCAGGAGCGTCATCTGTCCATAGGAATACAAAAACGACTCCAACGGGAGTACACAAAATTGTGCATTTTGGATCTGTGTCATCAATTCCCTCACCGGAATATATGGGATCAGCTCCAGCTTTGCACATTCCGACAGTCTTTCGCCTTCCGGAGGCTGATATTCTGCCTTGCCGACCATTCTCAACACCGGCAGCATAAACCCAGGTCTCTGCAGTTCATATTGCTTTGCAAGCGCTGCATATGCACGATACAGAGTATCCCAGTCCCGCTTGATATAACCCACACACAGGATATAAGGCACGGAGCTATTTTCCACTGCAGCAGCGTCTTTTATCTCCTCTTTGGAGTCTGTTTCCTTTTTCCAGAAAACACCATCTGTTCCAAATCGGACAAACTGAGATTTTTCGACCAGCCATGGGAAAAATTTTTCATAATACGCATGCTGTGCACTCGTATGATAAATCAGTCCGTCAATCGACCTGGATGCAAACTGCATCAGCTTCAGAGCGCTGCCGCTTTCTGCCGCACTGTTAAAGGAGCCGATATCAAAAACAATATGTTTTTCTTTTCCCCTAAAAAATCGCCGATACAAGCATACTACAACCGCACTCTGCATCCCATGTGACACGATCAGGTCATATTTATGGAGTTTGGGAATTGCTTTCAATGCCTGAAGCACATAAAACCGCAGCTTTTCTCGTTCAAAATTTTCAAGCCACGAAACGCTCGATATATCGATAATATCTACATCATCTTTCTGATTAAAATATCTGTAAAACCAATAAGGCTCTCCTTCTACCCGATAATCCGGAGGCTGTTTATCATTCGGCGTTTCTTTACAGGAAAGCACCTTCCAGTTTACCAGCATCAGAATTTTCATTGCTCTGCATCCTCTTTCTTCTTACGCAATCCCACAGCTATTGCTGCCGCAAAAGCAATGCTGCCTCCAAGAACTCCTCCACCAAGGGCTGCACTCAGCTCTCTTCTGTATTTTTCCAGCGTAACCGTGCTTCCTTCAAACACATATACCTTCGTATCCTCTCCCTGGCAGGCTATCTGCAGGCTATCTGCACGGATTTCTTCCGGAAGCTCCCCGAAGATTTCATAATCCTCTCTGCCTCCAACGCGGTCGCTGCAGCTTTTATTCACGATGACATAAGACGGAACGTGAATCAACTCCATGCCCAGGATACCGCCAAGGAAAATACCCGCGATCATGCCGGATACCGTTATCCATTTTTTTCTTCTGATCGTGATCCCTCTGACCTTTCCAAACCGGGGCGGAATACAAATCACAAAACTGTCCTTTTTCAGACATAGAAGCCGAAATGTACCAATTTTCCTTATCTCTTTGCTTTGCAATTTTGCAAAAAGGCTGTAAAAATAAGCTCCAAGGAAAAGGAGGGTCAAATTTTTAAAGGAAAAATTAAACAAAAACGGCTCTGTAAAGCCTGCTGCCAAAAGCCCTACCACTACAGCCAGTGCGTCATCCTGTCTCCTGCGGATCAGATCTGCAATACAGCCGGCATATGCCACAAAAAACAAAACGGCTAAAACAACGCCGTAATACATCAGACAGTACACATAAGAGCAGTCAACCGACCAGCCGTTTCCGCCTTGCACCTGTCCTCCAAACAAGGTCAGCGGATACTTCGTCAGATAATGCCGGGACAGATAAAACCGGGTATTTACCAGCTTATTTACGATATCGAATGCTTTCCCCGTCAAAACAAGAGGACCGATCACAGAGCCCAGCGCACATACAGGGAAAATACACCACAGCAGCACATTTTCTGCTTTCGTCCTTTTTTTGCGAAAAGAAATATATACCAAAAGCACGAGATAAAAAACTGTCAGCGCAAAGCCTGTATAGCTCAAAGAATACGCAAAAATATAGAGATTTCCCAGAAAGGCTATCCCCACAGCTTTCAGCAGCTTTTTCCCGGTCCACTGAAACGTATAGAACCAGAATGCGAGTAAAATTACATAGGAAATATGTAATACATTCGGATGTGTATATCCCAAAGAATTTCGTATCACATAGCCCAGCCCTGCCTTATTGTGTACCAGCATAAGCGGTTCAATTGTGCCGATCAAAGCAAGCAATACCGTGATGACAAAGCATCCTGTCCAGATCACAAGCCCTGTCCGAAATACCTTCCGCACAGATACCCCTTTCATCCCGGTAATTACCATCATGGAAACAAGGGCTGCCTTTTCCCCTGATGAGCGATATGCCATCCATCCAAGAAGCAGTAAAATAACAGCAGTCAGAAGTTCTCTGATCTCCCACTCTGTTGTCAGCATTTTCAGGCCCCAAAATGCCGATGCGATCAACAGAAAAATTCGGAATATGCCCTGTCCGTCATATAAACCTACTCCTTTGGCAAACAAAAGCGTCCCAAAAAACAGGCAGAAAAAAATTTCTCCCGCCGTTAATTCCTCTTTCCAAGCTCTGTCATTTCCGGTTATTCCCATTTATTCCCCCTTGTAAAGCCCGCACAGTTTTTCACAGTATTCTTCCAATGTATCAAAATGTACTGTTTTACAATTCTCCGCATATTTTTCACAACGTTCCCGATCCTGCCACAGCGCTTTTACTTTCTGCGTCAGCTCTTCATCGTCCCCTGCCTGAAACAGCTCTCCCGTTTTTCCTTCTTCGATCAGCTCCGGAACTCCGCCTGCATTTGTTCCAATGACCGGGGTAGCGTTCAAAACAGACTCCATTACGCTGAAGGGACAGTTTTCGTAACATTCTGATGGGAAAATCGTAAATCGGGCTTCCGCAATTTTTCTGCTCAGCGCCTCTCCCGACAAAAATCCAACATTTTCCACGTTTGGAGCTGCATTTACCAGATTTTCCAGATCTCCGCTGCCGGCAAAGACAAACGGAATCTCCGGCAAATTCCGGCAGACCTTTAACAAAGTCCGGATTCCTTTTTCCTCCGAATATCTGCCAAAATAGAAGACATAATCCTTTTTCTGACTTCCATCTGACGTCTCCATATCTGCAAAATTGCGCAGCAATATAAGCCTGGGTTTCAGCACAGAATCTGTCGCAAGGCGCTCCTGCATAAACTGGCTCGGACAGATAATCTGATCGATTCTTCGATAGGTTTTGAGATTTCTGTACAGCGTATGTTCAAAAGCAGCCAGAATGCTCTGCACAGTTGATCCATGAATACATTTTCCCTGTACACAGCACCACGCATTTTTTTCCATGCATTTCGTGCACCGCTGTCCGGTAATCGGATTCTGCATTAGATGGTTCGGACAGACTAACTGGCTGTCATGCGCCGTGTACAAAATACGCACATGCCGTCCTGTCTGTTTTTCATATTTCCGGATCTCATACAGGATGGAAGGGGTAAGCTGAAAGTTAAAATTATTCAAATGTACAACATCCGGCTGGAAGTCATCCAAAACCAGCCGGATTTTCTTTCGTGCCTCGGACGAATAAATGATCTGAAACGGATACAGGATTTTATTTAATTTCATATCCTTCAGGTTCATGTTTCTGGTATAGCTTTCCACCCGGTTTCCAACGATACGGTTCTCATGCTCCATTCCAAAATACTGTACCTCATGCCCCATTTTCTGAAGCTGCTGTCCGATTTTGAAAATATAAGTTTCTGAACCGCCGTTTGGATATAAAAATTTATTAACAATCAGTATCCTCATGCTTTGATTTCCTTCGATATAATTTCAAAGTGCGTTCTACCACATCGTCCCAGTTATAACGACTGCAGATAAAGTCCGCACTCTGTTTCGCCTTTTCCTGTACCATTTCCGGATGTTCCAGCAGCTTTTCGAGCACTCTCTTTAAATCGGCTGTGTCCGATTTACGGAACGTATATCCGCACTGCTGGATCACTTCGGTATTTTCCGGTATATCGCTTACCAGACAGCAATTTCCATAGCTCATTGCTTCCAGCAGACTGATGGCCATTCCTTCAATATCGCTTGGCAAAACAAACAGCCATGCATTGCTGTAAAGCTCCTCCAACTCTCTGCCCTGCACAAAACCGGTCAGAACGATCCGGTGGTCTGTTGCGCAGATCCTGCGGATCTCGTCCATATATTCCTGACTGTGGCTGCAGCCGCCTGCAATGACCAGCTTTTTCTCCGTATCCAACTGACGGTACGCATCAATTAAATAATGCAGTCCTTTTTCCGGCACGATTCTCGCCAGAAAAAGGATGTAGGCATCCTTTTCCAGTCCAAAACGTTCCTGAATCAAATCAGCTTCCCGGTGTTGTGGTCTGCTGATTCCATTGGGAATATAAACCGTATGCCGCTGATACGTTTCCTGAAAATATTCCTGTACATTTTTGGAAAGGACAATAATTTCATCCGCATGTCTCGCAGCCGTTTTTTCACCCTGCTTCAGCATTTTAGAGGCAAAATTTCCCCATTTTGCCCGCTGCCAGTCTAATCCGTGAATAGTTGCAACCACATGGATTCCAAACAGCTTTGGAATCCAGAGCATCATACAGGGTCCTTCTGCATGATAATGCAGCACATCATAACCGCCTGCGAGAGCTTTTGCAGTCGCCACGATCGTCGCAAGAAAAGAATATACTACTGCATTCAGGCTGCTGTTATGAAATGTTGGTATTGTGATGAGCCGCACCCCTTCGTAAATCCGACCGCGTTTCTCATCGAACTTTTTTCCGGAAACATGATAACCGGAACGATTGTACGCATCTACCTGATGACCAAGCTTTACCATTCTAGTGGACAGTTCATCTACCACAATTTCCACGCCGCCCTCTCTGGACGGTATTCTCTTATGCCCGATCATGGCGATCTTCAGTCTGTCTCTATTTGTTTTTTTGTATTTTTTTACGTGTTTTTCCGCTTTTTTTCGTTTTTTACTTTCTTTCATCAGATAATATAAAAACGAGAAATTTGTATCCAGATAACGGGGAAATAGCCGCTTCGGATCCTGCATCATACGCCACAGCCATTCCATACACACTTCCTGCATCCAACGCGGTGCACGAAGCACCGTTCCGGCATGAAAATCAAATCCCGCACCAACGCCGAGCATAATTCCGTTCACTTTTCCTTTATGCTCTGCCATCCAGCGCTCCTGTTTGGGCGCGCCAAGACCAACCCAGATAAAATCCGGTTTTGTCTCATTGATCTGTTCGATAATTTCTGCATCCTCTTCTACCGTCATCGGTCGAAACGGCGGAGAATACATTCCAACAATCTGCAGTCTGGGATAGGCTTCTTTCAGGCGTATTCCAAGCTTTTCAATCGTCTCAGGCGTGCTGCCATAAAAATAGTGCCGATATCCTCTTTTTTCTGAAAGTTTAAAGATCGCAGGCATCAGGTCCGGCCCCGGTACTCTTCCTGCCTGTGTATATCCTCTTAATTTCTGTACAATCGAGAGGGGTTTTCCATCCGGCATATTTAAAATGCTTCCGTTTTGAACCTTCCGATATTCTTCGTCCCGGTATGCGGTCACGGTAGTATGCACATTTGAAATACAGATGTACTCCCCTCTCATCTGCTCTAAATATTTGTCGATATATCCTACTGCCTCATCAATATTTGTTACATTGATGTTTGTCTTCAGAATCTCTGTGTAAGGTAAACGTTCCATCTGATTCTCTTTCTCTCTTTTCAGAGTCTTTATATTCCATCCCCTCTTTAAGCCAGCATGACCACATGCGCAGTCTGTCAGCATTTTATTAGTAAATTATACCCCTTTCGGGGAGAATTAACAATCGTTTCCTGCTTTTTCTATGATTAACAAACGGCAGGCTTTTATATATTCCCTTTATAAATCCACTCACAAATTTTAAAAACGGTACCTCCCATCAGAGATACCGCTTTCTCCTTACATCCCAATTTCTTTCAAATATCTCCGCAGCGCATCCTGCCAGGTCGGAAGCGGCGTAAAGCCGTTTTTCACCAGCTTGCTCTTATCCAGTCTTGAATTGAACGGGCGTTTTGCTTTGGACAGGCCATATTCTGCTGTTGTCACCGGCAGTACCGTCAGTCTGTCTTCGGAATACTCTGTATGTCCCAGCTCCACTGCCTGTCTGAAAATTTCTTTTGTAAAATCGTACCAGCTGATGTAGCCGCCCTCGTTGGTCACATGATAATACCCATATTTGTCGGTTTCGATCATATCCACCAGCAGGCGCGCCAGATCATAGGTGTAGGTCGGTGTGCCGACCTGATCGGATACGACTTTCAGGGTGTCATGTGTCTTGCCGACATTCAACATCGTCTTGATGAAGTTCTTGCCGTTGATGCCGAACACCCATGCAATCCGGACGATAAAATACTTGTCCAGGGTCTCCGAAACTGCAAGCTCGCCTTCCAGCTTCGTCTGTCCGTAAACGTTTAACGGCTGGTAGGTTTTGCAGTCCGGATCCCAGGGCTTAGTACCCTGTCCGTCAAATACGTAGTCGGTGGAAAGATAAACCATCTTGCAGTCCAGCTTCTTACATACCTCTGCGATATTCTTCGTGCCGCCGGCATTGATGCTGCGAACCTTGTCCACCTTATCGTCATCCTCTGCCAGATCCACTGCAGTCCATGCCGCGCAGTGCACGACAGCATCCGGCTTTACCTCCTGTAAAACCATTTCTACCGCTGCTGCATCGGTGATATCCATCGATACATAAGGCATCTTTGTTACGGCACTGCCGTCTGCAATCCCGCTGTATTCTGCTGCCAGATCCGAGCCAACACCTTCATATCCGCGTTTGGCAAGCTCATTCATCACATCATGTCCAAGCTGTCCGGCTACGCCGGTTACCAATACTTTCATTGTAAGTCCTCCGATTATTCTTGCTATCTATAACTATATCATTTTTTCTGAATCAGGCAACGCCTTTTGTAAAAAGCAATGCCAAAGCACGATACCTGATCATAACGATCTTCCAACGTTTTTGCATACATTCTGTCATCGATCTGCATCACAGCTTTTTCGCATTCCTGCTCCAGATCTGTCAGCCGTTTTACATATTTTACTTCAAAAAGCTCCCGGTCCTTCTCTACGATTCACACCAAATGCCTGGGCACACCGCCGGCATATTTTTCGATTTTATTTTTTTCCCGTTCCCGGATTTTGTCAGCAAGCTCCTGAATGCGGTTTGTGATCCACATGTTTGCGGTTGTATTTTCGGAATAATCCGCCTCGGCATACATGTCAACTCTTCCGTCTGCACGCATCTGTTCTACCTGCTTCATGGCAGCGACGTCGCCCTTTGGATAAATGGCAAAGGTGGAACCGCCGTTTTGATGTACAAGGGAAAAGGCCGGGATATCGCTTGGTCCGTCTGCTATGTAGATCATATTTTCAAATTTCACGCGCCGCAGCTCCTGGGGAATCTTGGAATTGACATCGATGCCGTCAATCTTTCCAATTCCTTTATTGATTTCAAAAATCGCACGCGTTTTCGTCGTATTATCGATCGTATAAACGATTTCGTTGATGAGCGGCTGATTATCTGCATCCGGCGCTTCCATCAGTTCGCAGCCCCAGACATCATCCACATAATTCATCAGCTCCATTCCCCGGATTACCTCTGCAAACCCGGTGCTGACAATATAATGCTCTACCTGAATATCATATTCCGAATAACTCGCATCATTTCGGAACATGTTTTTTGTTTTCCGGAAAAATTCCAGCGTCCCCGGATAAAGCTTCTGCAGCTTTCCAAAAGAGCGAAGCTTTGCATTATTTAAGCCCGGGAAAATCCCCTCATGGGCACATTTGATAAAATAATTCAGGTAATAGGTGTCGCGATTGACCCGCACGCCGGTTTTCTGGTATTCATCCAGAATTTTATTTTCATCCGCCCAGAACTGCTTCGTCTCAACGCCATATTCTGCAAACATCGGATCCTGCATATATCCGTCGATCAACGTCTTATCGCAGTCCCAGATCACTGCAATCACATTCTTCATACGCGTAGCTCCTCTTGCTTCGCACATTTACTTCCAACAATAGAATGCACGCTCTGCGAGCATTCTATTGTCATGAATAAATCTCTTTTACCAGCCCTGTTTCGAACGGAATCTTTACCGCAGTCGGACCAAAAACATAGGCTGCGATATCATAACGGTTAAAGATCACCACCAGCTCATCGTCTGTCAGATACCACTGAATATTGTCGATATCGGACGCTGTCCCTGCAGTATCCGAAATTTCCTCCCTGTCTGCAGCTGTCATGCCGCTGTCTTCCAAATCCTCTTCGGCTGAAAATCCGTAAAACATTCCCTTGACAGTATCCTCGTAGTCTTCAAAGAACATAAAATCCTCCTGTTCTTCCTGAAAAGCCCTCAGAGTGTCCAGAACCTGTGCATACAGGCTGTCGTAATCCTCTGTCACATCCCGCAGTGTCAGCCTTTTGCCAGTCTTTGTGTCATAATTGTAACCATTATAAACGAAGTTCGGATGTGCACCTCCAAGATAGGAATAATCCGTGGTTACGTAGCTGAAGATCCTGTCATCTCCACGCTTCATGGAAATGGTGTCCTCGATGGCATATAAAGAGCCAGTTGTTTCCCAATCACTATCCTCCAGGAAGGTCTGCATATCTCCCCATGCTTCCTGCGCCAGCTCATAGGTATCTGCGCTCTGCTGATCCAGCACCTTCTGCAGTACATCATAGCCGCTGTCTTCGATGGTGGCTTTCTGAACGCTAATTGTGACCAGAACCTCTCCTGCATCGTTTTTCTTTTCTTCCTTCTGATCCTCTACCGTTACCTTGATGTCGGTATTCTCATTTGACGCTGTAATTTCTGTATCCGGGTCTTCTGCAACCAAAATCTCTGCGTCTGTCGCTGCATTCTCCGTGCTTTCCGTTGTATTTCCGGCAATCTCTGATACAGTTTCTACCGCACTTGTTTCTCTATCCGCTGCTGTTTCTGCTGCTCCCTGCATATCTTTTGCAGGGCTGCCGCATGCTGTCATGCTAATGGCCATCGCTGCTGCAAGCATAACCGCTGTCACTTTTTCAGATATAACTATTTTCTTTTTCATTATAATTTCTCCTCAATCTACAAAACAGCGCAAACGCGCCCAATTACCAGTTTGTACCGTCTTGTTCGCTGCTGCACATTTTACCTCAAAAAATATGTGCAATTGCCGTGTGTCAGTATTATTATACCGTATTCGAGGAACCGCTTTTCTTAACTTTTCTTAAATAATTCTTCCCTTTCCATCTATCAACACCCAGCCGTTCCAGAGCTTTTTCATCTCCTCCGGCACAATATTCTGGCTGTTTTTATGCTTTGACGGACGGATCATCACCTTATCCGGGCTCGGATTGAGCCGCGCTCCCCAGAAGCTGAAGGTGGAGTTTGCGCAGATATTATGGTTGCAGCAGCTCATCAGCTGCATGTCAAACAGGCTGTTTTTCCCGGTATTCCAATCCACGACAGTAAACTCTTTTCCGGGGTAGGCATTTTTCGCATATACAGAGTCATCTGAAAAAACATAGAAATGTGCGTCCGGTGTCTGCTCCTTTATATACGAAATCGCTGCTTCATAATAAGCATCCGTGCAGATCCCGCCGAACATCTCTGCATTCTGTGCATCCAGATAATCCCCGCGGCGGATATGGATGCTTACAGAGGTTTCCTGCTTCATGCGCTCCATCGTTTCTTTATTTTTCGCGGCAGCCTCTAAATCCCAGCCTTCGCCCTTTTCCGGATCCGGAAAATGAATCTGGCTGCGCAGCATCGGCAAAATATCCGCATAATAAGCCTCGCACGCCCAGAAACCGCTTAAATAGGCGTCCTCCAGATCAAAGATTTCCGGATGATACATGTCGCTTTCCGTAAAATGCCGGTTGCTGCCCCCAAGCAGCTTCTTTTTCAGTTTTCCGATCAAATTATTTTTTCCAAGAATTGCCTGCTTTTCTTCCTGTGTGCAATATTTTGCAGGAAGATTCTCAAACCAGGACAACTCCAGCTTCCGGCTTGCAAGCACCTTTGTCTGCCGCTCTTTGTCGAGAAACCAGGAAACATCCAGTCTGGCATCTTTTCCCAAAGACTCCAGCTTCCGGTACAATGCGTACTGCTGCATCTGGTTTCCCAGTCCGCCCATCACCTCTACGATAATCATGACCGTTTCCACCTCCCTTTTACCATTCCGTACAAATACTTAAATTCCTCCGTCCTGCCGAACACGATCAGAAAAATTCCATTAAAGACAACCGTAATGATCACGATCATCAGCGCAAATTTTGCAATCGTCACCTGTGGCATCAGCAGATTCTGCAGCGGAATGAGCACTGCCAGCGCAGCTCCGATGACGAGCAGATATTTGATGGACTCCTGAAAATAGGAAACCGCACTTTTTTCAAAGCAAACCCGATAAATAATGATCGGTTTTGTGATATTTGCAATCAGTCCGGATACGACGGTTCCGATAAACACGCCCGCCAGACCGATTTTAAACACCAGAGCGATCGACAGCACCAGATTGACGATACCCTGAAGGATGGACAGATATTTATCCTGTTCAAAAACACCAGCCGCCGTCTTGAAATTTGAAAGCACGACGCGCTCCCCCTTGAAGAAATAGTCCGTCAGATACCAGGCGATAATCGAAGTTGCCAACACGCGATCCGCTCCGACATACAGCTCAACGAGAGGAGACAGGAGCAGGAAAAATCCGACAGCTGAAAATCCGTATACCCAGATTGCGAAAAAACGATACACCAGAAACAGCTGAAACTGCTTTTCCCTACTCTCCGTCGCGATCAGATTTCCAAAGCTGGAAATGACGGAGTTGAAAATCAGGTTTACATAACCCGAAACGGAATTGACGATCATCTTGTAGGTTCCGATCAGACCGACCCAGACGACACCCAGACAGGACGAAATAATGATCGCATCCGTCTGCAGACGCGCCATATCCCCGATCCGGTGCAGCATCAGCGCCTTCGTCTTATCCACCACCGCTCCGGTTTCTTCTTTTGTCAGCGGTTCCACATTTTTTTCCAGCAAAAGCGGATATTTGCGGTTCAGATAGCAGCTGATAAAAATCTTTTGTCCGAGAGATACGCCGACCTGAATCAGCAGGTATAACAGGTAGTTTGGCAGTACCAGCAGTCCCAGAAGCTGCAGCACCACGGAAACCGCTTTGCTGATGGCATCCGCGTTCGTCTGGATATAGTTTTTCTGCTCCGCATTGGCAAGACTGTATTTGTATGCAACAAAATACGTTGTCACCGTGTTGAACAAAAACAGCAGATAGTAAACCCGCAGCTGCCTTAGAGTCAGATAATCTGCATTTTTGACGATCCAGGGTAAAAACGGTACCAGTGCAAGTCCGATGACAGCAATCACGATGGCAATGGTGCGGTACGCTTTTTTATACAGCTGCATGTAGGATTTGATTTTTTCCCGCTCGCCCCGCGCTACCGGACCGTACAGGCTGTAGTTTAAAGCCGTTCCGACGCCAAGCTCCGCAAGGGAAAGCATCGTCAGAATTTCGCTGTAGAGATCCTGCACGCCCAGAAGCGTGTCGCCCAGATGGGTGATAAACACCTGCCGCAGGATAAAATTGAGCAGCGTCGTTGCCCCGCTCCCTAAAAAGCCGAATATTATATTTCTGGTCGCATATCTGACTCTTCCCATGTTTTTTCGTCCTGTTCTCCTGATATTCCTGCCAAACTGTTTGATCGAACTTGTCCTGTGACAGGGCATAAGGATCATTCTGCCCTATCGTTATTCTCTTCCCTGAAAAACTGCACTGCCAGAAAGGCCAGTGCGCTGCCGCTGCCCCAGGGATAGGTTCCGTATACCTGCGGATATTCCGCAAAGCCCTTACATTCCCCGGAGCAGTCTGCGACATATCCTTTTTGGATACTTGTCTGCAGGGTGGCTGCCAGACGGCTCAGTGCAGAGCTCCACTGCTCTGAACGCTGTACAGCTGCAGTCTCTGCTGCCAGCCAGGCCCCATATCCGATCATCCCCTCTGCTGAGGTATCCCGGTGTCCCTCCCGTGCCTGCAGCTGCCAGGAAAATCCACCGTCTGCGCGCTGCCATACAAAAATGCTGTCAAGGAGCTGTTGCTGCAGTAAAAGCAGACGAATGCAGCCCTCCCGGGCAACAGACTGGGAGGACGGCTGCGCTGCTGACTGCTCTGCCTGCAGCTTGTCCGCCTGTTCTGCTCCTGCAGGCTGCTCTGCCTGCAGCTTGTTCGTCTGTTCTGCTCCTGCAGGCTGCTCTGAAATCCACAAAATGCTTTGCGACAATCCAAGCAGCATCCAGCCGCAGGCTCTTCCCCAGCCGATTATTCCGTATTTCATGCCGTTCTTTTCATCATAACCATGATAGGGCAGACCGGTTTTTTCATCCATCCCCTTTTGGAAAAAGAGCTCCAGCTGACGGATTCCGAGGTTTAACAGCTCTTTATCCTGTTTCTGAACACCGTAACGACAGGCAAAGGGACAAAGCATCCCAAGGGTATCTGCAAACAGCCAGTCCGGATGCTGGCTCCGGTACGCAAGGATGCCGTCCGCAGTTTTTTTCGCTGCTTTGATCCAGCCTGCGCAAATGTCCGCCCCTTCCCGGCAGATCCAGAGCGCTTCCAGAGATTCTGCATCTTCCCTTTTTTCCCTCGTCAAAATTTCTTCTGTCCACAGGGCAACGCTTCCATTCATCACATGATCCACATGAGAGATGGGATATCCGCTGTTTTTCCACCGTCTGAGATAGGAAAACACACTGCTTAACGCAGTCTTGTCCTTTGTCTGCTCATATGCCTGCAACAGCCCCATCGCAAGAATAGCCTGAGGCCAGGAATAACGCTCCACCTTTTCCGGCGTCATGCCCGGGACGCAGGTCTTGATCCACTGTTTGATTTTCTGTTTGGTGATCACCACCGGATAAGTATCCAGCATCGCTGCTGCCGGTTTTATCATTTCCTGTATCTGGCTCACAATTTTCCCTCCCTCTGCTTTTTATGAACTGCCTGCACGGCTGCATTGTATTTCACGCAACTGCTTCTGATTTTTTACGCTTTCATAGCTCTCTCAACAGGTTTTCTGCTTCTTTTGCCTTTTTGCAATAGTCCGGCATAATCTGCTGCAGGTGTGCTTTCTGTGCCTGTGCATTTTGATACAGCCAGTCAAATGCGTTGACGAGGTCTTCTTTTTGGGCGAGTGCCTGCACCGGCAGGACATAGCCCTCGTCCGTTCCAAATAAATCCTTTGCGATTCCACGGGCCTTGATCGAATAGCCGACTACCAGCGTCGGCACGCAGGAGGAATATGCCGCGATTGTCGCATGGGTCCGGGCTCCGATAAACATCTCGCAGCGGCTGATATAGCCCTTTAATTCCGGAGCGGACCCATCCGGCAGCTCGATCACACGTCCGGTCGATGCAAAGGCTTCATAAAGCTGCCGGATCGGTTTTCTGTCATCATTGCTTTCCCACACCACATGGGGAATCAGCGCAATATGCAGATCGGTCGTTTCTAAAATATGAGAAATCAACGCTTTATAGTTCTGCATCGTAATGCCCGGAGTCTTTTCATTGTCCACAATCATCGGACTGATGTTCAGGCCCAGCATCTTTCCGGGAGCCCAGCCCTCCGGCAGGGAAGCCAGCTTTGTTTCCAGTAAAAAAGCAGAGTCCGGATATAAATGGATATTTTTGTCAATTCCGGCTTCCTGCAGTGCTGCAAAGGTCAGGCTTTCCCGCGCGACGATCGCGTCGTAGCGCTTCATATCCTCCATGATTTCCGGACGTTTTAACAACTCCGGCTCGATAGAGCAGCCATATAAAACCGTTTTAGCGCCCTGCTTGTGGAACATGCGGTTTGCGGAAATCAGCCGGTCGAGCATGTTGTCATAGCAATAATTATCCCCGCCGATGGAAATATTCAGACGGTGCAGATTTTTCCCGCAAATGTCCTGATACCGATATTCCATGAAGCAGTCCGGGTCATGGAAAAGCTTTCGCTTCAAATAGTACCAGGTATGCACGAATACATTCTTTTCGATGCTTTTTTCCTGTACAAAGCTGCTGCAAAGCTCCTTCAGGGAATAGGTTTCATCCTCCTTCGGGCGGTTCGTCATCAGAATCGCCGGTTTGGGAAGCATCCGGCAAAGACTGTTGACAATCGCCTCGCAGCCGTGGTTGCCGCTTCCCGCATGCATATATAAAACAATTTTATCGTCTTTCATGATTCCTCTCATTCTGCTTTTGCGTCATCCAAAAGCAATTCGATCCCTCGGCATCCGGTTCTTATTTTCAACCTGTAACTGTTCAGTACCCCCACAGTTACGCGCAAAAATCCATTCCAAATCGGCTATGCCGATAGGATTTTTGCCTTCTAGTCTAAGGTTTCTTACGGTCAGCGCAGTAAATGCGCAGACCTACTGAACATTTACTTCCATTCTATTATACCCTGCGTTAAAAAAATGTCAATGCGTACTCCGACCGTCCGATTGGACTTGACACGTTATTTGCACACAGGTAAACTGTTACATAATATAAAGAAGGAGAACCATCATGATACTTTCCTGTCAGAATATCGAAAAAGCATTTCTGGAAAAACAGGTTTTAAAAAACTGTTCTTTTCATATAGAAGATTATGAAAAAGCTGCAATTGTCGGCTTAAATGGTGCA
>ERZ826146.860-NODE-860-length-32493-cov-33.008724_pt1 | contig 32493 bp, 20 predicted proteins | sample MGYA00519857_ERZ826146 | MGnify/ENA primary metagenome ERZ826146 (study PRJEB31778, sample SAMEA3449222) | human gut metagenome | biome: human gut; feature: human-associated habitat; material: faeces | place: United Kingdom | collected 2010/2012 ...
TGTTTCTTAACTAAAACTTTAACCTCAAATATTTGCATAAGTCTTAGAATACCACCTTTTAGCGTGTAAAAGGTGGCCTTTTGGCTTCCAATTTGCCGTCTTTTGCAACGTAAAACACGGCCTTTTGCAAAGCTGTTGATAACTTGCTGATTTTCAATAGGTTGCTAATGGCGTAATAAACGCCTTCTTACTTTTTACTTTTTTACCTTCTTATTTTTTACTTTTTTACCTTCTTACCTTTTTACCTTTTATCTAAGTTGTGCCGCCTCTGCGGCTTTTTTCAGAACAAAAGGAAGGTAAGCAGGGGAATGGTGACAACGGAAAGTATTGTCGTTATGAGCGTGCCGCGCACCATTTCGCCCTCGTTGCGCCCGTATTTCAGGCAGAACATGGTGCCGTATGACGCCACCGGCATGCCTATCAGCACGGTGTTTATCCGGTTTACGGTCTCGTCAACGCCTGCAGTCCGTGACAGTACGTACACCGCGATGGGAATTATGAGCAGGCGGAAGGCCGTCATTACATACGTGCGCGGCGAGCCGAGGATATGGTGGCGGCCAATCTGCGCCATCGAAGAGCCGATAACCAAGAGCGCGCCCGGCACGGTGATGTTGCCTAACAGGTGCAGAGGCTCGGCCACGACGCGCGGCACAGCCTCCCAGCCTAACGCCACTATGGCGATTGACAGGTATGACGCTATCATGGCCGGGCAGTACAGCGTGCGCGGATTGAAGCGCATTTTCTGCCCGTCGCCGAGCACGAATACCGTGCCCACAACAAAGATGAAGAGCGTGTTGGGGACGTTGAGCAGGCTGGCGTAGAACACCGCTTCGTGCCCGAATATCGATGCAACGACGGGATAGCCGATGAAACCCACGTTGCCGAACATCAGCATGAAGCTGTACATTCCCCTTATGTCAGCCTGCCTTACGAAGTATCGCGGCAGCAGCCACGACACAAAGAACAGTACCGCATACGTCGCAAAGCCGACCAGGAGCAACGGAACAATGAGGCCGCTGTCGGGTATCGTGTCGCCCATAACAGATGAAAGGATGAGGCACGGGCATGAGACGTTGATGATGAAGTTTGACAGTTTGCGGTCAAAGTCTCCTCCAGTAAGGCCGCACCTGTTTGATATGAATCCCGCCACGACGAGCAGCAGCAGGATGAGCATCTGCGTAATGATGTTGTCCATTTCTTTTTAGGAAGTTAAAGGAGCTAAGGAAGTTAAAGGAGTTAAAGACAAATGCCTTTTCAGTCAGGGGTGTCAAAGACTGTCGGAATGTGCTTCCTATGTTGCTTCCTTAAATACTGTCGCCCACAAAATAGAGTTTACAACCGGCAAATCTATTGTCTTTAACTCCTTTAACTTCCTTAACTCCTTTAACTTCTGAAGGTAAGTTACATACTCTCTAACATCCTCTTTATCACCACTTCGGCGGAAATCTCGCGGTTGGCGGCTTCGGGAATGACTAATGAGTCGGGGCTTTCTATCACGTCGTCGGTAACGATAAGTCCGCGGCGCACGGGCAGGCAGTGCATGAATTTGCCCTTATCGGTCACGTCCATGTGCGCCTTGTCGATGGTCCACGACATGTCTTTGGAGAGTATCTTGCCGTAGTCAGCCGGATTGGTTACGCCCGGACAGCTCCAGTTCTTCGCGTAAACGAAGTCAGCTCCCTCAAGAGCTTTCATCTGCTTGTACTCGATGCGCGCCCCGGCGGTGAACTTCGGGTCAAGCTCGTAGCCCTCGGGGTGGGTTATTACGAAGTCAACGTCGGCGGCGTTCATCCACTGTGCGAACGAGTTTGGCACGGCCTGCGGCAGTGCGCGGCAGTGGGGTGCCCACGTGAGGACGACCTTCGGGCGCGCCTTCGTCTTGTGTTCCTCTATCGTTATCAGGTCGGCGAACGCCTGGAGGGGGTGTACCGTGGCCGTTTCCATTGCGAAAACGGGTCGTCCGCTGTACCTGATGAACTGCTGGAGCACCGTCTCCGCATAGTCATATTCGCGGTCGGTCAGCCCGGCGAACGAGCGCACTCCAATGATGTCGCAGTAGCATCCCATTACCGGAATGGCCTCAAGCAGGTGCTCGCTCTTGTCCCCGTCCATGATTACTCCGCGCTCCGTCTCCAGCTTCCACGCACCGGCGTTCACGTCAAGCACTATTACGTTCATGCCAAGGTTTGTCGCGGCTTTCTGCGTACTGAGGCGTGTGCGCAGGCTGTTGTTGAAGAATATCATCAGCAAAGTCTTGTTCTTGCCAAGCTGCTGGTATTTATATCTGTCCTGTTTAATCTCTTTTGCCTCGGCCAAAGCCCCACTAAGGCCGCCAAGGTCTTCAACGTTGATGAATGTCCTCATTGTCGTTTGATGTTTAAATCCCCCTCCCAACCTCCCCGTGGGGAGGAGTGTGATTAGCAAAAGCTATATGTCCCCTCCCCACGGGGAGGTCGGGAGGGGGCTGCTTTAATATCTTATTCCCTTACTTGTCCTTCTCCTTCGATGAGCCACTTGTATGTAGTCAGCTCTTCAAGGCCCATCGGACCACGCGGTCCGAGCTTCTGTGTACTTATTCCTATCTCTGCTCCGAGGCCGAACTGGGCGCCGTCCGTGAAGCTCGTCGGCGCGTTCCAGTACACGCAGGCGGCATCGACCTTGGCCTGAAACAGGCGTGCCCGGCCTTCGTCCTGCGTTATTATGCACTCGCTGTGGCCTGAACCGAAGTGTGAGATGTGCTCCAATGCAGTGTCGATTGACGGCACTGTCTTTACCGACATGGCGTAATCCATGAACTCGGTGCCGTAACTTTCGGCGGTGGCATGTCGCAAGAGAGCCTGCGGATAGTGGCCGTCCAAGGCCGTGTAGGCGTCTTCGTCGGCGTAAATCACGACGTTGCTCTTGCCAAGCGGTGAGCACAGGGCAGGCAAGTCGGCCAGTCTTGCACGGTGGACGACGAGGCAATCCAAGGCGTTGCACACGCTTACGCGCCGCGTCTTGGCGTTGTTTATGATGCGTGCGCCCATCTCCGTGTCGCCAAACTCGTCGAAGTACGTGTTCACAACGCCTGCGCCGGTCTCTATCACGGGCACTTTGGCCGTGTCGCGGACAAACTCAATGAGCCTTTTTCCGCCCCTCGGGATGCACAGGTCGACGTAACCTACGGCCGAGAGCAGCGCTCCTGTGGCCTCGTGGGTGGCCGGAAGCAGCTCGACAACCGACTTTCCGCACACTCCGCAACGCTCAAGCACGCTGTGGATAAGCTCCACTATGGCGCGGTTGGAGCAGTCGGCGTCGTGCCCTCCCTTTAGGATGCAGGCGTTGCCCGACTTGAAACAGAGGGAGAACACGTCGAAGCTGACGTTCGGACGGGCTTCGTATATCACGCCGACAACGCCGAACGGCACGCTGATGCGCCGCAGTCGGAGGCCGTTAGGCAGCGTCCTTGCGCTGCTGGTTTTGCCCAATGGTGACGGCAGCGACGCCACATGGCGCATGTCCTGGGCAATGTCGGCGAGCCGTTTTTCGGTCAGTTGCAGTCGGTCAAACAGCGGATTGGCGCGTTCCATGCGCTTCAGGTCTTCGCCGTTGGCAGCCAGCAGCACGTCTTTGTTTGCCGTTATGGCGTCGGCCAAGGCGCATAACACCCTGTTCCTCGCGTCGTCCGGCACAATGGCAAGCTCGCGTCCGGCGGCCTTTACGCGGCTGAATATGTCTTCGTATGTCATTGCTTTTATTGTTGTTGTGGGTTGATATTCCGGTCACAAGCTGTCTTCGGCAGCGCGTTTTGAGGGCAGGAATTCTGTGTGCGGCGTGTTTTCGGGGTGAAGCATGAGTTCTTTCACCACGTCGTCGCGCCGTCCGTTGGCAATGATTACACGTATTCCGCTGTCAGCCGTGCGCATGGCGATGCCGCATTTGGCCGCCATTCCGCCGCGTCCGAAGCTGCTTTTACCGCTGCCAGCATAGCCGCTTACGTCGCGTCCCGGCTCCACTTGGCCTATTAGCCGTGCCGAAGGGTCGTCGGGGTTGCCGTCATAAATGCCGTCGACGTTGGTGAGCAGTATCAGCGTGTCGGCCTTAATCATCTGCGCCATCAGTCCCGACAGCTCGTCGTTGTCGGTGAACATCAGCTCGGTGACGCTCACGGTGTCGTTCTCGTTGACAACTGGCAGTACGCCGTTTTCGAGCATCACCGCCATGCAGGCACGCAGGTTGGAGTATTCCAATGGTGAAGTGAAGTTCTCTTTCATCGTGAGCACCTGCCCAACCTTTATGCCGTATTCGCGGAAAAGGGTGTAATACATGTTTACGAGCTTCACCTGTCCTACTGCGGAATACAGCTGTCGCTGCTCCACGCTGTCAAGATGCGGCTCGGCTCCAAGCTCTCCACGGCCTGACGCTACGGCTCCGCTCGACACCAAAATGACTTCGTGCCCTTGGCTGCGGAGCCATGCCAGCTGGTCTACAAGCGCGGATATGCGCGTTGTGTCGAGTTTGCCGTCGTCACGGGTGAGCACGTTGCTGCCAACCTTTACAACTATTTTTTCAGGCATATCTTTATTTTTGGGAGTTAAGGGAGTTATTACCGGGAGTTAAAGAAGTTAATGGAGTTAGAGGAGTTAAGGACAAATGTCTTGTTGGATGATGAACAATTATAACCTTGTCTATATGTGATTGAAAATCAATGTGTTACATACCGCATTGCAAAAGGTGGCCTTTTGGCTTGCAAAAGACGGTCTTTTACCGGCTAAAAGACCGCCTTTTACAGCCTGAAAGACGGCCTTTCGCAAAGCGGCAAATGAATTCTACACTCTTCACTCTTCGTTAGCTTACCGCTGACTTTCAGTTCTTCACTTCTCTTTCTTGTTGTCCTTGTCGCGAATTTCCACGCGGCGTATCTTGCCGCTGATGGTCTTCGGCAGTTCGTCAACAAACTCAATGATGCGCGGATATTTGTAGGGCGCGGTCTCGTGCTTCACGTGGTTCTGCAGTTCCTTTACCAGTTCGTCGCCTGCCTTGTCCTTCCAGTCTTTGTGGAGTACCACTGTCGCCTTGACAACCATGCCGCGGATGTCGTCTGGAACGCCCGTTATGGCACATTCTACGACAGCCGGATGCGTCATCAGCGCACTCTCGACCTCGAACGGCCCGATGCGGTAGCCGCTGCTCTTGATTACGTCGTCGATGCGTCCTTCAAACCAGTAATAGCCGTCTTCGTCGCGCCATGCCATGTCGCCGGTGTGGTAAACGCCGTCGTGCCATACCTGGCGGTTCTTCTCCTCGTCGCGGTAATACCCCTTGAAAAGCCCTATGGGCTTGCCCTTGTCGGTATGTATTACAATCTCGCCCTTCTCTCCGTCCTCGCACGGAGAGCCGTCGGGGCGAACCAGGTCGATGTCATATTGCGGATTGGGCATGCCCATGCTACCCGGCTTGGGCGTCATCCAAGGCATCGTTCCGAGCGTCATCGTCGTCTCGGTCTGGCCGAAGCCCTCCATCAGACGTATGCCCGTGAGCTTCAGGAACTTGTCATACACCGCCGGGTTGAGCGCCTCGCCCGCCGTACAGCAGTAGCGCAGGGATGACAGGTCGTACTTGGAAAAGTCCTCGTGTATCATGAAGCGGTATACCGTCGGCGGCGCGCAGAACGACGTTATGCGGTATTCCTCTATCTTGCGCATTATCTTTTCGGCGGTAAACTTCTGGTGTTCGAACACGAAAACCACCGCCCCTGCGAACCATTGTCCGTACAGTTTGCCCCACGCGGCCTTGCCCCAGCCGGTGTCGGCGACGGTCAGATGGATGCTGTCTTCCGTCAGGTTGTGCCAGAAAGCGCCTGTTGTGATGTGCCCGAGGGCGTAAAGATAGTCGTGGGCTACCATCTTCGGCTCGCCGCTTGTGCCGCTGGTGAAGTACATCAGCATGGTGTCGTCGTTACTGTTGACGTGCTCCGGGCGCACGAACTGCGGCGCGTCAGTCCACTCCTTGTGCCAGTCGTGGAAGCCGTCGCGCGTCTCCGGCCCTATGCTTACAAGCGTCTTTAGCGTCGGACTGTCCTTCAGCGAGCCTTCAACCTGCGTCATCACATAGTCTTCTCCAACGCAGATGATGGCCTTCACGTCAGCCCTGTTGTTGCGGTAAACAATGTCGTGGGTGGTAAGCATGTGCGTTGCGGGCACCGCCACCGCACCAATCTTGTGCAGGGCGAGCATCGACAGCCAGAACTCATACCTGCGTTTGAGAATCAGCATTACAACGTCGCCGCGGCCGATGCCCAGCGTCTGGAAGTAAGAAGCGGCGCGGTCGCTCTGCTCCTTGAGGTCTTTGAAAGTGAAACGTATGCAGTTGTCTTCGTCGTCAGTCCATAAAAGGGCGAGTTTGTCGGGCTTTTCCTCCGCCCAAACGTCCATCACGTCGTAGGCGAAGTTGAAGTTGTCAGGCACTATGAAGTGCAGGTTTTCCTTGTAATCCTCGACAGACGTGAAGTGTGTCTGCGTCAAAAATCTTTCTATCATGTTACTATTACCTATTTTATAAGCCCCCTCCCTACCTCCCCGAGGGGAAGGGACAGAATGTCTTTCTTGCTGATATTGTGAATGTCAAGCAAGCTATTGCCAGCCAAACTCCTCCCCTCGGGGAGGTAGGGAGGGGGCTTCAAAAACTCAGAATATCACCGCCAGGAACTTAACCGCCTTGCCGTCGAGGGCACGCATGCAGTGAGGCTGCGAGGCGTCGAAGTATATACTGTCGCCTTCTGACAGCTGAAGGGTCTTCTTGCCGATAGTTATTTCGAGTCGGCCTTCGGTCACCATGTCGAACTCTTGTCCCTGATGTGAGTTCTTTTCGAGAGGAGTGCCGTCGGGCTTAGGCTCTACGAGCACCATGAAAGGCTCTGCCGTGCGGCCGCGGAAGCCGCTTGCCAGGCTCTGATACTTGTACGCCTTGCGCCTTTCAACGCTTTTTCCCTGCCCCTTGCGGGTAAGGAAATACATGCTCATGTGAGGCTCTTCGCCGAACAGGAGCACGTCCAACGCTATGCCGTATTTCTTTGAAATCTTCTGCATTGAGCTGATTGACAGCTCCGCTTCGCCGTTCTCGGCCTTCAGGTATGCTTCAAGCGAGACGCCGCACAGGTCGGCAACGTCTTGCGCCGGAATGTCGAGCACGTCGCGGAGACCTTTCAGCCGTTCGCCGATTTGTTTTATCTCATCTTCCATTTAGTAACCGTTTTAGTTGTTATTGCGACAAAAGTACAAATAAAATGTCAGCGAATGAAATTTTTATAAGAAAAAGATTGGAAAGTAAGTAGTTAGAGTAGTTAAAGTAGTTAACGCTCGCTGCGCTCGCTAAGTAGTTAAAGTCATTACCTTTGTCTGTTGACACCTAATAATGTATAGGTACAGTACAAACTATTATCAATCAATACCTGCAAGACATTTGACTTTAACTACTTAGCGAGCGCAGCGAGCGTTAACTACTTTAACTACTATAACTACTTCAAATCACACAAACATCAGCGTGGTAAGCCTGTCCTTGCGGAACACGTCCTGCGCCACGGCCTGCATACCCTCGGCGGTAACCTCGTCGACACGCGCCATAAGCCGCGCCACGTCCTTCTCGATGCCGTGGTGCAGGTAGCTGCGGCCGAAGTCGAGGGCGAAGCTCTCGCGGTTGTCGCAGGCCACGCCTATCTGCCCCTTTATCTGCCGCTTTGCGGCGGCGAGGGCGGCGGCTGAAAGCGGCTTCGAGGCCAGCTTGTCAAGCTCGCGCATCACGAGGCGGCGGCATTTCGACACGTCGTGAGGGTCGCACCCGAAGTAAGCGCACCACATCCCCGTGTCCGAATAGCTCACCATCGAGCTTTCAACGGTGTACACCAGCCCGTGCTTCTCCCTGAGGGCGATGTTCAGCCGGGCGTTCATGCCCGGGCCGCCGAGTATGTTGTTCATCAGGTAAAGCGTGAAGCGGCGCGCGTCGTGCACGTCGTAGGCGCGGCAGCCCAGCATCACGTGCGCCTGGTGCGTGCCCCTCTCTACGGTCTCCTCGCGCGGCATGTACTCCGGGACAACCACATCGCGCGGCGCGACGCGACGAGGCGCGCACTGCGGAAAGCCGGCCGTGGCCTTCTCCAAGAGGCGCACAAGGCGGTCGAAGCAGATGTCTCCGTAGGCGAAGAACACCGCGTTCTCCGGCCTGTAATGCCGCCGGGTGAAGCCCTCCACGTCGCCGCGCGTGAAGCCGCGCAGGCGTTCCTGCGTGCCGAGAATGTTGTGGCCGAGGGGATGTCCGCCGAACACCATGTTCTCGAAGCGGTCGTAAATCAGCTCCGCCGGCGAGTCGTTGTAGCACTCTATCTCGTCGCACACCACCTCTATTTCCTTCTCCAGTTCTGCCTCCGGATACGTGCTGTGCAGCACGATGTCGGTAAGCAGGTCGACGGCGCGCGGCAGGTGCTCGCGCAGTATCGCCGCATGGAACACCGTGTCCTCCTTGTTCGTGAAGGCGTTGAGGTCGCCGCCCACGCTCTCCAGGCAGTTAAGCACCTGCATGGAGCGCCGCCGGGCAGTGCCCTTGAACGTCATGTGCTCGCAGAAGTGGGCAAGACCCTCCTCGCCCGGCAGCTCGTCGCGCGTGCCAGCGCCCACGGCGTAGCCGCAATACACCACGGGCGACGCCGACGCCAGATGTATCACGCGCAGCCCGTTGCCTAAAACATGAGTGTTGTATTTCATAATCCGAAGTGCAAAAATACAGGTTTTTCACGAGTTTAACACGCTACGGATTACATAAAAAGCATTTTTTCACTATCTTTGCGGCGAATATCCAACATATCGCAATACAACGACAATGCGCAAGGTAATAGGAATAGGCGAAACCGTGCTTGACATAATATTCAAGGGCGGGCAGCCCGTGAGCGCCGTGCCGGGCGGCTCCGTGTACAACGGCATCATATCGCTGGGGCGCGCCGGGGTGCCGGCGGCGTTCATAAGCGAGGTGGGCGACGACCGCATCGGCGAAAAGACGGTGAGCTTCCTGAAGGAGAATGGCGTCGACGCGACGTTCGTCAGCCGTAACAAGGGCACAAAGTCGCCCGTCTCGCTGGCGTTCCTCAACGGGCAGAACGACGCCGAATACATATTCTACAAGGACCATCCGCACGACCGCCTGGACTACATCACGCCTGAAATCAACCGCGACGACATCGTGATGCTCGGCTCTTACTACGCCGTAAACCCGGTCATACGACCGCAGGTGGCCGCAATACTCAACGCCGCACGCGACCGCGGGGCCATCATCTATTATGATGTCAACTTCCGCGCGGCGCACGCCGACGAGGTGATGAAGCTGACGCCGAACATCCTGGAGAACTTCGAATACGCCGACATAGTGCGCGGAAGCCGCGACGACTTCAACGTGATGTACCGCATGGACACGCCCGACAAGGTGTACAACTCTGAGATTTCGTTCTACTGCAAGAAGTTCGTCTATACCGACGGGGCTGCCGACGTGGAGCTGCGCGGCGACAACGGGCTGCGCAAGAGCTACCCCGTGGAAGCCACCGAGACGGTGAGCACCATCGGCGCGGGCGACAACTTCAACGCCGGATTGGTGTACGGCATGGTGCGTTACGGCGTGACACGCGACATGATGGACGGCGCGATACCCGAACAGACGTGGGACAACATCATACGGTGCGCCCTCGCCTTCTCGGCGAACTGCTGCCGGAGCATAGGCAACTCCGTAGACAAGGCATTCGGAGAGGCCATGAAGAAGGAGCTTGACAACGTATTGAAAGGAAACAACTAAAACAAATACGGACATGATTGAGATTACAGACAAAATCTATTACGTTGGCGTAAACGACCGCAACAAGAAGCTTTTCGAAGGCTTGTGGCCGCTGCCCAACGGCGTTTCTTATAACTCTTACCTCATCGACGACGACAAGGTGTGCCTCGTCGACACTGTGGAGGTAGACTTCTTCATGCCTTACCTCAAGAACATACGCGAAATTCTGGGCGACAGGCAGATAGACTATCTCGTAATAAACCACATGGAACCCGACCACAGCGGCGCCATAGAGCTTATCAGGAAGTACTATCCCGGAGTGAAAATCGTGGCCAACAAAAAGACGTTCGGCATGATTGAGGGCTTCTACGGCATAACGACCGACGAGGTGGAGGTATGCAACGGCTCGACGCTCGACCTCGGACGGCATAAGCTCTCGTTCGTTCTCACCCCGATGGTGCACTGGCCCGAGACGATGGTTACGCTCGACACAACCACCAACACGCTGTTCTCCGGCGACGCGTTCGGCTGCTTCGGCGCGCTGAACGGCGGCATAATAGACTCTGAAATCAACTGCGACGAGTTCTGGCTGGAGATGGTCCGCTACTATTCGAACATCGTAGGCAAATACGGAACTCCCGTACAGAACGCCCTGAAGAAGCTTGAGGGAGTGCAAATCGACTACATCTGCTCGACGCACGGCCCCGTTTGGCACGAATACATCGACAAGGTGATAGGCATCTACGACCGCCTCAGCCGCTACGAGACCGAGGAAGGCATCGTGATATGCTACGGAACGATGTACGGCAACACCGAACGCATGGCCGAAGTGATAGCCCGCGCCGCGAGCCAGGCCGGCATCAAGAACATCGTAATGTACAACGTGTCGAAGACCCACCACTCTTACATCATACGTGACGTGTTCCGTTACCGCGGACTCATCGTCGGCGCGCCGACGTACAACGCCGGACTGTACCACGAGATGGAAGTGCTTTTGAGCGAGCTGGCCGGCAAGGACATCAAGAACCGCCACTACTTAGGCTGGTTCGGCAGCTATGCGTGGGCCGGGAAAGCCGTAGGCCGCATCAAGGAATGGAACGAGCAGCACCTCAAGTTCGAGCCTGTGGGCGTTCCGGTGGAGATGAAGCAGAGCCTCAAAGACGACACTTTCGCACAGTGCGAGGCGCTCGGACGCGCAATGGCCGAACGCCTGAAACAGGACAGATAACGGCTCGCGCTGGCTTCGGAGGGCAACCCCGGGGCCACGGCAACCGACTGATACGCCCCGTGGGGATGCACGCCTCACGGGGCTTTTTCATAACAACAACCTTAAACCGCTTACTTACAGATGAAAAAAGCACGCTTCGGGCTGCTGCCACGGATTATCGTTGCCATAATACTCGGCGTGGCATTGGGCAACGTAATGACAGAACCCTGGATACGCCCGTTCATCACCTTCAACGCCATTTTCAGCCAGTTTCTCGGCTTCCTCGTGCCGATAATCATCGTGGGGCTTGTCACTCCGGCCATAGCCGGCATCGGCAAGTCGGCCGGAAAGATGCTCATTGCCACGGTGGCGATAGCCTACGCCGACACGGTGCTGTGCGGAATGCTGGCCTACGGCACGGGCAGCGCGCTCTTCCCTGCCATGACCGAGGGGCTGGCCGCCACCTCGTCGCAGGGCGCGCAGGCCGCCATAGAGCCTTATTTCACCATTGCCATACCTCCGCTCTTAGACGTTATGAGCGCCCTCGTGCTGTCGTTCATGATGGGTCTTGGCATCGCTTACGGCGACGCCCCTGTGATGCGGAAGGGCGCCGACGAACTTATGGCCATCACGGGCAAGGTTATCGAGAAGGCCATCATCCCCCTGCTGCCGCCTTACATCTTCGGTATCTTCCTCAACATGACGGCCAGCGGCGAGGCTTATTCGATAATGGCGGTGTTCGCGAAAATCATCGTCGTCATCTTCATCCTGCACATTGTGATACTCCTTTACCAGTTCGCCGTGGCCGGACTGCTGTCAAAGCGCAATCCGCTGAAACTGCTCTGGCGCATGATGCCGGCGTATTTCACGGCATTGGGCACGTCGTCTTCGGCGGCAACCATCCCCGTTACGCTCAGGCAGACCGAGCTTAACGGCGTGAGCAAGGACGTGGCCGGCTTCACCATACCGCTCTGCGCGACCATCCACATGTCAGGCTCGGTGATGAAAATCACGGCCTGCGCCCTCACCATCTGCATGCTCAAGGGCATGCCCCACGACCCGGTGCTGTTCACCGGCTTCATAATGCTGCTGTCGGTAATGATGGTTGCCGCGCCGGGAGTGCCCGGAGGGTCAATCATGGCGGCGCTGGCTCCGCTGGCGTCGGTGCTCGGCTTCGGCGAGCAAGACCAGGCCTTGATGATTGCCCTGTACATAGCGATGGACAGCTTCGGCACGGCCTGCAACGTGACGGGCGACGGAGCGGTGGCCATAGTGATAGACAAGATGTTCAAGAAGCAGGCATAAGGCTTTACGGTCATGAAGTCATGACCGTAAAGCCAAGTTGTCTCAAGCCAGCAAGCCGGCCGCCTCGTCCACCGTGGCGGCCACTTTTATAATATCGTTCCATTCTCCCCTGACCATCCCCTTGCGCTTAAGGTCGTCGAGAAGAGCCACGAGGCTGTCCCAGAAGCCGCCTACATTGAGCAGCACTATGGGCTTGTGGTGGTAGCCGATGGTGGCCGACGCGGCCATGGTAAACACCTCGTCGAGCGTGCCGAGGCCGCCTGGCAGGGCCACGGCGGCGTCGCATTGCGCCATCATCAGCTCCTTGCGGTCGCTCAGGTTGTCGCATGGTATGCACACGTCCATGTGCGTGCTGGCCTTGCCTCCGCGCTCTATTATGGTAGGCACTACGCCTATGGTGCGGCCTCCGGCGTCGCTCACGGCCTTCGCCACGCACTCCATCAGCCCTAAGTTGCACCCTCCGAACACGAGCGTGTGCCCGTTCTTGCCCATCCAGCGGCCCAGTTCTCCGGCCGCCTTGAAGTATGCGGCGTCGATGTCAGAGTTAGCCGAACAGAATACTGCTATTTTCATCTTACTTGTATGTTTTATTGATTAACATGCACTCCTTGCCCTCACGCCGCCGCTTACTGCTGCCGCTGCATGCCTGCGGGGCTGGCTGAAGGCTCGTTTCCACCTGTTCCCGTGCTTTTCGGCAGGCCAATCTCCTTGACGTATTCCTCGAAACGGTCGCGGTCTACAGCCGCGCCGTTCTTTATTTTTGCGCGGTAGTTGTATATGGTGTTGACCGAATAGTGCAGGAACTCGGCTATTTTCGAACTGTCGTCGATGCCGAGGCGGATTAGGGCGAATATCCTTATGCCCACGTTCAGCTTGGAATGGTCGGCCACGGCAATGCGGTTTTCAGGCTTTAGCAGGGCGTTGAACTCGTCGACGAACGTAGGGAAGAGGCGTATGAACGTAGTGTCGAAAATCTCGAACAGCTCCTCCTGCTCCTTGTCGCGGAAGCCGTGGTTCTTTGTCATGTCGTACAGCTCGGCGTAACGCTTCGCCTTGAGCAATGCCAGCACGTCGCGCCGCATGCGCTCCATGCGCTCTATGTACGACGAGCACTGGCGCAGGAAGAGGCCGATGTACTTCTCCTTGACGCGGTTGCTCTCGTCAAGGCCGGCCACGGCGGCGTTAAGCTGCTTGCCGGTTACGGTGAGACGGCGGTTGCTTAGGTCGAGGTCGTGCAAGGCTTTCTCCATCTCGCCGTTGAGCCTTGTCAGCCGCTCGTTGCCCTCTCTAAGCCCTGCCTGCGCGGCGGCAAGCCTGCGCCTCTGCCTCACCAGGTATGCGGCGAAGCAAAGCACTATGAGCGCGAACACGCTGGCGGCCAGCAACGCCACATACAGCATGCGGTTGGTAGAGGCCATGTCGGTCTGGTATTTCTTGCTTATGACCGACAGCACGGGCATCACCTGGTAGCTGCGCAGGGCCGTATGGAACTTTCTCACGCACGCCCCGGCGAAGTCTATGTAGCGGTTGGCGCGCGCATAGTCGCCCGTGGTGTACATATGCTGTGCCAGCTCCCACATCGACGCCTGGTCGGTCGTGCCGTTGCGTATGTCGGCCAAAGCCGACATTGCCAGCCAGTAGGTCCACTCCGCCTCGTCGCCGAGCATCTTATAGTCAAGGTAACGGTAAAAGGCTATTACGGCAAACTCCGTGGGCACGTGTCCCTTCAGCCTCATCCACTTCTCGTTGTAGCGCAAAGCTCCGTAATAGTCGCCGGCGGCGTACATCCTCTTTTCCATGTGTTGCAGGTACAGGGCGTCGTCTTCGCCGGTGACGGCGAGCAGCGAATCCTCGTAAGCGCACGACATGTCGGCGTACTTGCGCTTCATCGACGGCACGGCGGTGTGCGCCCCTATCCCGGCGTACAGGTCGCTGCGCGCGTGATAATACAGCGGCAGCCCCACGCTGTCGAGCGACTGTATGTCGATGCGGTCGAGAATGACAAGCGCCTCTGCGTACAGCCCCGACATCGAGCACTGGCATGCTTCCAAGGCCATGCACTTACCGACCGCTGCCTTGTCGCCGCGCAAGGCAGCGGTGGCCGCCGCCTGCTCGATGTAGGCCAGCGCCGAGTCGTTTGACAGGCCGCGGTATTCCTCGTACAGGCTGAACTCCAAGGCGTAGCGTTGCGCCAGCCCCGTAGTGCGCGACAGGCGCCCCTTCAGCTCGTCTATGCGGCCCTCGCGCCGCGCGAAGTACGCGTCGGCCCCGGTCATGGCCGTGTCAATCAGGCGGTAGACCGAGTCAGCCTTCTCCACGGCTGCAACCTGCGCCGCCGCAACCAGCAAGAACAAGATGGCTATTGTGTTTCTAATCATAATGCGTTAGAGGCATGGCCTTGCCAGCAATATGGCAACCATGCAAATTTAAGACAATATCGTGAGAATACAAAATTATGGCAAGCATTTCTTTACATACGCCACCTCCGCCGTGCCTGGCACGGCCGGGCGGCTTTCAACATGCGGTTCATCCGCAGTTCAGGTGTATGGAATATAAAGCCAATAAGCATATACATCCTACTGTAATTCAGGCGGAGGGTAATATGTTTCGGCGGATTTGCAATCCGCCGAAATTTACTATAAGGATTTGTAATCCGCTTAAACCGCACATCTATAAAATGATGTATGTTGGTAAGCGGATTGCAAATCCGCACTTAGAAACCGCCGGATTGCAAATCCGGCGGAACAAGTATGCTTACACCTGAACTGCGGATGAACCCAACATGCGGCCTTTTACAGTGCAAAAGGCCGCAAACCGCACAACAAAAGGCCGTCAATCGCAGTACGATTGACGGCCTTTTGCAAAGCGCTGGCTGCCAGGCCGTTGCGCCGACGGGTCATTCGGCCGTTATAGTAACCGTCTGAAGCGTGCTGCTGTCGTGGCCGAGCATGACGGTGAACTCGCCCGGCTCAAACACTTCTTTGCCCTCGGCGTTGTAGTACGACAGTTCTTTCTCCGTGATGTCAAACGTCACTTCCTTGCTCTCGCCTGCCTTCAGGTTCACGCGGCTGAAGCCCTTTAGCTCCTTGTTGGGACGCGATATCGACGCCACGCAGTCGTGCACGTAGAGCTGCACCACCTCGCAAGCATCCATCTTGCCCGTGTTGGTCACTGTGACCGACGCCTTGAACGTGCGCCCCGAGCCTGTAACCGTGGGCTTGCCGTAGCTGAACGTGGTGTACGACAGGCCGTAGCCGAAGGGGTACAGCGGGCCGCTTATGCAGTCGAGCCAGTTGGCGGAGAACTTGTGGAACTCCTTTGTGCCGTCGGGCAGCGGCCTTCCGCTGGTAAGATAGTTGTAATACATGGGCAGCTGGCCCGTAGTGCGCGGGAAGGAAGTGGTAAGCCGGCCGCTCGGTGCCACATCGCCGAAGAGCACGTCGCAGATGGCGTCGGCCGCCTCGCTGCCTCCGAACCACACGTTGAGTATTGCGTCGACGTTGTCCTGCTCCCATTCGAGCACCGTGGGACGGCCCGAGAAGTTGAGCATCACCACCGGCTTGCCCGTCTTCACCAGCTCGGCGAGCAGCTCGCGCTGCACGTCGGGCAGGCGCAGGTCGCTGCGGCTGGAGCTTTCGCCTGACATGTCGGCGCACTCGCCCATGGCGCACACTATGACATCGGCCTGCATCGCCACTTCAAGGGCTTCCGCTTTAAGCTGCGCGTCGTCGCCGCGCCTTATGGCCTTGCCCGACTCTGCGGCACGCTGGCGCGCCAAGTCGGCCATCAGGTTGCACCCCTGGGCGTACAGCAGCTCGGCCTTTCCCTTCAATGCGCGCTCAAATCCCTCCTTCAGCGTGGAATACTTTTCGGGCGTATAAGCCACGCACCATGTTCCGGCAATGTTGTCCCTGGTGTCGGCCAGCGGCCCTATGAGGGCTATTTTGCCCTGCTTCTTCAGCGGAAGCATGTTGTCCCGGTTCTTTAGCAGCACGAAGGTCTCGGCCGCTATGCGGCGTGCCGCAGCACGGTTTTCGGCGGTGAATATGTCGGTGGAGCGTCGCTTGGGGTCGCAATACTTGTAAGGGTCTTTGAAAAGGCCCAGCTTGTACTTGGCCTCGAGCACCCGGCGGCAGGCCGCGTCGACGGCCTCAAGGCTCACGGTGCCGTCCTTCACCGACTGCTCCAGCGTCGAGATGAAGCCCGTAGCGCACATGTCCATGTCGGTACCGGCGTTGAGCGCCAGGGCCGAAGCGTGCTTGAGGTCGCCCCCGACACCGTGCGACGTCATCTCGCCAATCGAGCCGTAGTCGGTCGCCACGAAGCCGTCAAACTTCAACATCTTGCGCAGCACGTCGTCAAGAAGCCACTTGTTGGCCGTAGCCGGAATGCCGTCAACGATGTTGAACGACGACATCACGCTGCCTGCACCTTCCTCGACGGCGGCCCGGTAAGGCGGAAAATACTGGTTGAACATGCGCAGGCGGCTCATGTCTACGGTGTTGTAGTCAAGTCCGGCCTCAACCGCGCCGTACAGCGCAAAATGCTTCATGCAGGCCATCACGTTCTCGCGGCTCGAATAGTCGCCCTGATATCCGCGTATCATGGCCCTGGCCAGCTGCGCGCCGAGGTACGGGTCTTCGCCGTTGCCTTCGGCAATGCGCCCCCAGCGGGCGTCCACGCAGATGTCAACCATCGGGCTGAACACCCAGTTCACGCCGTCGGCCGAAGCCTCCTTGGCGGCTATGCGCGCCGCCTCCTCCACCGCATCCACGTCCCATGAGCACGAGAGTGCGAGCGGTATGGGGAATATGGTCTCGTAACCGTGGATTACGTCCATGCCGACAAGCAGCGGAATGCCCAGCCGGCTCTGCTCCACGGCAATCTTCTGCATCTCCTTTACCTTCTCAACTCCCTTCAGGTTGAACACTCCGCCCATGCCTCCGGCCCTGATGATGCCGGCCACCTGGGTGTTCTGCGCCTGGCCGGTGGTTATGTCGCCGGCCACCTGAAGGTTGAGCTGTCCTATCTTTTCACTGAGCGTCATGCGCGACATCAGGTCGTCGACAAACTCGTCCATGCCCTCGGTCTGCGCCGTTCCGTGCAGCGTGAACACACACGCCGCCACAGCCGCCACTGTCTTTCCTAATATTCTCATGTTTCTTTTATTTTAGCTTAAACTTTACTTTTTGTGTAATGTTGTCCGACGAATTGCCTATAAGGGCTTCAAACTCGCCCGGCTCTGCCGTCCACCGCTGCGCCTTGTCGTCGTAGAAGCTGAGGGCGTCGAGGCCGAGCGTGAGGCTCACCTGCCGCGTCTCGCCCGGCGCGAGGCTTACTTTCTTGAAGGCTTTAAGCTCCTTGTACGGACGGACGAGCGACGACTCGCAGTCGCGCACGTACAGTTGCACCACCTCTGCGCCCTCGCGTTTACCCGTATTGGTTACGCTGACGGTGAACGTTATGCTGTCGCCCTGCGCCACATCGGCCTTGTCCGCAGTGGCCTTGCCCAGCTTGAAGGTGGTGTAGCTAAGGCCGTGGCCGAAGGCGAACACGGGCTTCACGCCCTCCTTGTCAACCCAGCGGTAGCCGAGGAAGATGCCTTCCTTATACTCTTCGTCTATGATTTTCTTGCCGTCGCGCCATGTTCCGGGGTACGTGCCGAGCCTGTGCGCAGGATAGTCGTCGAGCTTAGCCAGCCACGAATAGGGCAGCTTGCCCGACGGGTTGACGCGCCCGGTGAGCACGTCGGCCAGCGCATCGCCTGCGGTAGAGCCGAGGAACCAGCCCTGCACGATGGCGTTGACCTTGCCGACCCACGGCATCGCCACGGGATTGCCCGATATGTTGACGTACACGAAGTTGGCATTGGCCTTGGCAAGAGCCTCGACCAGGCGGTCCTGGCCGTACGGCAGACCGTAGTCCAGGCGGTCGTTGCCCTCGGAGTCCTGATGGTTGCCCTTGTTGAGGCCGCCGAACATGATTACGTAGTCGGCCTTGCGGGCCTTCTCCACGGCCTCGGCCAGCAGCTCGTCGGGCGTGCGCAGGTCGTAAAGGCTTTGCTTGGCAACTACTCCGTCACTGGTTCCGGTGGTGTCGCCGACGTATCCGCGGGCGTACTCCACCTTGATTTTACCGCCCAGGGCGCGGCGCAGGCCGTCGAGCGGCAGCACCTCACGCTGCGCCTTGAGCGACGAGCTGCCTCCGCCTACAGTCATCATCTTGATGGCGTTCTCGCCAACCACGAGCACGGTGCGCGCCTCCGTGGTGTCGATGGGCAGCACTCCGCCCTTGTTCTTGAGCAGCACTATGCCGTCTCCGGCCACCTGCCGCGCCGTGGCGTAGTGCGCCTCGGAGTTCATCGAGCCGAATCCGCGGCTGCGGTTCATCGACGTGCGGAAGAAGAGGCGGAGCACACGGCGCACCTTGTCGTCGAGTTCCTTGGTGGTATATTCGCCCTTTCGGAGCAGCTCGAGGTACGGACGCGCCATGAAGTAGTTGTCGTATGCTTTTGACACGCCGAAGGTGAGGCCGTCAGTCCATGTGCCGAACTCCATGTCGAGCCCGTTCTCTATGGCCTGGCGGGTGTCGTGCGTGCCGCCCCAGTCAGACACTACCACGCCGTCGTACCCCCATTCGTCCTTCAGAATATCGACGAGCAGCCGCCGGTTATGGCAATTGTGCTGGTTGTTGTACAGGTTGTAAGAGCCCATTATGCCCCATGTGCCGCCTTCCTGCACGGCGGCGCGGAAGGCCGGGAGGTAGATTTCGCGCAGCGCACGGTCGCCGACGATGACGTTGACCTGGTGGCGGTACACCTCGTCGTTGTTCAGCGCGTAGTGCTTGACACACGCGGCGACGCCGTTCGACTGCAGTCCGCGGATGTAAGGCACAACCATGCGCGACGCCAGCAGCGGGTCTTCGCCCATGTACTCGAAGTTGCGTCCGCCCAGCGGCGTGCGCAGCATGTTGACGCCGGGGCCCAGGAGCATGTCCTTGCCGCGGTAGAGGGCTTCCTCGCCGAGCGCCTTGCCATAGGCGAGAGCCGTCTGCGGATTCCACGTTGCGGCGAGACACGTCAGCGCGGGAAAGGCCACGCACGAGTCGTTGGTCTGCCCAGCCTGCACCCATTCGTCCCAAAGCACGTCGGGGCGCACGCCGTGAGGCCCGTCGTCGGTCCAGAACTCGGGTATGCCCAGGCGCGCCACGCCGGGCGAGCTGAACTTGCTCTGGGCGTGGATTACGGCGATTTTCTCCTCCGTAGTCATCCGCCCGAGTGCGTCTTCGACGCGCTGCTCTATTGGTTTTGTGTCGTCAAGATACACGGGCAGTGCCTGCCCCCACGAAGCCGAGGCCGCGCACACGGCGAAAACGGCTGTTGTCAGAATTGTCTTCATATGTCAGTATTTGTAAGGTTATGCTTCCATCGCACAAATTTACGATATTTTATTTGTACCACGAAACCTAACATCGACAAATGTCTCTGTAGAAAGGCTTTTGTAAAAGACGGCCAATGAGCGTGCCATTTGCCGTCTTTTACAGCGTGAAAGGCCGCAAACGGCAAGCCGAAAGACGGCCTTTCACATGATGAAGCAGACATCACCGCTATCACAGCGGCAAATTCACAGGCTGCCGACAGCTGCCAGACAGGCGCTGACAGCGCGCCGCAATCAATAATCGTTCTGCGTGAGCGTGCCCTGTGCGGCGTCCATTTCAGACTGCGGTATGGGCAGGTACTTCTTCGACTCGCTCCAGGCGTTGGTGCGGTAGTTGTACTGGTCAGGCACGAGTGTGGCAGCGGCCTTGCCCGTGCGCACCAAGTCCCAGTAGCGCTTGCCCTCGCCCACGAACTCGAGGCGGCGCTCCTGCACGATGTTGTCTATCGTCGGGGCTACGTCGTCGGTAAGTCCGGCGCGGTGGTGCACCTTGTTAAGGTAGCGGCTTGCCTCGCCCGTGTCGCCTCCCGTGCGCACAATCAGCTCGGCGGCGTTGAGCAGCGTCTCGGCGTAACGGTACACGCGCAGGTTGTTGTTGAAGTTAAGGTCGTCGTCGGCAGACTGGTCCTTGTTGTTCTCCGACTTGCCGATGTACTTGCCGAGGAAGTAGCCCGTGTCCTGGTAGCGGTGCTCGTAAGTACCGTGGGCGTTGGCGTCGAAGCATGTGACATCGCGGCGCGTGTCGCCCTTGGCGTACATCTTGTAAGCCTCCGTGCGCACAGGGCCGAATCCCCAGCCGTTGACAACGCCGCAGTCGTCGCCCGGATTGGGCGCCCATGCGCTCGGACTGATAAGGCGGGGCAGCACCGTGCCGCCGGCCACGAGCGGCGTGTCCCACGAGCGCATGGCGTTGTCGTCCTTGTAGTTCACCTCGAAAATCGACTCCTTACCCCACTCGCCGCTCTCCTCGAAGATTTCGGCGTAGCTGTCAAGCAGGTCGTAGTCAGGGTCATTTATTATCTCCCTCATATATCCCAGCGCCTTAGAGTAACGGCTCTCGTCGTTCTGGTACATCACCATCTCGGTGTAAAGCATGTAAGCCATAGCCTGCGACACCTTGCCCACGTTGTACTCCGAGGCCGTGTCTTCCCACCTCATTGGCAGCACTCCGGTGCCGATTACGGCCTCAAGGTCGGTTATAACGGCCTCGTACACGTCGTCGGCCTTCTTCTGCTCGGCAAGGTAAGGCATACCGAGGTTCTCCATGTAGAAGGGTATGTTGCCCCAGAACTTCCACAGGTTGCAGTAGTAGTAGGCCCTGAGCACGCGTGCCTGGGCTTCCCACGATTCACGCTTTTCCTGGCTGATGTTGTCGGCGGCCCACCCGAGATACGTCAGCACGTCGTTGCACCGCTTCACTCCGCTGTACTCGTCGCTCCAGAGTCCGGTCATGCAGTTCTCCGGATTGGCCTCGAAGTTCATCATAAGGTGCATGTACTGGTTGTCGTTGCGGCTTGCTCCGCCGGGCCAGATGTCGTCTGCCATGATGTCGCTCATCAGGTTGATGGAGTTGTACTGCGCGCCGTCCCAGTCGGGCCAGTGCAGCGGGTCGTAGGCTGCTATCAGCGCCTCGTACACATGCTCCTCGGTGGTAAAGTACTCTTCTATCGGTGTTTGCGTGGGCGGAGTGACATCGAGGAAGTCGTCGCTGCATGACATCAGCGCCACCGACGCCGCCAGCGCGAAGCCGGCGAATATGTTGATTGTCTTCATTGCTTTCATTGTTGATTGTTGTTTGAGATGCGGGCGCACCCCGCACCGTCGCTACTTTTAGAACTCAAGATTGAAACCTACACGCCAGACGCGGGCCTGCGGATACACTCCGTAATCCACGCCGAGCGACGTTCCGCCGGAGGATATTTCCGGGTCGAAGCCGTGGTACTTGGTTAACGTGAGGAGGTTCTCGGCAGACACGTACACGCGCAGCCTGTTGACGAACACCTTTTGGGTGAGTTTCTGCGGCAGTGTGTAGCCAAGCTCTATGTTCTTCAGGCGCAGGTATGAAGCGTCGTGCACGTAGAGGTCGGATGATTTCCAGTTGTCCGACGCGTCGCCCACGATGAAGATGGGGTACTTGTTTGACGTTCCGGGACCCGTCCAGCGGCCGAGCATATACGAGGGCAGGTTGATTGAGTTGATGTCGATTCGCCTTGTGGCGTCAAACACGTCGTTGCCGGCCGTGCCCTGCCACATCATCGCGAAGTCGAGTCCGCGCCATGCGGCGGTGAAGTTGAAGCCGAACGTCCAGTCGGGCATGCCCTTTCCTATTTTCGTTCGGTCGTTGTCGTCAATCTTTCCGTCGTTGTTCAGGTCCTTGAAGCGCACGTATCCGGGCTTGGCGTTGGGCTGTATGGGCTCGCCCGTCGGGCCTACGTAGGCGTCGATTTCCTCCTGCGTCTGGAAGATTCCGGCCGTCTTGAGACCGTAGAAGTAAGGAAACGGCTCGCCGTTCATGGCGCGTGTGATTGTACCCACGTTGATGAAGGAGTCGTATGAAGCCCAACCTGTGTCGTTGCCAAGCTCGATGAGCTTGTTCATCAGGTATGAGGCGTTGCCGCGGATGTTGAAAGTGGCGTCGGCCACGCGGAACTTGTAGCCCAGCTCAAACTCCACACCGGAGTTTTCCATCTTGCCGACGTTGCCAATGGGCTTTGACTCTCCCACGTACGACGGTATGTTCATTGTCATAAGCATGCCGTTGGTCCTCTTGATGTAGTAGTCCATTGAGAATGTGAGGGCGTTGTTAAGGAAGCCCAGGTCGAGGCCGATGTCGGTCTGTTCCGACTCCTCCCACTTCAGGTCGGGGTTCGACAAGCCGTTGGCCTTGACGCCGTTTACCACGCTCTCGCCGCGTCCCAGCACGTAGTTGTTGCCCGTCGCGGTGAAGACGGCGTAGCGGAAGTCGTCTATGTTCTCGTTACCGTTCTTGCCCCAGCTGGCACGCAGCTTCATGTTGGTAAGCCAAGAGGGGCGCTTCTGCATGAACGGTTCGTTGGTGACGTTCCATCCCAGCGAGAACGAGGGGAACGTAGCGTACTTGTTGTTGGTGCCGAAGCGGCTGGAGCCGTCGCGTCGCACGGTGGCCTGGAACATGTACCGCTCGGCGTAGTTGTAGCTCAATCGGGCGAAGAGCGACGATAGCGTGTGGGGGTTCGACGGTCCGCCCCAGCCGTCGCGGTCGCCGTTCTCGGCCAGTCCGCTGGCGAAGTTGATGTAAGGCTTTGACAGGTCGATGAGTCCGCGGCGGCTTGCGCCGAGCGTCCAGCCGGTGTTCTTCATGGCCGACTGTCCGAGGACGACGTTGAACGAGTGGTCGCCTATGGTCTTGTCGTACGTCAGCACGTTCTCAAGCTGCCACACTGTGCTGCGGTCGCTCTCCTGCGACGCGCTGGTGTGGGTGGCCTTGTTGCTGGTGGTGAGGTAGTAAAGCTCGGTGTGGCTCTCGTTACCCCAGAAGTACATGTCGGCCCCGTAGGATATGCGGTACTTCAATCCGTCCCATATCTGCAGCTCGGCCGCGAAGTTGGCGACGAACTTGTTTGTCCAGTTCAGCGCTCCGGGGAGCGAGAGCATAGCCAGAGGGTTGGCCATGTCGTTGAACATCGTTCCTGATATGGTGTACGGTTCGCCCGACGGCGACAATATAGGGCCGGGATAGTCGGGCTGTGTCTGGCGGTAATACTCGTCCTGTGCCTCGGCGGCGGCGCCGCTAAGCGTGGGCGTAAGGATTGGCGAGAGGGCCAGGGCGGCGCCGAGCGGCGAGCCGAACTGCGAGTTGACCTCGATGTTGCGGCTCTTGACGCGGGCGTAGGCGAGGTTCACCGTGACGTCGAGCTTGTTGAGCCAGTTGCGCTTCTTGGACTCGTCGAACACCTTGTACTTGGTGTTGCTGCGCAGAGAAAGGCGCTGGTAGTTGGAGCGGTTGAAGTTACCGCCGACGATGCCGTCCTGCGTGTAGTAGCCGAGCGACAGGTAGTAATTCACATTGTCGGAAGCTCCGCTCAAGGTGACATCATGGTTTACTACGGGCGCATTGTCGTAGAACACCTCGTCCTGCCAGTCCGTACCCGTGGTGACGGGGCGCCCCATGGCGTCGGTAAGATTGTAGGGGTCGGCGTAGGGAGCCTCCATGCCGGCGTTGGTGTACCCCTCGTTCATCATCACGGCGTACTCCGTAGCGTTGAGGAGGTCGCGCTTGCGCCACTTGCTCTGCCATCCGTAAGAGAAGTTGTAGTTGACCCTCACCTTGCCCTTCGTGCCGCTCTTGGTGGTGACCAGCACCACGCCGTTGGCCGCACGCGCACCGTAGATTGCGCCCGAGGCGGCGTCCTTGAGCACCTCGATACTCTCGATGTCGCTCGGGTTTACGTAGTCGAGGCCGCCCTCGATGGGCATTCCGTCGACGATGTAGAGCGGGTCGGAGTTGTTGATGGTGCCGATACCGCGCACGCGGATTTTCGCCGCCGCTCCCGGCTGTCCCGAAGACGACGTTACGGTGACGCCTGCGGCGAGGCCCTTCAGGGCGTTGTCCATGCGGACGGGTGCCGTCATGCCCAGCTCGTCAGAGCCTACCTTGGCTATGGAGGCCGTCACGACGCTCTTCTTCTGCACGCCGTAACCCACCACTACAAGCTCGTTGAGCGTGGCGTTGTCCTCGTGCATGACGATGCGCATGCCTGCCGCGGCCTTGGCCTCGACCGTCTTGTACCCTATGTACGATATGGTTATCGTACTGCCTTCGGGCACTTGTGCCAACTTGAACGCTCCGTCAAGGTCGGAGACTGCGCCCTGTGTGCTTCCTTTCTGGAAGATTGAGGCGCCGATGATAGGCTCGCCGGCATCGTCGACGACAGTACCCGAGCATACAAACTCTTGCGCGTACATCGTCATGGACACCAACGAGACAAGCAACGTCAGGATGAATGACTTACACTTTTTCATAACTTAAAGTTTGGTTTTAGTTTAAGGATTGTTTTCATGATATCCGTGTTGCAAAATTATCTTGAATAAGCAACAGGAAAAAGCCCGCAAATGCAAAAAGTGGACGGCGGCGGCGCTCCTCCGGAAGTTATCTCGCTGTAAATCAATATGTTAACGGAAACGTTACCATCTGCAAAAAGTGGACGCATATTAAACTGCAAAGTCCCTTTCCATCGGCAAAAACATGCCGGCCGGAGGCAAAACCTTGCACTTTGCCAGCCTGCCCATCAAGCCCATCCGGCACATCAGGCTCATCGGGCTCATCGGGCCAATAAGCCGAATGAGCCTGATGAGCCGAACAGGCAAAATGCGATTGACGGCCTTTCGCCTTGCAAAAGGCCGTCAATCGCACGCTAAAAGGCCACCTTTTGCAGGCTAAAAGACGGCCTTTTGGCAACCATCTGATTATCAGCGGCTTATCAGGCGCATTTAGCACATCGGGCTTATCGGGCTAATAAGCCCGATAAGCCCGATGTGCCTAATACGCCAAAGCTGCGTAACAAGCCGCAAAAGCATACCCCGCCCTCCTCCCCCTCGGGGAGGCCGGGAGGGGGCTTTTTCCTTTTTTTTCTCGCATTTATTTTGCAGTTCCCTCGGCTGCACTATCTTTGGATAAGATAGGCTGCGCCTCGGAAGTGAAAATAAAAGCTCGATTTTCTCGCTTTTATTTTGCATTTCGCTCGGCTTGCGCTATCTTTGCACCCGTGAAAGCCAAACGGAGCTTGAACGTTTGGCAAGACTGCAGTTTTTTATACATAATTTTTTTAGATTGAAGACATTTGAAGAATTGGGCGTCAGCGAAGAGATTCGCCGCGCCATTGAGGAATTGGGCTTTGAGCAACCCATGCCTGTACAGGAAGAAGTAATCCCGTATCTTTTGGGAAACAGGAACGACGTAATCGCCCTTGCGCAGACCGGCACGGGCAAGACGGCGGCGTTCGGCATCCCGGTATTGCAGCGCACCGACGCACGCGTGCGCCAGACGCAGGCCATTGTGCTCAGCCCTACGAGGGAATTGTGCCTTCAGATAACTGACGACCTGAAGGACTTTTCAAAGTACATGGACGGCATACACATAGTGCCCGTTTACGGAGGAGCGTCCATTGAGAACCAAATCCGCGCGCTGAAGAAAGGCGCGCAAATCATCGTAGCCACCCCGGGACGACTCATCGACCTGATGCACCGCGGCGTGGCGAAGCTCGAAGCCGTGAAGAACGTCGTGCTCGACGAGGCCGACGAGATGCTTAACATGGGCTTCTCAGAGAGCATCGACGAAATACTGGCAGGCGTGCCGAAAGACCGCAACACGCTGCTCTTCTCGGCTACGATGAGCCGCGAAATCGAGAAAATAGCCCGTAACTACCTTACCGACCCGAAGGAAATCGTGGTGGGAAGCCGCAACGAGGGCGCGGAACACGTCAACCACATATACTACATGGTGAACGCCAAGGACAAGTACCTGGCACTCAAGCGCATAGTTGACTTCTATCCGAAAATATTTGCGATAATATTCTGCCGCACGAAGCGCGAGACGCAGGAGATTGCCGACAAGCTCATACACGACGGATACAACGCCGAGTCGCTGCACGGCGACCTCTCGCAGGCGCAGCGCGACCTCACCATGCAGAAGTTCCGACAGCACCTCACGCAGCTGCTCGTGGCCACCGACGTGGCGGCACGCGGCCTCGACGTTGACGACCTGACGCACGTCATCAACTACGGACTGCCCGACGACATCGAGAGCTACACCCACCGAAGCGGACGTACAGGCCGCGCGGGCAAGAAGGGAACGTCAATCTCAATCGTACACACACGCGAGAAGTCGAAAATCCGCGCCATAGAGAAGACCATAGGCAAGGACTTTGTACAGGCGGAGATACCTTCAGCCGAGGAAATATGCAAGAAGCAGCTCTACAAGGTGATGGACCAGATAGTGAAGACCGACGTCAACGAGGAGGAGATTGCACCCTTCATGGACGACATCAACCGCTACTTCGAGTTCATCGACAAGGAAGACGTCATAAAGAAGATTGTAAGTCTTGAGTTCGGAAAGTTCCTCGCATACTACGCCGACGCGCCCGAGATAGGCAAGCCCTCAGGCCGCGGCGACAAGAAAGAGAAGAAGCGCACCAGCGACGAGCGCAAGCGCACGCACAAGGCCGAGCCGGGCTACCGCCGCCTGTTCATCAACCTGGGCAAGGCCGACGGCTTCTACCCCGGCGAGCTGATGCAGTTCGTCAACCGCAACATGCGCGACGGACGGCAGGAAATAGGCGCCATCGACCTCATGTCGAAGATGTCGTACTTTGAAGTGCCCGAGAAAGACGCCGTGAACGTAATGCGCGCATTGGACGGCACCATGTACAAGGGACGGCAGGTGCGTTGCAACGACGCCGACCGCGACAGCAAGCCGCAGCGCGGAGGACGCAGGGGCGACAGGCCGGGCGACTTCGACAGGAAGCCGCGCCGCGGTCAGAAGGAAGGCGGAGAGCGTGCTGAACGCCGCCGCAAGAAGGCCGCGACCGAATTCCAGGAGAGCGGGCGCAAGGACGACTGGCGCCAGTTCTTCAACAAGGGCGGCAACGACTTCAAGTTCGCCGACGACGAGCCTGACTTCAGCGAGGAAGGATGGGCAAGACGGAAGCCGAGAAAATAAAGACCCATAACAGTAAAACCTAAGACCCACCCCAACCCTCCCGAAGGGAGGGAGCTTGGTATGCTGATGCTGGTTGGTGTAGGGTGTCAACGCATGGGAATTTGAATTTGTAACTAACTGAAAATCAACAATTTTACAAAAGGCCGTGTTTCGCACTGCGAAATGCGGCCTTTTAGCGTGCAAAAGATGGCATATTGCACGGCAATTTGCCGTGTTTTGAATTGAGAGTTGAGAATTGGGAATGGAAAATTATGATTACTTTTGCTAACAGGCAACCTAAAAGGTAATCATAATTATTCATTTTTAATTTTTCATTTTTAATTAAAAAACAGACCCGCCCCAACCATCCCGAAGGGAGGGAGCTTAATATGTTTTGCCAATTGGCACACATTTGTCCCATCAGCCACATTCGTCCTATTCGCCATATAAAGGATAATTGGGAACAGGAAATCAAGCTCCCTCCCTTTGGGAGGGTTGGGGTGGGTGTTACTTTGCAACCAAGTTGCACGCCATTTGCCTTATTTTTGCATCTTAAAATAATACAAACGACATTACAATGCTTTACAAAACGTTATTTATGGCGGCATGCGGCACGCTGTTGCTCGCGGCCTGCGGCCACGGCGGAGGGCACACCGAAGCCGACGGCGGGCACGCCAAGGAGGAGGCAGGACACGCCGACGAGATAGTAATCGACGCCAAGCAGGCCAAGGCTTCGGGCATCGTGGTCGAAACGGTGGAGCCGGGCGAGTTCAGCGGAGTAATACCCTGCGGCGGCAAGATACTGGCGGCACAGGGCGACGAGGCCACCGTAGTAGCAACCGTGGCAGGCATAGTGAAGCCCGTGCGCGGCATGGCCGAAGGCTCGCCGGTGGGCAAGGGCGCGGCGGTGTTCACCATTTCGTCGGACAAATTGCAGGACGACCCGGCGCGGCAGGCCGCCATCGCCTACCAAAGAGCCAAGAACGAGTACGAACGCGCGGCAAAACTTGTGAAGGACAAGATTGTAACCCAAAAGGACTTCAACGCCATACGCGCCGACTATGAGGCCGCAAAGGCAGCCTACGAGGCGTTCGCTCAGGGCGGCGGAAGCCAGCCGGGAGTGGCCGTAAAATCGCCAATCGGCGGCTATGTGAAGGCGTGCCTCGTCAAGGAAGGCGACTATGTCAGCGTAGGCCAGCCGATGATGACCGTCACGCAGACGCGCAGCCTGTACCTCAGAGCCAACGTGCCGGAGCGTTACTACTCGCAGATGGGCACGCTGCACTCGGCCAAGTTCAAGACTGCCTACGGCGACCGCGTGTACAGCCTCGCGCAGATGAACGGCCGCCTCGTTGCCACCGGCAAGCAGACCGGCGACGGTTCGCCATACATACCGGTGACCTTCGAGTTCGCCAACCGTGCCGACGTGCCCACCGGAACGTTCGTTGAGACATACCTATTAACCGCTCCGCGGCAGGGTGTTGTGACAGTTCCCGTGTCGGCTTTGACCGACGAGCAGGGCCTCAACTTCGTCTACATACAGACCGACCCGACGTGTTACGAGCGCCGCGAAGTGACCGTAGGCCAGACCGACGGCGAACGCGTTGAGATAAAAAGCGGCCTGAAAGCCGGCGAAAAGGTGGTGGCCAAGGGCGCGGTACAGGTGAGACTGGCCGGCGCAAGCAACACCATTCCGGGACACACGCATAATCACTGAAGCCCCCTCCCGGCCTCCCCGAGGGGAGGAACTTGGCTGCCTTCATTGAATTAACGCACAAACAATCAACAATCCAATTCCAGCTGCCCCGATGACATATCCCTTCTCCTCCCCTCGGGGAGGCCGGGTGGGGGCTTTATTCATCATGCTCAACAAGATAATCCATTTCTCCCTGCACAACCGCCTGCTCGTTCTCGTGGCGGCGGTGCTGCTAACCGTGGCCGGAATAGTGGCTACGGGACAGACTGAAGTTGACGTGTTCCCCGACTTGAACGCCCCTACGGTGGTCGTGATGACCGAGGCCGGAGGCATGGCCGCCGAGGAGGTGGAACAGCTTGTGACGTTCCCCATCGAGACGGCGGTCAACGGCGCCACCCACGTCCGCCGCGTCCGCTCGTCATCCGCGACGGGTTTCTCCGTCGTGTGGGTGGAGTTCGACTGGGACACCGACATCTACTTAGCGCGCCAGATAGTGTCCGAGAAGCTCGCGGCGGTGACCGAGACGCTGCCTGAGAACGTAGGCAAGCCCACGTTAGGGCCGCAGTCGTCAATCCTCGGTGAAGTCCTCATCGTGGGACTGACCGCCGACAGCACGTCGATGATGGAGCTTCGCACCATCGCCGACTGGACCATACGCCCCCGGCTGATGTCAACGGGCGGCGTATCGCAGGTGGCCGTGCTCGGCGGTGACATCAAGGAATACCAGATTTTGCTGCATCCGGGACGCATGGCGCACTACGGCGTCACGCTGAACGAGGTGCTTGCGGCCACCAATCAGATGAACCGCAACACCAACGGAGGCGTGATTTACGAGTATGGCAACGAGTACATAGTGCGCGGAGTGGTGTCAACCGACGACGTAAGGCAGATGGCCGACGTGGTGGTGAAGACAGTCAACGGCGACGCTGTTACCCTTGGAAACGTTGCCGACGTGCAAGTGGGGGCGCAACTGCCGCGCTTAGGACTCGCGTCGGAGAAGGGAAAGCCCGCCGTCCTGCTGACAGTCACCAAGCAGCCTGGCACCGGCACCATCGAGCTTACCGAGCGTTTGGAGGCTGCTTTGAAAGACTTGGAGAAGAATTTGCCTGCCGACGTGCATGTAAGCACTGACGCTTTCCGCCAGTCGAGGTTCATAGAAAGCTCGATAACCAACGTGGAACACTCACTGTACGAGGGCGCGCTGTTCGTCGTAATAGTGCTGTTCCTCTTCCTTGCGAACGTCCGCACCACGATAATATCGCTCATCACGCTGCCCGTTTCGCTGCTTATGTCTCTCTTGGTGCTGCACTATTTCGGCATGAGCGTCAACACGATGAGCCTCGGCGGACTGGCAATCGCCATCGGTTCGCTCGTCGACGACGCCATAGTCGATGTGGAGAACGTGTGGAAACACTTGCGCGAGAACCGCCTGTTGCCCAAGGGCGAGCGGCTGCCTGTGCTCGACGTGGTGTTCAATGCGTCGCGTGAGGTGCGCATGCCGATACTCAACTCCACCGCGATAATCATCGTCAGCTTCATCCCCTTGTTCTATCTCAGCGGCATGGAGGGCCGTATGCTCATACCGCTTGGCGTGGCCTTCATCGTAGCCTTGGCGGCTTCGACGGTGGTTGCGCTCACCCTTACGCCGGTGCTTTGCAGCTATCTGCTGGGCGGAGGGAAAGACGGCGGCGTGCCGAAGGAGGCCTTTGTGGCACGGTGGATGAAGAAACACTACGGGAATTGGCTCTCATGGGCGTTGGAACACAAGCGTCCGGTGGTGGCGTCTACGGCCGTCCTGTTCGTCGCCGCCGTGGCTTTGTTCTTCACCTTGGGGCACAGCTTCCTGCCGAAGTTCAACGAAGGCTCGTTCACAATCAACATAAGCTCGATGCCGGGAATATCTCTTGAGGAGTCAGACAAAATCGGACGGCGCGCCGAAGAAATCCTTTTGTCAATCCCCGAAATACAGACCGTGGCGCGGAAGACCGGCCGAGCCGAGCTTGACGAGCACGCATTGGGCGTCAACGTGTCGGAAATCGAGGCTCCGTTCGAGCTTAAAGACCGCTCTCACGAGGAGCTTCTGGACGACATCCGGCACCGTCTCGCGGCAATAAAGGGCGCGAACATCGAGATAGGACAGCCCATAAGCCACCGCATAGACGCTATGCTCAGCGGCACGCAGGCCGGCATCGCCATCAAGCTTTTCGGCGACGACCTCAACCGCATGTACACCATCGCCAACCAGATAAAGGCCGCCGTGAGCGACGTTGAAGGCCTTGCCGACCTCAACGTGGAGCAACAGGTGGAGCGGCCGGAGCTTGAAATAAAGCCGAAACGCGAGATGCTGAAGATGTACGGCATACCGATGGCCGACTTCAACACGTTCGTCCGCGTCAACATGGCCGGCGAAACGGTGTCGCAGGTGTACGAGAAGGGCGGCAGCTTCAACCTCGTTGTGCGCGCCGCGGAGCACGACCGCTGCGACATGGAGCGCATACGCGACCTCATGCTCGACACTCCCGACGGCCGGAAAGTGCCCTTGGCGAGCGTGGCGGAGGTCACTTCGGCCATGGGGCCGAACACTATCAACCGCGAGAACGTGAAGCGCAAGCTCGTGATTTCCGCCAACGCGAGCGGCAGGGACATGCGGAGCGTGGTGAACGACATACGGAAACGCGTGGAAGCGGAGGTCAAGCTGCCCGAAGGTTACCACGTGGAATACGGCGGCCAGTTCGAGAGCGAGCAGGCGGCCAGCCGCACCCTGATGCTCGCCTCGGCGTTGAGCATCGTGGTGATATTCCTCCTTCTGTACATGCAATTCAAGAACACGCTTGAAAGCGCGGTGATACTCATCAACCTTCCGCTGGCCTTAATCGGCGGCGTAATGACCCTCGTGTTCACCACCGGCGAAGTAAGCATACCGGCGATTATCGGCTTCATATCGCTGTTCGGCATCGCCACGCGCAACGGCATGCTGCTTGTGAGCCATTACAACACGCTGCGGCAGGAAGGCGCGGGCACACTGAGGCAGTGCGTCATGCGCGGTTCGCTCGACCGCCTGAACCCCATCCTCATGACGGCCCTGTGCTCCGCGCTTGCCCTTATACCGCTCGCCATGCGCGGAGGGCTGCCCGGCAACGAGATACAAAGCCCCATGGCGAAGGTCATTCTGGGCGGTCTGCTCACATCGACGTTCCTCAACGGCTTCATAATTCCGATTGTTTATGAATGGATGGAGGGGAGAAGGAAGAAAAAGGAGTAAGGAGAGAAGGAGTAAGGAGATATGCTTTATTAGTGTTACACGGCCAAGGTCCATCGGCCTTATCAGCCCTATTTGTCCTATTATTTTTTCAATGACATGAAACCGACAATACTATCAATCGCG
>ERZ826146.862-NODE-862-length-32390-cov-4.079542_pt1 | contig 32390 bp, 25 predicted proteins | sample MGYA00519857_ERZ826146 | MGnify/ENA primary metagenome ERZ826146 (study PRJEB31778, sample SAMEA3449222) | human gut metagenome | biome: human gut; feature: human-associated habitat; material: faeces | place: United Kingdom | collected 2010/2012 ...
CTCTGTTTCAAGAGCTTATCCCTTGCGCGCAGGCGGATAGCTTCATTTTGCGAGTGTGCGTCAAAGTTCTACAGCATAACAATGCCAGTATAAGTGTTGCGCTAGGGCAAATGATCCACGAGGCGAAACACGGGCTATTGCACAACTTATTTATGAAGATAAAAGCAAGCAGATAATCATTTATGCTTCGTCAGAGCCATCCTCTGCTTCATTATCCAAGGTAAGGAAAAGATCAAAACTCCTGTTAAAAGAGCAGGCAAACAATATCTGCCCAAAATAACTGGCCCGACGATTATGGAAGCAACTAAAAGAGCTGATGGTATCAAGCAGAGAAGTATTCTGGTTCTGTTATTCTTATTTCTCTTGCTGAGAGCAAAGCAAAGGATAAAGAAGGGGAGATAGAACGCGAAGAAACTAGGTGAATTGATTACGCGCAAAGGAGTGTAGTTTAAAGCTATTTCGTAAGTGTAAAGAATGCCCCTAAGCGGTTGCAGGGTACTAGGCTCTGCAAGGCCTACTCGTGTTGTGTTGTCTCGAATTTGTATTTCTTCATTGGTTATGCCGCTCGATAAAAACGCAGAAAAGAATTGAACCTGCTCATCTACCCATTCTTGATTTAGATTTTCTTTCAATTCGAAGGGGATGGCAGGCATAAATAACTTGTAATTTGTTCCCATAGTTGCAGCGAAATAGGAATCTGGATGCTTAATTCCCATCTCTATCCATGTTGCTAGGTAATTTAAAACGTCTTGTGTGTCTGGATCTTTGAAAGTGTCTTTGACGCTATCAGCGCTCGTTAAAGTATAAATAGTTGGAAGACTTTCGTATGGTAATACCTTTTCTATCGCGGCACGCTCTTCTTCGGTTACTTCGTCTGAATATTGTGAAACATAATTAGCGGTTTGCTGAAGTGGGAGTGAATACAGTTCTTTTGAGGGGCCTTTATCAACGCCCCAGGAGGGAAGCAAAATGTTTGACCACGTAAGACTGAAAACAAGTGGAATAATTAAGCAGCAAGAACAAATTAATCGTTTGCCAGGTTTTGCGTAAACGCATAACGCCAAAACAGCAGGCAAAGCCAAATAAATACCCTTTTTATTAGCCAATATCACAAGAAAAGTACAGAGTATAAAAGTTATAGCAGCTAGAGGTGAGGCCAAACATTTCCCGCGGGTGCGGATTCCTTCTATAAAGAAAAGTAAAAATGGTATCCAGAAAAGTACGAAAAAAGAATCTTTTACCATTTGTGAGGCATATGAAGCATAGGCTGGCAAAATACAAGCAATAACAAAGAAAGAGATCCATATGATACGCGGTACGTCAAATCGGCGAATATAGCAAAACAACAATGACAGCATTGCCGCGGTGATTAAAGCTTGAACAGTGGTGTATATAAAAAGTGAACCAGACTGGGAACCAAGACTGTTACCTAGATCCATTACTGATCCAAATAGCGCGGTTGTTAGCCAGGGATGATGGTCATACCATTCGGTAGGCGTGCGCCAGATTAAAGTTTGCCAAATAGTGTCTTGATCTAGGCTTCCTGGGTAATGGGCAATAATCCAAGGGAGCCAACAAACGAGCAAAATGGCAAAAAAGAATAAAAAGTGCCTTTTTATGCAGATTTTAAAAGGTGTAACTTGGTTTTCGGCGCTTGTTTTATTCCGTGAACGATTGATAGCTTCAAATAATAACGAAGAAATAAAATATAGGACAAAAAATAGAAACACTCCGACAAGGGTTAATGCAACGGCATATTCTGCTGTGATCCACGAATAGTAATCTGCGATTTCTAGATCAAAGATCGTGATGCTGATATAGACAATTCCAGAACAAAGTAATAGGAGCGTGCTTACTAGAGAGAAAAGCAGGCAACACCAATCAAAGGACAAGCTATCTTTGATAAAGGAGGCTACTTTCTGACGTGCTTCAGAATGTTGTTTCACTGATAGTCCTTTAATTCGTTCGGTTCAAGCAGTATTAAATTGTAATAGTTTACTATGGTGAATTAATGGCAACCACAAAAAACAAAATCGGGGATTCACCTATGAAAAAGTACGTAATGGCGCTAGATGCGGGAACAACCAGCAATCGTTGTATTTTGTTTGAGAAAGACGGAACTATCGCCAGCATTGCACAAAAGGAATTCACACAGTATTTTCCTCAACCTGGATGGGTGGAGCACGATGCTGATGAAATTTGGTCTACTCAGCTTGGTGTGGCTGTGGAGGCGATGTCGAAAATTGGGGCATCGGCGGAAGACATTGCAGCAATAGGCATTACCAACCAAAGGGAAACAACCATTGTCTGGGACAAAACAACAGGAGAATCCGTATGCCCAGCTATCGTTTGGCAATGTCGAAGAACGGCAGAGTTTTGTGATGAGCTGAAGGCGCAAGGCTATACCGATTTGATCAGGAAGAAAACGGGATTGATCATCGATGCCTATTTTTCAGCTACCAAAATTCGTTGGATATTAGATCACGTCGAGGGCGCGCGAGAAAAAGCTGAGGCGGGCGAGCTCCTTTTTGGTACGGTGGAAACGTGGCTCATCTGGAAGCTAACCAAGGGAAAAGTACATGTGACGGACTATTCGAACGCCGCTCGAACCATGCTCTTCAATATCAACACCCTTGAATGGGATCAAGAAATCCTCGATCTTTTGAAAATCCCCCGTTCCATGCTGCCTCAGCCAATGCCGTCAAGTTGTGTATATGGTGAAACGGCAGCATCGTTTTTTGGCGGGCCGATTCCTATTGGCGGCGCTGCAGGAGATCAACAGTCTGCTCTTTTTGGCCAGGCATGTTTTCATCCCGGAACCGTAAAGAATACCTATGGCACGGGCTGTTTTTTGCTAATGAACACAGGAGAAAAGCCCGTTTTTTCCGACAACGGCTTACTGACTACCATTGCATGGGGTTTAGATGGCAAAGTTGAATATGCTCTGGAAGGGTCAATTTTTGTAGCGGGAGCAGCCATTCAATGGTTACGCGACGAGTTGCGTCTGATCGATTCCGTTGCGGATTCCGAATACATGGCGAAAAAAGTAGAGGACACCAATGGCTGCTATGTAGTTCCTGCGTTCACTGGGCTGGGTGCGCCTCATTGGGATCCTTATGCAAGAGGAACTATTGTGGGTATCACTCGTGGGGTAAACAAATATCACCTCATTCGGGCGACTTTGGAATCACTTGCCTATCAGGTTAATGATGTCATACGAGCAATGGAGGCGGACTCTGATATTTCTCTAACCTCGCTTCGCGTTGATGGTGGGGCGAGTGCTAATGATTTCTTGATGCAGACTCAAGCGGATATTATGGGAGCTCCCGTAAAACGACCAAAATGTATCGAAACTACCGCTATGGGGGCGGCTTATCTTGCTGGTTTGGCTGTCGGTTACTGGAAGAATCGCGAAGAAGTGGAAGAAAACTGGGCGGTAGACAAAATCTTTAGTCCTGCCATTTCGGAAGAGGAAAGGCAGCAGAAAGTCAAAGGATGGAATAAAGCAGTCCGCTGTTCTTATCTTTGGGCGAAAGAAGATTAGGGGACATTCCCACGTCCGAAGTGCGTAAAACAGGCCTATAATAAGACGGTTCATAAGGCGAAATAAACAGAATAGATAGAACGAGGTAGCACGTGACTTGTGCAATTATAGGATGTGGCAACGCCCTTCCCGCATTGGACGTAACAAATGATCATATGGCGCAATTGGTTGAGACGAGCGACGAATGGATATCAAAGCGTACAGGCATCAAGAGTCGCAAAGTTGCCGTAGAGGAAACCAGCACTGATCTTGCCGAGACCGCTTCACGTAAAGCGCTTGGCTGGACTGATGGTGGCTACGCAGAGCGCACCATAAACCCGGAAGATATTGATCTCATAGTATTTGCTACCGTAACCCCTGATGTTTTGGTTCCTTCTAATGCTGCCATTTTGCGTCGTCGCTTAGGTTTGGAAAACGCTGCGTGCTTTGACCTGAACGCCGCTTGCTCAGGCTTTGTATATGCGCTTACCGTCGCTGAAAGCATGATAGCGGCAAGCGCGACGGCATCTAACCGCAGCGACTTTAAGCGCGCTTTGGTGGTGGCAGGTGAACGCCCGAGCCGCATTACCAATTGGGCTGATCGTAATACTTGTGTTCTTCTGGGCGATGGTGCCGGTGCGGTCGTTTTGGAGTACGATCCTAGCCGCGCGGGTATTTTGAGTACCTTTATTGCCAATGAAGACGATATTCATAACTCACTTACGTGTCCTATGCCGTTTGATGTGGTACCACCCTTTGATGAGGACGGCGTGAATCACGGTGCTGTGCAAGCGACCGACAAAAGTCATGCTTCTATTGACGAAGAGCTCGAAATCGCCGAATCGTTAGAGGCGGGCGCGCCCCGCAACGTACTGCGCATGAATGGTCAGCAGGTGTTTAAGTTTTCTGCACGTGCTATGAATTTGGCTGTAACAGAGGTTTGCAAACGCGCGGGTGTTACGCTTGATGAGATCAAACTCATTGTTCCCCATCAGGCAAACGAGCGAATTATTGATTTTGCGGCACGAAGAATGCATGCACCAAAGGAGCTGTTTAAGCTCTCAATCGAGCATCGTGGCAATTCATCTGCTGCAAGTGTCCCTTCTGCGCTTGCTGATGCGTATAACGAAGGTCAGATTAAAAAAGGTGACAAAGTAATCTTAGTTGCTTTTGGTGGAGGCTTTACCTTGGGCGCCGTGTTGTATGAAGTGTAGGCACCGTGCTACAAGGCGTAGGGCCCTTGCTGTATAAAGTGCAAGCCCGCGGCGGCGCTGTGCTGTACGAAGTGTAGGTACCGTGCTGCGTGAGGTGCGAGTGTCGGCTGTATGAAGTGTAGTTAGGTTTCATTCACCTGCTCGTAGTTTAAATACTCGTGTCAAAATGGTACTCTTTGGGTAACTTTTAGGTATTTCCACCTTTTATGAGGTGATTTGTGTGGATAGTACTTTTACCCAGCGCGTACAGGAATTGGCAGCGCGCATCGAACCGTATCTAATCGAGAAACGTCGCTTTTTTCATGCTCACCCTGAATTGAGCGGTGAAGAAGTAAATACGACGGCAGCTATAGCGCAAGAGCTTGATGCCATGGGCATAGAATATGCACTCCCTAACGACTTTATCCCTGGTCCTGTGCCTGCGCATTATACAGAAAGTGAAAATCTTGCATCTTTAAAAGAAGCTGGCAAGGCATTTGTACGACAGGATGTTGAAGCGCGGGGCGTGCTGACAAACGCCGCCAACCGCAAGAACGCGTCTGAGACTACTAAGGACCGGGCCACGTCAGTGAACGCTACCAGCAACCAGGACGCATCGGCGAGCACTGCGAATGGCGGTGGCGAATCGACAAGCGCTACAAATAGTGGCTGCATGTCGACAAGTACCACCAAAACTTCCCAGGGTGGTTCTACGATTAGCTCTCAATCGGGTCTTATTGTCACGATCAGAGGGGAAGCGCCTGATGCATATGACGAGCAAGGCCGACCCAGGCATCGTATAGTTTTGCGGTCTGATATTGATGCGCTTCCTATTTTGGAACAGACAGGCGCGTCATATGCCTCGAAAAACGAAGGCGTGATGCATGCCTGTGGCCACGATTGCCACATCGCAATGATGCTCGGAACAATTCGCCTGCTCAATGAATTACGTGATCAGCTTCGGGGTGAAGTGCGCATAGTTTTCCAGCCCGCCGAAGAAATATCCATTGGCTCGCGGCGAATGATTGCGGCGGGAGCGCTCGATGGGGTGGAAACCATCTATGGAGCTCATATATGGAGCGAAGTGGAAGCGGGAACCGTTTCGATTGAGTCAGGTCCGCGCATGGCCAATACCGACTGGTTTCGTGTCGACATCAGTGGTTCGAGTGCGCATGGTGCAATGCCCCATAAGGGTGTTGATGCCATTGTTGTTGGAGCTGCTATTATCGAAGCACTTCAGGTTGTCGTGAGTCGCGATGTGTCGCCGTTTGATCCGGTGGTTCTTACTATTGGGGAATTCCACGGGGGCGTAGCGCGCAACGTCATGGCAGGAACGTCTTACCTGACCGGAACGGTACGTTCGTTTGATCCGAAGGTTCGTGAATTTTTGCGCGAGCGCATGGAATTCATGGTTCATCATGTGGCGCGATCTTATAGCGCCAAAGCTGATTTTGAATGGCAATCAGGCAATTCAGCCCTTATCAACGATAAAAAATGCGCCAAACGCGCCATAAAATCGGCGGTAAAGGTGTTAGGCGAAGACGCTCTGGCGAAATATGAAGGCACGCTTTCAGGGGAGGATTTCTCTGAATATCTGCGAGTAGTACCAGGAGTGTTTGTTTTTGTTGGAGGGAAAAATCCTGAAAAAGGCGCCGATCACCCTCAACATAGTTGCTACTACGAAGTGGATGAAAGCGTTCTTGTTAGTGGTGCGAAGCTTGCGGCGCAATACGCTTTCGATTTTCTGAACGAAGATTAGCTATTTTGCTTGGATTGGCATTAAGAATAAAAACCACTATGAAGTATCATAAGATTATGGTCTGTATGAGGAGGTGGATTTGCGATGACTACGAAAGAAGCAATAAGAGATGCGGTAACACTTGTGCTTGAGGGTAAAGATATAAAAGAAGCTTATCTTTTTGGCTCGTATGCGCGTGGGGACGAATTGCCTGGTAGCGATGTCGATCTTCGCTTCTTATGCGGTAAAAGCATGACTTTTGGTCAACTTGATGAAATTCGTGAAGAGTTGGAAAACAAGTTAGGCCTGTCGCTTGATATTGTTACTGCGCCTCCTTCGCAAATGAGTCCTCGTCTCTATAACCGAATCAAGCAAGATGAGGTACTGCTTTATGAAGCCTGACGAAAGAGATGCTGAACTAATCGGGTATTTGTCGGCTTATCGAACGCCGAAAGTTGCAAGAATTAAATCTACCAGAATTTAAATAATAAGCGCTTCAAGTGGACTAGGTCCCGATAGTGAGACTGAAAACAAATGTTTTCAGTCTCACTTGCTATTAGGGGCGCTTCTTTTAGCTACATACCTCTTCTAACCTGCGTTCCAGCCGCCATCAACTACCAAAACATCGCCACTGATGTAAGCAGAATCTTCGCTTGCCAAGAAAAGCGCTGCCTTGGCAATATCTTCCGTGCTGCCCATTTCGGGTCCGCATGCCAACACGGGCTGGATGCGACCATAACCATTAGGATTTGGCTGACCCATTGAAGTAGCAATTTCTGAAGCAATGCCACCTGGTGCAATGGCGTTCGCTCTAATGCCGTCTTTCATATACATGTAAGCGGTATTCTTGGTCATGGAGATTACGGCTGCTTTTGATGCGCAGTAAATTGCTCCTGCACAGGTGCGCATTCCGCCAAGGGAAGCAACGTTAACGATTGAACCACCATTGCCTTGTCCTAAGAAGACGTTGACTGCTTTTCGCATCGCGCAGAAGGGGCCAAACATATTGACCGCCATAACTTTTTCGTACTTTTCGTTGGTGGCATCACCGATGGGACTCATATCATCCATAACGCCTGCATTGTTGATAAGTACATCAAGTTTGCCAAACTTTTCTACCGCAAAGTCGATCATGCCTTCACAAATACTCTGATCAGAGACGTCCCCGGGATAGATTTCGATCGTTCCTGGAGCCTCTGCGAGCGATTCCTTGAGTGCCTCAAGGCGTTCTTTTCTGCGAGCAACAGCGACAACAGAAGCACCTTCAGCAACAAAAAGACGAACAATAGCATCTCCCATGCCGGAAGATGCGCCGGTAACTACTACCGATTTTCCTTGCATTTTCATAGGATCATCCCTTTCGATATACAAAGGCGGGATTAATGAATGCCTTTAGATAACAGTAGTCGAGCAGGCAAAAAGAAAAGACCGCAAGCTGGACTAGCGGTCTTAATTATGCTGTATGAGGGTAAACGGTAGTAAACTTCGGATAAGTGGTTGCTTTAGCTTGTCCAGGGCTTATCGAAGTCGGGTTCCAAACTGCCGTCGTCAGGCCTATTAAACAAAGTTTCCTGTCCGCAGTCCTGGCAAGTGCCCACCAACACCTTATGTTTGTGGAACAGGGTGTAATACAGATAAATCAAAGCAAAGGCTACCGAGAAAGCAGGCATGAAGAAGAAGAAAACAACAACTGCCACTGCTGCCGCCACATGGATATACCATTTTGAGGGGATGCGACGCCTATCGGGGACATATTCCATATTGGTGCTGCCACAGTGGGGACAGGTAATAACAGGTTTTTTATCTTTTCTTTTATTGGGGTTTGTCGGCTCGTATTTCTTGTTTTTCGCCATCCCGAATCCCTCTCTTTTAAACGGGTGAACGCAAAGTTCTCTTATTGAGTAACCTCATAAGGGTAACACGTTCATGTGGGGAGAGGCCAATTCTCCTTCATTCGATTCAACACGATATTCAATTTTCAGAATCAATGTATTTCGGGAGACGATACTTTTGACTCGAAATCAAAAAGAAGGACCAAAATCTCTTTAGGGGATTTTGGTCCTCGAAAGGTTATGTGATGTGAATTTTTACAACTCTTGAAGGGTTATATGTCATGAACCCAGATGGTCAAAAGACGTCGATTAAAAGCCCCACATCTTTACTTCGGTTTCGAGCTCTACATCAAAGTGATCTTTCACGGCTTTTTGAACATCACGAATGACTTGCAGCACATCTTGGGCTGTAGCATTTCCGGTATTTACAACAAAACCTGCATGTTTAGGGGAAACTTGGGCACCGCCAATGGTATGCCCCTGCATGCCAGAATCCTGAATAAGCTTGCCAGCGAAATGCCCGACAGGACGCTTAAAGGTGCTTCCCGCACTTGCCATCTCAAGAGGCTGTTTGGAAGCGCGGCGCTCAGCTAAATCGTCCATACGTGCTTGGATAACATCTGTATCATCAGGGTGCAAAACGAGTTCAACACTGAGAACGATAAGACCCTCATCACCCATCATTGAGTGGCGATAGCTCCAGTCTGCTTCCTTTGCTTCAAGCGTTTTTACTGATCCATCAGGGTAGAGACAGGTTACCGAACGTGCAACGTCTTTAAATTCTCCCTCATAGGCGCCCGCATTCATAATGGCAGCACCACCGATAGATCCCGGAATGCCGCTTGCGAATTCATAGCCCGCTAAACCAGCGGCACAGGCCGCCTTGGCAACAGCCTCGTTAGTAGCACCAGCTTGCGCAATAATCGTGCTTCCTTCAATAGTGATGTCAGAGAGGGCATTACCAATTTCAATTACAACACCTCGAAGGCCTTCATCGGATATAAGCAGGTCACTTCCGCAGCCAATAACCCACCAAGGCATGGATGCTTTCTTTGCTGCTTCAATTGCTCCATGTATTTCTTCGGCGTTCTGGGGACGAACCAAGTAATCTGCTGGTCCACCAACGTTGAAGGTGGTGTGGTTTGCCATCGGTTCGTCGCAGAGAATAGCATGGGTGTCAAAGATATGTTTCAATTCCTGGAAAAGAATTTCAGTACTCATAGAAGTAGTCCTTTAATAGGTCGATAGATTGGTTGTAAGTGTAACGTACCATTAAAAAACTTGCGCGTGAGGCATAGCGCGTTAACGCGATGTTTATTTATAAAACGACATTTTTAAATAGGATGGCGAGAAAGATTAATTTTCGCATGGTGATTTGTCAGTTTTCGTCAGAAAAATGGAGTAGCATACACTGACGGTTATACAAATAAGGTAATACCACCAAGAAGACGCGCGCAGGCTTTGGGGCTTGCTAACAAAACAGGGAAGGATAGAGGGGCAATATGGAGAAGTATCTATTTTGGGGAGCGTTCTTCTTTGCGTACCTTATTAATGGTATTACAGGTTTTGCGGGGAATATTTTCGCTATGCCTGTTGGCATGTCTACCATTGGACATGAAACCTCTATTGCGGTACTCAACTGTACCGGTCTTCTTGCAAGCATCATGATCGCCGCCACCAGTTTTAAACATATCGTGTGGCGCGAAGTGGTGAAAATGTGCTCGATCATGTTGGTCTTTATGTGCGTGGGCGCCTGGATTAATACGATTGCACCTCTTGATTTTCTTCAGAAAATATATGGTGTTGCGATTTTGGTAATTGCAGCGCGAGGTCTTTTTTTCAATAAAAAGAATAAGCTTCTTCCCGAATGGCTGCTGATAGTTATCGTGGCCATTGCAGGCATCATCCAAGGTATGTTTGTATCCGGCGGATCGTTCTTGGCAATCTATGCTCTCCAAAAGTTAAAGACCAAAGAAGAATTTCGTGCCACCACCACAACGGTGTGGACTATTTTGAATGGAACTTACGGTGCCTACGGAATTATCCAAGGTGATCTTTCGGGTGATGGGTGGCTTATTCTGCTGGTTTGCATCCCTCTGCTTATTTTAGCTACTTGGCTTGGGGGACGTATTCAAAAGCGCTTCAGTCAAGAGCAATTCATCAAAGCAAGCTATATTCTGCTCATCGTTGTTGCAGTGGTGCTTCTCCTGAAATAGTCAGGAGAACAAAGCCAGCTCTTCAATGAGGGCGATACGAGATAAGGTGAAACCCTAACGATTCGCCTTGAGGCGTGCAAACAGATTCGTACTATTTTGTCGGACCCATGAAATTACCGAGCTCTGCATCATAGTCAAGTTGACATTGCCCATTTTCAAGGGACAGAGTACTACGCCCATCATTTTGGTGCGTGGTTTAGCAAGCTTTAATGCTTCACGTGCTTGAGGCGTGGAAATCATTGCGCGAATCGCGGCACGCTTCTCTTCAGAGGATAAGGTGCAGTTGCGATTAGTGATATTCTCGATGCATCCAACTAATCGTTCTGCATAGCGGCGGGCTAAGAATTCGCGCACTTCAGGGGTGTCGATGCCCCAGTACTTAAATAATTCCTTCATCCACTGATGCTCTTCTTCGCGCTTATCGTACATGTCCGCACGATATTTAGTATTTTCGCTTTCTGCACGTGCGCGAAGGAAATGATAATAGTGGCCATCTAGGCAGCCTACTCGCTCGACATCGCGCATTACTTCCAAATTAAAAGGCAAATCATCCCAGAAAGTAGTAGGGAAGCGCAGATTGTACTTATTAAGGTATTCGCGACGATACAATTTATTCCACGGCGCATAGAGAAGCTGTGCATCAAAAAGCTTATAGGCTTCGTTTCGGAATTCCTCACGACTTGCAAAAATTTTATTGGGTGCATTGCGTAATTCGCGATAATAACGACCTTCATTATCGTAATACGTGTCAATGGTGAAGCCTGTTACAAGCAGATCAAGATTATGTTCAGCAGCAACGCTATACATGTCGGAGAGCATTTCGGGATCGCACCAGTCATCTCCGTCCATAAAATATAGGTAGGTTCCACGAGCGATTGCAATTGCTGCGTTGCGAGCGCTTGCAGCCCCAGCATTTTCTTGATGAATAACGCGGATGCGCATATCGTAGTCGGCGAGTAAGTCACACAGTTCAGCGCTTCCGTCAGTGCTTCCATCGTCCACAAGCAGAATCTCGTAACTTCTAAACGTTTGGTTCTGCAGCGAATTAACTGCACGGCGAAGCCAAGGTTTCACGTTGTAAACCGGAATAATGATGCTTATAGAAGGACTATGGGACAATTGCAATCTTCTTCCAATAACGACCGATACAAGCGCGCTTTTAGGCGTGCGAAACAGTGCGCAAAGCCAGATGCCCTTTTGTTCGTAACGAATAGTAACAATTTCGCTACGAATCAAAGGTTCATCAAGTCATTCTATACAAAGGCATGCGTAAGAGTTGTGGAGAGCGTATGTGTTCGAACTACCTCCATGTATTCGAGGACACCTTAGCCTTTTTAGTTGCTCTTTTTGAAGCTTTACATTGTTGGCGGCTTTTCTTTTGTAGAGGGGAGCTCCTCAAAGAGAAGACTGCGTCTTTATAAGGATCCCTCCTTGATGAACTGAACCTACCCCTGATGAACTTTTTACGAGGAAGTTCTTAGTGGGGCGCGGGGTTGTGTGAAGTATTGCCAATGAATAGCCTTTGGTGACCAAATACGGTATATAATCATGATTTGGCGTTTGCGAGTCCGTTTCGCCAAGCAGGTAAAGAACGAACTAGAACCAGGAGGGGCTCATGAATTGGCTTGAGTATGCCGTGCTCTTCCTTGTTGCGGGCTCAGTCACTATTGCTCTTGTTCCTGCGGTGAAACGCTTGGCTGTTCGTCTTGACGCCATTGATTATCCTAGTGCTCGACGAGTAAACATGCTTCCTATTCCTCGTTTAGGTGGGGTGGCAATTCTAGGCGGCATCATTGCTGCTCTCATAGTGCTTGGCCTAGGTATGACTTTTTTAGGGTGGGATAATCCCTTCGCTCCAAATGACGACATTACTCCTAATTATGTGGGAGTGTTTATAGGTATCTTGTTTATGTTTGGCGTTGGCGCGGTGGATGATGTCGTAGATCTAAGCCCTAAAGTAAAAATGCTCGGCCAAATTATCGCTGCTTGTATCGTAGCAGGATCAGGGTTGTTGCTCGCAAACATCCACAATCCTATTGGTGAAGGTTATATTGAATTTGGATGGGTTGCGTATCCTTTAACCGTATTTTATCTGGTTGCTTTTGCGAACATTATCAACTTAATTGATGGTCTTGATGGTTTAGCGGCAGGCATTACTGCAATCTCGGCGGCTACGATTTTGTTGTTTGCGGTTTGGACCGATCGTCCTGATGCTGCGGTCTTTAGTGTTTTGTTACTGGGTGCCTGCATTGGGTTTCTGAAAGATAATTTTTATCCTGCTTCTATTTTTATGGGCGATTCGGGTGCTCTTTTGCTGGGCTTTTCGCTTGGCATCATTTCACTTTTTGCGGTGGCTCGTTCTACTCTTTTTGTTTCGCTGCTGGTTCCTATCCTGGCGGCGGGTGTTCCGATTCTCGATACTTTTTTCGCGATTGTGCGACGCAAGCGCGAGCATCGTCCCATCGATGTGGCAGACAAAGGACATATCCATCATCGCTTAATGCGTGCGGGATTTAGCCAGCGTGCTACGGTCTTAATTATGTGGGGCTGGACGATAATGCTGTCTGCTTGTGCGATTGTTATTACGGTGGCAGACAATCTGGTTCGCATTCCTATTTTCTTGGTTGCAGCAGGTGTTACGGTGTATGCCATCGTTAAATTACGCCTTTTGGGCGATGCGCTACGCCATCATTTCAATCCGCGTACCAAGCCAAATCGTTCCGAGAAGAATGCTGATGGCGCAAACGATAACGTTCAGGATGAGGCTTGATCTTTCGAGTGTTACATTTCGAACATCACGCTTTGGTCACCAGTGCCTTGTATTCCCTTTATTCAACACTCTTTAACGCTTCAATCATGTCAATCTTAGCCAGGGCGCGATTCGAGAGCAGAGCTACAAGCCAGGCGAAGAATAAGGTTAAGGCACACGCATAAACATAACTTAAGGGTTCAATCGTGACCGCAAAATAAATAGACGGCATCTTCAGCACGTAGGTGAGTGATTGACTGAACGCATAACCTAAAGGAATGCCGCATATCATGCCAAGTGCGGTAAGCAAAATGGTCTCTTTGTTTACATAGTGATTAACTTCGCGTTTACGAAAGCCCAAAACTTTGATAGTTGCTAGCTCGCGAATACGCTCAGAGATATTGGTTGTAGAGAGTGTGAACAACACCACAAAGGCAAGAGCGGCCGCTAATACGATAATGACGTACACCACGGTATTAATGAGCGAGAAGGATTGCGAGAATTCTTCGCTCATTTTTTGAGTGCTTGTTACGGTCATAAAGGTTTCGGTGTCGGTAAGCTCATTGGCAAATGCTTCTTGTTCTGCAGCGTCATCGCTTACGAGGTTGATGAAAAAGCCATTTAGGTCTGCTGAAGTGCCGAAATACTTTTCATAAGTGCTTTCGGTAAGGTAGGCAGCATTACCTAGGTAGTTATCAATAACGTACTGAACGGGGACATCCGCCTGTTTTAGAGTACTTGTTTCTACATGAGCACTTCCGCCTTCTGGAATGCCAAGGAGCTCTGCTGCGTTTCTTGTGAGTAGCATCCCTTCATCGGAAAGCTCGCAAGGGTTATCTGCGGAGGTGCGGGTATTGATGAAATCCGATAAAGAAGCCCCGTCAGGCACGATAAAAAGCTGAAGACTTTCTTTTGCTTCGCTCGTAGTGCCTCCTAAAGAAGATGTGTCTGTTTCGCTGTTGGGTGAAGCGGGCGAGCTTACAGTAACACTGTCAACGCTGAGGGGCTGAACTGAAGAGATGCGCGTATCTTCTTCGAGGGTTTGAAGCGATGCGTCGAAATCCTCCTGATTCACCACGGCAAGCACATCGTAGCGATTGATATCGTTATATTGCATTACCGAAAGAGCGTGAACGGAGTCGCGAATAGCAAAACCGCAGATCAAAAGAGCCATACATCCCATAATGCCAAAAATGGTCATGAGGAAACGCTTTTTATAGCGGAAGATGTTGCGCGCGGTAACTTTATTTAAGAAGGACATGCGATTCCAGAGCGGAGTTATGCGTTCCAAGAAAATACGGGAACCAGCTTTGGGTGCTTTTGGACGCATGAGAGCGGCAGGGGTTTGTTTTAGTTCAGAACGGCAGGCAAGTATAGCAGCTCCTGCAATTCCGATAATGAAGAATAGTACGCTCCCTATTCCATACAGGGCATCAAAGGAATAGAGATATTCAGGGATTTGATACATGGCTTCAAAAACAACCGAGAACAAGAAGGTGGGGAATACGATAAAACCGCATACACCTCCGAGGATGCCACCAATAAGGGAAGCGCCTAGGGCATACATCAAGTATTTCATCAATATGGTATGGCGGCTGTAGCCTAAGGACTTGTATGTTCCAATAAGGCTTCGTTCTTCTTCAACCATGCGTGTAATGGTGGTAAGGGCAATAAGAACTGCAACGATAATAAAGACAACAGGAAATACTAAGCCGATAGCTTCAATAGAGGAAGCGTCACTTTCGACGCTGGTGTATCCTGCATTGGAATCGCGCGTTTGAATGTACCATTGTGCTGCTTCAATATCGTCAACTTCAGCGCGAGCATCAGCGATTTGTTGAAGGGCATCTGCTTTAGTTTTTTCATACTCTTGGCGTTGGGTATCAAGCTCGGTTTGCCCTGCTTGCAAATCTTTTTCGCCTGCTGCGATCTGCTGTTCACCTGAGGTAATTTCTTGCTTGCTTGCTTCGAATTGCTGGCGTGCAGAGGCAAGTGCGGTTTCGCCTTCGGTGATTTGGGAAAGCTGAGTGCTGAGTTGTTGTTCGGTGGTCTCAAGTGTCTTTAGTTGTTCGTCAAGAGGGGCAAGCTGGTTGGCACGTTCTTGTTCGATCGCTTGTAGCATTGCCCGATAGGTGCTCTCGTCTATTAATCCCTGATCAAGGGCAGCTTGTGCATCTTCAATTTGTGCATCACATGCAGCATTTATCTGTTGTATGCCACTTTCAATTTGGGTGCGTCCTTCAGTAACCTGGTTAAGACCCTCTTCAATTTGCGCACGCCCTTCTTTGAGCTGTTGGGCCTGTGCTTCCAGCTCGGCTTCGCCATTGGCGAGCTGTTGCCTACCTTCGGCAAGTTGCGATTTGCTTGCATTGAGTTCTTTCCAGCCGTCGTCAATTTGAGCTTGGGCATCGGCAAGCTGGGATTCAGCTTCTGTAAATCCATCTTGCGCTTCAGTTTCCTGCTCATCAATAGTTGCCAGGGCATCCTGCTTTATTTCATCGGTGCGAGCCTGCTCGCGTTCGGTACGCAAGGTTTCAAGATCATCCACAACCGTGTTAATGAGGGAGGTGTACTGATCTGAATAACTTGATATTCCGTCAGCGTTTGCTGCTTTTATGTATATCGTGGTGAAGGTATCGGCCACTTCGGGGTCAACTGCATCCGCTGTTACGAAAAAGCAGCAATCAGGAGAAGCGCTCGCGCGAATTGCGATAGGGCCAGTAGGGTTGGTCAGTTCTGTTGGATCGATTACCGTGCCAGTAATGGTGTATTCGGTGCGCTTAAAAAGAGCATCAGAGCCGTTGTCTTCAAGGGTTACGGTATCCCCTATGGATGCCCCAGAAACATCCAAATAATTTTGAGTGACCGCAATTTCGTTTGAGGTGGTTGGAAATTCCCCTGAAACCAGAAAGGGCTCATTGATGCCGCTTTCAGAGAGTACTTTCACTTCAACGCTTAAGCGCGACGATCCTGTATCGGTATACGCGTCTTCTGTCCAGGTTCCTTCCGCCTGTTGGACACCATCAATTTTCGAAACAGCCTCTACATCATCGGTGCTCAGACCAAGGGTGGATTGAATAGAAACGTCATAGAGTTGTTGCGAATCGAAGAAAGCATCGGCAGAATTGCGCAGGTCAAAACAGGAAGCACGCAGACCAGTAACCATCGTTACGCAAAGAACGCATATAACCAGGATGGAGATAAAGCGCTTGCGGCTTTGAACGATGGTTCGCCATATGTCTTTCCTAAACGCGTGTGTCATAACTACCTACTGGATCGCTTGTTTCGCTACCATTCGATTTCTGCGATAGGCGCAGGATGCTTGTTTATTTCAGTGGAGGTGACGCGACCACTGTTTACCCGAATAACGCGATCTGCCATGGGGGCAAGCGCGGCGTTGTGCGTAATGATGAGAGTGGTCATGCCGCTTGTGCGACACATGTCTTGCAAGAGCTGCAAGATTTGTTTGCCTGTTTTGTAGTCCAGCGCGCCTGTGGGTTCGTCGCATAAAAGAAGTTTAGGATTTTTTGCTAACGCACGGGCGATAGCAACACGCTGTTGTTCACCACCAGATAGCTGTGTGGGAAAGTTATTGAGGCGTTTTTCGAGCCCAACTTGTGTAAGTGTTTCAGTGGCATCAAGCGAATCGGGACAAATTTGTGCCGCTAACTCCACATTTTCTTTTGCTGTAAGGGTGGGGACTAAATTGTAAAACTGAAAAACGAATCCAACAGCAGAACGACGGTATTCAACCAGTTGAGATTCACTACACTGGGCAATGTCGGTGCCGTCTACCAGAACCTCACCTGAAGTGGCGCCGTCCATGCCTCCCAGGATATTGAGAGCAGTAGTTTTTCCTGCGCCCGATGCACCAAGGATAATTGCGAGCTCTCCTTGTTCGACGCAAAACGTTGCTCCATCAAGCGCACGAATTTCTGTTGCGCCTGATCCGTAGCATTTCACAACGTTGTTAAATTCAATGTAGGCCATGGGATGGCTCACTTTCTGGTGATTTCCGTTTGGCTCTTTATTGTCTGTTGGGGTTTTAAGCCTTTGACTTGCTTTAGTTCTCGAATCGTCTTTCACGAGATAAGCTGTCATTTGATAAGCCGTCATCTACCTTGTTATATGAGTATAGAAGAAATATCGCGCGGCAAAACCAACAGCTTGCCTGCTTCTGTTTTAAACACACAACAAGCCCGTACGAGACGGGCTTGTTGTTAGAGGATGCACAACGTGAGAGGGTACAGAGAAATCAGAGTTGCCATCTTATATAAATGTCGGAATCAAACAGTAGTAATAACCGTTTTCGTAAACTGAAGCTAACCGAAGTGCTTAAGCTAACGAACTATTCGAAAGCTTGCTTTTAGTTAACAGTCGGGGGAGGGTTAGTCGATAGAAATCAAACGTTTGCGATCCTCAGGCTTTGGCAATTCTTTCTTGGGAACATTAATTTTCAAGATGCCGTTTTCGAACTTAGCCGAAATATCTTCTTCCGAGATGTCGTCACCTACATAGAAGCTACGACGGCAAGAGCCAACGAAACGTTCTTTGCGTAAGTATGATCCGTTCTCATCCTTGTCTTCAGTTTTCTGCTCAGTATGAGCGTTAATAGTCAAATAGCCTTCGTCCAAAGCAATTTCTACGTTTTCTTTCTTGAAGCCAGGAAGATCAATATCAAGCTCATAAGCGCTAGGGGTTTCTTTGATGTCGGTCTTCATTAAAGAAGCGGTAGTGGTCTTTGGTGTGGTGTCGTTAAAGAATCCGAAATCAAAAGGATCACTCAAAAAGTCGTTAAAGAAGTTTCTACGTGCCAGCATGATCATCATCCTCTTTCATGTGTGTGCGGTGGCGGTTCGCTGTTTCAAGTGCTTAAGTCAACTCTTGCTGAAACCAACAAATGGTTTGCAAAGCAACGTTCGAACAAGAGAAGAAACAGTCACTTAAACAGTTACCGCTCATCGCGTTTCTTAGTTCACTTGGTATAATAGCGCGGAATTAGCACTCTCAAGCCGAGAGTGCTAATTTGGTACCGTTTCGTAAGAGTTCAACAAAATGCAAGATTATGTAGAAGAAAATGTATAGAAAATACGGATAGATAACGTAAATAGGACAAAGAAATAAAACAAACTGATACCATTAGCCCATGGATGATCGGGGCACATCAGGTAATCACAGATCAAAACAATCATTCTCCCATGAAGAGGATGATTATTTTGCTGTCTCAGATCGTCGAAATTCAAGATCAAAAGCGCAAAACCAGTCTCAACCAAAAGCCCTTGAAAAAGTGCGTTCTGCCTTTACTTCGCGTAGTTATGTGAATCACGGCGAACGTGCAGAGCGTACGAATCGCGGTCGTAGTTCTCGCGCCGATCACAGCGAACACACGGAGCGTATTATCCAAAGAAACGCTACGAAACGATGGGATGCCGATAATCGCGGAGAACGCAACTTTCGTGTTGATCGCGCAAATCGTTCGGAAAGCGCGGGCCGTTCGGATCGCGCAAATCGTTCGGATAACGCAGATCGCACGAGAAGCGTTGGTCGTTCAGATAGTGCAGGTCGTCCACAAAGTGCAAATCGCTTAAATAATGATGGTCGGATGAGTCGTGCTGATCGCACGCATCGCGCAGATATTAGACGCCGCGAAACCTACCGTGATTCGAATGCTGAATCTCTGCGTCAAGGAAATTCTCGAAATCGGATAGCTGGCTCATCGCAGCGTAGCAGGTCAGCTCGTGATGCTTCTATGGATGCTTCGCAACGTCGCAGGAGTTCCGCTTCTCTTCGTTCGAGCTATGGGCGGGCATCAGATTATGCACGCCATGCCGACAATGATCCAAGGCAGGATTTTGAGCTAGGTGATGGATATCAGTCCCGAAGAAGACGCGGAGAATTTTCTGACCCAGATGGCGGACAGATTGACAGGATGGGTTATAGCGAAAGAGGAGAGCGCGACCGGCGAGGAGAGCGCTACCCTCGGGGAGAGCGCTATTCTCGTGATTATGATGATTATGATGCTTTCTTAGAAGGCGGCTATGCTTCTCGCGCTTCGAGAAGAGGCCGTCATTCCGAACCGGAAGTGTACGTGAGATCAGGATCTGGACGAGGAATTTTTGGCGGTGGGCCTTCTCTTCCGTTTGGATTGGGCGGGTATGGAACAGGATACCGAGGAGGACATGCTGCAGGAGGAGGATCTCTTTTTTCAGCGTTGCCCCTTCCGGTGCTTTATGCGCTGCCAGTTGTGGTTTTAATTCTTATCATTGTTCTTCTTGTTTTTGTTGTTTCTTCGGTTCAGTCTTGTTCGTCAGGTGGTGAACAGGAGCAGATTGAGGTGCAGGAGGTCCAGCCAGTAAACTTGAGCTATCAGGCTTCAGTGACGGGGCTTGATTCAGTAGCAGACTCGGGGTCCTCTATTGCTGGATTCACCTTGGCAAACGAAGGACAGAATTATATGCCTTCGTTGTCCGAGGAAGGGCAAAACGCCATTCAGACAGCACTTGCTCCTTTTACGGAAAACGAATACGACGTTGGCTTTATCCTGATGGATCTTCAGACGGGAAGCGGGTATTCCTATAACCTTGACCAGGAAGTCTACGGTGCATCATCGTTTAAGGGCCCTGTCCTTATTTACGGATGCCAAGAAGCGCTTGAGCCAGGTATTCTGTCGATTGATACGGTAAACGACTCGGCTTCGAATGCCATTATCTATTCGGACAATAAGTCGTACTACAATATGCGGGCAATTTTTGAAGAGTACAGCGAAATCAGTCTTGTTAATTGGCTTGCCAATATGAATATCGATTCAGATGTCGAGACCGATACCTCATTCCCGCATTATTCAGTACGCGAATCGGCAAAGTTGTGGATGAATGCCTATTTATATTTCACCTCTTCTGAATCTGATCCAGAAATAGTTTCATGGGCGCAGGATCTATTCTCTCAGACGGAAGTTTCTATGCTGCGTGCTGGGGTTGATCCGTCGTCTGCCTTGATTACTGATGGTGGCGAGGTTTATATCAACCAAGCTACTCAGACTGATCAGGGTGGCGACCAAGCAAATTCTGAGGAGAATACGGACCAAAGCGGCGATCAATCAAATGGCGACCAGTCAAGCGATCAGCAGTCGGGTGATCAGCAGTCGAATGATCAGTCAAGCGACCAAAGCGCTAGCCAGCAAGAAGATACCTCTTCTGGTCTTTCTGCGGCAGACATGGCAACATCGGGATCAAACATTGTTGTTTACGATAAGGCAGGTTGGCTCAACGGCGAAACAGATGATGGCCTCTGCGACGCTGGAATTGTATACGATGGCGATAAAGCTTATCTCATTTCTGTTATGACGGGAGCACCCGATGGCGATGGTACGCGCGAAGATCTTGCTCGTTTAGTGGCAGCCTTATGGAGCCAGCGAAGCACGCTTGCACCAAGTGAGGGGTATGTGTTGGTTGAACCGACGGCTTCGTCATCTACGGACCAGTCACAAAACACCGAAAATCAAGGGTAGCGTTTCTGTAGAGGGCAGCGTTTCCGTATAAGGGTGGGCTTCTACGCAGAGGGGGTACATCCGTGTAAGGGTGCTACTTCCGTAGAAAACGTGAATTTTCTTTTTCTTTTTAAACCCTTCTGTGCTTCTGATTGACTTCTTACGCGCGCGCGTTATACACTACAAAAGTTCGCTTTCAAAAGCCCCGTGCGAGCTTGAGATTCGAACTCCAAAACAGAAGTTTCTTAGGTGCACCTTTTCGTTAGTCCAGAAGCGAAAAGGCATCGCAGCTAGGTGGTGGAAGTTTGGAGATGGTGGAGTAGGATCCCGCCGCTTCGGATCGGCAGCAACTTTTGAAAAACGACACTTGTTACTTTATTGGAGGAACACTGTGAAGACCTATTACGCAAAGCCCAACGAAGTTGAGCGCGAATGGCTTCTGATCGACGCAGAAGATCAGGTACTTGGTCGCGTTGCATCAAAGGCAGCTCAGATTTTAAAGGGCAAGCACAAGCCACAATACACCCCACATGTTGATACGGGCGATTTTGTTGTTGTTATCAACGCAGACAAGATCCGTGTTACTGGTGTAAAGGCTACGGACAAGGAATACTATCGTCACAGCGGTTATCCCGGAGGACTGAAGTGCGAAACGTTCCAGGAAGCAATGGAAAAGCATCCTGAGCGCGTTATCGAGCACGCAGTTAAGGGCATGCTGCCAAAGAACACGCTTGGCCGTGCAATGGCTAAGAAGTTGAAGGTGTACGCTGGTAGCGAGCATCCACACATGGCTCAGCAGCCTCGTGAGATCAAGATGGAGGATAACTAATGGCAGGCGAAGCAATCTATTACGGCACTGGTCGTAGAAAGAACGCAGTAGCTCGCGTTCGTATCGTTCCTGGTACCGGCAAGGTTACAGTTAACGGTCGCGATGGCGTAGAATTCTTCGGTCGCCAAGCACTCGTTGATTATGCAACCAGCCCATTCGTAGTTACTGACACCAAGGGTCACTTTGACGTTATTGCTCGTTGCAATGGTGGCGGCGTATCTGGTCAGGCTGGCGCTCTTCGTCATGGTATCGCTCGCGCTCTTCTTGAAGCTGGCGATTATCGTGCAGAGCTCAAGCGTGCTGGTTATCTGACGCGTGACTCTCGTATGGTTGAACGTAAGAAGTACGGCCTGAAGAAGGCTCGTAAGCGCCCTCAGTTCTCAAAGCGCTAGTCGATATTTATTATCGATTCTTCTCATTTCGGTCAATCGATGCCCGTTTCCGTTTCGTCGGAGACGGGCATTTTTTTGTGCAAGATCTAACCTATTACAGAGACGCACAAAATGGTTACAGAAGAAAATGTTTCCTTCTGTAACTGTTTTTGCAGTTTTGGAATTAGATTTTATTTAACACCCCTTCATAAGATTGAAATGTCAGAGCTAAGTCTTCGCCAAGCCGATTGGAGAACGATAAGGCTTGCAGGAAGAAAGGGGTGAGAAATGGAGAAGCAAAACGTCTTTAATGACTTACTGGTTCTTGATTTTTCTCGTTATTTACCAGGGGGTTATGCTACTCAGCCGTTTGCCGATTGGGGATCTGAGGTAATTAAGGTTGAGGACACAGGTCAGGGAGATTTTTGTCGTCACGATCCTCCCACACGGCATGGAATTTCGTATTACAGCACGGCTTTATGTCGAAACAAACAATCGATTTCATTGAATCTTAAGGACGAAGAAGCTAAAGAATATTGCATTAAACTTGCTTCAAAAGCAGACATTATTGTTGAAAGTTTTCGTCCAGGGGTTACGAAGCGTCTAGGAATAGATTACGAGACAATCAAAAAGCAGAATCCAAAAATAATCTGTAGGTTGCTAACATATCGTGAGCCATCATATATGTATTATGCTCTGCAGGGTTGTTTCTCTGAATGGGGATTTAAGCCTATCGAGTCGTTTGAGGACGAAATTAGTGCCTTATCAGTTATTGGGTCTAATGAAGATGCAGTTGCGATTATGTTGGATAGTATTCGTGATGTTGTTTGGGACTCGTTAAAGCTTATTCCGATTAAGGAGTTTGATAAACCTTACCATTGGATTGGCTTTATGTATCGCAAGAATTACAAATACAATTCCGAGATAGTTTCCTTTATAGAACACATGAAAGAAGTTTGTAGTACTGTAGCGTACGTAGAACCAATAGAGCGCCGATATTATTTTTAAAGAATATAGGTTCTTGTTTGTCTAGTTTATTAGAGAAGATCTGATTGGGTTATTGATACGGATTCTTATGCAACTTTTATGAGAATTATTGCTAATAGTCCTTATGAAAGCTCGATAGTGGATCTCAGGCAATTTCGGTAATTAAATCTGTGCGAATTCGGTAGTGGGGTTTATGCAGATTCAGTGTTCACTTTGATGTGCCTTTTAGAGCATTGCTTGGGGTTGCAGTTTCTCTAAGCGAAGTAAGCGAATTTTTACATCGAACCAGTTCAAAACAGGTTCAAAACCCGTTCATCCCTGAAATCAACCACTGCAACACGTTCACACGTTGCAAAAAGAATAGCGCTCTCTAGAATGGGCACCAATTCAAGACAATCTTTTTGCACAGGGGTTAGAGGCAAAAATGATTGGCTTGAAAGCGTAGAGTTTAACGGCAGACGATTAAGGCAAACTGGGAAGTATGCCAAGAGCTTGTTAACTAAACGCTTAGGGAAATTATTTGGGATAGGGACCTGCAACACCAAGGTGTTCAGGTCCCTATTTGTTTTACGAAAGGTTGTGGTTGTGGAACAGGAAGAGTTTATTTCATAACGCAGCATTCGTATAAGTGCTGCGTCCCTTATGCGCAGTGTTCCATATTGGTAATAAGCGATTGAGGTGCTTATTAAAGATCATCTTAGTCGCTTCGAGAGAGAGAAAGTTTAAAGGTTTCGGTAAAGGAATCCGAATCAGAATCTTGGAGGTTAGATTCAAATGTTGTACGTAGCAGTAATTAGTGTAGTTTTCCTTGCAGCAGGTTTGGCTATGCTCTCAAAGCTTGGTCAGGGCAACAGTGCAGCTTTGGAACTCGCTGTAGCTCGTGCTCATGCAGGTCGTAAGGTTCAGCTTGGCGTTCAGGAGCCACGTGACTTCTATCTTCAGCAGTATGAAGAGGCTCTTTCTAGCCGTCGCTAAGTTATTAAAGAACTCCTCAATGCTTTCATGAAATACTCCCGACTTCGGTCGGGAGTATTTCTTTTTAATGGCTTCAGCCTATTGAGGACGCGAAGCGTCCGAAATAATGAGCCATCCGCTATGCGGATGAACAACAATTGTCGGGAGTATTTCTTTAGTCGGGAGTGTCGGGAGCACGTATTTTTTCATAACCCTACGCCAATAAAAAATCCCGCGATTTGTGGATAATCGCGGGATTGGAGGTAAATGATCAAACAGGTTTAGCACTGATGCTTGGTACTGCCAAACACTGCAGATCTAGTAATAGATGGTGCCTTATAAGATGCGGCACTAAGGACGCGTCACAACTATTTTGCGTCGTGTTCGGCTTTCGCTTTAGCCATGCGTTCTTCCAAAGCCTTTAACTGCTTTTCAGTTTCCTCTTCTTCGAGACGAAGCTCTTCTTTGCTTGTCGCATAGTCGATGCGGATCTTGCGGTTGTTGCAGAGAAGCAGGTAGAGAATGATGGAAGCAGGGAGGCCGATAGAAGCACCACGGGCAACAATGAAGCCAGCGGACATACCAGCGATACCACGGTCCATGTCGTCGCGAAGCAGGTTGATAGCAATCTGAGCACATACGAAGCCCTGAACAACCATGATAACAACCAGCAGTGCGCTTGAAGCCGCCAAGGAAACTTCATAGAGTGGGTACACGAACAAGCCAACTACCGTAAAGATAAGGTTTGTACCAGTACCATCGTAGATGGAGTTCATGCCTTCGCGACCAGATTCCTTATAGCGAGCAAAGGTTGCAATTGCATAAGGAGGGCTGAAAGGACCTACTAATGCAGGGTAAGGAGCGAACAGGGAGAGTACTACGTTACGGACGCCGCAAACAATGTTGGTGCGGTTTACGTTGAATTCAATGTATTCGTCGTCACGAGCAGAACTGATGCATAACTGTTGTACGGTAATAAAGTCGCCGTATGCAATAATCCATGCCGTCAGTGCGTAAGGGATACCAGAGATCCAGATAGTAGGATCAGTGCAGAATCCAATAAAGAAAGGTGATACCTGGGCGAACAAAGCAGCAAAGTCAGGAAATACGATAATTTGGCCTGAGAACTCATACTGGAAGTCGCCTGAAAGGCCGCCCACGATAAAGAGGAACAAAACACCCCAGAGGAAACTGTAGTTACCTAAGAGCGCTAAAATCTTATGTTCTGACATCTTTTCGCGAATACGCTGACTGAACATGAACAAGCACACTACAACCAAGCCGCCAACGCAGGCGATGGTAGCAGTATCAAGTGCGCCGCCTTCAGACATACGAGCAACAACAGAATTGATACCAGCACCCAAGACGATGCCGCCCTTAAGGGCAGGAGGCAAGATCATGTTGAGCTTCTTGGAAAGTCCGGTAGCGCCTAAGACTATGAATAGAATTCCGAGCTCTAACTGAATTACAGTAAGTGCTTGGAATCTTATTACGCCTTCTGGAAGAGTTTCCAGATAGAGCACAATGACCGCCATCGCCGCCGTAATCCAACCACAAACCGCTGGCTCTCCTAAGAACCAACTCAATGAATAGCAGGCTGTTTCAAAGATAACCAATGCATAAGCGGTATTGGGATCTAAGCCTAAGGTAGAAATGAGAACAGCAAGTGCACCATAAGAGGTACATGCGTTCATAAGTCCAGTAATGATTTCAGGACCAGAGATGTTGAAGTGAATAAAGGGAATACGAATGCGGAATATTCCCAGTCGAATACATGGCTGAATGCCACCGTATTCACGCTTTAAAGCCATTTGACCCTCCTTTAAAAATTAAGTTCCGCAATGGTACCGACAGATACGACTGTTTTCCTTTCTTTGATCGAATTACCTCCAGATTTTGAGCGCACAAAACTAAGCCTCTTCCACAGAGAGTTTTTTGCTTATGTTTTGTGATTTGTGGAACGTCAATTTGTAATCGGTTCGAAAGGAGCCATCTACTCACAAATTGAATAGTCCGCTTTCGTAACTATAGTCTTTGCTAATACGATAATTACTAATGTCTATGTGATGAACCCATTCATCAGAAACTATGGATGCGTTTTAAAAAATTGAACTAATGGACAAATAAATAGAATATGTAGAGTAAAAATCAATGAACGTGTTATAAATTTATTAAATTACTTTATTTAATTATTCAATCCGAATGAATTGCAATTTTTCATAAGTCAAGCCCTATTATTTTTCTTCGCAAGTTGATACGTTGGGTCAGTGCAAAATACGAGGAACATACGAGGAATTATTTTTGCCCTTTTGAGTGGTATTAGTTGGGGCTTTTCGGGGGCGTGCGCTCAGTATCTTTTTGGGGCGTATGGAGTGGATCCATTATGGGTCTCCTCGGTGCGTATGCTATCCGCAGGGATCATACTTTCCCTCTTTGCCCTTTTCTGCTTTCGGGGCCCCTTTTTGCAGCTTTGGAAGAATCCTCATACTTTAGGGCGAATGGTAGTGTTTGCAATTTTTGGTCTTGCGTTCTGCCAAATTACCTATTTGTTGGCTATTCAGTATTCCAATGCAGGCACCGCTACTATTATTCAGTATGTGGGGCCGGTACTTACGGTGTTCTTTCTTTGCTTTTTAGCCCGAAGGCTACCAACGAAACGAGAATTGCTTGCGCTTGTTTGCGTAGTGGTGGGAGTGTTTTTATTGGCAACCCACGGCAATCCTGCAGTGATGGTGCTTTCTCCGGAGGCATTGTTCTGGGGTTTGGTGTCTGCTTTTGCCTATATGCTCTATTCGCTGTTACCACGAAAGCTTATGTTTCGCTACGGAAGTGTACCCGTTGTTGCTTCTGCCCTTTTGATAGGTGGAACAGTTTTTAGCGTGCTGCTTCAATCATGGGCGCATATTCCTGCGATGGAGCCGCCAGGCTTTATCGTGCTTTTTGTGGGCTTGGTATTCTTCGGAACCATTGTGGGCTTTTCGCTGTTTTTCCAATCAATTAATGATATTGGGGCAGCTCGAGCAGGGCTCATGGCAAGTATCGAAACAGTTTCGGCGACTGCGTTTGCGGTATTGTGGCTGGGAACCTCATTTGTCTGGATAGATATCGTGGGATTTGTGTTTATCGTAGCTACGGTTTTTATTTTGGCAAAACATCCAGGTGATCCCGATATGGTTAAAAACTAGCGCGAGAATGCCACCGTAATAAAACTAGTACGATATAACTACTGTGATAAAGCTACTGTAATAAAACCAGCGCGAGAAACCGATACGATAAAACTGATGCGGTAAAACCAGCAAGATAAAACCGATACGATAAGCATCAGTTATAAAACGATGAAGTATTCTATTGATTTCTACAATAGAAAATAAGTTTTACCAACACAAAGTGTTGAGACTATTTATCAACTACCTGGTCTTATAAGCAATCTTAATATGAAGTAGTAAATTCGATAATCCCTTATTGGATTTTTCTTATCAAAAGTATCAATATCTAGGCCATAAAGCCATGTTGTGCCTTTTGTATGCGGAACCAAAAGGCGCGACCCTTGCAAGCTTGCAGCGAATAGGGGATGTTGCTGTAGGTTTTGAAACGCAAAGGGCTTTTCGCGTTAGATAAATGATAGACGCGAAAAGCTCATGCATAGGTTTAGCAAGGGGAAGTCAGGGTGAGAAAAAGAGGGGTTTCGCATCGCTGACTTGGGCAAAGGACTCACAAGGAGACTAAGGGGACACATGGAACCGGTAAAGTTCGCGGTGCTTGGATTAAACCAAGGCGCAAAAATTGTACGTGACGCTCTCAAACACGAAGAAGTTGAGCTTGTCGCAGTAGCCGGATTTGGACAACAGGCGGAATCTTTCGCAAGCGAATTGGGGTTAAAGCGCTATGAAGATTACCGCCTGTTGCTTCGTCAAGAACAGCTCGATGCGGTAGCTATTGCTCTTCCAAATGGATTGCATGTTGAGGCGGTGGAAGAAGCGCTTGCTGCAAACATAAAGCATTTTCTGCTTGAAAAACCTATCGCGAATACTGTCGAGGAAGCTCAACATATTATTGATATATGTAAGGAAGCGGGAGCCACCCTGCTCATCGGACACCATCGCCGCAATTCGCCTCGCTATCTTTTCCTACGTGATCTTATTGCTTCAGGACGTTTGGGGAAGATTATTGGTTTACAGAGCAGCTTCGCTATCGCAAAGCCCTATGCGTATTTTGACGTAGAGTGGCGTATTAAAAAGGGCGGTGGTCCTCTCCTTATTAATGCGATACACGATTTTGACGACCTCAACTATCTGACTGGTATGAAGCCTGTTCGAGTATACGCTGCCGCTCGTAATTCAATTCGTAATAATGAAGTGGAAGATTCCGTTTCAGTAATTGTTGAATATGAAGGCGGAGCAACCGCTACCTACTTTATAAGTGATGGAACTCCAGGACCTTGGAGTTACGACTTAGCGGCAGAAGAAAATCTCAATTACGGTTTCTGTACTGAGGAAAATTCTTTACGCATCTTTGGTACGGAAGGCTCGTTTGGTTTTCCTCGCATGGATCTGTATTACTACGATAAGGATCACTACGGCTGGAATGAGCCTTTACTCAAAGAGCATTTTGACTGCGAGATAAATGATCCTATGGCGGCAGAGCTCGATCACTTTATTGACCTTTGTCGCGGTCGCGAAACAGTACCTCGCTGCTCAGGAGAAGATGCCCTCGACACGCTGCGCGTTATTAAGGGTATCCAAAAATCAGCAGAAATAAAGCAGGCGGTAGATTTGTAAGGTATAGTTAGCAGTACCCTATGAGGTATTACTAAGTTCCGAGGCAATGGCATCTTCGTCTTTCCGGACGTGGATGCCATTTACCTTTATAAAGACACGAAAGAGATGGCTATGAGAGTTGAAGACCTGCGTTATTTTGAGCACCTATCTAAGGTTTTAAACTTCACTCGTGCTTCAAAAGACTTACATATTTCTCAGCCGACTTTATCGCTTGCAGTCAAGCGTCTCGAAGATGAATGGGGAGTTCAGCTACTGGAGCGTAATCGTGCAACGGTAGAACTGACCGATATTGGTCACGATATAGTGGAGTGCATTTCGAACGCTTTGTATGATTTAGATCGCGCGCAAACATTGGCGGAAGAGTCTCTGGGGGCCGAAAACGCGGTTATCAACTTGGGTACTATACATGCGATGCAGGGAAAATTTTGGTCACAGGCCTTGTTCGACTTCAGAGCTCAAAGCTCTTTCGATCCGCAGATTACAGTGACGCAAGCGTATTCGCGTGAGCTTCTTCGTCGGTTAAGGGCTGGTCAGCTTGATGTCGTTATTTGTAGTCGAGTAGGAGACATGAAGGGTTTGCAGTATAGCCTCTGTTGGTCTCAGTCGCTGGTGTTGGGGGTTAATCGGAAACATCCTCTCGCTCAACGAAAAAATGTCTCTTTGGGAGAGCTAAAGGGGATGGAGTTGCTTTCTTATAATCCAAACTCTCCTGTTACTGAAGGACTGAAGAGTTTGGCAGAAAGCTATGACCTAGATGTTCATTATGCCTATGATGATGAGATAACGCTTTCATCTATTGTGGCTGCCGATCCTTCTCACGTGGCACTGTTTTGCTATTCGTTTTTGATTAGCGCGTTTGATGATGTTGTGTGCCTGCCCATTCGCGAAGCCCCTGTCGATTTTCATAAAACGTATGTGGTATGCCGCGATGAAAGCAGGAGGCCTCGAGCCGTTCAGGAATTCATTGATTTTATGAGTTCATATCGATTTCCTTTGTTGCTTGATTACGCAAAAGGAAAAACGGGGCAGTAATCTGCCGAAACAAAAGCTTCTTTTTCCTGAAACACAGGCTTTTCGCGTAAGAAAACAGCTTGAAACATAGGCACATTACGGTAAATACCGTAAAAGAGATTCAAGGGTTATAGGGAACTGAGCCAGAGTTATGGCACAATAAAGTATTGGATCTCGTATGTAAGGCCGCTATGTGTGGCATGAACCTATAAGGAGAAGAGATGGCCCACGTTCAGGAAATTTATGGATCGATGGTCTTTAACGAGCACGTTATGAAGGAACGTCTTCCTAAGGAAACGTACAAGAGTCTCGTTAAAACTGTGCGCGAGGGCAAGCCGCTCGATATTGAGGTTGCAAATGTTGTTGCTCACGCTATGAAGGAGTGGGCAATTGAGCGAGGCGCGACGCACTACACTCACTGGTTCCAGCCTTTGACAGGCATTACGTCCGAAAAGCATGATAGCTTCTTAGATCCCGTAGGGGACGGCACTGCTATCATGACTTTTTCCGGTAAAGAGCTAGTACAGGGCGAGCCTGATGCCTCCAGCTTCCCCTCAGGTGGTTTGCGTGCAACGTTTGAAGCTCGTGGTTACACTACGTGGGATCCTACTTCGTTTGCATTCATTAAAGACGAAGTTCTTTGTATCCCTACGGCATTTTGTTCATACACAGGTGAAGCGCTCGACAAGAAGACTCCTTTACTTCGCTCTATGAACGCAGTTGATAAACAAGCACAGCGTGTGTTGAAGTATTTTGGCGAAGATGGTCATCGTGTTGTTTCGACTGTGGGTGCTGAACAGGAATATTTCTTAATTTCCGAAAAAGATTATGTAAAGCGTCAGGACCTGATCATGACGGGTCGTACCTTATTTGGTGCACCTCCTTCGAAGGGTCAGGAACTTGAAGAGCATTACTTTGGTGCTATTCGTCCTACCGTAAATAACTTCATGAAAGAAGTTGACGACGATCTGTGGGCTTTGGGTGTTTCGGCAAAAACCAAGCATAACGAAGTAGCTCCTGCTCAGCATGAATTGGCTCCGCTTTTCACGAATTCAAATCGCGCTATTGACGAGAATCTGCTCACCATGGAGAAAATGCGTCTTGATGCTTCTCATCATGGCTTGGTGTGCTTGACGCACGAGAAGCCTTTTGAAGGCATTAACGGTTCCGGTAAGCACAACAACTGGTCGCTTTCGTATGGCAAGGTTAACCTGCTTGATCCAGGCGACGATCCAATGGATAACTTGCGTTTCTTGGTGTTCCTTACCTGTGTTGTTGAAGCGGTTGATGAATATCAGGAGCTTTTGCGCATGTCGGTTGCTTCTGCGGGTAACGACCATCGTCTTGGTGCAAACGAAGCGCCTCCCGCTATCATCTCCATGTTCTTAGGTGATGAGCTGGGTGCTATTGTTGATGCTCTTATCTCTGGCGAAGAATATCATTCTGCTGAAGCAGTAGCAATGGATTTGGGTGTTGCGGTATTGCCTAAGTTCTTGAAGGATAATACCGACCGCAATCGTACCAGCCCCTTCGCTTTTACGGGCAATAAGTTCGAATTCCGCATGCCAGGCTCTGATGTTAATTTGGCAGACTGCAACATGATTCTGAATACGGCTATGGCAAAGGGCTTGAAGGACTTTGCTGATGCTATGGGCGATGTTGAAGGTGCTGAATTTGAAAAGAAGGCTATCAAGTACATTAAAAAGACCTTAACCGACCATCAGCGCATTATCTTCAACGGCAATGGTTATTCTGAGGAATGGGAAAAAGAAGCAGAACGTCGTGGTTTGGCGAATAATCGCAACACGGCAGAAGCACTTCCTTGCTATGTTTCTCAGAAGTCGCTTGACTTGTTTGCGGAATTTGACGTTTTGACCGAAGCGGAAGTTCGCAGCCGTTATGAAGTCAAGCTTGAAAAGTACAACAAACTGCTCAATATTGAAGCACGCGTTATGATTCGTATGGCACGTCGTACCTATCTTCCTGCTATCAGCGATTATATGGCGGAATTAGCAAGCAACATCACGACGGTAAAAGCTGCGCTTTCTGGTGCTGATATGACCGAACATGAGAAGCTTCTCAATATTATTTTGTCAGGTTTCAATCGTGCGGCAGATTGTGTGCGTACTTTGGTTAAGCTTCATGATGCAACGGAGGCTATCGAAGATCCACAAGAGCAGGCAAACGCGTATGCGGAAAAGGTCATTCCTGCAATGGAGGCTTTGCGTAAAGAAATCGACGATCTGGAATGCATCGTTGAGCGCGATTTCTGGCCAGTTCCAACTTATAATGACATGCTGTTCTATGCTTAAAGAACAGGAGATAGTGCTTTAAAGTAAATAGTGTTCCAATGATGAGTAGGGGCGCGACTCTTGAAGAGTATTGATAGTACGGTGGTTTTGCCACCGTACTATTTTTTGGCTTCAGCTTGGTGAGGACGCGAAGCGTTCGAAACAATAAACCATCCGCTGTGCGGGTGGTGCTGGTTTTATTGCGACAGTAGATGCCCGCATGAACTGTTTTGGGTAATTTGCGTAACGATGCGGTAATAGTTTTGTTGAATTCGCATTTCCTTCAAAGCTCTTTGGTTAAATTGCTATCGTGAAATAATTCCGTAGCTATACGGCGACCAAATAGGAAACTTTTATTGTTGTGAAAAAAGGCCTATGTCAATGTTGGCCACAGGAGGGGAATAATTATGGAGCGGGAACAAATGACCGCCG
>ERZ826146.868-NODE-868-length-32289-cov-17.557238_pt1 | contig 32289 bp, 24 predicted proteins | sample MGYA00519857_ERZ826146 | MGnify/ENA primary metagenome ERZ826146 (study PRJEB31778, sample SAMEA3449222) | human gut metagenome | biome: human gut; feature: human-associated habitat; material: faeces | place: United Kingdom | collected 2010/2012 ...
AGGGACGCAAACGGGAATTTCTCGCTGACCCAAAGTTTTTGACCCATAAGGGCTTCAAGGTCTCAGACATCTCCGATTGCGGCATCAACCTCATGTATCTGCCCCTTGCAGAGAATGCCCGGCCGCCAAAATTCAAAGACTGTGCCAAGCATCCCAAGGTGGAGGAAAACGGCTTTGTCCTCTACTATACCGACCAGTGCCCCTACACCTATTATTGGGTGCCAAAGGTGCAGGAGGCTGCAAAGGAACATGGGATCCCGTTCAAAGCCGTTCACATCACTGAGAAAGAGACGGCCCAGAATGTGCCCGCACCTGTCACAACATACGCATTGTTCCGGGAGGGGAAGTTTGTGACCCAGAGCATCCAGTCGGACAAGAAATTCTTGAAATTGGCGGCAGAATAATTGAATCAGGCAAGACGCCAGACGCTCAGACGCAGTGCAGCCCATAGAGTAGGGGTGCGCTGCGTTTTTTGGAGGATTTTATATGGGAGAAATTGTTGTATATGTTCACGGAAAGGGCGGTTCGGCACAAGAGGCCGAGCATTATAAAGCCCTATTCCCTGACTGTGAAGTAATTGGTTTCGACTACCACGCACGATCTCCATGGGAAGCCACGGAGGAATTTTCCGGATTTTTTACGGCAGTGCGGAAACGCTGCGGGAAGCTCACACTGGTGGCAAATAGCATTGGTGCGTTTTTATCTTTGTCCTCGTTGAATGAGAAATTGGTGGATGCCAGCTATTTTATTTCTCCGGTAGTTGATATGGAGCAACTGATTTGCAACATGATGCAATGGGCTGACGTCTCCGAAGCAGAACTTGCAGAGAAACTGGAAATTCCCACAACATTTGGAGAAACGCTGTCATGGAAATATCTCTGCTATGTCCGAGAGCGTCCGGTTTCATGGAAAATCCCTACCCGCATTTTGTATGGGGAAAAGGATGCTCTGACCTCCATGGAAACCATAAAAGCCTTTGCAGAAAAGAACAACGCAGAGCTGACCGTTATGCCGGGCGGAGAGCACTGGTTTCATACAAAAGAGCAGATGCAATTTTTAGATAACTGGATAAAGAATAGGAGAGCCTGCAATGAAACAGAAAAATAAGGACGGCTTCGCTTCTCCTGCTTATGGTTCTGGGAACTGAGTTGGTTGCTTACCCTGCCTGCGGCAGGGCAGTGCTGTTCGAATCCCTCTGGGTCCCAAAGCCAGCGTGTGACTTATGTGTACGCAAAAGAAAAGCAGCAGCGTTAAAATTACGCTGCTGCTAAAAGTGGACCTAGAGGGATTCGAACCCTTGACCTCTCGGATGCGAACCGAACGCTCTCCCAGCTGAGCTATAGGCCCATGATGATGACGCTGATAGTGTACCGCGTTTTGGGGCGTTTGTCAAGCAATTTCGGAGAGCGCGAGCAGGGGACTTACAAGCGGCCGAGCTGCCAGAAGGCCACGGCGCTGGCTGCGGCTACGTTGAGGGAATCCACCCCATGGGACATAGGAATCTTTACGGTGTAATCGCAGGCGGCGATGGTACTATTGGCCAGCCCATCGCCCTCGGTGCCCAGCACGATGGCAAGTTTCGGCTCAGCGGCAAGGGCGGGGTCATCGATGCTGACCGAGCGGTCGCTCAGTGCCATGGCAGCGGTCTTGAAGCCCAGCGCGTGGAGCTGGGCACTGCCGTTTTCCGGCCAGTCGGCAGGGCAGGTGCCGATCTGCGCCCACGGCACCTGAAACACGGTGCCCATGCTTACCCGCACCGCGCGGCGGCACAGCGGGTCGCAGCAGGAGGGGGTAATGAGTACGGCATCCATGTTCAGCGCGGCAGCGCTGCGGAAGATGGCGCCCACGTTGGTGGAATCTACGATGCCTTCCAGCACAGCCACCCGGCGGGCATGGGCGCAAACCTGTTCCACCGTGCAGGGCGCAGGACGGCGGAAGGCGCACAGCACGCCCCGGGTCAGCGCAAAGCCGGTAAGCTGTGCCAGCAGCTCCCGGTCAGCGGTATATACCGGCACATCGCCGCAGCGGGTCAAAATCTCCTGTGCTGGGCCGGTGATCTGCTTGCGCTCCATCAGTAGGGAAAGGGGCTGGTATCCGGCGTCCAGCGCCCGGGCGATCACCTTGGGGCTTTCAGCGATAAAGATGCCCTTTTCCGGCTCCAGCCGGTTGCGCAGCTGCGCCTGTGTGAGCCGGGCGTAGATGTCCAGCTCCGGGGCGGTAAGGTCGGTGATCTCATGAATGACAGGCATGGAAAGGCTCCTTTGAAATGAAGTTTTTTCTATTGTAGCACAAGCCGGGCCGGAATGCAAAATCCCTGCTGCACACAGAGCACAGCAGGGATTTGAATGCGGAATGTGTTACTCAGAGCGCAGCGCTTTGACAGGGTTGCTCTTTGCGGCGCTGCGGGCGGGGATCACGCCGCCCAGCATGGTAAGCAGAGTGGCCAGAACGATCAGGATCAGCGCGGCCTGCGGCGGCAGCGAGGCTACCACGTTCACATCGCCCGCGATGTGGTGGATGAGCATATTGCCGGGGATGAGCAGCAGCAGGCAGAGCACCACGCCCATCACGCCGGAACACAGGCCGATGATGAAGGTCTCGGCGTTGAACACCTGCGAGACGTTGTGCTTGGAGGCACCGATGGCGCGCAGAATGCCGATCTCCTTGCGGCGCTCCAGCACGCTGATATAGGTGATGACGCCGATCATGATGGAGGACACCACCAGCGAGATCGCCACAAAGGCCACCAGCACATTGCTGACCATGCCCACGATTTCGGTGACCGAGTTCATCAGGGTGCCCACCATATCGGTATAGTGGATCACCTTACCCTCTTCGTCCTGCTGCCGCATGGAGGCGTTGTAGGCGTCCAGCTCGTTCACCACCTGCGCCTTGGTGTCAAAGCTGTTGGGGTAGATATAGATGGCATCGGGCTTTGCGTAGTCCACATAGCCGAGGTCGTCCAAAATCTTTTCGTAGTTGGAAGCGGAGGAGAGCAGGGTGCTTTTGATCATCTCGGTCAGGTCAGAGCCGGTCATGTTGATCTGAATAGCCTGCTGGAACACAGCGGGGTCGATCTTGAGTGCGCTTTCCACCTGCGTGCTCAGCTGCGCAATGTTGCTCTGGATGGCCTGCGCGATCTTCTGCTCCAGCTGCCCGGCCAGCTTCTGGATGGCGGGACCCATCTGCTCCTGCAAAGCGGCGGTGAGCTGGGTCTGCAGCGCCTCGCCCAGCTGGACGGAGTAGGTCTCCATCACGGTCTGCAGATTTTGCTGGAGGGTATCGGCAAACTGCTCCTCCAGCCCGGAAGTGTCCAGCAGGTCACCCATGGATTCGGCAAGCAGCGTCTGGAAGGCCTCGGTCTGCATATAGGAGGAAAAACCGATCTTATCCAGATTCAGCAGGCCGTTGCTGATGAGATAGCGCTTGTAGCCGTTCAGGATCTTTTTCATCAGCGTCTGTAAGCCGTCCTGAGAGATATTCAGCTCTACGCCGTCGAACAGCTCGCTCATGTCCATCTCCATGTCCGGCAGCGGCAGCCCGCTGAGGTCCAGCTTGAAGCTGGAAGGGTCGATGAGGGTGGCAAGATCGAAGGAATCGTCGGTCAGGTCGAATGCGCCGTCCAGATCAAAGTGCAGGGCGCTGGTGTCGAACTGGAAAGCGTCCTTGAGGGCGTCCGTGTCCACCGAGAACAGAGAGGCGATATCCAGCATGCTGTTGCCGGCAGCATCGAAGGGCTCGCCGGTCAGCACGTTGATGTCCGGGTCTGCCAGCTGCTGGCGCACGATCTCGCTGTTGGCCGCCTGATCAATGACGTAATAAGTCAGGTCGTGCAGGTAGTCCAAACCGCTGTGCAGGATAGCGGAGGTGGCGTCTGCCTTGGGCTGCACGATGCCGACAATGGTCAGATCCTCGCTGTCGGCCACCAGCTGCTGCATGTAAGCTTCATCATTCAGCTTGCTCAGCCAGATATTGTGCTCAGTGTCGTAGACATAGCAGTCGGCCTTGTTGACAAGCTTGAAGGTCATGCCCAGAAAATCGTCATAGGTATAGGTGCCGTAGTCCGTGGGCAGATCGATCTTCTGGTTCTGCGCATACTGCTGTAAGATCTTGTCCAGCTCGGCCTGATCCCGCAGACCCATGGCGTACAGCGCATAGTCCGAAACGCTGCCGTCCGCGTTCAGGGTCAGCACCAGCTCGTTGTACTTTTCCGGCCAGCGGCCGGCCTTGACATCGTACTGATCCTCGTACAGGGCGGGGGTCTCGGCCATTTCGCAGAACACATAGGGGCTGGCCATGGAGGTCATAAGGCTGGTCACCGAGGCGTTCTCACTGGCGATATCGGAAAAGGTGGTGTCCGGGTTCAGCTTCTGCACGGTGCCGTCCGGGTTCTGGCGGTAGATCAGCGGATCAGGGGTGTAGGTGTATTCCACCGTGGCGTTGTCCCGGATGGTACAGGCGTCACTGTCCAGATATGCCTTCAGCGAGCGCAGATCGTTGCTGGCAGCGCCGATGTTCAGTTGAGACAGCAGCTGTCTCACCGTGACCATGCCCTCCGGCGCGGAGGAGGAGCCGGACGAGACGCTGGTGTAGGTGTCCGGGTCCATCATGCTGGCCAGATCTACGCCGGTGCTGCTGATCTGCAGCGGGTAGGCGGCCAGCGTGGATTTTTCCATGTTGCTGATATAGCGGCTCACACCGTTGGAAAGGGAAAGGATCAACGCAATGCCGATGATACCGATGGAACCGGCAAAGGCGGTGAGCAGGGTGCGTGCCTTTTTGGTGAGCAGATTGTTGAAGCTGAGGGAAAGGGAGGTGAGCAGGGACATGGAGGAGTGCCCCATGTTCCGGTGCACGGGGGCTGCGGCAGCAGCCTCGTCCTCGGGTTCGTAGGGCATGGTGTCGGAGCGGATCACGCCGTCCTTTAGTTTTACGATGCGGGTGGCGTAGCGCTCGGCAAGCTCCGGGTTGTGGGTGACCATGACCACCAGCCGGTCCCGCGCCACTTCCTTGAGCAGTTCCATCACCTGAATGCTGGTCTCGCTGTCCAGTGCGCCCGTGGGCTCATCGGCCAGCAGGATGTCGGGGTTGTTCACCAGCGCACGGGCAATGGCCACGCGCTGCATCTGCCCGCCGGACATCTCGCCGGGGTGCTTGTGCAGCTGGTTGCCCAGCCCCACCTGCTCCAGCGCAGCGGCGGCACGGCGGCGGCGCTCGGCCTTGGAAACGCCTGAGATGGTCAGTGCCAGCTCTACGTTGCCCAGCACGGTCTGGTGGGGGATCAGGTTATAGCTCTGGAACACAAAGCCGATGGTGTGGTTCCGGTAGGAGTCCCAGTCGCGGTCGGTGTATTTTTTTGTGGAGATGCCGTTGATGACCAGATCGCCGCTGTCGTAGCGATCCAGACCGCCGATGATGTTCAGCAGGGTGGTCTTGCCGGAGCCGCTGGGGCCCAGAATGGCCACGAATTCGTTGTCCCGCAGGTTCAGACTGACGTTGTTCAGTGCGTGCTGCACCAGCTCGCCGGTCTTGTATTCTTTGTTGATCTGTTTAAGTTTGAGCATAGATGTGCCTTTCCGGTACTGCGCCGCCGGGCGCTGCTGCCTGTGGTTTGAAATTCGGAAATGTTTGCAGACAATATTCTATTAAGTTTAGCAAAAAAATGTGAAAAAACCGTGAAATTATTCCGCGGGAATGCTGAAGCTGCGGCACTTTTGCGCCCGGGCAGCGGTTTTGCCGGAAGGACGGGGCAAAAAAGAAAAGCGGAAAAAGATACCGGTTGAATTTACAAGCTGAACGTGATATTCTAAAGCTGACAGACAGGCTGCGCCGGAGAAAACGGCGTTATATTACCTGAAAGGCTGTCGGAACAACACTTCTTTAGGATTGTAACGGTTTCTCCTACCTTATAAAATATACTTCATAAAATAGCAAAAGGATAAACAAGGCAGAAAAAATTTGGCCCTTGTAGTAAGGAGGAACTGAAATGGAACGTACATTTTCACCTATGATCCGGCAGTATTCTGCCATTGATGGTTTGCAGCAGGCGTATACGCTGGTGTATGCCATGGAGGTAGAGGGCACACAAGGCTGCCGGCTGACCCTGTGCCAGATCGGCAGCCGACAGCAGATCGTCAGTCAGCATGTTGCGGCAGCGCCGGAGTTCTGTTACCGGCTCCTGCGCTACTTGTGTGAAAATGGAGTTCAGCCGGAGCTCTGGCGGGATGCGGTCACAGACCTGACAGCTGCCCAGCTGGTAGGCGAGAAAGGCGGCGCATGGCGTGAACAGTGAGCGAACAGCCCAACTGCAAGTCGCCCTTGCAAGCTATGATCTGAAAGAACTGCGTGTCCAGAAGCGTTATTTGCAGGAGCAGGGAACCGCCATTGACTGCACCTGCTTTTGCAGCGGCGAAAAGCTGCTGGCACAGCTGCGGCAGGGTGTCCGTTATGATGCCGTGGTGCTTTGCAGCGAGCTGACGGATCTGCCTGCGGAGCAATTTGTCCGGCAGTTTTATCAGCTGAAGGAGCGGCCGATGCTTCTGATACAGAGCCATGGCCGCAGCAGCGGCACGGCGTTGCAAAAGCTCCGCGAGGGGTGCTACTGCGTAGAGGGCACCGAGCTGAAAAGGCTGCTGTGGCAGCTTTACCGGATGCCCGGGCGGCAGAACCGGCAGCTGGAGCAGCGGTGCAGCCAGCTGTATGCGGCGTGGGGCATCCCGCAGGGGGATGTCAACGCCGGATATCTATCCTGCGCGGTCGGCATCGCATGCAGCACCAGCCAGAAGCTGGCGATCCGCAAGGAAATCTTGCAGGCGGTGAGCGAGCAGTTTGATACATCGGTCGCTGCTGTGGAAAGCGGCATCCGCCGGATGGTGGATCAGCTGGAGGAAAAGCCGCCTCTTGCGTGGCTGGCGTTTAAGGCCGATACAAGGCTGGGCAGCGGCAAACCTACCACTGGCAAGCTGATCTACGCGGTCAGGGACGTTGTGTTGCGGCAAAAAGTGCCATCCACCCGCCTGTAAGGCTTGCATACGGCTTTGGAACACGGCGGCGTTCCTTTAGAAAAATGGCATCGCCCGGGGAGGCAGAGCAATGGAGCAGCAAAAGACAGAAACGCGGTCTATCACCGCAGAGCAGCGCAAGCGGGTCGAGGAGGTCTGCTTCCGTTCGCTGGCGCTGATCGGACGCAACTGTGAATATCTGGAGCAGCATTTTGACCGCACCGGTGCAGACGCGTCTACCCGGCAGGCGGTGGCAGATATCGACACCGCTGCCATGCAGCTGGACCGCACCCTCAGCGAGGTAATCACCCTGCTGGAGTTTCTGCACGAGGACACAAAGCCGCAGCTGTACCCCATTGACCTGTGTGAGCTTTTGCAGCAGGTGGCGGCGCAGTCTGATATGATCCGGGCGCAGCTTGGGGTGGATATCCGGCTGGACTACGGCGGGTGCACCACCTGCTGCGTAATGGCAGACCGCAGAGATGCGGAGCTGCTGTGCCTGCATCTGCTCTCCAATGCCCTGCGCGCCAGCCGGGAGGGCGGCAGCGTCTGTATCGCGCTGCGCCGCACCGAGAGCGACTGGCAGCTGACCGTCACCGACGATGGCTGCGGTCTGCCCGGTGAGGATGCGCAGGCAGCGCTGGAAAACCGCCGCAGCTTTCTGGGCGGGGCGCAGCTGGGACTGCTGCTCTGCCGGGAGTGCTGCCGCCGGATGGACTGGAGCTTACAGCTGGAGCCTGCGCCCGAAAAAGGCACACAGGCTGTGGTGCGCATTCCGCTGTACACGGGCGAAAGCCGCCCCGATGGCACGGTGGAGCTGCGCACCAGTTCGGAGACCGAGCGGGAGCAGCGCAAGTATCATCTGCGTGCCATGCTGGTGCGGGAGATGCGCACCATGCCGGAGCGCGGCGACCCGGACGAGGAGCTTTAATAAGGTGGCAAGGCCGCTGCACAGCGTTTTGTGCGGCGGCCTTACTATTTTGCGCCCGGTGCTTTCCTGCAAGCGCAAAGCATGGTATACTGAATGCTGAAAACAAAAGCTTGGAGGAGCAACAATGACAAACAAGAAGCTGAACTACCCTGCAATTGCCAAGGAGATGGCCATCCTGACCGGGGCCGTTGCCATTATTGCGGCGGCGGTCTATTTTTTTCTGGTGCCCAGCCATACATCCGTCAGCAGTATTTCCGGCCTTGGCATCGTGCTTTCTAATTTTGTGCCGCTGCCGCTTTCGGCTATTACTATGGTGCTGAACATCGTGCTGCTCATCATCGGGTTTTTTACCTGCGGCAGGGAGTTTGGCGCAAAAACCGTGTATACCAGCGTGATGCTGCCGGTGTTTCTGGGGCTTTTCGAGCGGCTGTTCCCGGATTTTGGCTCCATGACCGATAGTCAGGAACTGGATGTGCTGTGCTATATTCTGGTGGTCAGCGTGGGTCTGAGCATCCTGTTCAACCGCAACGCATCCTCCGGCGGGCTGGATATCGTGGCAAAGATCATGAACAAGTACCTGCACATGGAACTGGGCAAGGCAATGTCCCTTTCGGGCATGTGCGTGGCACTCTCTGCCGCCCTTGTCTACGATAAAAAGACCGTTGTTCTGAGCATTCTTGGCACCTATTTCAACGGCATCGTGCTGGACCATTTCATCTTCGATAACAGCATCAAGCGCCGGGTGTGCATCATTACCGAGAAGGAGGAGGCGCTGCGGCAGTTCATCATCAATGACCTGCACAGCGGTGCCACCATGTACGAGGCCATCGGTGCATATAACTTTGAAAAGCACAACGAGATCATTACCATCGTGGACAAAAACGAGTATCAGAAGTTGATGAACTTTATCAACCGCGAGGACCCAAAGGCCTTTGTTACGATTTATAATGTGTCCAGTATGCACTACCAGCCCAAGCGCTGAGCGCGGTACAGGGGAAGGACACAAAAGCCGTGCCGGGGCTTTTCCGCAGCGGAAAACCGTGGTAAAATAAGAAAAAACGGAAAGGGAATAACAGCCATGGACATCAGACTGGTTTGCAGCGATATTGACGGTACGCTGCTGCAATACGGCAAAAAGGAGCTGGAGGGCGAAATATTCAAACAGATCCGGGCGCTGCATCAGCGGGGCATCTGGTTCTGCCCGGCCTCCGGGCGGCAGTATACCAGCCTGCGCAAACTCTTTGCACCGGTGGCAGACTGCTGCGTGTTTATCTGCGAAAACGGCGGCACCATCTTTAAAGAAGAACAGTGCATCGCCAAAAATCCCATGCCGCGGGCGCTGGCAGAGGAAATTGCCAACGATATGTGGACCCGCAGCGAGGGGCAGGGCGAGGTGATGCTCTCCGGCCAGAACACCGCCTACCTGATGGAGCGCGGTCTTGGCATGCTGCAGCGGGTGCAGTTCGTGGGCAACCACTACCAGATCATTCACAGCCCCGCCGAGGTGCCGGAGGACATCACCAAGGTGTCGGTGTACCTGCACGAGGGCGTGGAAAACTATGTGGAGCGCTTTGTGCCCCGCTGGAAGCAGGCCAACTGCGCCGTGGCGGGGCCGTTCTGGATCGATACCACCTTTGCCAACAAGGGCATCGGGGTGCAGTGCGTGTGCAGCATCCTTGGCATCGACCCCGCACAGGTCATGGCTTTTGGCGATAACTACAACGACGAGACCATGCTGGACGTGGTGGGCGTGCCCTACATCATGGACAACGCCGCCGCTCCGCTGCGGGCAAAATACCAAAACCACACCCCCCGCCCGGAGGATGTGCTGGCGCAGCTGTTGGCACAGCAGCTGTAAAGGGGGCGAGCCCATGGACCGCAAGGGCTTGGAACAGCTCATTTTTGATACTTACAGCGTAGAGCCGGACTATCCGTGGATGGACACCCCGGAGTCGGCGGTGTTCCGTCATGCGGCAAACCGCAAGTGGTTTGCGCTGGTCACCACCGTACCCAAAAGCAAGCTGGGTCTGCCCGGGCAGCAGCCGGTGGATATCGTGAACCTGAAATGTGACCCCATCCTCATCGGCTCCCTGCGGGCAGAACCGGGCTTTTACCCGGCCTACCATATGAACAAGGAAAACTGGATCACCGCCGCGCTGGACGGCAGCGCCCCGGAGGATAAGCTCCGTCTGGTGCTGGACATGAGCTACAACGCCACTGCACCCAAGCTGCGAAAAAAGAAAGCTTGACCGCAGCAAAATAAGGGCGGGCGCTGCAATAGTTGCCTGCTTTTATTCGTATTCAGGGTAAAGGGACTGCATTTTGCAAAAGGAGGAAGCTATGGCTATTTTTGAAAAGACCATCCGCAACCAGAACTTCGATACCCTGCTCCGCAAGCTGGAACACGCCATCCCGGACAGCAGCTGGTCGGCAGAGCTGGAGGCCGGCAGCGATTTCAAGGAGGGCAGCGCCCGGTGCAGTGTGCGGGTGTTTGAGCGGTACAGCATGGTGGGCGGCAACCGCCTTAGCCTGACGCTGACCCTGTTCCAGAACGGGGACGAGCCCATCCGGCTGTCGGCCATTACAGCGGGCGGCAGTCAGGCGGTGTTCTTTAAAATGAACACCCTTGGCGAGGACGCGTTTCTGGAGGACGTAAAGCAGCTGCTGGAAGAAATTTTGGAGGGGTAATATGTTTTATAGTGGGTTTGACGCGCTTTTCAGCATCCTGTTCCCGCTGGTGTTTCTGGTGGTGCTGGGCATGATCCTGTTTACCGTGGTGAGCAACCTGCGCACATGGGGCAAAAATAATGCGTCCCCGCGCCTTACCGTCCCGGCTACTGTGGTGGCCAAGCGGACGAACGTTTCCCGCCATCATACCGCCAATGCAGGGGACATGACCGGCGCCCACGGCTACACCAGCACGAGCGCTACCACCTATTATGTGACCTTTCAGGTGGAAAGCGGCGACCGCATGGAGCTGCGGCTGAGCGGCACGGAATACGGCCAGCTGGCAGAAGGCGACACCGGAAAGCTGAGCTTTCAGGGTACGCGCTATCTGGGGTTTGAACGGAATTAAACACGCTTCTGCGCAGCATTTTTGAAGAAATCGCAGAAGCTGTGACAAAAGTATTATACTTTTATGAATTTTAGCACTCTACACTTGACAGTGCTAAATAATTGTGCTATAACAGTGGCGTGCTCAGGAGGAAGGGCAAAAGGAGAGCCGCAAGGTTCCCCGGAAAGCCTTTCCGAATGGACGCTTCAAAGTTTTTGCCCCGACCCGAACGCCGGGATTGGAGGTATGTTTTATGTTTATGCCGACTGTTTTTCATGAGAACCTGTTCGATGATCTCTTTGATCCGTTCTGGAACGAGGGTGCACTGGAGTGTGCGATGAACCGCGAAGCCCGCGACACCTTTGGTAAGCGCGGTGCAAACATGATGAAGACCGATGTCAAGCAGACGGACAACGGCTACGAAGTGGACGTTGATCTGCCGGGCTGCAAGAAGGAAGACGTTCAGATGGATCTGAGCGACGGCTATCTGACCATTCAGGCAGTGCGCAGCCACTCTAATGACGAAAAGGACAACAAGGGTCGCTACGTGCGGCGCGAGACCTTCTCCGGCAGCTGCGCCCGCAGCTTCTATGTGGGCGAAGTGAAGAAGGAGGACATCCACGCAAAGTTCGAGGATGGTGTCCTGCACATCCAGCTGCCCGCTCCTCAGCAGACAAAGGCTCTGCCTGAGAACCCGAATCTGATCGAGATCGAGTAAATGCCGACCGTGTGCGCCAAGGCATAACGTATATAGGATGCCCCCGGAGAGCTGCAACAAGCCCTCCGGGGGCATTTTTTGTGTTCAGGCTTTCGACGACGGAGAGGGGAGAAAGTACCTGTTTTTGCCAGAAAACTTTATTTTTCCACCGTTTCGTGGTATCCTTATAAGGCGCACGCAATACAGGCCTGCGGCTGCACTGGCAGCGGCTGCGGACTGCGCGCGGCAAAAAAAGAACGTATAGAAGAGAAAAGGGGGATAAAAGTCATGGGCGAATTTGCCTTTCAGACTTTACGGGAAAGTATCACCTCTGCCATCAGGAGCAAGATTCTTACCGGGGAATTACAGCCGGGCGTAAAGCTGGCCGAGCAGAAACTGGCCGAGGAGTTTGGCTCCAGCCGGGCACCCATCCGGGAGGCGCTGCGGCAGCTGGAACAGGAGGGCATGGTCGAGTATTCGCGCAATGTGGGCTGCTCGGTGCGCCGGGTGAAGCCGGAGGACGCCTACGAGATCTACCTGCTGCGGGCAAATCTGGAAATGACGGCACTGCGCTATTTTGATTGCAAATTCCCGGAGGAGGATCTGCGCACCCTGCGCGGCATTCTGGAGGAGATGCGCAATGTCCGGCCGGGGGATCTTTCTCAGATCGTGGAGAACGACAACCGCTTCCATGCGGTCATCGTGCAGCGGGCGGGGCTGCCCAGACTGCTGAAATTCTGGGACGACCTGAACTACGGCAACCTGCTTGTTGGGGCGAACAGCGGCTCTAACCACGAGACACTGGCGCAGCGGCAGAACGGCATTCACACCAAGCTGTACGAGGCGCTGGCAAGCGGCGACACCGAGGTTGCCTGCCGCGCCGTCTACGCCCACTACATGGAGCCCATGGAGCGGATGCGCAGCGCAAACAGCGCCGTACAGGCAGCGGACGAAGCAGCAAAATAAGGGGAATTTGGCTGACCGTCTAAATTTTGACCAATCATTTTATGGAAATTGCAGATTGTCTACAATCTGCAATTATGCTATACTATCAAAGTGATCGGTCGAGTACTGCTGTATTTTTGGTAAAAATTGCGAAATGTATGCGGAACATCGGCCTTCTTACAGGAACTTCCGCCCTGTGTGGAAAAGAAAGAGAGGAATTGTCCGCATGTCTAACAAAGAAAAAGCCACAAAGATCTCGTGGCTTACCCTTGCCTTCATGGCCTTTTCTACGGTCTGGGGCTTCGGCAACATTACCAACGGCTTTGTGTACTTTAACGGTCCGCAGGTCATCTTCAGCTGGATCTTTATGTTTGTCCTGTACTTCATCCCCTATGCGCTGATGGTGGGTGAGCTGGGCTCTGCCTTTAAAAACGAGGGCGGCGGCGTCAGCTCTTGGCTGCACCAGACCACCAACGCAAAGCTGGCCTACTACGCCGGTTGGACCTACTGGGCCTGCCACATCACCTACATTGCCAGCAAGGGCAGCGGCTTTCTGAAGGCGCTGAGCTGGGCAGTTTTCCGCAATGCGGAGACTTACGATTCCTTCCCCACCCGCTACATCCAGCTGGCTACCTTCTGCATTCTGCTGCTGGGCTGCTACATTGCAAGTCTGGGTCTGAACCCCCTGAAAAAGCTGCTAACTGCCGCAGGCACCTGCACCTTCGTCATGTCCCTGCTGTACATCGTGATGATGTTTGCTGCCCCGGCCATCAACCCCACGGCAGAGTACGTCCACGCAAACCTGAGCTTTAGCAGCCTCATCCCCAACTTCAACGTCACCTACTTTACTTCTCTGTCCATTCTGGTGTTCGCTGTGGGTGGCTGCGAGAAGATCTCTCCCTACGTCAATAAGGTCGAGAACCCCAGCAAGGGCTTCCCCCGCGGCATGATCGCGCTGGCCGTCATGGTGGTCACCTGCGCCATTCTGGGCACGCTGGCCATGAGCCGTATGTTCGACCCCGCCGTCATCAACGCCAGCGCAGAGAGCTTCAACGCCTATGTCGCCAACAGTTCCTACTGGGCTTTCCAGAAGCTGGGTCAGTACTACCATGTGGGCGATCTGTTCATGATCATCTACGCGCTGTGCAACGTCATCAGCCAGCTCGCCGTGCTGATCTTGAGCATCGACGCACCGCTGCGTATGCTGCTGGATAACGAGCACACCAAGCAGTTCATCCCGCAGGCTCTGCACAAGGTCAACGCCCACGGCGTGCACAGCAACGGCATCAAAATGGTGGCTGTGCTGTCCGGCTCCATCATTCTGGCACAGTCCTTCGTGCCCGGTGCAGCCGCTGTTCTGCGCCAGCTGACCAAGCTGAACTCTGTGTGCATGCCCATGCGTTATCTGTGGGTGTTTGCCGCCTACATCGCCCTGCGCAACGCCTACGATACCATCCCCGCCGAGTATCGCTTTGTCAAGAATCAGGCCGTGGCCAAGTTCTTCGGCGGCTGGTGCTTTGCCGTTACCGCCGTGTGCTGCGTACTGGGTATGTATGATAAGGACCCCTTCACCTTTGCACTGAACGTCATCACCCCCGTGGTGCTGACCGTACTGGGATTCATTCTGCCCGCCCTAGCAAAGCGCGAACAGACTGCTGCAAAAAAGTAACCTGAATATGCTTAAAAAGGGCCGGTCAGCACTGACCGGCTCTTTTCAGATACACCCAAGGAGGTTTATTTTTATGATCGCATCCGAAGTCCGTGAAATGCTGTCCTTCATCGACGGCAACCCCACCGCATACCACACCACCGCCGCTGTGCGGGATATCCTGCTGAAGGCAGGCTTTGCCGAGCTGCTGGAAAGCCGCAAGTGGGCGCTGGAACCCGGCAAGGACTATTTTGTCTGCCGCAACGGTTCCAGCATCATCGCCTTCCGCATGGGCGACCAGCTGGAAAATTACAGCTTCAACGTTGCCGCCGCCCATACGGATTCTCCCTGCTTCCGCATCAAGGAGAACGCCGAGATCCACATGGGGCAGAACTACACCAAGCTGAACACCGAGGGCTACGGCGGCATGATCTGCGCCACATGGATGGATCGTCCGCTGTCTGTGGCGGGTCGTGTGCTGGTGCAGGAGAACGGCGCTATCGTATCCCGTCTGGTGGCACTGGACCGCGACCTGCTGATGATCCCCAGCGTGGCCATCCACATGAACCGCGAGGTCAACGATAAGGCTTCCTTCAACAAGCAGGTGGATATGCTGCCTGTGCTGGGCGGCGCCTGCGAGGAGGGCGCGCTGAAAAAGCTGATCGCAGAGGAGCTGAAGGTGTCCGAGGAGCAGATCCTTGGCAGCGACCTGTTCCTCTATGTGCGGGAAAAGGCCACCGTCTGGGGCTGCAACGAGGAGTTCATCTCCTGCGGCCGTCTGGACGACCAGCAGTGCGTTTACGGCATCCTGAAAGGTCTGCTGACCGCCAAGAACGCCCGCTCCATCGGCGTGGCGGCCTTCTTTGATAACGAGGAGGTCGGCTCCGGCACCAAGCAGGGCGCAGCTTCCACCTTCCTGTACGATGTGCTGCACCGTATTGCCCAGAGCCTTGGCGGCAACGATGAGGACTTCCACCGCGCGGTGGCTTCCAGCTTTATGGTCAGTGCCGACAACGCCCACGCCGTGCACCCCAACCACCCGGAGCACACCGATGTGAACAACTGCACCTACATGAACAAGGGCGTGGTCATCAAGACCCACGCAGGCCAGAAGTACACCAGCGACGGCATGAGCGTTGCCGCCGCCCGGGAGCTGGCTGCCCGCGCCGGTGTGCCACTGCAATACTTTGCAAACCGTTCCGATAAGGTAGGCGGCAGCACGCTGGGCAATCTGGCCATGGCACAGGTGTCCATGAACTGCGTGGACATCGGCCTGCCCCAGCTGGCGATGCACTCCTGCTACGAGACCGCCGGCGCAGAGGATACCCTCTCGCTCATCAAGCTGATGCAGGAGCTGTACAGCAGCCACTTTGAAGAGACTGCTTTCGGTACCCTTTCCATCAGCAAGTAAACGGATAAAAGCATAAAAAGAACTGCTGTGCGCTGTTTTGCACGGCAGTCCTTTTTGCATAAAAGCTGATTTTCCGTGGCTGGTTAAGCCCGGATATAGAAATCCTACAGTAGTTGTGGTAAAATAAGGCATCCGGGAGCGCCGGGCGCTCCGCTGCAACATCAAAAATGGAGGTTTTCTATGAAAAAGACCTATCGCTCGCTCTTTTGTCTGATTGCGGTGCTGCTGCTCAGCGTCAGCGCACTGCCCTCTGCTTCGGCGCTGTTTTCCAAGAAGCTCTACTATTATGGTGTAGTAGAGGGCGTCAGCCGCACCGTGGAGGGCAAGGTGGAGTCCATTCTGGTGACTGCGGAAGAGCAGGAGACCTATCAGATGATCGTTACCGACAGCACCGTCTGGCAGGACCATGACGAAAAGACCACCTCCGACCCCGCTACCCTTGCGGTAGGCGAGCAGATCTGCGTGGTGCACGACCCGGCTGTGATGATGTCGCTGCCGCCGCAGTCGGTGGCGTATACCGTCATCCGCAACTTCCCCGCAGGCACGGATCTGGAACAGGAAGCCCGGGATGCCGCCTGCCCGGTGAAAAAGTTCTTCGCCGACACCCGCAAGGCCATTTCGGACTGGTTCTACCAGACCATGCCCATCTGAGGGGAAAGCTCCTTCTATAACGCAAAAAACTGCTGCCCCGTACCGGATGCCAAAGCGTCCGGGCAAAGGGGCAGCAGATTTTTTATGCAAGGTCATGCGGTGGTTTGCGGCAAAAACGCTGCAGACCGCTATTTATTTTCGGGGGGGGTAACGCGGAAGCGCTTTACCACCTGTTCCAGTGCGCTGATGTCTACAGGCTTGGACAGATGTTCGTCCATGCCGGCTTCCTTACTCTTTTGCATATCCTCAAGGAAGGCGTTGGCGGTCATGGCAAGGATGGGGATGGTGCGTCCCAGCGGGTTTTCGCCGCTGCGGATGCGGCGGGTGGCTTCCAAGCCGTCCATCACCGGCATCTGTATATCCATCAGGATCATGTCATAATCGCCGGGCTTTACGCTGGCAAAGGCATCCACGATCTCCTGACCGTTGGGGCAGATGGTGCAGCTTGCGCCTTTTGTTTCCAGCAGCATTTGCAGAATCTCGGCGTTGATGGCGTTATCTTCGGCACAGAGGAACTTCATGCCGGACAGGGGAGAAGTGGTCTCTTCTTCCTCCGGGAGCGCCTGCGCCTTTTGCACCGTGTCCGCTTCGGTGTCAATGGGGAATTCCAGCACCACCTCAAAGCGGGTGCCCTTACCGGTGGCACTCTCTACGCTGATGGAGCCGCCCATCAGGTCTATGACGCTTTTGGTAATCGCCATACCCAGACCCGTGCCCTGCACCTTGTTGGTGCCGGAGCGCTCCTCACGGGTAAAGGGGTCAAAGAGGGTCTTTTGGTAGTCCGCGCTCATACCGATGCCGTCATCCTGCACCACAAAGCGGTACCGGGCGTAGTGCTCGTTCCGGGGCAGCTCTTCCACCTCCAAACGGATGTGTCCGCCGGTGGGCGTGTACTTGACCGCATTGGAGAGGATGTTCATCAGCACCTGATTCAAACGGTTGGGGTCGGCCAGCACGTTTTCGTGCTGCAAATTGGTGCTTACCGTAAAGCTCTGACTGCGCTGACCTGCCTGCTGCCGGATGATGCTGTCCAGCTGACTGATCTGCTGGGGCAGATTCATTTTTTCCACATGCAGGGTGGTCTTGCCGCTCTCGATGCGGCTCATATCCAGAATATTGTTGATGATGCCCAGCAGCAGCTGACCGGAGCTTTCCAGCTTGCCCAGATGCTCGGCAAGCTTTTCCGGCTCGTGCAGCTCGTTTTTCATCAGGGTGGTAATGCCGATAATGGCGTTCATGGGGGTGCGGATATCGTGGCTCATGTTGGAGAGGAAGTCTGTCTTGGCTTTGCTGGCACGCTCGGCGGACTGTAACGCCTCTGCGGCAGCATCCTGCGCCCGCCGCATCTCGTCGTTGGCCTGCGTCAGCTGGATGTTATACTGCTCCAGACGGAGGTTCGTCTCTTTTTCGGCCCGCAGCTCCCGCTGCTGCTTTTCCCGCAGGAGGAACAAGCCAGCAATGACTGCCATGATCGAAAACACCGTTGCAAAGCCTACAATAACGGCCATGACGATATTGACCAGCTTCTGCGTATTCACGGCCACATATTCTGCTGGAACAAGGAACGCCAGCGTCCACTGGGCGTTTTCCATCTGCTTCAGGGCGTAGTAATACTCAGTTCCGTCCAGCACAGCGTTGGAATAACAGGAGCCTGTGCGGGCAAGCCGCTCCTTTGCTACTGCAAAGGAAGAACCGTGCAGATAGGACATCTGGGAGAGCACGGTGTATACGTTGTGCCCCTTCAACAGCTCGGTATCATTGGCGTTGAACAGCTTGAAACCGTTGTTGTCCAGTACATAGACGCTGTTGTTATTTTCGTAGGCGTCGCAGCGGAAATAATCGTTCAGTTGGGTCATACTCTGGGCGATGCCAAAGTAGCGCAGGGTGATCTCTTTCTCTCCGCTTTGCAGTGTGATGGGGGTGGAGAGCTGTTCCAGAAACACCATCCGGGAGTCGTCCACGGTCAGCGAATTGGAAACATAGCTGACCCGCTGCGGCGCGTTTTCCAGATAGTTCATTTCCCGCAGCAGACCCGTGCGGCCATACTCGGTATAATAACGCCCGGCAGCATCCACGGCAATCAGTTCGATCTGTTTTTCATGGTAATTGGAAAGCTCCGACAGCTTTTTCAGATAGCGGTAGAGATCGGTATCAGTCTCCAGCGGGGTGTTGTACAAATAATTACACTGCACATCCACCTCGTCCCAGTGGTTGTCGATCACATCCTCCAGACTGTGGAACATCTGGTGGGTGACCTCTTCCATCTGGCTCAGACGCTCGTGGTAGACAAGGTTTTGGATGTAGGTCTGGCTCATGACAAAAAGGGTCAGGATCAACACGATGCTGACAAAGCCGAAGCCCACAAACAGCTTTTTATAGATTTTGTTGTTCACATCCAGTATCTCCTGTCCGTTTTATTCAACTCCATGCGGTGTCTGCCCGGCTGATGGTGGTGTAAGCACCAAAGAAGGTTTTTGCGGCATCCATGCCCACCACGCCGCTGTCTGTCACCGTTGCTTCGGCAGCCAGCCGGTCGCTCACACCGCAGATGGCAACCTGATAGGTCTTGCCCGCCTCCGGCTGCACCGGGCTTACCAGCACATAGGGGTAGCCCTTGCCGTTGCCGTAGGCATCGTAGCCAGAAGCCAGCAGTTCGCTGATCTGCTGGCCGGTCAGGGAAACGGTCTGGATGGTGCGGTTCCAGCCGGTGGGCAGGATGACCGAAAGGTCGTAATCCGTAATGCCCTTGGCGTACAGCTTGGCGGCTACGCCGTGGTGGTTCTGCTCGGTGGGGTTGCCGGGGATCCATGTGCTCAGCGAGACCAGCGCAAGGTCGCTGCCGGTAGCCTGTGCAAAGCAGCGGCCTACCAGCATGGCGCAGTCCTGCTGCGAAAGCTCCTCCGTAACGGTAGTGATGACATCCGGGGTGTTGTTCACCACACTGTCCTGATCCTCGTCCAGCTGACGGATGACATCCTCCATGGTGGCGTTGCCCTTCATGAAGTCCAGCATTTTAAGGCCGGTGGTCACGAAGGTGTTTTCCCAGCCGGAATAGATAAAGGGCGCGGTGTTGCCTGCGTTCAGGGTATCGGCAATGTCGGCATAGTAGGTGCCGTCTGCCTTTGCACCCTTGAAGGGCAACAGGCTGCTTTTCAGCGCCGTTGCGGGCTGCAGAGCGCTGGTGCCTGCAACGGTGGAAAGCACACGCATCACCTTGAGCGCATCTTCCAGCTTTTGGGGGTTCTGTTTCAGCTTTTTATTCAGACCGTAGAAGCGGTTCACATTCAGCACAAAAACGTTCTGGGTGCCGTCCTCCGAGAGAAACGGCATCAGCCCAAATTTATCGGCGTTGCCGCCTGCCTCCACAATGCCGTTGGTGTTTCCGATCAAAAACAGGGTATTCCCCTCGGCCATCCTCTGCAGGGTCACATTGTCGTCAAGAGCATCGCCGGAGTCGTTCAGCATCCCGATGTCCTTCCACTTTTTGACATACGCCATTGCCTGCATCATGCCGGGGGTGTTGCTGACGTTTGCCTTGCCGGAAAGATAATCCTTCTGCCACAGTCTGCCGTCCAGCGTGCCAAGGAAATCGGCATCTGCAATGTTGCACAGATACTGGAAACCGTAGCCCGGATACTGGATCTGCGGCAGGCAGAGATCGACCCCGGCTTCCTTGGCTTTTGCAGCCAGCACTTCCAGCTCAGCGAAAGAATTGGGCAGCTCCCAGCCGTGTTCCCGCAGCAGGGTCTTGTTGTAGGTGATGCCGTAGCAGTTGTAAACCGAGGGCAGCAGATAGATGGCACCGTTATCGAACACATCCTGCAAGCGGGACTCCACATAGTTATCCGTAAAATCGTAGCCGGAAAGGTCCAGCAGTTTGTCGGAGACCAGATCGATCTGGGGGTCGTAGTAGGTCAAGGTGCAGACGTCCGGCAGGTCGCCTGCCGCAAACATATTCTGCAAACAGGTGGTGGTGTTATCGCCGCTGTATGGCACGACCTCGATGTTCACTTCCGGGTAAACGCTGTGCACCTGCTCAATAAAGGCTTCTATCTCCTTATAAGGTGCCATAAAGGTGACGGCTTCGTGCGCATCTGCTGTTTTGCTTTCAGCCTTGCCGCCGCCGCAGGCGGTCAGCGCTGCCGTGGCAGCTGCAACGCTGCAAGCCTGCAAAAAGGAGCGGCGGGAGATCTTTTTTATCATATAAATATACTTTCCTCACATTTTCGGAAGGCAGTACTGCGCAAGTGCAGGAGCGCAGTGCTACCTTAGCGATTCTTACACACCCCACAGGAACCCCTACGCTCGCGGCCTGTCCGCACGGGGCATACGCCGATTTTCCCATAAAATAACAATCATATTGTATCATTGTAACAAAAGTGTTTCAAGCTGTTTTTTGAAGGATTTTGCATGGAAAAGGGCGAACAACCGCGTGCTTTGCAGCTGCACGGCATAAAAATACCCCTGACACCGGGGAAGGATATCAGGGGGTATGGTATTCCGGGCACGCTGTTTTATTGCAGGGGCTCTTTTGCGCGCAGACGCCGAAAGGTGTCCTCTTTTACAAGCTCGATGACCACCGCTGTCAGGGGGATAAAGAAGATAATGCCGATGATGCCAAAAAGCTTTCCGCCGATCATGGCGGCAATAAGGGTGTACAGCGGCGAAAGCCCCACGGATTTGCCCACCACACGGGGATAAATGAACTGGTTTTCAACAAACTGCACGGCAAGGTACACGATCAGGCAGCGCACCGCCAGCACAGGGTCTACCAACAGCACAAGGAACACACTGACCACGCAGGAGATCAGTGCACCCACATAGGGGATGATGGCGCAGATGGCGGTGAGCACGCCCACCAGACTGCCGTAGGGGATCTTGAAAACGGAAAATGCAAGAGCCATCAGAACGCCAAGGATCACTGCCTCGCTGCATTGTCCCGTTAAAAAGTTTGCAAAGGACTGCCGGAACAGCCGGCAGAACTTCAGCACCCCGGCGGCGTGGGCGGGCTTCAGGTAGGCGCACACCAGCGTGCGGGCTTGGTGGCCGAGGCTCTCCGTACTAAGGGACATATAGACGGAGATGATCAGCGCAAACGAGGCGGTGATCGCGATATTCACCGTGGCAGAGACAGCCCCTACCGCATTGACCAGCACCGTGTCGATGCTTGCGGTGACCTTGTGCAGCAGCTGCTCCCAGTTGATGCCCTCCAGCCAGTTCATCAGCCAGCCCATGTCAGCATCCTGTGCGTTGAGATAGGCAGTCCAGCGGGGAATATTGGCCTCGATCTGCACATACAGGCTGTGGAAGGACTGCACCAGCTCCGGAATCAGCAAAGTCAGCGCCAATACCAGCACCAGCACAACGCCCAGCAGGGTGATGAAAAAGCTGAGAAGGTGGATGGCTTTCGCCGAGGGCTGCTTTTTGGCCTTGCCGAACAGGCGGTTCAGCCGCTTTTCCAGACCGGTCATGGGCACGTTGATAAAAAGCGCCAGAATGCCGCCCGCCAGAATGGGCAGTACCAGATCTATCAGCTTTGCGGCAAAGGCCAGAACGTCAGAAAGCCGCAGCAGCGCTACAAAAAGCGTTACCCCTACCACGGTAACGAGCAGAGATTGTTTTGTTTTTGGTTCCATGAAAAAGTTCCTTTCCCGGAAGATTGTGGCAGCAGGCAGCAAAAAGACCGCCCGCCGGCTCTTTTTGGTATTGTAATCGGAAGAAAAGGGCTTGTCAAGACGAGAGAAAGGGAAAGGGGACGTTATAAAAGCAGTTTGCGAGAATGCAAGCGGGAGCTTTTCAGTAGGGAAAAAGCGTGGTATACTTGGCCAGAGCAAATTTAAAAAAATTGAGAGAAACACAGCTTGAAAGGAAATAGATCATGTCGAAAGATGAATATCTGATTACAGATGCGCCGCTGAAAGCGCTGACGGTTTTTGCAATGCCAATGATCCTTGGCAGCTTTTTTCAGCAGGTCTATAACATGGCAGATTCCATCATAGTCGGTCAGTTTGTCGGCTCCTCGGCACTGGCGGCTGTCGGTGCCTGTGCTGCGCTGACCAATGTTTTTATTTGCGTGGCGCTGGGTGCCGGTGTGGGTGCCGGTGTGCTGGTAAGCCGCTATTTTGGCGCTAAAAACTATGGCAAAATGAAAACCATCGTGTCAACGTCCCTGCTCAGCTTTCTGGTTTTGAGCGTTGTCCTTGGCGTTTTTGGCTTTAGCTTTTCCCGTGCTATGATGAGCGGCTTACAGACCCCCGCCGACATTCTGGAGGATGCGGTGCTGTATCTGCGGGTCTATTTTGTGGGCTTCCCGTTTTTGTTCATGTACAACATTCTTTCCACCATGTTTACCTCCATTGGGGAGTCTAGGATCCCGCTGGGTCTGCTGATCTTTTCCTCCATCCTGAATATTTTTATGGATCTCTGGATGGTGGCGGGGCTTGGCTTGGGCGTGTTTGGCGCAGCCCTTGCCACGTTGATCGCACAGGGCATTTCTGCGGTGTTTTCGTTTTTGATCTTCCTGCACCGGATGCGGCAGTATAAAAGCCCCTTTAATAAGTTCGATCAGCAGGAGCTGTATTCTATGCTCCGCATTGCGGTGCCGTCGGTCTTGCAGCAGTCCACCGTGTCCATCGGCATGATGATCGTGCAGGCGGTGGTAAACCCCTTTGGCACACAGGCGCTTGCCGGATATGCAGCAACGATGCGGGTAGAAAATGTTTTCTCGCTGATCTTTGTCTCCATCGGCAATGCGGTCTCGCCCTATATCTCCCAGAATTTTGGTGCAAAGAAGATCGACCGCCTCAAAAAAGGCTACCACGCTGCACTGGTGCTGGACCTGTGTTTTGCGGTCATTGCCTTTGCGGTCATTGAAACCCTGCACACCCAGATCTCCTCGCTGTTTCTGGGCAAGGACGGAACGGCGCTGGCCTATCAGGTGTCCGGTGATTATATGCGGTGGCTGGGTTACTTCTTCATCTTCATGGGCATCAAGATGGCGACCGATGGCGTGCTGCGCGGGCTTGGCATCATGCGCCCGTTCCTCATTGCCAACATGGTAAACCTTGCCATCCGCCTGTCCGTTGCCCTGATCTGTGCACCGCGCTTTGGTATTGCCTTTGTCTGGCTTGCCGTCCCGGCAGGGTGGCTGGCAAACTTTCTGGTCTCCTATGCGGCGCTCAGAAGATCGTGGCCGACGGAAAATGCAGCGGCACCTCAATGATTTTGTGCAGCGCGAACGGGTGGTGGCCTGCTGGGAAAAGTTCAAGGGGCTTTTCCGTCTGGTGGAGCATTCCTGATGGACACCGCACTGCGGCGTAAAAAATAGCAAAGGGCTGCTGCACAGTGAGATAGCTGTGCGGCAGCCTCTTTTTCTATATGCGCCCCGGTCTGTTACAGCGGTTTACTTTTGGCAGGAGAAATGTTATGATACACCTTAGAAAAAAGCAAGGAGGAGCTACGATGGGCATTGCAGGGAACGAATGGGGTTTTCAGGTGGGCACGTTGCCCAAAGGTGCGCGGGATAAGATCAGCGATGTGCCGGGGGTGACGGTAGGGCACTGCACCTTGGCAGACGGCGTGGTGCAGACGGGCGTAACGGCGCTGCTGCCCCACCAAGGGGACGTGTTCCACGAAAAGGTGCTGGCGGCCAGCTATGTCATCAACGGCTTTGGCAAGACCACCGGCCTTGTGCAGATCGACGAGCTGGGCACGCTGGAAACGCCCATCCTGTTTACCAACACCCTCAGCGTGGGCACGGCACAGACCGCGCTGGTAAAGTATATGCTGGAGAAAAACCCCGACATCTGCGAGACCACCGGCAGCGTGAACCCGGTGGTCTGCGAGTGCAACGACTGCGGCCTGAACGACATCCGGGGGCTTCATGTGACCGAGCAGCACGTTTTTGCCGCGCTGGCAGATTGCAAGGCAGATTTTGCCGAGGGTGCCGTAGGTGCCGGGCGGGGGATGCGCTGCCACGGGCTGAAAGGCGGCATCGGCTCCGCCTCACGGGTGGTGGAACTGGACGGAAAACCCTACACCATGGGTGCGCTGGTGCTCTCCAATCACGCGCTGTTCGATGACCTCATCGTGGCGGGCACGCCCATCCACACCCTGCTGAATAACAGCATCCCGCCCCATGAGGATAAAGGCTCCATCATCACGGTGCTGGCCACGGATATCCCCCTGAGCGAGCGGCAGCTGCGGCGGCTGTGCCGCCGGGCGCTGGTGGGGCTTTCCCGCACAGGTTCCTACTGCGGCAACGGCAGCGGCGAGATCGTCATCGCCTTCACCACCGCCAACCGGGTGCCGCACTATTCGGAGAAAGCCCTGCTGCCCATGACCCTGCTCCACGATGATGCAATCAACCCTTTGTTCCGGGCGGTGGCAGAGTGCGTGGAGGAAAGCGTTCTCAGCAGCCTGCTCCACGCCGAGACGGTTACCGGCAACCATGGCCAAACCTTCCACAGCCTGACAGAACTTCTGAAAAACCGCGCCTGAGGCGCTGCAATACAGAAAAAAGCCCTGCATCCGGTGCAGGGCTTTTGCTTTACTTAATAGCGGCGGTGGATCTTTTTGGTAGGCTTGCGGCGGTTCCAGTTGGAGCACAGCAGCCACAGCCCATAGATCAGGGCGGCGATCAGGCTGAGCACCAGCACCACCTTCAGGTACAGGCTGGTCAGGAACTCCTTCACCTTGTCCACCCCGAATAGCAGCGGGTTGCGGGCTACGTCCTGCCCGGCGATCAGCTCCACCACGCCGATGGTCTCGCCTGCCAGCTTCAGCTCCACCGTGCCCACTACGTCGCCCTGCTGGATGGGCGCGCAGACGTAGTCCGGCAGGTGGAAGTATTTCTGGGTGACAGTGCCGTCGCTGGTGGAGGGCAGCAGGGTCATCATGCTGTCGTTGGGGTACAGCTGCAAGGTGTCGGTGTCGGAGGAATATCGGACCGGGATCTCCGCAATGGTCAGGTCGGTGTCCAGCGCAGCCTGAATGGAAAAGCTGTCGAACACCCAGTCCATCAGTTTGACCGTCTCGAACAGGGCAGGGCGGCGGTTGGCGTAGCCGAAGGTATCGCAGCTGTCGGGGCTGTCCATCACGCAGAAGATATAGGTGGCACCGTCCTTGTTGCCCCACGAAACATAACTCTGGGTGCCGGTATCGTTTTTAAAGGCGGTCACATTGCACATACCGCCCTGCATGGCGCTGCGGTAGTAGCTGCCGCCGCTGGCTTTGCTCAGCGCGGCATTCTGGCTGACCAGCACCGAGGAAGAGCGGTGCTTCTCCTTGGCGGGCATGGTAAAGCTGGGCGCGCCGGACACCTCCACAAAGGCGTCAAAGCTCATCAGGTAGCGCAGGATCAGGTACATATCCACCGCACAGGTGGTGTTGCCGCTGTCGATGCCGCAGGCGTCCGTCCAGTTGCTGGCGGTGGTGCCGATGCGCTGGGACAGGGTGTTCATCTGCGCCACCCAGCCGTCCAGATCGCCGCCGGCAAGGGTGTACGCCACACCCATGGCTGCCTCGTTGGCATTGCGGGTAAGCATGGCGTACATGGCTTCCCGGTAGGTGAAAGTCTCGTTGGAGCGCATATCTGCGTTGTTGGTGTTATAAACATAGTCCGAGATGGCAAAGGGCATCTGGAAGGTGCTGTCCAGCTGGTCAGCGTAGTTGGTCAGCAGCACGGCAAGGGTCATATATTTGGTCAGACCGCCGGCAGACACCTGCTTTGTGCTGTCCTTATCATAGACGATGATGTTGGTATCCGTGTTCACGATATAGGCGCTTGCAGCCTGCACCTGATACACCGGGCTGGGGTCGAACATGGCCCCGGCGGGCAGCACAAGGCAGCTGAGCAGGAATACAAATGAAAGAACCAATGCAAAAATACGTTTCATGTGGACAATTCCTTTAAAAAGCGATAAAATATACTAGATACGGCTGCGCTGTGCGGCGCGCCGGAAGATCAATTTTGCAGCAAGCGTGCTGTGTTCTATAATAATAACAGGTTTGCCGGGGTGTTACAAGAGCTTTGCGGTGTTTTACACCGTTCTTTCGCTCCGGCAGGGAGGGCAGGAATGGTATATCTTACAGGGGATACCCACGGCGATATCCAGCGCTTCAAGCAGGGCAAGCTGCGCTGGCTGGGCAAGAAGGACACCGTGGTGGTGCTGGGGGATTTTGGCTTTGTGTGGGACGGCAGCGCCGCAGAGCGCAAGCGGCTGGACTGGCTGCGCAAGCGCCCCTACACGATTCTGTTTCTGGATGGCAGCCACGAAAATTACGACCTGCTGGCACAGTACCCGGAGACCGAGCTGTTCGGCGGCAGGGTGCAGAGCCTTGGCGGCAACGTATACCATGTGTGCCGGGGCAGTGTGCTGGAGCTGGAGGGCAAGAGCTATCTCTGCTTCGGCGGCGCGGAAAGTCAGGATAAGGACGACCGGGAGCCGGGCGTGAACTGGTGGAAGCAGGAGATGCCCAGTGACGAGGAGTACGACACCTGCCGCCGCAACTTAGAGAAAGTAGACTACAAGGTAGATTATGTGCTGACCCACGATGCACCAAGCAGATTTTTGGATTTTACCGCCCTTGCCCTTGGCGAAAGCAACCGTCTGCACCTGTTTCTGGATGAGATCCTGCTCAAGCTGACCTACGAAAAATGGTTTTTCGGCTGCTATCACAAGGATGTGCAGCTTTCCACCAAGAGCCGGTGTGTGTTCTGTGACGTCATCCCCATGGGCGAGCGGCGCACCGGGCTGTTCCACCGATAGGAGGCAAAATGCAGGTCACAATAAAACTTGCCACCCGGGAGGGGGCGGCGCACATCAGCGGCATTCTGGCGGGCTTTACTCTGCTGGCAAAGCGCGGGAAACTGACCCTGCGGGTGCAGGACGAGCGGCAGGGCAGTCCCCTTGCCCGGGAAGCGCTGCTGGAAACCGAGATCGACGGCCGCACGGTGGTGTTTGACCTGATGGACGGCTACTTCTACAACGACCCGGCGGCGGTGCTGGCACTGTTCCACCGGGCGGATGTGGTGTTCAAACGTTCCTTTTCGGAGGAGAAGAACCGGCAGTTCCCGGGCGATATCCCCGCAAAACTGCGGCCGCTGGGGCTGAACTACTACGTTACCTGTCCGGGCTCGCCGCTGGAAGCGGAGCGCAGCGCAAAGAGCCGCCTGAAGCAGTGGGCGCTTTCCACCCGCTGCTACCCGCAGGACTTTGAAGCCCGGCTGACCCGGGTGCGCAAAAAGCCGCGCATCCTCTTCCTCACCCGTCTGTGGGACCCGGAGGAGCCGGCGGTGCAGCAATACCCGGACTTACAGGCAGAGTGGCGGCAGGTGAACGCAGACCGCATTGAGCTGCTGCACCGGCTGCAAAGTGCCTTCCCGGCGCAGTTCACCGGCGGCGTGTCCGACAACGCCTGCGCCCAGCAGCTGTGCCCGGAGCTGATTTTGCCGGACAAGCTGACCGGCAAGCGCGCCTACCTGCACCGGATGCAGCACACGGAAATTTGTGTGGCTTCTACCGGACTGCACGGCTCTACCGGCTGGAAACTGGCCGAGTATGTGGCGGCGGGACGCGCCATCGTTACCGAGCCGCTGCGGTACACCCTGCCGGGCGGCTTTGAAGAAGGCAAAAACTATAAAACATATACGTCCCCGGCACAGTGCGAGGAGCAGCTGCGGCAGCTGCTGGCAGACCCGGCGGCGATCTTAGCCATGGCACAGCACAATGCGGCGTACTATCAAGCATGGCTGCGGCCGGAGCAGCAGGTGCGGCAGGCTTTGCGGCAGCTGGAAACAGGGGAAATGTAATGTGAGGGGGAAAACGGGGTATGGAAGAGCAGAAACGGCATAGCGGCTTTGAGACGATGCGCATCCTCAGTATGGTGATGATCGTGCTGATGCACGGCATCGGGCACGGCGGGCTGGGCAGTGCGGCACCGCAGGGATCGGCGGCATTCTGGATCTACTGGCTGCTGTTTATTCTGGCGCGTGTGTCCACCAACTGCTTTGTAATGCTTTCCGGCTATTATCTGTCGGAGCGCAAGGGGGCTGTCCGCGCCGGGCGACTGTTCCGCATCGGGGCACAGGTATGGTTTTACTCCATGCTCACTTTCTGCGTTGCGGTCAAGGCGGGTGCGGTGCCGCTTTCAGCCATTTCGCTGCTCCGGGCACTTTTACCCCTTACCTCCAACGGCTACTGGTTTGCCTCGGCTTATTTTCTGATGTACCTCTCGGTGCCGGTGCTGAACGCGGTGGTGCAGAGCCTTGACCGGCGGCAGTACAAAACGCTGCTGCTGGTGGCGCTGCTGCTGCAAAGCGTGTGGGGCACGCTGTTCTACTGGGCAACGGATGAAACCTTTGTGAATAACGGGTACAGCTTTATCTGGTTCTACACCCTGTATTTTATGGCCGCTTATTTCCGCAAATACCGGGTGACCGTGCCCAGCGGGCTGTGTTTGCTGGCATATCTGGCAGCTTCGGCGGCGGGGCTGTTCAACCGGATGCTGGCGCTGCGGGTGGAAAACGCTTTGCACCTGAACGGTTTTGTGAATACCGTCAACGGTTATCAGGCACTGGCTACGCTCATCGCCTCGGCAGCAATGTTTTTGCTGTTCCAGAATATCCGTATCCGCTCGGACTACTGGCGGCGCTGGGTCTTTCGGCTGGCACCGCTGTCCTTCGGGGTGTATCTGCTGCACGACAGCGATTTTACCCGGGCGCTGCTGTGGCAGTTGGTGGATCTGCCCCGGTTCGGCGGGGCGCTGCTGCCCTCGCTGGCGTATCTGACTGGTGCGGTGCTGCTGGTTGCCGCTGCGGGCTACGCGGTGGATGCCGTGTATCAGCGGCTCTACCGCCTGCTGCACCTGCCCGCACTGGAAACAAAGCTGGACGCCCTGACCGCCCGCATCCTGCAAAACATTGTTGGGAGCAAGGAAACGTAAAGAAAAGCGCTGTCGCACGAGTTTTTTGTGCGACAGCGCTTTTTTAGTTCATCGGCCCGGCCTTGTCGAACATCTGCTGCACCTGCGCGGCCAGCAAAGCGTGTGCCGGGCTTTCCAGCAGCGGGTCGGCGGCAAGCAATGCAGTGGCCTCGCTCTGAGCGGCGTGCAGGGTACGGGTGTCATTCATCAGGTCGGCGATCTGCAAGGTGGGCAGACCATGCTGGCGGCTGCCGAAAAAGTCGCCGGGGCCGCGGGTCTCCAGGTCGTACTGTGCCACGGCAAAGCCATCGGTGGTGGAGCACAGGAATTTCAGCCGCTTCTGCACGGCCTCGCTGGTATTGTCGCTGACAAGGAAGCACCAGCTCTCGGCAGCGCCGCGTCCCACCCGCCCGCGCAGCTGGTGCAGGGCGCTCAGACCGTAGCGCTCGGCGTTTTCGATCACCATCACGCTGGCATTGGGCACGTCCACGCCCACCTCGATGACGGTGGTGGACACCAGTGCGTCCAACCGCCCGGCCTTGAAATCCTCCATGACGGCGGCCTTTTCCTTGGGTTTCAGCTTGCCGTGCATCAGCCCCACCCGGCGGTCGGGCAGCAGCGCCTTGGCAATGTCCTCATAGTAGGTCTTGACGGCGTTCAGCCCGCCGTCCGGCACATCCTCGATGGCGGGGCAGACCAGATACACCTGCCGCCCTTTGTCGATCTCGCTGTCCAGAAAACGGTACAGGTCTCGCCGCCGCTTGCCGGTGATGCACCGGGTCTTGACCGGGGTGCGCCCGGGGGGCAGCTCGTCCAGAACGGAGATGTCCAAGTCGCCGTAGATCAAAAGCCCCAGCGTGCGGGGGATGGGGGTGGCGCTCATGACCAGCAGGTGCGGGTTCGCGGCCTTTTCGGCCAGTGTGCCGCGCTGACGCACCCCAAAGCGGTGCTGCTCGTCAATGACCGCCAGACCCAGCCGGGCAAACTCCACCCCTTCGCTCATCAGGGCGTGGGTGCCCACCACAAGGTCGGCTTCGTCCTTGCGGATGGCAGCCAGCGTGGTGCGACGGGCAGCGGCCTTCATGCCGCCGGTCAGCAGGGCAACCCGCATCCCGAAGGGGGCAAGCAGCCGGTTGAGCCCCTCGGCGTGCTGCGCGGCCAGAATTTCGGTAGGGGCCAGCAGCGCGGCCTGATACCCCGCCCGGATGCATGCCCAGATGGCGGCAGCAGCCACCAGCGTTTTGCCACTGCCCACATCGCCCTGTAACAGGCGGTTCATGGCGGTATCGCCCGCCATATCATTTAAAATCTCCTCCACTGCACGGCGCTGCGCCCCGGTGGGGGCAAAGGGCAGGCTCTGCCAGAAAGGGGCTGGGTCGGCGCGGCGCATGGGTGCCCCGGTGGCGGCAGCGCCCCGGCTGCGCATCCGCCCGATGCCCAATTGCAGCACCAAAAGCTCCTCGTAGATGAGCCGCCGCCGCGCCGCTGCGGCCTGTTCCTCGGTGGCAGGGCAGTGGATGGCGCGTACCGCCTCGGCCTTGGGCAGCAGACGGTATTTTTGCAGCATCTCCGGCGGCAGCGGGTCGGGCAGCAGCTCCGCGTGGGGCAAAAGCTGCCGGATGCAGCGGGAGATGGCGCTGCTGGTAAGCCCATCGGTCTGGGGGTAAACGGCCTCAAAGGGCGCGGCTTGGATCTGCTCGGCGGTGCGCACCTGCGGGTTGACCATCTGGCGGCGCAGCATCCCGCCGGTCACGATGCCCTGAAAATAGTATTCCTGCCCCAGCTGCAATTTCTGGGTGGCGTAGGGGTTGTTGAACCATGTGATCTCCAGACTGGCTACATCGTCCCCGGCGGTGATGCGCTCCATGCGCCGCCCGCCCGGCAGAATGCGCCCGCCGGGCTTTGCAAACACCTCGGCCTTTACCACGCATTCGGTGTCGGCGGGAGCTTCTGCGATGGAGTAGGGCTTGGAAAAGTCGATGTAGCGCCGGGGGTAGTGGCACAGCAGGTCTGCCAGCGTCACGATGCCCAGCTTCTCGAATCGCTCTGCGGTCTTGGGCCCCACCCCTTTCAGGTAGCGCACCGGGGTGTCCGGCGTTAAGGTAGTGCGGTTTTCGGTGGGCATGGCGTTTCAACTCCCTTCCAAGCGTAGTATAGCCATTGTAACACGGACGGGAAACAGATGCAAATATTTTGCCCTTGTGCGGCAGCTGTGGTATACTGACATTACAAAAAGGGAGGAGAATACTGTGGAGATACGCAACGCGACTATGGATGATTTACAGGCCATTGCCGCCGTGGAGGCGGCCTGTTTTCCGGCAGCGGAGGCTGCCACAGCGGAAGAATTTGCCGGGCGGCTGGCACACTATGCCGGTCATTTCTGGCTGCTGTTTGAGCAGGGGGAGCTGGTGGCCTTTGTGGACGGCTTTTGCACCGACACACCCGACCTGACCGATGAGATGTACGCAGATGCCGCCCTGCATGATGAAAACGGCGCATGGCAGATGATCTTTGGGGTGAACACCCTCCCGCGCTGCCGCTGCCGGGGCTATGCCGGGCTGCTGCTGCAAAGAGCCATTGCAGATGCCCGCGCACAGGGGCGCAAGGGGCTGGTACTGACCTGCAAGGAGAAGCTTTTGCACTACTATGCAAAGTTCGGCTTTGTGAACGAGGGCGTTTCCGCTTCCACCCACGGCGGGGTGGTGTGGTATCAGATGCGGCTGCGGTTCTGAGGTAGCGTTACTTTTATTATAGCAATGCCGGAGCGTCTGCGGACGCTCCGGCATTGCATTTTCACGGGAGGAAGCTCCCCCGGCAGGGGACAGTGCAAAACAAAAAATCCCGGAAGCCGAAGCTTCCGGGAATCTTTTGGAGGTGACGACCAGATTTGAACTGGTGGATGAGGGTTTTGCAGACCCTTGCCTTACCACTTGGCCACGTCACCATATAAGGGAGTGATGAATACCACTCCAATGGAGCGGCCGACGAGGCTCGAACTCGCTACCTCCACCTTGGCAAGGTGGCGC
>ERZ826146.869-NODE-869-length-32251-cov-8.494068_pt1 | contig 32251 bp, 27 predicted proteins | sample MGYA00519857_ERZ826146 | MGnify/ENA primary metagenome ERZ826146 (study PRJEB31778, sample SAMEA3449222) | human gut metagenome | biome: human gut; feature: human-associated habitat; material: faeces | place: United Kingdom | collected 2010/2012 ...
TGAACGGCGTGGTTGTTACCGCAAAGGAGATAGTGCGCTATGACGACCACCTGCTACTCTACCCCAACAAGAACCAGCGCCAGCATGCGGCCAACGGATTCGACGTAATGAAAAACATGATGTTGCCGGGAGTCAACGTAGACACAAGAAGCGGAAGAATATCGGCATTAGGACAGCAGGCGACAATATACGTAAACGGACTGCCGGCCGACGCAACGGACATACGCATGCTGAGACCGAAAGACATAGAGCGCATAGAATATTACGACGCACCGAAAGGGAAATACGCAAAAGACCGACTGGCCGTGAACTTTGTAGCCAAGGAATATACATATGGCGGCTACGTTATGGCAAACGCATCACAGATAATAGGATTCAGTCACGGCAACTACAACGCCTCTACCACGCTGAGCCGCGGCAAGATGACTTACTCGGTATTCGCCGGCGCAGGATACACCGACTTGGACGAAATAAGGACCAAAGGCACTGAACACTTCAAACTGCCGGCAGGAGACGTAACAAGGGTATCGTCAGCAAATACGAAATATAGGAAAAACAACGAGTATGGACAATTCCGCATAAGGTACAGGACGGAAAAAACAAACATAACGTCATACGTAGGACTGAACCGTTCGGCAACTCCAAGCAACACCAAGCACGGCACTATAACCGCAAACGGCATGACGAGCGAAAGCATCGCCCGCACGAGACAAAGCAGCCTCTCGCCAATGGCGGGAATAAGCGTAGAGCACTCGTGGAACAACAACCAAATGCTGACATTCACCGCAGGCGGCTCTTATTCGCACAACAAATACGGCAGAAGCTACGCCGAACAAGGATTCACCACGCTGACAAACTCAAAAGAAGACGCGGCAAACTTCGGCCTGAGCGCAAACTACACACGATACGGCGACAAATGGTCGGCCACGGCGTATGCGTCATTCAACGGGAAGCTTTACGACTCGGAATACTCCGGCACTTACACCGCAGGGCAACGACTATGGCAAAGCAACGCCAGCACTTTCGTGTCTTACCGCCGTTTTCTTACCCAAAGGCTCGATCTTACGGCTTTTGCCGGAGTGAACCGGCAGACATACGACCTGAGCGGAACCAAGCGGAACACGCAGCTGTCGCCAACGGCCGGCTTCAACCTGCAATGCCGCACAAAGCACGGTATGATGGCATGGTTTACGTCTTACACGAAACCGACATACGACGCAAACCAAATAAACGACACGAGGATAGACGTTAACCGATACTTGGCAATACAAGGCTCGCCGAGATTGAACAATCCTTGGAGCCTTTTCTCAAGCTTGTACTACAACGGACAGTTCGGGCGGTTGGGCGTTTCACTGTCAACACAACATACATTCACACGCAACTACAGGGCCGTGACATTCTATCTTGAAGGCAACAAAGTGATAAAAAGCTATACGTCGAAAGGCAACATGTACATAGGTTATGCATCGGCATCAGCCAGTTACTCGCTTACAGACCATGTTAAGGCTACAGGTTCGGTGGCCTTCACACACGTGAACGTACATGCGAGCCTTAACAAGCACGACAACAACGTTACTGGCTCGCTCGGCCTCAACTGCTACCTCAAGGACTTCTCGATACAGCCTTACGTCCGCTTTTACTCACGGATGCTGTATCCGGGATTGATGCAGACTTACGCGACGCCGCTGAACTACGGCCTGAAGACATCTTACAGCCATAAGAACCTTTACATGGCGTTTGACGCAATAATACCTTTTAACAAGGCGAAACAACGCAATTGGCTCGACACGCCGGTGTACTCGTCGGACGAGGAGACATGCAGCAGGGGGAACTATCGTTATTGTGAAATATCAGTAACATATTCATTCGACTTCGGCCGCCGCGTAGAACGTGTTAACAAGCAGGAATACAAGGCCGACAGCTCGTTGATGAAAGTTTGATTACCGTACAATAAATATGGTAAAAATTTTTCAACAAAAAACTTATTTGAATATATGCATAATCTCATTATATTCGTATTATCTTAAACAAGAACAGCAAGCTTATGGACGGGAAAAACACATTGGAACTTAAGTCAAAAAAGACTATGCATACGATCATAGCCATTGTGCTCGCCATGCTTGCCTCCCATCAGATGCCGACGCAAGCATCCATGGCCGACAGCATTGCTGTAACAGACAGCACGGCAATAGCCGACAGCCTGATAGCAAGGGCCGACACGCTGAACGGCGTGGTTGTTACCGCAAAGGAGATAGTGCGCTATGACGACCACCTGCTGCTCTACCCCAACAAGAACCAGCGCCAGCACGCCGCCAACGGCTTCGACGTGGTGAAGAACATGATGCTGCCGGGCGTTACGGTCGACCGCGACAACGGAAGCATATCGGCAATGGGAGCAACGGCTGCGCTGTACGTGAACGGACTGCCCGCCGACGTGAACGACATAAAGATGCTGCGCCCGAAGGACATAATACGTATAGAATACTTCGACGCTCCGAGGGGAAAGTACTCCGGCTACCAGCTTGTGGTAAACTTCATTGCCAAGAAGTACAAGTATGGAGGATACGTTATGATGAACGGGTCGCAGACCATAGGCTACAACAGGGGCAACTATAACGCATCGGCCACGCTCAACCACGACAAAATGACCTACACGGCGTTTGTCGGCGGGGGATATTCGGGGCCTGTAACTTCGGAATCGTCCAGCACGGCTTACTACAACCTGCCTTCGGGTCAGATTCAGCGTTCAAGCGAAACCGAGGCAAAATCGAAGAGCAACAGCCAGTACGGCCAGTTGCGCCTGCGTTACCAGAACAAGCAGACCAGCCTGACGTCATACTTCGGACTAGCACGCAGCGCTTCGCCCGGCAGCGAGTCGTGGGGAAAGATATACGAAGGCGACGAAGTGAAGGAGAGTTCAAACTTCAGCAAGTCGGGCGGTCTGTCGCCGTCGGTCAGCTTCAACGGCGAACATTCGTGGCACAACAGCAACCGCCTGACGTTCAACCTGTCGGGCTCTTACTCGCACAACAAATACGACCGCAGCTATACGGAGAGCGGATTCAGCACACTGACGAACTCAAAGGAAGACGCCGTAGGCCTGAACGGCAACATAAACTACGCTTATTTCAAGAATAAATGGTCACTGACATCCTACACATCGTTCAGAGGAAACCTTTACAACTCTGAATATTCGGGCACATACGACACCAGACAGCACATGTGGCAACACGACTTGGTATCGCTCTTATGGCTAAGCTACTATTTCAACAGGCGGCTAAGCATCAGCGGCGCAGGCGGTTTCCACTGGCAGTATACCGACCTGCGCGGTGCTAAAGTGTTTTCAGAGTTCTTCCCGCGCGCCCAGTTCTACCTGCAATACCGCACAAGGCGCGGCATGCTTATGTGGAAGTCGTACCTCGGCAGCGTCACTTATTCGCCCAACGTAATCAACGACACGAGGATAGACGTAAATCCGTACATGGTGAAAATAGGTACGCCCGACCTGAAAAGGGCTTACAGTTTCGGGTCGACCATATATTACAGCGGCCAGCTTGGCAAGCTGAAGCTGATGCTGTCGACCAACTACAGTTACAACCACAATCTCCTTATAAATGACTATTACCTTGAAAACGACAACAAGATAGTGCAGAGTTTCGCCTGGGGCGGACGCGTTCATTTCGGCTCGGCGTATGCGGCGGCCACTTACTCGTTTACAGACAAATTCGAGATGACCGGCAGCGTGAACTACCAGCATACAAGTGTCAGCTCAAACATCAGCAAACATAATAACTGCGTAACAGGCTCGGCCGGATTGAAATGGTATATAAAAGACTTCTCACTGTCGCCTTACATCAGTTTCTACTCGAAGAGTCTGAACTACATGTCATTGTCTTACAGCAGTTACCCGACATCTTACGGTCTTCAGGCAACATACAGCCGCAAGAACCTTTACGTGGCGTTGAACTGCCTGATGCCTTTTGACAAACTGAAATTCAAAAACAATCTGGCGACGCCTTTGTATGGATATAATGAGACATCATACAACCGCAGCAACAGCCAATACCTGACGATTACGGTAAGCTACTCATTCGACTTCGGCCGCCGTGTGGAGCGTGTGGAAAGGGAGAAGAGCAGTTCAAGCAGTTCGCTGATGACAATGTAAGTCTATAATCACTGAAAAACGGCCACGCAGATGTGAATAAACTCTCTTCAAAAAAATACGGGATTCGTAGCAGAATCCCGTATTTTTTAATTTCATAAAATAATCAGATGGTCGTTACTTTATGATTTTTGTTGTTTTAACGCTACCGTCGGCCATTGTGTCAACCTTGATAACCACACCTGCATAAGCGTCGCTTACACGCGAACCCTGAAGGCTGTAATATGCAGTCTTTACAACATTGCCGCTGTCAGTAACCACGCCGGTTATGCCGGTAGACGTCGTACTTACAGCCGGGCCGAAACCACCATGCTGGTTGGCAGTACGTACGGTATAGTTATTTACAGATGATTCGTCGCCTTCAACAGTAAAGGTCAGCGTATTGGCTGAAGTCATGGCAACAAACTGTCCGTTATAGAACACTGCGTATGCAACTGCACCGTCAACTGCATCCCAAGTCAGAGTTGTGCCTTCGGCATTGAGCTTGCTGATTTGCTTCTGGGCTGCATACTCGTCAGGTGTCCAGTTCTTGAACACGTTGTCGATATTATACTCTGCTGCCTCTTCGGCCGAAAGTATTGTCTCATAAGTGTTCTGCTTGCTGTCTTTGGTAAACGTGAGTACCAATGACTCTGGAGAAATAACCTTACCGGTCTCGTCCATAGTGTTATACTCGACGAATTTATCTGCAGGCACGTTCATACCGCCCGTTGTCCAACGGGTTTCGTTCAAACGCTCAGGCTGGAGCAGTGTTGTGTTGATGTATGCACAACGAGGACTGTCGTTCCATGCACGACCGTAATTAAACTTCTCTGCCTTGCTGTCGATTGTACATCCGCTAAACACATAGCCCCAGATGTTACCGCCGTTAACGTCGGTGGAAGGAGCTGTAAGCGTACATTCGCCACTGCCGTCGGCATTGCGAGGTTCAACAGTAAGCGTACATTCGTTGAAGAATACGTCGCCACCACCGCAGATGAAGTCAACAGTTCCGTGGATGTCAGAATTCTCGAAATAGAACTGGGAATTGTTGTTTGAGTAATATGTATCCTGGTAAGACAGCATTCTTACATTCTTGCATATCGTGCGCTTACCCTTGTCCTGTATTACCACTGCACGACCGGCAAAGCCCGGCTGGTAATAATCGTATGCGTTCTTGAGTGTAAGATCCTGGAAATACGTATTGCTTCCGGTCACAAGGAATGTGGCAGATACGCCGATGCCTTCCTCAGGAGCCTCGTTTACAATGATAGTATTATCCATGCTCTGACCGATAATGGAAATGTTGTCGCCTGATATCGGAGTAAGAACTTCACTGCCAAGGTCGTAAGTGCCATCAGGCAAGAATATGAATGTGCGCTCGTTAGCAGAAGCATGAGAGTTTGCAATGTCGAGCACGGTAAGCAGATTGCCACCATCGCCCTGCCTTACTACATAATATCCCTGTTCGTTTTTCTCAACAGGAGAGCCTTCAACATTGGCAATGACAAGTTTGTGCAGGTAAACCTCGTTGCTTGCCGTTAATGTAATCGTACCTGCGCCGCCTGTGTACTCCATCATAACAGTCTTACCGTCTACTGAGCTGTAGCCGCTGGCCGTAGCCACCTCTACCCCGTTTGCATCAGTAAGTGTTAATACGGCGTCACTCTTGCTGTAACGGCAAAGAGTAGCTATGATGTAAGCATGGCCGCCTACAAGCAAGTCTATCTTGCCGTTAGACTCAAGCGTCCATCCGTGGGTGGTATCATGGAACTTAGCTTTCTCTGCATTGAAAGCCTCGTGGTCTTCGTCATAGAAGAATTCGTCGGTAAGATTGAAAGTATAACGCGACGTACCGTTTGCTGTTTCGATATCAGTTGCTACGGCATACAAAGTCATGTCTGAAGTAACAACATAGTCGGTTGTGTACTTCTCACCGCCCTTGGCCTCAACAAACCAGCCGCGCATCGCCTTACCTTCAGCCACGGTCACACCGTCGTAACCTCTAAGCGTACCTATCGTGGCATCCTTTTCTACCTGTTGTGTAGCGTCAAGTACCGCAACACCGTCGGTATCAACATAAGTCAGCGTATAATAAGGCTTGTGAACGAAAACAGCATTATACGTAATTACATCACCATTGGCCGCAACCTTGATTGTAGCCACAACAGAGCCATCTTCCTGTACTGCATAAGTAATGTCACCTTCGAGTTCTCCGTTATCACAAACTACGTCTGTTATAGGATTGGCTTCCGACGGGAATTCCACCACATTAGACAATTCAATAGTAGCCTGCTGCACGCCGTCGGCTACTTCTTCAAAAATATCAACAGCATTATAAGTAGTGCCATTGAACGAGAATGAACCGAGTGACGGAGTAAGCGACATGTCCACATTGCCGTAAATATCAAGACGGAACATATAAGCATTCTGGGCGTCGGCAAGATTTGTGAATTTAAGCTGGCAATTCGTACGGTTCACATTTGCAGAAACCTCGCACCAGCCTGAAGGCGACGCTGTAGTCGTAGTAAGTTGTACCCAGTCGGCATCACCATCGCCCTTGGCCCACAGCGACCAACCACGGTTGCCGCCGGTTGCACCATGTACGAAAGTAACCTTTGTAACTGAAGCAAGAGGAGAAGTATAAATATAAGCGCCACCATTCTTGGCAGCACGCAATGTACCGTCTACCTGATTCTTGTCAAACTTGTTCCAGTCAATGCCGATAGCATCCGGATCTGGAGCAACATCCGTATTATAAACTGTAAAAGAAAGGTTTTCATGGCTATACTTTGTGGTAGCCGTATGTGCTACGGTCTCAGCCGGTCCTGCTGTTAGGGCGTTCCACTCAGAAAAACTTGTTGAGTAGATCTCTTTAGCCTGTATCGATGAAACAAAAGTAACGGCTATTTTATACAAATAGCAACTGCCTGTTGCGACAATATCCACATAACCGGCTTCGACTTCGGCAGAAGTAGCCTTATGTTCGGTTACGTTGGTCACATCGCCGGTTTCTCCTCCAATAGTAAAATATCCATAATTAGGATATGGAGTAACCGACACAACATCCCTAGCCGACTTTACAGGCACACGGATAACCGTACCAGCATTAACTTGAACATCCGAGCTCCTGTTCTTAACATCAAATTTTCCATTTGTAGCATCAACATAAAGGTTGACACCATCAACATCGGATGCGACCTCTCCGGCATTGCCATTAAAAATGACATCAGCCAACGAAGCAGGAATCCTGTTCTGGAAATCCCACGTAGCCGTAACATCCTGCGCCCTTGCAACACACGCCACAAGAACCATGAGGCAGATTATACCCCACCTTAACATTAATCTTCCCATCATTATTATTTTTTAGTAAGTTAAATTGTTTTTAGTAAATAGTTTTCACCTGACAAAGATAAACAAAAAATTTCATATATGAAATAAACACATGAAAATAGAACAGTTTTGATAAAAACTATAATCCACAATGCCATAAGACAGCATAAAAAAACAACTTGAACCAAAGGATTATTTCTATCATCAAAGATTGTAAAAGCCATTATTAACACTGTTTAAATACAACAAGTAATCATATTTTTTGAATTTTTACTATAAAAATAGCTTTTTATTCGATGGAAAAATGTATCTTTGCAATGTTTTCTAAAAAACAAATTATTTAATTATTAATTTCAAAAACATTTAAGTATGAAAAAAATTTTTACTTTGATAGCCTCTGTAATCGTGGCTATGAGTGTTAATGCCCAGGAGCAAAAAGTTTGGAACTTTTCAGATTGGGAAGAAACTACATTCAATGCTGTAACAACCATCGACGGATTGACGGTTATGGCAAACGAAGAAAGCACTGTCGTTGTCGACGGCAACAAGAAAACCATTGAAGGCGCAAACAACACTTACAAGTGCACAAAGCGTCTGAAACTGGGCGGAACTGGTAGTGCAGAAGCACGCAACCTTAATTTTGAAGTAATTGGACCTTGTACGATAAACGTAGGATTGATTTCATCAAGCAGCAGTGCAGACCGTACATTGAACGTTGCTACCGGAACATTTGACAATGTAGTAGCAAACCTCCAAGCAGTAGGCTCACCTGCCCAGGAGCAGACTTACAAGTATGAAAGCAACGAACCTACAACTGTTTATCTCTACAGCCCCTCATCTGGTGTAAACATCTACTACATCGAGGTTACCTACACTTCAACAAACATCAACAACGCCATTGTTGAACAGGGCAACGAGAACGCCCCCGTATACAATCTCGCAGGACAACGCGTTAACAAAGACAGCAAGGGCGTATTAATCCAGAACGGCAAGAAATTCATCAATAAATAATAAAAAAAGATTGACTATTAAAAACTCCGCAGACAGTCTGCGGAGTTTTTTTATTATATCAAATACAGCGTTCCAAAACCGAACATCATCACTTCCATCTTTCAAGTATAAAACAAAAGCCAGGTTCAGCTAGTTTGTTATTCAACTACATGAACCCGGTTTTTTATCTTAAACGTCCTTGCTTAGTCTTAAATTATTCCCATTCTATTGTCGAAGGTGGTTTTGACGAAATATCATAGCAAACACGGTTGACGCCTTTCACCTTGTTTATTATCTCATTGGAAACCTTCGCCATAAAGTCGTATGGCAAATGCGCCCAGTCTGCGGTCATGGCGTCAGTACTTGTAACAGCACGCAGGGCCACTGGATGCTCGTAAGTACGTTCGTCACCCATTACGCCTACACTGCGTATTGTGGAAAGAAGCACCGTGCCGGCCTGCCATACCTTGTCATAAAGCGACTCACCGTCCTCGCAAACATAGTTGTGCATGTTCTCGATATAAATATCGTCTGCGTCCTGGAGTATGCGAACCTTCTCACGTGTAATGTCGCCAAGAATACGTACCGCCAGCCCCGGACCCGGGAACGGATGACGCTTGATAAGACGTTCTGGCATGCCAAGCTGGTAACCTACACGGCGAACTTCGTCCTTGAACAACCATTTCAACGGCTCGCAGAGTTGCAGATGCATTTCCTTAGGTAGTCCACCAACGTTGTGATGGCTCTTTATAACCATGCCGGTTATGCTGATACTCTCTATGCGGTCAGGGTAGATCGTACCTTGTGCAAGCCACTTGGCATCAGTTATCTTCTTTGCCTCCGCGTTGAACACCTCAACGAAGTCGCGGCCTATGATCTTACGCTTCTGCTCCGGGTCGGTAACACCTTCAAGGTCCTTGAAGAACTTGTCGCTTGCGTCAACACCTATCACGTTAAGTCCAAGTCCCTTGTAAGCATCCATAACTTTGGCAAACTCGTTCTTGCGCAACATTCCGTGGTCAACGAAGATACACGTAAGGTTGCTGCCGATCGCACGGTTCAGCAATGTCGCACAAACCGAAGAGTCTACACCACCGCTCAAACCGAGTATTACGCGGTCGTCGCCCAACTGCTCTTTCAACTCCTTTACAGTAGTCTCAACAAACGATGCGGGGCTCCACTCCTGCTTGCTGCCGCAAATGTCTACAACGAAATTTGACAGCAACTGCTTGCCTTGTTCAGTATGGAACACTTCAGGATGGAACTGTACTGCCCACAACGGATTGGTGTCACTTGCATACGCAGCGAACTGAACGTCAGCCGTTGAAGCAATGGCATGGCAATCTGAAGGAATCGCCGTAATCGTATCGCCGTGGCTCATCCATACCTGTGAGTTTTCCTTAAATCCCTTGAACAAAGGGTTTTGCGCATCAAACGATTTCAGATGGGCACGTCCATACTCACGCGTGTCGGTCTTTTCCACCTTTCCGCCGTTCGAGGCAGCAATAAACTGGGCACCGTAACAAATGCCGAGGACTGGGTATTTGCCTATAAGCCTGCTCAAATCAACCTTGAAAGCTTCCGGATCATGAACAGAATAAGGTGAACCGCTCAAGATAACGCCTATTACGTCGGCATCGTCTTGCGGAAATTTGTTGTAAGGCAAAATCTCGCAAAATGTGTCAAGCTCTCGCACCCGTCGGCCGATAAGCTGCGTTGTCTGCGAACCGAAATCGAGAATGATAATTTTTTGCATTGCGTTATATTTAGAATTTATTTAGATCTGAAGAATTATAAAAACGTTCGGCTTCAGCCAGGGTGTCAAGTTTTCCTACGTCAAGCAAACGCAAGTCCTGCTTCACACAAGCCTTGATAACAGCCTTGTCGCATATTTTCAGATAAAAGTCAATTATGCCGAATTTGTCAGGGAATGCGTCCATCAGCGGAAACAGACGAGGAGAAAACACGTGTATGCCTGAGAAAGCAAACATCTTGCATGAACTTACATCAAGTCCTACATACGGACTCTTAACCTCGCCGGTCTCTATGTTGGTCCAACCAACAAGACGCATATTATCATCAAAGAGCAGGTAACGCTTTGTCTTGCGCTCGCTTACAAGCAGTGTGGCGTCACAATCTCCATGCCGTCCGTACAACCAGCGCAAATCCACATTGCTCAAAATATCCACATTGTGAATAAGTATCGGGGCGTCAGGAGCAAACAGTGGCGCGGCCTTCTTTATTCCGCCACCTGTGTCAAGGAGTTCCGCCGACTCGTCACTTATACTTATATCCAGGCCAAAGTTGCCATTATCCGCCAGGAAATCCACCACTTGCGACGCAAAATGATGCACGTTGACAACTATCCTGCCAACGCCAGCCCCTTTAAGTTTTTCTACCACCTGTTCAATAAGAGGTTTCCCCCCTACCCTAACAAGGGCTTTGGGCATTGTATCGGTAATCGGCTTCAGGCGCGTACCCAGGCCTGCGGCAAAAATCATTGCTTGCATCATATTACTTTTCCTTTGCCTCCAATACCGTACTTATGTTTTGTTCACGGTGGACGATACGTACCTCCACACCGAATTTCTCGTTCAGATGTTCTCCCAAATGCTGTGCCGCGTAAACGCTGCGATGCTGTCCGCCCGTACACCCGAAACAGAACATCAGGCTGGTAAACCCTCGCTGAATGTAACGGCGCACATGGACGTCTGCCAACTTATACACATTTTCGAGAAATTCCAGTATCTCGCCGTCGTCTTCAAGGAAACGTATTACAGGCTCGTCCAGACCGGTCAGCTTCTTGTAAGGCTCGTAACGGCCGGGATTATGCGTGCCCCTGCAATCGAATACATATCCTCCGCCGTTGCCGCTTTCGTCCTTAGGCATTCCCTTATGATAAGAAAAACTATAAACCCGGACTACAAGCGGACCTTTGTTGTCGTATTTGGAGAACGTTGCCGGACCGTCTGACGGATGGGCAGCATATACATTACTGTCTGATATCTTATAACCGTCGGCACGCGTCAACGCCGGTTCTTCTATTCGGGCGAACTGCGGTAGTTCAGTCAGCCGGTGCAGCACGTCAATAAGATAAGGATACGGGAAGACGTTCAGTTTCAGCAGTTCACGCAAATTCTGGATAGCGGGAGGTATGCTGTCAAGAAAATGCTTCTTGCGTTCAAAATATCCACGGAATCCGTATGCGCCAAGCACCTGGAGCGTCCGAAACAGCACGAAAAGGCTGAGACGTTCGACAAAATGGCGAACCGAGGGAACTTCGGTATAATGCTTCAGCGAGTCATAATATTCCGAAACGAGTTCGCGCCTTAGCTTGTATGAATACTTTGCCGACGCCTGCCAGAGGAACGAAGCAAGGTCATAATAATAAGGCCCCTTGCGGCCACCCTGGTAATCTATGAAATAGGGACGACCCTGTGCGTCGAGCATAACGTTACGTGCCTGGAAGTCACGATACATGAAGCAGTCCGCTTTCTCGGCAACAAGGTCTTTGGCAAACAGCCTGAAATTAGCCTCGAGCTTCAACTCGTGAAAATCAAGCTCGGCCGGCTTCAGGAAACAATACTTGAAATAATTCAGGTCAAACAGCACGCTGTCCTCGTCGAACTCCGGCTGCGGGTAACAATTCGTCCAATCCAAGCCGCGCGCTCCGCGTATCTGTATGTTCGGCAGTTCGCGTATCGTGTTGACGAGCAACTGCCTCTCGCGCTGGTTGTATCGTCCGCCTGACTCGCGGCCTCCGCTTAACGCGCTGAAAAGCGACATCCGCCCGAGGTCTTCCTGAATATACCTCAACTCGTCGTCGGCAACAGCCAATATGCGCGGTACCGGCAGCTGGCGCTGCCTGAAATGTTTAGACAGGTAAATGAAAGCATGGTCTTCGTCACGGCTCGTACCTATGACGCCTATGACCGAACCCCCGTCAACGCCGATGATACGGAAATACTGGCGGTTACTGCCGGCCGCATCAAGGCGTTCAACGCCTGAAGGCTCGGAGCCGCTCCATCCCTTATATAAATCCAAAAGTTTCTGCATACGTCACATCAAAATGTCATCATCTTCGTCGCCCCGTTTCTTCCGCTCGTATTCGGCAAGCGCACGGTCAAGAAGTATAAGCAACAACATTATGCCGAGAGACATCAACCATGACTTGGTTATATAAAGCAACCCGGCAGAAACGACAATATACAGCACCCATTGCCCTTTCTTTATCTTATATTTATTGACATCCATAAATTAACAGTATTGTATCAACGCCAACGGAACACGATTACGTAACTTGCAGGCAAAAATAACGCAAACGAAGACGACACCGACCCGATTTGCCTTACTGCAACCTTATTTGCTGCAAAGGTAAACAAATTCAAGGATAAAATGAAATAAAGCTGATTGTTTTTGCCTTTGTGGTACAAACAAAAAAAATCGCATGTCCTCACGACAAGCGATTTTCAAAAAACAAACTACTTAAAAACTAATCTACTAAAACAAATCAAAAAAATATCTACTTTAGGATCTATCTACAAACATATCGTTTTTACGATTTGCAAAATTATGATTTTTATCCATGCATCCAAAATTTTTCATGAAAAAAAATCATATAATCTGCAATAAAAACATCAAAAAAGGCGGTTGATTGACAACCGCCCTTTCTTTTGATATCTGTGGTTTGCAAATTACATCATTCCACCCATTCCCGGGTTAGCCATCGGCATTGCAGGTTTTTCCTCGGGTTTGTCAACAATCAGGCATTCAGTTGTCAGGAACATGCCTGCTATTGAGGCTGCATTCTCAAGGGCAACGCGGGCTACCTTGGCCGGGTCGATTACTCCAGCCTTGCGCATGTCCTCATAAGTGTCGGTACGTGCGTTGTAACCGAAGTCACCTTCACCCTCGCGAACCTTCTGCACTACGACTGCGCCTTCGCCGCCTGCGTTGGCAACAATCTGACGGAGAGGCTCCTCGATTGCACGCTCTACGATGTTGATACCTGTCTGCTCGTCAGCGTTGTCGCCCTTCAAGCCTTTCAGATTCTCAAGAGCGCGGATGTATGTTGTACCACCGCCGGCAACTACACCTTCCTCGATGGCTGCACGTGTAGCGCAAAGGGCGTCGTCTACGCGGTCTTTCTTCTCCTTCATCTCAACCTCGCTGTTGGCACCTACATAGAGAACAGCCACGCCGCCTGAAATCTTGGCAAGACGCTCCTGCAGTTTCTCCTTGTCGTAAGAGCTTGTTGTATTGGCAATTTCGTTCTTGATCTGAGCTACACGGTCAGCAATGCACTGCTTGTCGCCGGCACCGTTTACGATTGTTGTATTGTCCTTTGTAACAGTTACCTTGTCACAAGTTCCGAGCATTTCGAGAGTAGCCTGCTCAAGTTTCAAGCCCTTCTCCTCGCTGATAACAACACCACCTGTCAGGATAGCGATGTCCTCAAGCATTGCCTTACGACGGTCGCCGAAGCCAGGAGCCTTGACAGCGCAGATCTTCAATCCGCCACGCAGACGGTTTACAACGAGTGTTGTAAGCGCTTCAGAGTCAACATCTTCTGCTATTACCAGCAACGGACGTCCACTCTCAGCAGCCGGCTGAAGTATAGGCAGGAAGTCCTTGATGTTGCTTATCTTCTTGTCGTAGATAAGGATGTAAGGATTCTCCATTACGCACTCCATCTTGTCTGCGTCAGTTACGAAGTATCCGCTCAGATAACCGCGGTCGAACTGCATACCCTCGACAACGTTGATATGGGTGTCGCGGCTCTTGCTCTCCTCTATTGTGATGACGCCGTCCTTGCTTACCTTGCGCATTGCGTCGGCAATCAGCTTACCTATTTCAGGGTCGTTGTTTGCGCTGACAGTAGCAACCTGCTCTATCTTGTCATAGTTGTCATCAACCTTCTCGGCGTTGGCCTTGATATATTCTACAACAGCTGCGACAGCCTTGTCGATACCACGCTTCAGGTCCATAGGATTGGCACCTGCAGTAACGTTCTTCAAGCCTACGTTGACAATGCTCTGTGCAAGGATGGTAGCGGTTGTTGTTCCGTCGCCTGCGTCGTCGCCGGTCTTGCTTGCAACGCTCTTAACGAGCTGTGCACCGGTGTTCTCAAAGTGGTCGGCAAGCTCAATCTCCTTTGCTACGGTAACACCGTCCTTGGTTATCTGGGGAGCACCGAACTTCTTCTCGATTATAACGTTGCGGCCTTTAGGACCGAGTGTAACCTTAACTGCATTTGCCAACTGGTCAACGCCCTTCTTCAGCAAGTCGCGGGCGTCCATATTGAATTTAATGTCTTTAGCCATGATGTTTTATTTTTTGTGGTCGAAGGAGTTACAGCCATTAAGCAGCCTAACCGCGGCTAACGCCACACCCTTTCAAGCCTTTTGTGTTTAATTAATATGAATGATTATTTCTCGATAACTGCGAGCACGTCGCTCTGGCGCATCATAAGATACTTCTCGCCTTCAAACTCGAGTTCAGTACCAGAGTACTTGCCGTAAAGAACTTCGTCGCCGGCTTTCAGTACCATCTCCTCGTCTTTTGTGCCCTTGCCCGTAGCAACAACCTTGCCATGCAATGGTTTCTCTTTTGCAGTATCAGGAATAATGATACCACCTATTTTCTCTTCTGCCGGTGCAGGAAGTACCAGCACTCTGTCTGCTAATGGTTTAATGTTCATAATTTTATGTTTTAATGTTTTATACTATTCTTGTTTCGTGCGTATTATACAACGCATCCGCCAACAATATAGCGAAAAGCGTGCCAAAGGCGAAACTGACAATTATGGCATGACACGACTGACAAAATTGTCAGCCTTACAATAAAAAAACAATGTATTGGACAACAACGGATGACAAACAGCGCCTTCTCATTTTAACTCAAAATTGCAGATTATGCTATCTTTTTGATTTTCCTTGACGCTCCACAGCGGCCACGTTCTGATTTTTCATACATCCGGACGCCTATGGGCGATTCTAAAGCGTGCAAGCGTAAGCGGCTGTCTGCATGCTTGTTACATGTCAAGATACGTAAAGTGTGCAATCAGTAAAGGCGCATTAAGGCTATAAAATGCCGTAAAACTGCAACAAAAAGCCGTATTCCGACCTGCAAACAAGCGTTTCCCGACAGCTAAAAGGCCATGTTTCGTAATGCAAAAGGCCACCTTTCATGTCGTAAAACACCGTAATTCATCACACAACACGCCGTTTACTGCGACGGAAGCAACCGTCTGACGACAATTGTTTTCCTATTTCACGAAAAAACACTGACACTTCCGTTCTGACATATTGGTATGCAGTCCGTCAATTCAGCTGTCATTTTGAATCGCCAGTTTTACACTTTAACAAATAACGTTATGCAGACATCGCACAAAACCAAATTCAAAATAAAGCACATAAGACACACGTTGCAATAAACAACAATATAAAATAAAACAGTAACATTATCATGTAAAACAATTACAAAAAGCATCAAGCCACATAATATTAAGAATAATTAAGCATCAGGTAATTTACTATACTTGCCAACGTTATATTATTGTTGTATCTTTGCCAAATACTAAGGTCTTTTATCAAAAAACAACAGTTCTACAAGGAACAGACAAGGTATAATAAGTAAGAAACAAAAGGATACACTTAACCTTATGCCATAAGGTATCTTTAATAATAATATCATACCAAAATATTAATTTATGAAGAAAATACTAACCGTTCTACTACTCTGCGTGACAATAAGCAACTATGCGCAAAAAACAGATTTATACGTCTGCGAACTTGCAAACAAATTGGATTGGTTTGCACTTAATAACGAATATCCCAAACTGAAAGACAGCGTACAATATGATCATATAAGGCTTTTTGCGGAAGGCATACTTTCACATTATTTCAACAGACCGCAAGAATCCATAGAAAAACTGACCGATTTAGTAAACAATCACCAACAGGAAATAGGAGCAATGCAAGCGTTGAATCTTATTCCATTAATAGTACAAGATTATGAGTTCTTGGGAAAATATAAAATAATAGCTGAAAAAACAGGTTCTGTATTAGAGACTTTGAAAGGGCAACCTATTGATCTCCGTACTATACAGGATTATTACAACAGGTGCAAAGTCTTAGAAAGTTATCCTGCACAAACTATATATAGAAAAAACAAAGACATAATAGTTAAATTCAGCGAGAAATATGATGGGGTCTCGCCATTTAAAGAAAACAAGACGATTGATAGCTTGATATACTTCCCCGTGACGTGTAACGGAAAAACTTATCAGTTTATACTTGACACAGGTGCAAAATCCACATTCCTGTCAAAACGGTTTGCCAAAGAGATTGGGGCAAAAATGATTGAAGGGTACGAAGACGAGATAGGTACTTGCGCTTTTATTGACAGTTTGCAAATAGGTGGCGGTATAACATTTAAAAATATCATAGCTGTTGTAGATAAAGGGGGATCTCCTGGAAGGGCTGTAAACACGGATGGTGGTGTAAATGTCGATGCTATTCTCGGCATAGATTTTCTTAGATTAGTAGGGGAGATTCGGATTGACTTTAGAAATCATACGTTAACATTCCCGTATTCGTTTACACCAAAACCACAATACGGTTCAAACATAAGAATGGATGACAGCGGAGGAATAGCATTGGAAGTAAGGGACTCAACGGGATTGCAACAAATCATATTTGACACTGGGGTGGTAGCTACAACATTCAACTATCGATATTTCAAGAAACACGAAAATGAGCTGTTGCCGCTTTTTGACAAGACAGACAAGCGTGAAATAACAGGAGGTGGACTTTCCTCATCTTATTATAGAATGGTCATGCGCGTTCCTGCGATTAAATTTGACGCTTTTGGAAAGTCAATATCAGTCAAGGATAAATTTGTAGCATATACTCCAAATGATGATGAAAGTTGGAATGCTTTCGGAATGGACTTTGTGAAACAATTCAATAAGGTTACGATCAACTTTAAAGACATGTTTATGACGGTGGAATAAAGTTTTGCAACTTATGATATTATAAAAATGAGCACCATAAGGACATTGTTGTTTGCCGTTTTCGTCATTGGCACCCAACAAGCGCAAGGGCAGACATCCTCGCTGAACGTAGGCGTTAATTACGCAATGAGGCTGCAAAGCGCAAAGGCGAACATACGCATGCCTGAATACATAGGGGCGAGCGTAGGCTACGAACTCAGCATAATTCAGCCGTTCAGCGTGGAAATCGGCTTGGCCGTAGGGCAATATTCGCAGACCGTAGGCTACAAGGAGTACCAACACACAAGGTGCGCCCTGCGCGGTTTTGCTTTCTCGCCTTTCGTCGCCCCTACGTTCTACGTGCCGCTCGGCAGTTGGGACAACATGCTGTTGCTGAGGAACGAGCTGGCATACGCGTTCCAAAAGCTGACGAGAAACGACAACAAGGAGGAGGTGTTTGACACATTCAAATGCCCCAAAAGCCAGTTTGCCTACCAAGTAGGCGTAGGCTACCGCCACATGTTCTCCGAAAACGTGTCGATGACAGCAATAGTAAATTACTCGACGTTCAACTTCCTCCGAGGCTGCGACGGCAAGGATTTTAAAACTTCCACGCCGTTTAGTGTAATTATAAAATTAGGTTGGCATATCTGAGGAGACAGATGAATGTCAAAAAGAAAAGTAAAAAATCGGGAAGGATACTTCATAACATTAATACAAAAACACATATTGTATTTTATTTTTCCAACGATATTTTGTAAGTTTGCAGAATAATAAGAATTTTTCTGTATTTATTTCAAACCGGCATGAATGAATAAATCACCATGGAACAAATAATAAGACATTTTACTGACGACGACCTTTATAAATTTACCATGTGCTGCGCCGTGATTGACAACTTTCCACGCGCGCAAGTAAAATACATATTCACAGACAGGGACGACACGGTATATCCGGAAGGTTTCGCCACAGAACTTGAGAAGCAGATTGCCGCACTTGAGGATGTGGTGATAACCGAAGACGAGATTGACTTCATGCGCCGCAGGTGCTATTACCTGCCTGAATGGTTTTTCAATTATCTAAAAGGATTCCGCTTCAACCGCCATTGGGCAAAGGCATGGCAGGACGACGAAGGACACCTGCACGTCGAGTTTGAAGGCAGCTGGGCCGACACGATATTCCTTGAGGTGAAAGTGCTTGCCATAATCTCTGACCTGTTCTATGAAATGACGGGGCAGGACAAGCTGTTTGATTACGACTCATATTACACCAAAACATACAACAAAGCAGAGCGTCTGCTGCAGGCCGGCTGCGTGTTCAGCGACTTCGGCACGCGCCGCCGGGCGTCGTTCAAGGCAGAGGACGTGGTCGTAAGGGCGATGAAAGACTGCTACAACAGCCGCGAATGGCCAGGCAAGTTTGTAGGCACGAGCAACGTCTATCTTGCAATGAAGCACGACGTGGTGCCCGTTGGCACGATGGCTCACGAGTTTGTATGCGCCATAGGCGGCATGTACGGCCCGCAGATGGCCAACAACATTGCGATGAACTCGTGGCGAAACACGTTCCGCGGTGCGCTCGGCACTTATCTTTACGACAGTTTCGGATGGAACATCTTTAACCTGAACTTCTCTGAAGACTTCGCAAACCTGTTCAAAGGACTGCGCATAGACAGCGGCGACAACCGCGAACAGCTTATGAGAATAGTTGAAAAATACCGCTCGTTCGGCATCGACCCCAAATCAAAACAGGTGATATTCAGCAACGCCCTGGACACCGACGCGGCAATAGAGATACAGCAGTTTGCTAAAGACTACTGCCAACCTTCATTCGGCATAGGCACCCACTTCACAAATGATTTCGAGGGAGTGAAGCCGATGAACATCGTAATAAAGCTAGTCGCGGCAAAGATAACCGAAGCATGGACATTCTATAACGACACGTGCAAGCTGAGCGAAGACGAAGGCAAGCATGTAGGCAAGGCTGAAGTGGTAAAGCGGTTCATGCAGGCGCTGAACATGATTTGATATTCAACGGCACCGCATTTCAATCAACAGACATCAGAATATAATTAATAAAACAGCTAATCCGCCGGTTGCAGACACATTGGCAACCTGCGGATTAGCTGTTTATACGAACACGCAAACAACGTAAGTCGTTTATATCAGGCCAATAAGTTCATTACACAAAGGCCGCATAATCAGTAAAGAAACAGAATAATCAAGCATTGACGACATTAAGATACGGATAAGGTATCTCGATATTCTCTGCGTCGAAACGCTCTTTCACGCTTTTAAGCAAATCGCATTTCATCGAATAAGCAGTGGCGGCACTTGACGCCCAAGCCCAGGCACGCAGCGTGATGGCAGAGTCGCCAAGATTGATTACGCGGATAATAACCTCCGGCAAGCCTTTCTTCTTATCCTCCTCGGTGCGGTGGTCGATAAGCAACGGATGCTTCATAATCTCGTCGCGCATCACTTCAATGGCTCTGTCAAGGTTTACGGTATAGGCCACACCTACTTCTACGAAGGCGCATGTAGAAGTGTCTCCGTATGACGAATTGATAATCGTGCTCGAGTTTATCTTGTTGTTCGGAATAAGAATCATGCGGTTCTCCGCGTCGCGTATTACGGTGTGGCGCAGCGTTATTTCGATAACGGTACCTTTCACCGTGCTATCAATCTCGACAAAATCGCCGAGCTTGAAGGGTTGGGAGAATATTATGAACAGTCCGCCGATAATGTTAGACAGCGCGTCCTGTGAAGCCAAACCTACGGCGGCCGCCATTATTCCCGCACTGGCAAGGATGGAGTTGCTGACCTTCTCCATGCCCGGAATCAGGGACAGGAAAGCCGCTATACCTATTATATATATGGCCGTAACAATAATACGGCGCATGAAACTGACCTTTGTCTCGTCGAGGGCAATCTTACGCTGTTTGTGCAAAGAGCGGAAAAACAAATATTTAGTGACACCAGTCAGCACACGCACCACAAGATAAATAATGGCACCCTTAATTACAAATGTCAGCAACCAGCGAACTGATATGCCGAAAAGCTCCATGTCAAGTATTCCTTCCATTCCCAATAATTCTTATAATATTACTTATGCAAAAGTATACAAAATATTCCATAACATAATACCAAGGCAACAAAAATTTAAGTTTTCAGATAAATGTAAGCCCTTGGATTTTCAGAAAAAATTAAGTTACTTTGCATCCGGATAAATATGATCTGAAGACAAGGCCTATGACACAGGGAAGGAAAAGGCAGAGAAAAGAGCCTGAAGAAGGCGACCTTTTCGCCGAAGAATGGAACGTTAAGGACAAAGAAATCGCTGACGGCCAAACGCAATACGACCTTGACGACTTATTTGCCAGGCTCTCAAAATCGCAGTTCAGGAGCAGATTCAAACTGGGCATTGACGACATGGAATATATCGAGCGAAAGGGACTTGCCACAATACGCCGACATGCAGGAGACTTCGTACGCAAAAGGCTGGCTCCGGCGTTAATACCCAACGACGGCAGGCAGACCCCAATGCGCGGGCATCCTGTATTCACCGCACAACATGCAACAGGATGTTGCTGCCGTGGCTGCATGGAGAAATGGCACGGCATAAAGAAAGGCCATGAACTGACGGATGACGAACAGGAGTACGCCGTAAACGTAATAATGGAATGGATAAAACGACAAATAGAACAGACGGCACATTACACGAATATGAAGTAAAAAACGGGAAATAAAAGCCAATAAAACGAAAGGCGGCATTTTACCCTGCAAAAGACAACCTTTTGCAATGTAAAATGCCGTCTCTTGCATGACAAGAGACGGCATTTTACCAATTATCATGTTATCATGTTTTAAGTTTCTGATAACCAACACAATAGAGAATGGCCATACTTTATCGAGCCATAGGCGGCTAAAGCATTGCCAAAAATATTAATCCTTGCGCATGTTGTCTGAAAGATTTATAGCCTCCAACAGTTTTATGGCGTCAACATACTGGGCTATACCTTCAGCCACCTTCTTGGCGTCGCGCATGGCAAGAACGACAGTTGACGGACGGTTTACCACGTCGCCACCTGCAAACACGCCCTTGCGGCTCGTCATTCCACACGGTTTTTCACGAGTAAGTACATATCCGCTCTCGTCGACATCAATACCCTTTGTCGTCGAAACTATGCGGCTCGCAGGCACAGAGCCTATCGCCATGAGCACCTTGTCGGCCTTCTCCGTGCGGCGCTGTCCGTCATGCTCAATTACTACACCGCTAAGCGTGCCGTTATAATCAAGAATCTCAACCAGATTAGACTCCCAGTTAAACTTCACTCCCTCAGATACAGCCTCCTCATATTCAGAGCGCAGCGCGCTCATATCGTTAATAGTGCGGTGATAGATAATCTCGACATCACGGGCACCCATGCGCACAGCAGTCCTGGCAGCGTCCATGGCAGTGTTGCCGCAGCCTAATACGAACACACGGTCGCCTTCCTGTACGGGTACATCATCACGCTCAATACTGCCCTCGTTATAAAGACTTACCTTGCGCAGGAAATACACAGCCTGCCTTACTCCACGGAGATTACGGCCAGGAATGTCAGGTTTCTTAGGCTTTACAGTACCTGTACCCATGAATATGGCATCAAATCCCTGTTCGAACAGTTGGTCGATATTCAAATCGGTACCTATCGTCGTATTGCAATGGAACACAACACCGAGTTCCTCAATCTTCTTTATCTCGCGCCTGACAACCTCTTTGGGCAAGCGGTATTCAGGTATTCCGAACATAAGCACGCCTCCGGGTTCAGGCTCCATCTCGAATATCTCAATGTTGAAACCCTGGCGGGCCAGGTCGCCGGCGATGGTCAATCCGGCTGGTCCGGAACCTATCACGGCAACTTTACCACGCGTTTTTGGTTGGAGTTTCTCCCTTATCAAACCCATATTACCGTCAAAGTCGGCAATGAAGCGCTCAAGTTTGCCCACATGAATGCCTTCACCTTTCTTGGCAAGTACACAATGCCCTTCACACTGTTTTTCGTGGGGGCACACACGACCGCACACTGCAGGCAAGTTGCTCTTGTCGTTTATGATTTTCATGGCATTACCAAGATTACCCATGGACAATTCGTGTATCCAGTCTGGAATATCATGGCTTATAGGGCATCCTTTCTTACATTGCGGAACCTTGCAATGCAGACATCTTTTTGCTTCGTTTATGGCCTCTAACATCATGTAGCCCTCATTCACCTCGTGAAAAAGTTCTTTTTGTTCTTCCATGTTTTTGTAGTTTGATTTGTTTTGACTGCAAAGATAGCGCAAATCAAGTGCAATACAAAATAAAAACGCGAGAAACGACCTTTAATTTAAGGCAACAGTAAAAACGCAGGTATTAAATAATGTATAAATATCAGCAAAACAGCATAAAACAAATTCTCCGGATGAGTAAACGACACCATGGGCGGTATAATGGTAAATGTATCCACACTGTAAATCTTTTTTTATAAAATTCTTTTGTCGGAAATTTATTTTTATTAATTTTGCACGTGAATCAGCAACTGTGTAACACAACATCTTATAGAACACACGATTCCCTCGGAACGGAGCTTGGGGCATATTGTCCACGATAATTGATAAAAAGGCAATGACGTTTTATCACCCGGCGTCTGAAACAAACAAAGGGATGGGAGATTAGACTAAGAAAGACTAAAGACTAAAAGTATGATATCTGCATTTGACCGAACATTAAAACTAGGCTTATTATTGTCAGTTTTAGACTGGCTGACGTTTAACGTCGTATTCTTAATTGTACATTACTTCGAGTTCCTCCCATTTAAAAATTTAGGGGGCGACTTCTTAATGCATGTGCTAATCGCAAACATTGCATACATAATCGCATTACAATTTGTTTCGATAAGCCTGCACCACAGACAGTCACAGCCGGCAAGGGTGCTCAGCAACACATCCCGCACGTCAGTCATGTTCATCATCATTTACACGTCGTTCCTTGGAATATTTACGGACGTGGAAATACCCAACATAAAAGAGGCGCTGATAATGACAATAATGATATTTATTGCCACCAGCATCGAGCGTCTGTTCCTGCGTACGCGGATAATAAAAAGGAGAATAAGCGGACATGACGCCGTAAATACAATTATAGTAGGAACAGGCGAAATGGCCCAAAGAGCTGTAAACGTAATGACAAACGCATGGAACGGATATAACCTGCTGGGTTTTTTCGATGAAAACAACGACAATCCGCTAATTAATCCTACGACTAATGAACCCATAAAGTATCTTGGCAACAGGAATGACATAATAGATTTCATCGAAAAGAACAACGTAGGCGAGCTTTATATAAACGTAAAGTCACAAGGTCCGGCAGAATTCAAGCAATTCTTGAAGATATGCGACAGGAACATGGTCAGGGTATATTATGTACCTTTAACCATTTACGGAGAGTTCCGCAAGGCGAAGGTTAAGGAGTTTGGCGACATTTACGTCATTTCTCAATATGAAGAGCCATTGCGTGACGTACGTAACAGGATAAAGAAACGTGTATTCGACTTTGTCGTGTCGCTTTTATTCATCTGCACCCTGTTCCCGTTCATACTGGTACTGGTCGCCATAATGTCAAAACTGACCATGCCCGGCCCCTTGTTCTTCAAACAGAAACGCACGGGATATGACGGAAGGGACTTCTGGTGCTACAAGTTCCGCAGCATGAAAGTGAACAAAGATTCCGACAAAGTGCAAGCCGTAAAGAACGACCCACGTATAACAAAGTGGGGAGGCTTCATGCGCCATACCAATATAGACGAGCTGCCGCAGTTCATAAATGTATTAAAAGGCGACATGAGCCTTGTAGGACCACGTCCGCACATGCTTGCCCATACGGACTATTATTCTGAACTAATATCAGAATACATGATCAGGCACTATGTAAAGCCGGGAATTACAGGTTGGGCGCAGACACACGGCGAGCGAGGTGAAACAAAAACCGTAGAAGACATGCGCCGGCGTGTTGAAAAAGACATCTGGTATATCGAGCACTGGAGCTTCTGGCTCGACATACAGATTATGTTCAAGACAATAGCCGACGCCATACATGGTGACGAAAAAGCTTACTAACAAACAAGACATAAAAAAAACGGCAATCCGCAACCTTTCATTATCCAATAAGGTTGCGGATTGCCGTTTTATATTTCACAAATCATTTTTAAAACCTCATGCCTTTTCATGGGTGACAAGGCATGAGGTTATTTCACAATTCAAAATGTGGCAAACTTTGAGTTTGTTATTGTTATTTCGGCATTGTCTACAAAGCTCTTGTCCTTTTTCGTATAGAAGAATGTTGAATTGTCAATAGTTACATCGTGAACGCAGTTCATTCCCGGCAATCCTGTTACCGACACAGCAGTCTTAACGTTGTAACATGTCACATTGGAAATATGTATATCACAAAATTCAGGTGCAAATGGAGCATCCTTTACGACAGCCGACTTCTTACTGTCATCACCCTTCACACTGTATTTTTTGTCAACATAAGTACAATCAAACACAATAGCCTCGTCTTTTATGTCTGTCATGACAATATCGCTAATATATATGCCCTCGGTCTTACCGCCACGGCCTATTCCGCTCTTGAAACGCAAGCCTGTATCTGTTCCGCTGAAACGGTTGTTACGGACTACAATATTCTTCATTCCGCCTGAAAACTCAGAGCCAATGACAAAACCGCCATGGGCATGGTATACAACATTATCCTGTATAAGAATATTCTCGCACGGGCCGTATTTTACGCCTGCCTCGCCGGCACCACCCTTCATGCAAATTCCGTCATCGCCGGCGTCTATTGTGTTATTTACTATCAAGACGTTCTTGCAGCTGCTTATATCTAGTGCATCACCATTCTGTGCGTTCCACGGACAACGTATGGTAACACCGTCAACTATTACATTCTTGCATCGGGTCGGTATAAGGTGGAACTTCGGTGAATTCTGTATGGTAACACCTTTTACAAGAACATTTTCACAATCTGTTATCCTTATCAGGTGAGTGCGCATCTTCTCCTGTGCCTCAGGGTCGCCGGCTACATTTTCAAAATGTTTCAAATTAAACGGGAACCACAACTGTCCGCCTTCGGCCTCAGTGCCGCCCATATACAGGAATTCCTTCCATTCAACATCGCTAACCTTAGAACGCTTTACCGGACGCCAGTAAGCCCCGTTACCGTCGATTGCGCCTTCACCCGTAATTGATACATTCTTACGCTTGCTTGCACTAATCATGGGCGTACACTTGCTGTCTTTCTTACCGTCCTTTTCCTTTATGAAAAGATTTTTATCAGGAGATGCCATGACAATGGCATTCTTCTCAATATGGAGATCGATATTATCTTTCAGCGAAATCATTCCCGTCATCCATATTCCTTCGGGTACGACAAGATGACCACCACCCAACTTCTCAAGAGCGCTTATAGCCTTCTTGAAGGCCTGAGTATTAATGGTCTGTCCGTCACCAACCCCGCCAAAATCCTTAATATTCACAGAATTGTCAGGAATCACAGGAGCAGACACGACTGGAAGATTTACAGGTAGATTCTTATAAAAAGAATCATAACCATCAGCGTAGGCCATACTTATTGAGAGCATAGCGACCCAAAACAGCATAAAAGTTTTCTTCATTTTGATTAGTTTATAAGTTAATATTTAAATAATAGTAGTATCAAACCATGGAATAGCATACAACTAATGCTATTCCATTTTTATGCAAAGATAGTACAAGTTGAATATACGACCAAAAATTAAGCATTTTTTTTGAGAATTTATGTCCAGGCGAAAATGGATTCAAACACGACAAACAGGCATTTTAGGCAGAAAAATGAAAGAAAATAAAGAAATATGCAAAAAAAGTTCGGAAAACATTTGGTCGTTTAAAATAAAATGCCTACCTTTGCACTCGCATCTGAGAAACAACAAATGACATGCGCTTGTAGCTCAGTTGGTAGAGCATCTGACTCTTAATCAGAGGGTCCAGGGTTCGAACCCCTGCAGGCGTACAGAATAAAAAGCTAAATGGTTGGTAATCAACTGTTTAGCTTTTTTCATTTTCTCAAATTCCCCGTCAAATTCCCCGTGTTTGCGTGTTCATCTCAACTTTTCCCCGTCATAAGCACAACAAAAAAGGTGCTACTGCCTCACGGCATCAGCACCTAAAAATGTACTTAATAAAATCGCCATAAATGGCAATCATGCCACAAAGGTATAAAATAATCTTGACACAGACAAATAAAAAGCCGCAATCCCCAAAAAAGACTGCCGCTAACAGCGTGGCAAGCGTGTCGTTCAAAACTACATCCTTTCACTATCAGCAAATAAAACCTTTGTTCTGCCATTTACTGAAATCTCAATTTTATTCAGGCGTTTGCTTTTACAAACAAAATTTGCATACGCTTTTCTTTTGTAATGGTCATACTCTGTTAAGATGCCTTGAATAATATGTGTGCTGAGGCTTTCTTTTTTTATCAAAGCCGTTTGTAGAAAGTCGGCGCAATCACTATAAAAGGCCGTCCGCTCTATTTCTATCCGCAATCGCCGTTCCAGTATGCTATTACTTGTATCTTCATCGAAATACAATCTTTTAAAAATAGCTTTTTTTCTCTTTTGCTTCACGCAATAAACGTCGCCACCTGATTATCAATCCTAATTTTGGATACAAATAAGTTTTTCTTTTCATTGCAATAATTTTCAGACACCAAAAACTGCGCTACATGTTGTCTAAGCCCTTATTGCAAAGCTCCGCGGGTGTTTCCACTCCACGACACGGCGCAGTATTTTATAAAATACTTTATTTTTTCACGAAAAGTATGGGCACAAAAAACGCCGGCATGAAATCAGCAATATTGTGCTGCAATAAGTTTTTAGACGCAGCAAAGCGTAGTAAAAAATGCAAACAGGAACAAGAAATTAAGATAAAAATAGGCCTAAAAGGTGTATGATTTTCGCCTTTAATTTTCATACTTCATATTTTCCTGCTAAAAGGTGCATGAAAATAACGCTTTCCGTCTCGTCTGTGTACGCACACAACGAAAGTAAGAAAAAAGGGATGTAGCGATAGGCTGCATCCCTCTAAATCCCTTTATTTATCGACATTTCAGCCCTCAACGTGGCGCAAAATTTCACCCTGCAAAATCCTGTTCAAGAACTTTTCCTCGTCAAAGCCTGCTAATATTGGTGCAATTTCTGACGAAAAGTCGCAAAAGCTGTGCGACCTCTCAAAATCCCTTATTTTCTCAATGTCGGCCTTTACCTGCATAATCATTGAGTAATACTCCATCTCATCTGCATTGAAAGTGTACGTGGCTTGCTTTGCTGCGTATGCGTCCACGCTTTCGGGCGTAAATGTAAACTTGCCGTCACTTTCCTGCAACTCCAGCGCGTCGTACTTTTTCAGTATGCCGCTTATTTCCTCTGCGGCCGGTTCGCATTCCTGCTTTGTCCTCGCAAAACCTTGTGCAAACTCCGCTGCAACGTTGGCAGGGACAAACCCCAGTGTCTTTGTTATCCGTGTCCGGCTCGCCTCTATTTCTTTCGCCAGCCACTTGCCATTAACCCTGCGGAGTGAAGTAACATCGTCAATTATAAACCCTGCGGAACGTAATACACTTACGGCGGCATTGAGGTTGTTCTCGTTCTGTGCGATAAAGTCCTTTGCTCTTTCGGCTCGTGCCTTGATTATTACTTGCTCTTTCATATTCAAATTCCCCTGAAAATGTTATAAAACTTTGTTTTGTCGGCTTCTTCCTCTCTCTTGGCTCGCGCTTCCTTGCTCCAGCCCTCTTTCAGCCCTTTTTTCTTGAAGTAAGCGTCGATGGTTTCTTTACCGTATTTTAAATTGCTCATAGTTAAAATGGAGTCTTAATGTTATACGTCTTTTTGTTGTATCTTACCGGGTTAAGCAAATACCGGCCATCTAACCACACAACACGGCAAATGTGTTGTCCGTTGTTGCTTGTGTCCTGCCCCTCGTAGTCCTGCCAAAAGCTCTCGTAGTCGTCGGCTTCATAGCCCACTACCTGCAAAAACAGCTCATCAACACTTACGTAATACAATGGCCGTCCGCTGACGCTCGGCTCGCTCCATACGTGGACGCACGGCTCTACCTGGGTGGCCTTTGCCATGCCGGGCTGGTCTTTGTACATCAAGGCGTCGTTCCTGTTGCTGTTGAGTGTGCCGACAGCCGCCGACAATGTATTGCTGACGATGCCCACCAGCCAATTATGGCGGATGCTCCAGCGGTTGTTATATTTGTTGTTGCCTGTGGGATTATGGCTTGCTTCTTTTTTCTTTGTCATTTCCTTGTTATTTTTAGTTTTGTTATCCGTTTCAAAATGCTTGGCGGTATCTTTGCCGTGTCGCTCTCGCTCAATGGGTCATAAGTGAAGTAAAGCGCATCACCATGCCCGACGAAAAGACGGCCTGTCCTATCCTTGCGGCAATGCGCTGTAATGAAGTCCGTAAACGCCGCTTTGTTCTTGAATATGGCGGTGGCCGTGCCGACCTTGATTGATATTTCCATTGCCCAAAGGTAATAAAATCTCGCATAAATATGCAATAATTATTCATTTATTTTTCACCTTTTACCCAGTCGGGTATGTCCACGCCCTCCAACTCTACATGAAATGTCATCGATACTTGCGTGAACTTCCTGCGCTTACGCTCCACTACCTTGCAGGTTGTGTCCGTACCCGTCAGCTTCCCTTTGCTTAGCAATTCCACTAACTTTACGCCTTCTTGCTGCTTGAAATGCTTGTTTGTCTTCATTTTCTTTCTGTTTTTAATGTTTATAATGTTAAAAAAACAAATTCTGTTCGTGCGGCTCTATTGTGAACACGATACGTGGGTTGTTCTTGTCAATGTGCTTCTCCGCCACTATCTTACGACAAAGATTATCATCCGTTATCGCCCTTGCCATTTGCAGACAGTCGAGAATTGTCTTTAATGCGTTATCGAGGTCGTACCGGACGGAACTCTCATAGACAGCCACGTAAAGCGTGAAGTGGCAATCAATCATCCTGTCTTTGTATATTTGGCACTGCTCAATAAAGCTGCGCTCGTATGCTCGTATCGCCTCGGACTTTATGATGTACCGACCACCGTGCTTATTGTTGCCGACTTCGTAGTTGTTCGCCTTGCTTACGACTTGTCCGTATATTATTTCTCTTTCCATGTTTTTGTTTATTTACCGTCAACCGACACGCACCGACAAATATACCGTCATGTCGGTTAGTACATATTACCGTCAACACCCATCCCCCTATCTATAAGATAGGGGTGGGTTGTCGGTAGTACTATTTGGCGTAATATTTATCATTATTTACCGTCACGCCAATTATGCCTTTGTCGGTAGCTTCACGTATGCGCCTTTCGGCTGTCCTTTCAGATATTCCGCCGTACATGTGTATCGCATTGCGCAACTCGGAATAACTCATTTCGCGTGTTTGGCCGAATGCCTGCCGTATCAGTCGGGCAAGAGCCTCTGTATTTGCTTCCGCCTTAACATCAGCAACGCTTGCCGCCCTCATCGGCACGCCGTGGCCGTCAAGTCCAAACGTTACAGGTTCGCAAAGCTGATTGCGTGTATCTGTGTGCGTGGCCGTAAACGTTGAGCCGCTCTTGGCCACCTGCCACACGTCGCTTGCTTTTTGCAGTAGCAACGTGCCTAAGTGTCCTTTCATACCGTTATCGTCTTTTACCTTGTTCTCGTGGAGTACGCAAAGGATATGTGCTTTGCACTCTGTCGATAACTTCATCAGGGCGTTAATGGTGGTGTTGCTCTCGGTAACGTCGTTGAAGTTCTCGCACACATCGGCCACACCGTCAATAATAACGAGCGTAGGGCGCAATCTCTTGGCCTCCTTGGTGATTATCCGCATACGCTCTTTCGGGGCGTAGGAACGCAAATTAAGTGCCTTCAGGCGGTCGTTTGGCGTATGCGTCAGCCAGCCGAGCAATGCGTGTATCTTGCGGACTATCTTAACGCTGTTATACGCCGCTTGCTCCGTATCGCACAACAATACGCTTGCATCGGGATTGCTGCAAGTAAATCCAAAATCACTACACCCCAGCACCGATGCGCAAAGAATGACGCAAAAGTGGCTCTTTCCGTTCTTACTCTTTGCCTTTACCGCCGATATGTCGCCAACGGGGATACACCCTGCTTCCTCCTGTCTGATAAGAAACGGCGGTTCTTCTATTTCCATGCCGACGTTAACGAAATAGTCCGCTTTGACTTTTGGGGCTTGCAGGGTGTCAAGCTCGTTTATAGTCCTATTGATTGCTTCATCAATATCCAAAGCCTTGTTTGTGGCTACGCTATCAAGACTAAGGCTAAGAGTTTGCAGCTTCCGCCGTTTGGCCAACTCTCGAAGCATTTCAACATACTGTCTAAAAGCTGCAGTCGGCACAGTCCTTTCCACAAGTTCAGTTAGCGTAGTAGGTTTAATGCCGCATAGATGTTTCTCGCTGTACGTCAACACACTAACTATGTCGGCTTCGTCGCCTGCATCGCGCAACGCCTGCGCCACGGTAAGTATAGCCTTACACTCTGCGTCATAAAACAAATCTGCGTTGAGTTCGTCTAAGTATGTGTTATAAGTCAATGCCAACCCCAGCACTGCACGCTCGCACGCTTTGTCGTTGACCTGTACTTTTACCAAAGTGTTAAAGCCCATAATTAACCTCCTTTCCGAAGTCCGTAAACAAGTCAAGTTCACGCTTTAATGGTTTGTGCGGCCACTTGGCAGGGTCTGCACTGTAATGCTTCGCCTTAAAACCTGTATGACGGTCAGGGCGCACGAATATCGCTTGAAGTTCGCCCAATTCCTCTAACTGCGCAACATGCCACGTAATGCTGTTGCGAAGTATGCCCGTTGACAGTGCAGCGTCAAGTGTCGTTCCAACCTTATAGCGAAAGAAATCTAAAACCTTGCAGATGTCCTTTTCTTGCCGTACCTTTGCAAGTGGGTTGGGGTTTATTCTCTTTGTCACGTCCATAAGCCTCAACCCTCCATTATTTTCATTACATCCGACTTACGATAAAACGGTTTGCGTCCGACTTTCACATGACACAAATACTTTGTATTGTTCCATCGCCAAAGGGTATTTGTTGACACCTTCAGCTTTTCCGCGACCTCTTGCGGCGTCAGGTACTCTTCGGGCTTCTGTTCCACGGCCTTTGCCGTTTGCACTTCATCTATCAGGAACATTGCAAACTCTTTCAGGTCTGCCACGCTGACCGTTACGCTGATATTTGCGTTTTCGTTGCTGGCGAGCAATTCTTTAATCATCATATCTTTATTGATTAAAGGTTGCGGCTCTCTACGTCCGTTTAGGGACTTTCCCTCGCTTCTGCCGTTTCCTCTGTTGGATATGACACAAACGAAAAATGCCGCATCCACCAAAGGACACGGCAAAGGTAGTTGTGAACCAAATTTATTTAAAACAAATTTGGTTTATGGTGGTTTATCATTAACCGCCATAAACCACCATTAACCGCCATAAACAAAAAATTATTTATTCATCCTCAAATATCACAATTTTATTAGCCTTTTCCTTATTTTTACCATCCCTATCATCAACCATGTACTTATAAATACCAGGCCATGTCCCTTTCAACTCAAATTCGCTTTTGAATTGTCCTTGTGTAGGTATGCTTATAATATAATTTAACGTGAGTTCGGCATAAGAAAAGCATAAAAAAAATTGTGGGAATGGAATATTT
>ERZ826146.872-NODE-872-length-32164-cov-6.408888_pt1 | contig 32164 bp, 18 predicted proteins | sample MGYA00519857_ERZ826146 | MGnify/ENA primary metagenome ERZ826146 (study PRJEB31778, sample SAMEA3449222) | human gut metagenome | biome: human gut; feature: human-associated habitat; material: faeces | place: United Kingdom | collected 2010/2012 ...
TCTGAGATAATTTAAAATATGTCTGACATAATTCGAAATATGTCAGACATATTTTCCGCCCCCTGAAAACCCGTTTGCGAAACGCCCGAAAAATGCAGACATACTCCGACATGGCATTTGTCTTGTTGCGGAACATGCGTTTTTTCGCGCTTTTCATCGCTCGTTGTTCATTACCTTTGGCGCGTATTTCAAAAAAACAGGTGAAAAGTCTTTTCTTAAAGGAATAAAAAAGTAACTTTGGAGATTATGCGGCGTGCCCGGGCTTCGGTAACTCCTGGTGCACGGCGGCATTCTGTTTTAAAACCGTGAAAACAAGATTGTTAATTGCGCCGGCAAACTGTCCGGCAGTGCAAATTGTCCCGTTATGAAGAGAAAAACGTTCCTCCTGATGTTGGTTTGCTGTATGCAATGGCTGTGTGTGCCCGCAGCCGGGTTGAAAGGGTTGAAAGTGGAATATGCGGCAAGTCCCCTCGGTATAGACACCCCGCGGCCGCGTTTCAGCTGGCAGATGACGGCCGGCGAACTCGAATACGGCGTGCGGCAGAAAGCCTACCGCCTGTGGGTTTACGGCGAGGACGGCTCGTGCCTGTGGGATTCCGGCAAGGTTACGGGCGACAGCTCGCTCAACATAGCATACGCCGGGCAGCCGCTCGAGCCGGAGACACGCTACCAGTGGAAGCTGAGCGTGTGGACGCAGAAAAACAAGGAAATATCGGCCTCGTCGTGGTTCGAAACCGGGCTTATGGAGCAGAACGACAAGGGAGCAAGGTGGAACGGGGCAAAATGGATAGGCGGAGGCAACGGCGACCTGGTGCTCTATTCGCACTACCTGCCCGAATTCAAGCTGAACTATGAGTTCCGGCTCGACAGCCTTTCCGGCGCGCCGGCCACGGCTTTCGTTTATGGAGCTAACGACATAAGGCTCATGGACGCCAACAAGAACCTATACGGCATATCGTGCAAAAAGAACGAATCATACATTAAAATAGAACTGGACGCTTCGGCATTGCAAAGCGGCAAGGAGGCGGAAATAAAGGTGTACCGTGTGGGTTACAGCCCGGACGACAAGCCGGGAACGCCGCTGGCAACGCTTAAAGTGCCGTTGCCCGTGCTCGGAAAAGCGAACCTTTACGGAAAGCATACCCTGACGCTTACTTCCGACATGGGGGTAACCACATTCTTCTTCGACGGCATGGCAAACGTGGTGGGAGAGGTAAACATGAACCCCATAGGCCGCGGCGGCGACTATATCACCTTCCCCGTACTGGCCGATGTGGGCTTTTGCAGGCAAAGTAACGGGCAGTATCCCGACGCAGCCATTGAAATACGCAACATACGCAGCCCCGAAAACATACTCGCCACAATATATCCGCCCAAGGACGACAACGCGGATAAGGGCAGCGCGATTTACATAACCAACCCGAGCCGCAACGCCGCACCAATGCTCCGCACAGTGTTTCAAACGCGCGGCAAGAAAATAGCACGCGCGCGGCTTTACGTAACCGCACGCGGAATATATGATTTTTACATCAACGGCCGGCGGGTGGGCAACGATTACTTCAACCCCGGCGAGACACAATACAACAAAACGCATTTTTACCAGGCCTTCGACGTCACGTCATACCTGCAAAGCGGCCGCAACGCGGCAGGAGCCGTCTTGTCCGAAGGCTGGTGGAGCGGGGCAATAACCTACACCGGCCGGCATTGGAACTATTTCGGCGACCGCCAGTCGCTGCTCGCAAAACTTGCCATTACATACGAGGATGGCGAGACGGAGTATGTGGTAACCAGCCCCGCGACGTGGAAATTCTTCAACAACGGGCCGGTTGTTTACGGCAGCTTCTTCCAGGGCGAAGTGTACGACGCGCGACGCGAGAAGGCAGTCGAAGGGTGGAGCACCGCCGCTTATGACGATTCAGCCTGGAAGGCCGCGTGCGAAGTCCCGCTCGAAGGAAACATAAGCCTTGAATCCGGCGAGGCAAACCCGCGCGTCGACGATTATTCGCAGTACAACCTCACGGGTCAGCTTTGTGAGCCGGTAAGGCAGGTAAAGGAACTCACGGCACAGTCGGTCGAGGAAATACGTCCCGGGGTTTACGTTTACGACATGGGGCAGAACATGGCAGGCGTGCCGTGCATAAAATTGGAAGGCTGCAAGCCTGGGCAGCACGTTTACCTGCGCTTTGCCGAAGTGAAATATCCCGCACTTCCCGCCTATGCCGGGCACGAAGGCATGATAATGCTCGAAAATATCCGAGGCGCCATGGCGCAGGACATTTACATAGCACGCGGGGGCAGCGAGACCATAACGCCGCGCTTTACCCTGCACGGTTACCGCTTTATAGAAATAACCGGTATCGACCGCCCGCTGCCGCTCGAGGCGGTAAAAGGCACAGTGCTCAGTTCTGTGGGAAAACTTGCTTCGTACTACGAAACATCCAATCCTAAGGTAAACCGTTTATGGGAGAACATAATCTGGTCCTCTTACGCCAATCTGCTTTCTATTCCCACCGACTGTCCGCAACGCAACGAGCGCATGGGCTGGGCAGGCGACATATCCGTTTTCTCGCGCACTTCAACCTACCTTACCCGCGGGCCGCAATTCCTGCGCAACTACCTGCGGGCCATGCGCGACGTGCAACGCGCCGACGGGCGCTTTGCCGACGTTGCCCCGATAGGCGGAGGATTCGGGGGAATGCTTTGGGGAAGCGCGGGAATTACCATTCCTTGGGAATGCTACCTGCAATATCGCGACATCGCCTTGCTCGAAGAACATTATCCTGCCATGAAAAACTACACGCAGTACCTCGTTGACAAGTGCGTGAACAAGGAAACGGAAATATTCGACCAAGGCCCTGCGTGGCCCGGAAACCTGGGCGACTGGCTTGCTCCTGAAAACCTCAAGAACGACGCAACGCTGCTTTGGGACGCTTATTTTATTTACGACCTCGACATAATGCGCCAGGTGGCGGGCATACTCGGGCACAAGGACGACTCCGTGCGGTATGCCGGGCTTCGCGACGAGCGCGTGTCGTTCTTCAACCGCACTTACATAGACCCCGCAACGGGTAAGACCCGCTTTGCCGGGCAGGACAAGCTCGTGGACACGCAGACTTCCTACCTTTTGCCTTTGGCCTTCGGAATTGTGCCCGACGACATGCGTTCAAAAGTGGCCGGTTGCCTTGTAAATACCATACAGCGCGCAAACACGTCCGACGACGGCAAACAATGTCCTCCCTATTCGCTGATGACGGGCTTCATAGGCACGGCATGGATAAGCCGTGTGCTTTCCGATTGCGGTTACAAGGACGTTGCTTACCGTCTGCTCCAACAAACGTCATACCCATCATGGTTGTATTCGGTGGAGCAGGGAGCTACTACGATTTGGGAGCGTCTCAATTCATACACGCATACCGACGGTTTTGGCGGCAACAACCAGATGAATTCCTTCAACCATTATTCGTTCGGCTCGGTAGGCGCGTGGATGTATAATTGCTCTTTAGGCATACAGCCCGACACCTTGAATCCGGGTTTCAAGCATTTCTTCCTTAAGCCGGAGTTCGACCCAACGGGAGCCATGAAGTACGCCCGCGGTTATTACGACTCGATGTACGGCCGCATAGCGAGCGGTTGGGAAGTCACGCCCGGGTCGGTGAAATACATGTTCCACGTTCCGGCCAATACAAGTGCCACGGTATGCCTCCCCGCTGAAGGTTTCGGTCGTGTGGCAATGAACAGCCTGTCGCTAAAGGAGGGAAAGGACTACATCATTGAGGACGGCATTCTGAAAATGGAACTCGATCAGGGCAGGTACAGCATAGAAATGTTCCGCAAATAAAATATGCAACCGACGTGCCTGGAGTTCGGTTCATCCCGCCGGGCATTGTCCGTTGTGTCGCAATCTTTAACAAGATATAAGAACAAAATCATGAAACACATCTTTTCCCGCGTGCCGTGCGCTTTGTTGGCCGGCATGGCAACCGCATTTTTGCCCGCGATACTGGCCGTTGCCTTTTCGGCCTGCTCCGGTTCGGGCCACGACGGGCCGCTTTGCCGCTGGCACGACGGCGAAAAAAACATCACCACCCCCGACCCGTCGGTCAAGGAAGGACAAACGCTTCTTTCCGAGGGCGATTACCGCAATTTCCGCCTTACCGGCGAGGCGCTCACGCAGCCGGGTTCAGAGGCCGCCCTGCGTTTCCACACCGACGGCGTGAAAGGCTACGACGTCGTCTTCCGCAACGGGGCTATCGACGGCACCCGCAAGAGCGGGTCGCTCGCTTCGGTGCGCAACCTCTACCGCTCGCTGGCCGAAGACGGCAAATGGTTCAGCTTTGAAGTAACCGTGCGCGGCAAGAACATCACCGTCGCAATCGACAGCACCGAAGTGGTGTGCTATACCGAGCCGGAACGCCCCTACCGTGCCGAAAACCACAAGGACCGGCTCATCGGGCATGGCAAGTTTGCCTTGCTCGGGTTGGCCGGCGAGGTTAGGTTCCGCCGCCTGAACGTGGAAAACCTCGGCGATGACGTGCGCAACGAGGCCGATACCATGCCGCCCGTCGACGAGCAGGCAGACAAGGTGATACGCTTCCAGCAGGAGGACTTCCCCGTGATAGATTACCACGTGCACCTCAAAGGCGGGCTTACGAAAGAGATGGCGCACGCCATGTCGATGAACTACGGCATAAACTACGGCGTTGCCCCAAATGCCGGCGAGGGCGGAGTAGGGCGCATGCTTGCCGACGACAACGAGGTGTACGAATATTTCAACGAGGTAAAGGACATGCCTTTCCTGCGCGGCGTGCAGGGCGAAGGCCGCAAGTGGACGGCCACGTTCTCAAAGGAAGCGCTCGGCGTGTTCGATTATCTTTTTACCGACGCAATGACGATTATCGACCACAAGGGGCGCAACTCGCGCATATACCGCCCCGAGGAGGTGCATTACGACGGCCTGACGAAAGAGCAGTACATGGAACACCTCGTAGACCAGACTGTTCTTATACTCACCAACGAGCCGGCCGACATATACGCCAATCCAACGTACCTGCCCGAGGACATGCAGGCCGACTACGACAAGTATTGGACTGCGGAGCGCGTGAACCGCGTGCTCGACGTGCTGGAGCAGCACGACATAGCGCTCGAAATCAACGCGCGCTACAGGATTCCGAGCCTCGACATCATACGCAGGGCCAAGGAACGCGGGATACGCTTCACTTTCGGCACGAACAACGTGGACGCCAACTTCGGACGCCTGGAGTACTGCCTCGAAGCAGTGGAGAAATGCGGGCTTACGCCCGACGACATGTGGTTCCCGTCGATGAGCGTGCGGCGCGAACGCCCTGTTATAATATACAACAAGTTCGACTGAACGGACGGCAGCATACAGGGCCGCAACCCGAATACCCGGTTGCGGCTTTTTTTGTGCCCTGCCCGGAACGCGGAAACAGACATAGGGAGACGCAAAAAAAGGAACGGAAAAAAGCGGATTTTAACCCCTCGAAACGGTATCTCATTTTCAGGCGGTTACAAACAGGTCGGAGAAAATCGAAAATTCAAGGCAGGAATTTTAAAATATGTCAGACATATTTTGAATTATGTCCGACCTATTTTTCGCCCTCTCCCGGCAGGGTCGCGGCATGGCAGACAAAAACCGACGCATTCCGGTGAACCGTGCGGCGTTGCCCACGGACGGCAAGAATTTGCCCCGCGCGCGGCTTTGGAATAATGCTGCAGGTGCAGGTGGCGTGGCGTTCGGAATGCGCGCGAAAGGTCCGGAAGTCCCCTAATCCGCCGGGCTTGCAGGAAATGTTATAAGAATTTTATCTTGGCGTGCAAAAAATGCGGAAAATTATATTTAAAATTAGAAATAATACGTACCTTTGAAAGGTCGCAGGGCGCTATAGCCCTTGGATACGGCGTTCTGCCGTTAAAATGAAGAGTATAAATTGTTAAAAAAAACAGGTAATCCGCACTCCAATGGCGCAGTGCCTGTTGTCCGAATGGAGAAACAAACACCCGAAACACAATGAATTGACATGAAAACACGTGTTAGGCATTTTGCCGTGCTATGCAGTTTCCTGGCCCTTACGGCCTGTATATTCGTGAACGTATCGTGTTCCGACAAAGTGGACGACTCTAACCTTTATGTATTCTCGGGAAGCACAATAACCGACCTCATAAAGGACAATCCCGACCTTAGCTATTACTACGAGCTTCTGAAAAAGTCGCGTTCGGGCAACAAAGGCTCTACCATGGACCACCTGCTCGAAGCAAGGGGAAACTACACCGTGTTCGTGCCTACCAACGACGCCGTGCAGCATTTTCTCGATTCAATTTACGAGACAACCAACTACAACCTCGCCGACGTGCCCGACTCGATGGCACAGCAGATAGTGTTCAACAGCATAATCGACACCGACTTCCAGGAAGGCTACCGCACCACCGATTTCCGCGAAGGCGCGTTCGACTACAAGACCATGGCCGACCGCTTTGCCACCGTCAGTTTCTCGGCCGGCGACTCCACAGGCAGACCACGCATTTTCATAAACGCATTCTCAGAGATAATATCCCCCGACAACGAGGCCGGCAACGGGTGGATGCACGTGGTAAACAGGGTTGTAATGCCATATTCCAGTGCATTGCCCGACCTTATAGCAGGCCAGGACAATTTGCAGATATTCGGCCGCCTGCTCTTCCTTACGTCGTGGCGCGACAGCATGGCCGACTACCGCGACGAAGAGTACGAAGCACTCAGCAAACCCGAAATGGGGCAGGCTCCGTCCTACTTGGGCTATTATCCGCAGCACCGGTATTTCGGATATACGGCTTTCGTCGAGACCGATTCGCTGCTGTGCGACCGCTGGGGCATTACCATAAAGCGCGAAAACGGCAACATCGTAAACTGGAGCGAGATAATGGAAAAGGTGGAGCAGGCATGCAAGGCTTACTACCCCCGCGCCACGAGCAACGACCTAACCAGCCCCGACAACGCCATTAACCAGTTTGTGGGATACCACCTCGTGCGCGGCGCAATGTCGTACAACAAGCTGGTGATTCACTATAACGAAACGGGCTACTCCCTTTCCACGCCCGACAGGTTCGGAATAAACAAAATGCAGTACTACGAGACGATGGGCAAGGACAACCGCATTCTCAAAATCATGGAAGGCGCGCACACCGAGGGAAAACGCATAAACCGATACGTAAGCGAGTACGACTGGGACACGTATGAGGAAATCACCGTGCCGCGCAAGGGCATACTCATCTCGCCAAACAACGGCACGCGCGACATTCAGGCGCTCAACGGCTTTTACTACGTTATCGACGACGTACTCGTGTACGACGACGATGTGCCCGGCAAGGTGCTCAACGAACGTATGCGCTGGGACGTGCTCTCATTCCAGCCCGAGCTCTTCACCAACGGCCTGCGCGCCCTGCCAAACCAGAACTACTACTACATACCGAGAGGCTACCTCGAGGATGTCACCTTCACAGACGATACGTACCTTACCATACTCATGGTCTACGCGGCTGTCGGCAACCGTGCCTACGAGCAGGACGAGCCGTTCTTCGAAGGGCAGTACGACGTTACGTACCGCATGCCGCTCGTGCCGAACGACGGTACATACGAGCTGCGCATTGCCGTGGGCAACGGAAGCAACTGCGGCATGATGCAAACGTACTTCGGCACAAACAAGAATAACCTCTCGGCCGTGGGCCTGCCGTTGGACATGAGGTACGTTGAAACAACCGACTGGATACAGTATTTCCTCGACACCGAGGACCGCCAGGAGAACGCACGCCTCGAGCGCAACATGAGAAACCACAACGTTATGAAAGGCTCAAACTGCTACGGCGACTTCAGCTACGGCGTAACCGAGGGCGGGCGCAACAGCGGCTTCGGCCTCCACAAGCTGCGCCACATCGTTTACCGCGGGGCCGTCAAGGCAAACACGCGCTACTACCTGCGCTTCAAGAACGTGCTCAACAACCCCACGGCACACCTCGACATCGACTACATAGAGTGGGTGCCCAAGAGCGTTTACGACGGCGTGGAGCCGGAGGACTACTATTAGAACCGGGCATGGGCCGCGCCTGCGGCCTCATGGCACGCAACCATACGGCCGCCGCACAGCACAGCCTGCGCGGCGGCCTTTTTAATGCCCGCCCGCGGTTTTTATAATTATGGCAGAGACGCAATAAAACCGCTTTTCTACAGGTGAGAAACCGTGCACGAAAAAGGGCATTTTCGAGGAGAAAAATTGAAAACTAAAATTCAGCGCGTTAACCCCGCATGGGAGCAAATAAAAAATATGTCCGACATATTTTCCGCCCCACGGAAACCCTTTTGAAAACCGTCCCGGAAAGGCAGACAAAACGCAGACATCGCACCTTGATTCCCGCACCCGGTAGTTGCAACATCCTTGCCGAGCCGTTTTGTAGAGCCAATGCCGCGCCGCAAACGGGAATTTCCCCGGCGAATCACCATGAGTAAGCGCGAAATACCTATTTGAGGGTATTGCAAACGGTTGTGTTTCAGTCTATCTTTGCAACCGGTACGATGATTGTGTACCGGGAGGGTCAACGAACGGCAGTGGCCGTTACATAGCTGCCGTGAGGCCGCTTTTCTCTTCATAAGGATTTAATTGTTATGTATCTTGTTCGTAAGAAAGGGTATCGGGTTGCAAAAATCCGATACCCTCTTTTGTTTTTTGTACTATTGTTGCCGGCACCCGCGCGGCAACGTTGAAAAAACACGTAACTTTGCGCTGCAATTCATCACCAAGCCTTACAAATGAAAATATTACATACTGCCGACTGGCACATAGGCAACACCTTTTTCGGCAACGACCGCAACGAGGAACACCGCCTTTTTTTCGATTTCCTGCTCAGGACCATAGGCGAGGAACATCCCGACGCGCTCGTGGTGGCGGGCGACGTGTTCGACACCTCAAACCCGTCGGCCGAGGCACAGAAGATATACTATAATTTCCTGCACCGCGCCACAAGGGAAAACCCCGGCCTGCAAATCGTAATAATAGCCGGCAACCACGATTCGGCAGGACGTATCGAGGCACCGGGCGAACTGCTTGCCGCCGACAACATTTTCGTGCGCGGGTACATGATGAACGACACCGACGGCACTCCCGACATCAACCGCATGATTATACCGCTTCGCGGGCGCGAGAATGCCGACGACATGGCCGTGTGCCTGGCCGTGCCTTTCCTGCGCAGTTACGAACTGCCCGAAGGTAAATCCTTTGCCGACAGCATGGCGCGTTTCTTCGACACGCTCGCCGCCGAGGCACGCCACCGCTACGGCAAGCAAATGCCCATGTTGCTGCTGGCGCATTTCTATGCCACAGGCAGCGAAATAGCCGCCGAAGACCACAGCGAACGTATAATAATAGGAGGAGAGGAAAGCGTGGACATATCGTCGTTCTGCCGTAAGTTCGACTACGTGGCGCTCGGCCATATCCACAAGGCGCAAAAGATAGACGGCCTCGAGAATGTGCGCTATGCCGGCTCGGCGCTGCCCATGTCGTTCAGCGAGAAAGGATACCGCCACGGCGTTGTGTGCGTCGAAATAAACAATGACGACCTTATAACGATAACCGACATACCTTTCGACCCGCCACACCCGCTCATGAGCATTCCCGCGCGTGGGGCACTCACCACCGACGAGGCCCTCGACGCAATAAGCCGCCTGCCGCGCGCCGGCAAGGACACCCCGCCCGCAAATTATCCGTATGTCGAAGTGAAAATCGACGCCTCCGAGCCCGATCCGACCATACCGCGCAAGATACGCGACATGTTCGAAGGCAAGGCTGCCATACTGTGCTCAATAAAAAGGATAGAAAAAAGCAATATCGACTACAAGGAACTCGAAATAAAAACCTCCGAGGAACTCCGCAGGCTCACGCCCCAAAGCGTGGCGCAGACAATCTACAGCAAACGCTACGGGGGAGAAAAAATGCCCGACACGCTGCTCGAACTCCTGAAACAGGCCGAGCAGGCAGCAATAACATCATCCGAAGAAAAGTAACACACAACGGAAATGGTAATCCGAAAAATAACAATACGAAACATCACCTCGTTCAAAGGGGAACAGACAATCGACTTTACAGCCGAGCCGCTGCGGTCGGCAGGACTGTTTGCCATTACAGGCGACACCGGGGCCGGAAAATCTACCATACTCGACGCCGTTTGCCTGGCGCTTTACAACCGCGCGCCGCGCTTCGACGACCGCGAACAGCTGAAATACATCACAGGGCAGTCGCCCGACACAGATATAGAGCTGCGCGGCAGCGACACGCGCAACGCCCTGCGCCGCGGCGAGACCGACGGCATGTGCTGCGTGGAATTTTCAACCGCCGAAGGAGTGTTCCGCGCCACGTGGCAGCTGCGCATAAAACGCACGGGCCGCTACGCCCGCCCGGAGCAGACGCTCGAACAGATAGCCCCTAACCACAGGACAATAAACCCGCAGGACTTTGCCGGCGAGGTGAAGAGAATCGTAGGGCTCGATTACGAACAGTTCACCCGCACCGTAATACTCGCGCAAAACAGCTTTGCCAACTTCCTGCGCGCACACCAGAACGACAAGTCGGCACTGCTCGAAAAAATAACGGGCACTGAAATCTACGCGCTCATATCCAAGGAAGTGTACCGCCTTAACCAGGAAGCGCAAAAGGCATACGAAGTGAAATGTTCCGAACTCAAGGGCCTCACCGCCGGTTACTTGGACGAAGCCGACCTTGCACGCCTGGAAAACGAAAGACACCTGCGCGAATCGTCGGCACAAGCAATAGACCAGAAACTGGAATACCTTAAAAAACAAATAGACTGGTACGACAAATACGAGAAACTGTCGGACGAGGTAAGGAAAGCCACCGAAAGTTTCGACGAAGCCAACCGACATTTCATAGATTTGCGCGACATGAGGGAGAAGCTGGCGCGTTACGACGAAGTTGCCGCCGTGAAAGACAAATTCCTCCTGCTAAAAGACGTGGAAAACCTCAAGACTGTCGGTAAATCAGAAGCCGAAAGCTACCGCGAGCAGGAAAAAACGAAAGAAAGAATCTTCGCCGTGGCCGCCAAGGAATACGAAGAAGCACAAAACAGCTTCAGGAAAGCCGACAGCCAGTACGAACAGCAACGCCCGCTGCTCAAGAAGGGACACGACCTGAAACGCGACGTACTTTACGATAAAAATTCCATAAACGAACGGCAGAGTAAGATAAAAGCCACCGAGTCGCAGGCCGCCGCACGCAAAAAAGAACTCGAAGCAAGGCAACACGAACTGGCTGAAATAGAAAAGCAGGAACAAATCTGCGAAGGCACGCTGCAGGAACTGTCGGTACATCAGAAAATGCTCGACCAGTCGGCCGCGATAATCGAAAAACTCAAGAGATATTCAGCCACGCAAGGCAAAAGCGTGCACCTAAACGCCGAACAGCAGGCAATACAGCGCAGTCTCGAAAACTTGCGCAAGGAGTTCGCCGCAATGGAATCCGAACTGAACCTCCTGTCGCAGAAACAAAAATCGCTTGTCGAGCAGCGAAACCTCTGCAAGGCCCGCAATTCGGAATTCGAAGGCGGGTTGCTGCAAAAGAATTACGACGCGGCGTTCGCAATGCAGGAGAAACTGCGCGGCGCGCGCAAGCTGTGGAAAAGCATATCCGACGGATACTCGGGAATAGAAGACCTCGAAGAACTCCGGAGCCGCACGTCCACGACCCTGTCATACCTGGCGAACGACATCTCTGCAAAAGAAAAGCAGATAAAGCAGCTGCACGAAACATACGACAACCGTCTTAAAGCCTACACCCTGAGCCAGAGCGAAGACATCAAAGGTCTGCGGCAGGGATTGAAGGAAGGCGCACCGTGTCCCGTTTGCGGCGCCACCCACCACCCGTACCACACCGAAACGGAGCAACATTTGGGCGAATTGCTCACAATGATAGAAAAGGAATTCCGCGAAGTGGAGGCACAGCTCAACAAACAGACCGACGAGTTCAACGCGCTGAAACAAAAACAAAGCGCCGACGAGGTGCGCCTCAATTCCATAGACGAACAAATCAGGAAACTGAAGGCGCAGCTGGCCGTCGACACGGAGGAGTGGGGAGAATACGCAAGCCTCGACCCCTCGTTCGCCAACTGTTCGCAAAACGTCAACCGCCCGGCAAGGCACGTAATGCTGGCACAAATAGCCGACAATGCCGACCGCACCGTGAACAGCGCCAAGGCAAGGCTTGACGAATTCAACAAGAACCGCAACACCATCGAGGCGCTCACTGCCGAGATAGAACAGCTTGCCGGCCGTGCCGACGACCTGCAGCGGCGGCGCTCCAACCTGCTGCGCAGCATAGGCCAGGCCGAAAGCCAGCTCGACAAGGCAAACAAGGAGATAAAGGAAAACAACGCCTCGGTGAACGAACTTTACTCCGACCTCGAAAACCTGGTTACAATATCCAACTGGCACACACTCGTGCGCGACAATGCCGAAGAATTCGTAGGAAAGATAATCGCCATGACGGCCAACCGCCAACGCAACCTCGAGCAGCTGCAAAAGCTCAAAGGAATGCGTGCCGAAACGGAGCACGACATCAAAACGCTCGCTGCAATGCTCGAAGAGCTGGAACGCAACGCACAAAAACTGAAAGAGGAAATCGAAATGCTCGACGCTTCGATAAACGACAAGCAAAACGCCATTTCCGAAATGTTCGGTCGCGAAGACCCCGACGACGTAGAGCACAGAATGGAAGCCGCCGTCAAGATTGCGCGCGACAACATGGAACGCAAGGACAAGCTGCTGCAGGAAAACCGCAACGCCCTGCACGACATAAGCCAAATGCGCGGCAGTGCCGAACAGAATGTGGCAAAACAGGAAAAACGCGCCGCAGCCTTGCGCGACGACATAGACCGGTGGATTTTCAGTTTCAACAACACGCACTCGCCGGTGCAGTTCAACGAACTCGAACGCATTTTCAAGGACACATGCAACTGGAACGAGCTGCGCGACAAGGTAGACAAGGCAAAGACAGCGCGTATCCTGGCCGAAGACCGCATGAACTTCGCGCAAAGGCAGCTCAACAGCCTGCTCACGCTCCCGCAGCGGCCCGACCGTGCCACCGAAAGCCGCGTAACCATCGAAAACAGCATAACGCGCATGAACGCGCAGAAAGACGAGGTAAGCAGGCTGCTCGCCGAAACCGCCTCGCGCCTCAGGGCACACGAGGAAAGCAAGGCCAGGATAGCACAGTTCGAACCCGAACTCAAGGCACTCGAAGCCAAACGCACCGACTGGGGAAAACTCAACGCCCTTATCGGCTCGGCCGACGGCAACCTCTTCCGCGTACAGGCACAATGTTTCACCCTCAAACTGCTTGTCGAGCACGCAAACGTGCAACTCTCGAACCTTTCGCCGCGCTACCGCCTGCAATGTATCCCCGACTCACTCGGGCTCGAAATAATAGACCGATACATGTGCGACCAGAAACGCCCCGTGTCGAGCCTCTCGGGCGGTGAAACCTTCGTCGTCATCCTCGGCCTCGCCCTCGGCCTCGCCTCCCTCTCGAGCAGCAACCTCGCAATAGGAAGCCTCTTCATCGACGAAGGATTCGGCAACCTCGACAACGAAAGCCTCGCCATGGTAATCAAGGCGCTCGGAAACCTACAGAGCGCACAAGGCCGCAAGGTAGGAATAATAAGCCACACGTCGCAGATACGCGACAGCATACACCCCCAGCTACAGGTGCTAAAGCAGAAATCCGAAGGCTACAGCTACATACGCATATCCGGCATTTGAAACACACCCGCCGCAACGCCGCCCGACACAACCACCCGCCCGGCGCATGAAGCACACTGTCCTCATTTGTCTGCCTTTCCGGGACGGTTTTCAAAAGGGTTTCCGTGGGGCGGAAAATATGTCTGACATATTTCGAATTATGTCAGACATATTTTAAAATACATCAGACATATTTTTTCTTTGCTCCCATGTAGGGTAAACGCCCTGAAAATCAGTTTTCACTTTTCTCGCCCTGAAACAGACATTTTTCTGCCGCGCATAAGCACGCAATTTGACGAAGCCTAACTACCGATTTGGGTTAAAGAGTAAACGCGCGAATCACTTCGCGCGTTTACGGTCCGGCCTTTGCGGCCGGAAAGTATGAAAACGTAAATGGTTTGCCCTGCCCGACGGCCTCAGGGGCTTTTTGCCCCGGCAAGGAGGTTGCGGTTGTGGTTTTGGGGAAGTGTTGTTGCGGGGCTTACTGTTTTGCCCTGTTGCTTATGTCGAGCATGCGTTTTATTGGCCTCACGGCTTTTTCGGCAACCGAGGGATTCACATCCACGGCGGGCCATTGGTATTTTAGGCAATTATATAGTTTTTCCATCGTTACGAGGCGCATGTATTCGCATTTGTTGCATGGGCATGCGCCGTCTTCGGGTGGAACGGGGATGAACTTTTTGTCGGGGCACGACTTGTGCATTTCGTGCAGTATGCCGCTTTCGGTTACTACGAGGAATTCTTCTGCGTTGCTTGTTGCGGCGAACTTGAGCATTGCGGCCGTTGAGCCGGTGTAGTCGGCCAGTTTCAGTATTTCCGCGCCGCATTCGGGGTGTGCAAGCACTTTGGCCGCGGGGTGTTCCTTTTTCATTTGCATGAGCTTTGCCGGCGAGAAGCGCGAATGCACGTGGCATGCGCCGTCCCACAGCAGCATGTTGCGTCCGGTTACGGAGTTGATGTAGCTGCCGAGGTTGCGGTCGGGCCCGAAGATTAGTTTCTCGTCTTTGGGGAAACTTTCTACTACCTGCACTGCGTTGCCCGACGTTACTACCACGTCGGTGAGCGCCTTTATCGCGGCCGATGTGTTTACGTATGAAAGTACGGTGTATCCCGGATGTTCTTCCACGAATTTCGCGAACTTGTCGGGCGGGCAGCTTTCTGCGAGCGAGCATTGTGCGTTCAGGTCGGGGATGAGCACTGTTTTGTCGGGGCAGAGTATCTTGTTTGTCTCGGCCATGAAGTGCACGCCGCACATTACTATGATGTCGGCGTCGGTTTTTGCGGCTTTTTGCGCCAGCGCAAGGCTGTCGCCCACGAAATCGGCCACGTCCTGCACATCGCCCGGCGTGTAGTAGTGCGACAGTATTATTGCATTCTTTTCGCGGCACATCCTGCGTATTTCGGCGGCGAGGTCGGTGCCTGCGGGTATGGGTTCGTCTACGAATCCTTTCTGTTTCCAGCTTTCCTTTATCATCTGTTATGTTAGTTTTACGGCCTTGTGCGTGAAACACGGCCCTTGTATGTTGCAATATTACTAACTTTTTTCCTAAAGTGGTATCCTTTGGTCGCACAAACGGCATAAAACAAGCATTCCGGGATGTTAAATTCATATAAAAGCCGTAATTTTACAACCTGAAAAATATCTTTTTGAATGGAAAGCAAGAATTTCAAGCGTACATTGGTAACCGCCGCCCTTCCGTATGCGAACGGCGGGGTACACATAGGACACCTTGCCGGCGTTTACGTGCCTGCCGACATTTATGTCCGTTACCTCAGGTTGAAAAAGAAGGACGTGCTATTTATCTGCGGCAGCGACGAGCACGGCGTGCCCATCACGCTGCGCGCAAAGAAGGAAGGCTGCACGCCGCAGGACGTGTGCGACCGCTTTCATGCGCTGATAAAGAAAAGTTTTGCCGATTTCGGCATTTCATTCGATATTTACAGCCGCACCACCTCGAAGATACACGCCGAGACGGCCTCGGCTTTCTTCCGCACGCTTTACGACAAGGGCGTGTTCGTCGAAAAGGAGAGCGAGCAGTACTACGACGAGGAGGCAAAGACGTTCCTGGCCGACCGTTACATAACGGGCGAGTGCCCCCACTGCCATTTCCCGAAGGCTTACGGCGACCAGTGCGAGCATTGCGGCTCGACGCTCTCGCCAAACGAGTTGATAAATCCCAAGAGCGCCGTGAGCGGCTCGAAGCCTGTGCTTAAAAAGACGAAACACTGGTACCTGCCGCTCGACAAGTACCAGCCGTGGCTCGAGAAGTGGATTCTCGAGGACCACAAGGAGTGGAGGCCCAACGTTTACGGCCAGTGCAAGAGCTGGATAGACATGGGCTTGCAGCCGCGCGCCGTGAGCCGCGACCTCGACTGGGGAATACCCGTTCCCGTCGAGGGAGCCGAGGGCAAGGTGCTCTACGTGTGGTTCGACGCTCCCATAGGATACATAAGCAACACCAAGGAATTGCGCGACGACTGGGAAACGTGGTGGAAAGACCCCTCCACGCGCCTCGTGCACTTCATAGGAAAAGACAACATTGTGTTCCACTGCATTGTGTTCCCCACCATGCTCAAGGCCGAAGGCAGCTACATACTGCCCGACAATGTTCCGGCAAACGAGTTCCTCAACCTCGAGGACGACAAGATTTCCACGTCGAGGAACTGGGCCGTGTGGCTCGATGAGTACCTCGTCGATTTCCCCGGCAAGCAGGACGTGCTGCGCTACGTGCTCACGGCAAACGCACCCGAAACGAAGGACAACAACTTTACGTGGAAAGACTTCCAGGCGCGCAACAACAACGAGCTTGTGGCCGTGTACGGAAACTTCGTCAACCGCGCCCTCGTGCTTACCGACAAGTACTACGGCGGGGTTGTGCCCGAGCAGGGAGAGCTAACCGACTACGACCGGCAGACCATATCGGAGTTCACCGGCGTAAAGGCCGACGTGGAGAAGCTCCTGGACGAGTTCCGCTTCCGCGACGCGCAAAAGGAAGCCATGAACCTGGCCCGCATAGGAAACAAGTACCTGGCCGATAGCGAGCCGTGGAAACTGCAGAAAACCGACCCCAAGCGCGTTGAGACAATATTGAACCTCTCGCTCCAGCTGGTGGCCAACCTGGCAATCGCTTTCGAGCCGTTCCTGCCGTTCAGCAGCAAGAAACTGCGCCACATGCTCAACATGGAAGAGTTCGACTGGAACGACCTCGGCTCCACCACGCTTATTGCCGCCGGTCACAAGATTAACAAGCCCGAACTGCTGTTCGAGAAGATAGACGACGCGCCCATACAGGCGCAGGTGGACAAACTGCTCGCTACAAAGGCTGCCAACGAGGCCGCCGGGCGCAAGGCCGAGCCGCAGAAGGCAGACATGCCGTTTGAGAACTTCGAAAAGATGGACCTCCGCGTGGGAACGGTAAAGGAATGCGTCAAAGTGGAAAAGAGCGACAAGCTGCTGCGCTTCGTTATTGACGACGGATTGGAGACGCGCACCATAGTGAGCGGCATAGCCAAGTTCTACAAGCCCGAGGAGCTCGTGGGCAAACAGGTATGCTTCATAGCCAACCTGCCGCCGCGCAAGTTGCGGGGCATAGAGAGCCAGGGCATGATTCTCAGCGCCGAAAACCCCGACGGCACGCTCAGCGTGCTCACGCCCGACCGCAAATGCGCCGACGGCGCGTGCGTGAAATAGCAAAGGTGATACATTATATATTAAGGTGTGCCGCACTCCCGCCGGGGGTGCGGCATTCTTTTTCGCGTGTCTTGCCGGTTGTATGCCCCGCGAGGGGAACGTGGCGTCGTTGCACGGGGAAAGTGTGCTGCGGCGGGGCGGTCGCCGCCGTCTTTACGCGGCCGCGATTATTCGCGCCTCTGCGTTTTATACGACGATTGGCATTGTCGTTTCGGGGTGCGGAAAACGAAAACTTTTGTGTGTAAAATAAGCACCCCCTTTGGAGCAAATAAAAAATATGTCTGACATAATTCGAAATATGTCAGACATATTTTAAAATACAAGGCACATATTTTCAACCCCCTCCAAACCCGCATGAAAACTGGGCTTTTGCGTGCAGACAAACACAGACACGCGGCTGCGTGATGACGTTGCGGCGACGTGGTGGACCGGTTCCCGGGCGCGATGAATCGCGTCTCTGCCATGTACAGCCCGGGCGGGTATGAATTAAGGCTGTTTGGTTTTGTTTTCCCCGGGTACGCGGGGCAGAAAGTCCGACACGTCGTAGCCGTGGCCTATGAGGTCGCGCACAACGCTCGAGCTTATCGCCGCGAGTGGCGGCTCGGTGAACAGTAGCACTGTTTCTATGCCCGTCAGGCGGCGGTTCATGTCGGCCATGTCGCGTTCGTATTCAAAGTCCCTTACCGAGCGCAGCCCGCGGAGTATGAACTGTGCCCCGTTGCGGCGCGCGAAGTCGATGGTAAGGTCGTTGTAGCTTTCTACGCCCACACGCGGCTCGTCGGAGTAGTAGCTTTTTATTATTGCAACCCTTTTTTCGGCCTCCGACAGCATGCGTTTCTGTTTGTTCACGCCAATGCCTATTATTATGCGGTCGAACAGTTGCAGCCCGCGCTTTACTATGGCCGCATGTCCTATGGTGAACGGGTCGAAGCTGCCGGGGAAAATGGCTATTCTGTTTTCTTTCATCTTTTTTTGTGTGGAGGTTGTTTAGTTCTCCGTGCCGTCGAGGTCTTCGGGGCGGTCTTCTTCGATTACGAGGTTGTCGATAATGAAGTTCTGGCGTTCCATGGTGTTTTTTCCCATGTAGTAGGCCAGCAGTTCGTTTACCTTGTCGCTCTTTTGCAGTGTAACCTGTTCGAGTCGCATTTCCGGTCCGATGAAGTGCTTGAACTCGTCGGGCGAAATCTCTCCCAGTCCTTTGAAGCGTGTTATCTCGGGGTTTGGTTGCAGGCGTTTTATTGCCGCCTGGCGTTCTTCGTCGTTGTAGCAATATACGGTTTCGAATTCCGAGCGTTCGGAACTGCGGCTTTTCTTGAGTATGGAGGCTCCCGCGGCCTCGTCGCTCACGTTTGCGGCTTTGGCGGCGGGTTGTTTCTTCTTCTTGTTGCGCACGCGGAAGAGCGGCGTTTGCAGTATGTAGACGTGGCCTTTCTTAATCAGTTCGGGGAAGAACTGCAGGAAGAACGTAATCATGAGCAGGCGTATGTGCATTCCGTCCACATCGGCGTCGGTGGCTACGATGACTTTGTTGTATCGCAGCCCGTCAAGGCCGTCTTCGATGTTGAGGGCTGCCTGCAGGAGGTTGAACTCCTCATTTTCGTACACCACCTTCTTTGTAAGCCCGAACGAGTTGAGCGGCTTGCCCCTGAGGCTGAACACGGCCTGCGTGTTCACGTCGCGGCTTTTGGTTATGCTTCCCGAGGCCGAGTCGCCCTCGGTTATGAAAATGCTGCTCTCATCGCGCCGGTCGCCGCGTGCGTCGTTGAAGTGTATTCGGCAGTCGCGCAGCTTGCGGTTGTGGAGGTTGGCTTTCTTAGCCCGCTCGCGCGCAAGTTTGGTGACGCCGCTTATGGCCTTGCGTTCCTTTTCGGACGACTGTATCTTGTCGAGCATTGCCTCGGCCGTGTCGGGCGTCTTGTGCAGGTAGTTGTCGAGGTTTTCCTTGATGTAGTCGCCAACGAACTTGTTTACGCTCACGCCGCCGGGCGACATGGTGAGGCTGCCGAGCTTTATCTTCGTCTGGCTCTCGAACTGCGGTTCCTCTACGTTCACGGCTATGGCGGCCACAATGCCGTTGCGTATGTCCTGATAGTCGAAGTTCTTGTTGAAGAACTCCTTTATCGTCTTGGCCACGTGCTCCTTGAAGGCGCTCTGGTGCGTTCCGCCGAGCGTGGTGTGCTGTCCGTTTACGAACGAGTGGTATTCTTCGCCGTATTGGTTGGTGTGTGTAAAGGCTATCTCGATGTCTTCGCCCGTAAGGTGTATTATCGGGTAAAGTGCTGGGGACGTCATGGTGTCGGTGAGCAGGTCTTCGAGGCCGTTGCGGCTTTGTATTTTGCTTCCGTTGAAGATTATTGCCAGCCCGGTGTTGAGGTAGGTGTAGTTGCGTAGCAGGTTTTCGATTATTTCCGTGCGGAAGTGGTAATTCAGAAAGAGCGTGTTGTCGGGCTCAAAGGCGGTGTACGTGCCGTTCTCCTCGTCGGTGGGTTCGGTTGTGTCGCTTACGAGCTGTCCGCGCTCGAATTTTGCGGTGCGTACCACGCCGTCGCGGTAGGAACGCACTTCGTAGCGCGCGCTCAGGGCGTTTACGGCCTTTGCTCCCACGCCGTTGAGGCCTACGCTTTTCTTGAACGTCTTGGAATCGTATTTCGCGCCGGTGTTTAGCACGCTCACGGCTTCGATTAGCTTGCCTTGGGGTATGCCTCGCCCGTAGTCGCGCACGGAAACGTATTTGTTGTCGGTAAGCGTGATTTCTATGCGCTTGCCGGCGTTCATCTTGAACTCGTCTATGGAGTTGTCGATTGTTTCCTTGAGCAGCACGTAAATGCCGTCCTCGGCGTGCGAGCCGTCGCCCAGGCGTCCGATGTACATTCCCGGACGTGTGCGTATGTGCTCGATGTCGGAGAGGTGGCGTATGCTCTCGTCGGAGTATTCGGGCGTTTGTTGTGAGGTGTTGTTTTTGTCGTATAGTATGTTGTCTTCCATAATTGCTTTTCTTTCCGTTGTGCCGTGGCGTTTTGCCTTGTCCGGCGGCGGTTATCCGATGTTTTTTCGGTAGCAGCGGCGGCGTTTGTGTATTTCGCCGTCAAGGTATTTCCATTGTGCCTGCACTTTGCTGTTGCTTTCGAGTTCGGGGTTTGTTTCGCCGTACTTGAAGCCCATCTTCATGTATATTGGTATGAGGTCGGTAAAGAGCAGCGCGTTCACGCCCTTGCTCTGGTATTCGGTCTTTACTCCCACGAGCAGCAGATCGAGCGTGTCGGGATGTTTGAAGAACAATGCTTTGAGCAGGTGGAACCATCCGAAGGGGAAGAGCTTTCCTTTTGCCTTTTGCAGTGCGCGCGAGATTGACGGCATTGACACTCCCACAGCCACGGGTTCGTTGTTTTCGTCTTCCACTACGGTAACCATGCGCAGGTCGAGCAGCGGGAAGTATTCCCTTACGTATTGGTCGACCTGGCGGTTTGTCATGCGCGAGAAGCCGAAGAGCGGCGCGTAGGCTTCGTTTATGAGGTCGAAAATCTTGTATGCCAGCCCGGTTTTCTTGAGTTCGCGTTTCGATTTTATCTTGTGTATATGCAGGTTGTAGCGTTTCTTTACTATCTCGGCTGGGCGTTTGTAGCCTTCGGGCAGCGACTCGGGCACGAGCAGTTTCTTTTCTATCCAGTCGGTTTGCTTTTCAAACCCCAGTGCCTCCATGTGTTCGGGATAGTAAGGGTAGTTGTATATGGTCGACATGGTAGAGAGTTGGTCGAACCCGTAGATTAGCATTCCTTCGGCGTCGAGGTCGGTGAAGCCCAAAGGACCTACTATCTCGGTCATGCCCCGTTCGCGTCCCCATTGCTCCACTGTGCGCAGCAGCGCGGCCGACACTTCGCGGTCGTCGATGAAGTCAATCCATCCGAAGCGCACGCTGTGTGTGTGCCACGTTTCGTTGGCGCGGTGGTTTATTATGGCTGCCACGCGCCCCACGATTTTGCCGTCGCGCAGTGCGAGGAAATAATCGGCTTCGCAGAACTCGAGTGCGGCGTTGCGCCCGGGCGAGAATGTCTTGAGCATGTCCTCGTACAGGTCGGGCACGGAGTAGGGGTTGTCCTTGTAAAGTTCGTAGTTGAAACGTATGAATTTCTTTAGGTCGCTTTTGCTGTCTACTTTTCGTATTTCAATCGCCATTTTGTAGGAATATTGTGTTGAGTGGCATATAATTTCCCGAAGTTGCAAAGTTAGTTAATTTTTGCGGAAAAACGGGTGCGCAAGTCCCGGTAGTTGGGGGCGGAAAGGCGTGCCGGAGTTTGTCTGCGTTTTCGGGACATTTTCGCGGCGGGTTTTCAGGGGGCAAAAAATATGTCTGAGATATTTTAAAATAGGTCAGACATATTTTGAAATATGTGCCTTGTATTTTCTCTTTGCTCCCATGTGGGGTAAACACACTGAAAATCAGTTTTCAATTTTTTGCCCCGGAAATGCCGGTTTCGGGGCACCGGTTCCAGTGTCTGCGTCTGTCGGTTGCCGGTGCGGCAGGCGCGCATTTTATTGTCCGTGCCTTTTGCCGTAATGCAGGAAACGAGTATATTTACAAACGTTTACGAAAATACCATAAGAACCTTGAACCTAAACCTTAGAAAATGACTGACAAGACTATCGTACAGCGGATGACCAACTTCAGGTGGGTTATCTGCGGAATGCTGTTCCTGGCAACTACTATCAACTACATGGACCGCCAGGTGCTGTCGCTTACATGGAAAGACTTTATCGCCCCCGAGTTCCACTGGACCGATACCGACTACGGCAACGTGGCGGGTATCTTTGCGCTCGTCTACGCCATAGCAAACCTCGTGTCGGGGCGTTTTATCGACCGCCTGGGCACGAAGAAAGGCTACCTTGTGGCCATAGGTGTGTGGTCGGCCGGAGCGTGCCTGCACGCCCTTTGCGGCTGGGCCACCGAAACGGTTGTGGGGCTCGACGGCGCGGCGCAGATGGTGGGGGCGGCCGGGGCTACGGCTTCCACGATAGCCATGGTGAGCGTGTACTTCTTCATGGCGGCGCGCATAGTGCTCGCTGCCGGCGAGGCGGGCAACTTTCCCGCGGCCGTAAAGGTGACGGCGGAGTATTTCCCGAAGAAAGACAGGGCTTTCGCAACGGCAATATTCAACTCCGGCACCACGGTGGGCGCGCTGGTGGCTCCTCTGTGCGTGCCGTCGTTGGCAAGGTTCTTCAAGGACCTCGGCGTGGGCAACGGCTGGGAAATGGCGTTCCTTATAATCGGCGGACTGGGATTCCTGTGGATGGGTATATGGCTTTTTGCCTATAAGGACATGCGGGGAAACCCGCACGTGAACGATGCCGAGCGCCGCTATATCCTGCACGACAGCGGCAGCACCGACACCGCCGCCGGCGGGCGCAAGATTCCGCTGCTCGAATGCCTGCGCCTGAGGCAGACGTGGGCCATAGTGCTCGGCAAGTTCCTTACCGACGGCGTGTGGTGGTTCTTCCTTTTCTGGACTCCCGCCTACATAAGCGACGTGTACGGCTATGCGTCCGACACGTTTACGGCGCAAATGCTCATCTTCGTGCTCTATGCCATAACAATGCTTTCGATACTTGGCGGCAAGCTGCCCACGGTGTTCATAAACCGCACGGGCAAAAACGCCTACACGTGCCGCATGAGGGCAATGCTCATCTTTGCCGTCTTCCCGCTGCTCGGACTGTTGGCGCAGCCCGTGGGGCAGTATTCGTGCTGGCTGACGATAGTGATAATAGGCATAGTGGGCGCGGCGCACCAGTCGTGGTCGGCCAACCTGTTTTCCGTGGGCAGCGACTTGTTCCCCAAGAACACTGTGGCCACGATAACGGGGCTTAACGGCATGGCCGGGGGCATAAGCTCGTTTCTTATAAATGTGGGGTCGGGCCGTTTGCTCGACTATGTGGAGCAGACGCGGTTCACACTCCTGGGCTTCGAGGGCAAAGAGGCCGGATATTTCATGATATTCTGCGGCTGCTCGGTGGCCTACCTGCTGGGATGGACGGTGATGAAATCGCTCGTGCCGCGCTACAAGCCCGTGGAGTGAAAAGCCCGAAGCGTGCACCGCGTCGCGCGATGTCCGCGTTGGAGGTACTTTTTAACATACATGGATTTGCCACAAATTTTGCGGGCGTCCGAGCAAAGAAAAAATATCTCCGAGATAATTGAAAATATGTCTGACATAATTCAAAATATGTCGGACATATTTTTACCCACTCGCAAGGGCCGATGAAAAGCGGGCTTGACGCATGTCCCTTTTTGTCTGAATGAACTTTACCGCGCGGGTTGCTCCTGCTGCGTTCCGGCAAGTCCGTCGTCCGACGAGCGCGAAGCCAGCCGGAGCGGCACTTCCTTCGACGGTTTCACGCCTTTGTCCTTCAGGCTTTCGAGCTGCCTTACAATGTTTCCCCGCCCGCGTAGTAGCTGGCTCTCGCTTTCTTCGTAGGTTTCCTGCAGTTTCTTTATCGAATCGCCTATCCTGACGTAATTGTTGGCAAACACGGCGAATTTGTCGTACAGCCTGGCGGCGGCGTCGATAACCTCGTTTACCGATTTGCTTTGGTTCTCGCTGTTCCACAGGTTGTCGGCAAGTTGCAGCACCGAGAGAAGCGTAGAAGGATTGAGCAGTATTACCTTTTTCCTGTAAGCATACAGCGAAAGTTGCACGTCGTTGCTCACGGCAGCCACGTACCCGGCCTCGGTGGGCAGGAACATGAACACATAGCCCATTGCGCCGGGCGTGTGTTTGGGGTAGTTCTTGGCTGAAAGCTCGTCGATGTGCCTTTTTACCGAGGCTATGTGTTCTTTGAGGTACTTGCTGCGCTCTTCTTTGGTGTCGGCGTTGGCATACGAGTAGAACGATGTGAGCGATACCTTTGCGTCGATTACTATGTTGCGCCCGGCGGGCAGGTGCACCACCGCGTCGGGAAAGATGTTGCGCCCGTGCTCGTCCTTTTCGCTGTATTGCAGTTCGAAGCCCGTGCCTTCCTGCAGTCCTGAGGACTCGAGCAGCAGTTTTAGCACTCCTTCGCCCCATATTCCCTGGGTCTTCGTCTCGGCCGTAAGGGCGCGCTTCAGTTGTTCGGTCTGTGCGCCCAGCTGTACGGTTTTCTCCATCATCCTACCTATGTGTTCGTCCACGGAGGTGGTGTTCCTTACGAAAGTGTCGCGGAAATCCTTTATTTCTTTGTTCAGCGGGCTGAGAAGTTCGCCTATCTTGCTGTCGTTCATGCGCAGGAGTTCATCGCTTTGCCTTTTGGCTATGTCGGACGAGAGGTTGCGCATTTCTTCGCGCAGCAGTTCGCGCTCGTTCCTGAGCACGCTGCGTTCGTGTTCCAGTATCTCGGCGCTGCGGCGTTGCTCGCTTTCGAGCTGTGCCCGCAGGGCGGCAATCTCCTGCAGGCTGCTTTCGGACAACTTTGAGCTGCGCGCGCGGGCAAGCAGCATTCCGCCTGCAAAACCTGCCGCAAGCGCTAAGATTAACATCAGGGAAATCGTTATGCTCATGTGTGGGTTGTTGTTTTAACGGTTATGTGTCTGCCAAAATTAGGAAATCCGGCCGACATACGTAAAACCGCCCCGCTTTATTGCGGGACGGTTTCATGTATGTAAGGTATGTTTCTGCCGTGTACGTTCCTTGCCGTGCACGTAGTGCGGCAGGAGAGGCGTTTCCCGGCGGGCGGGTTGTTATTCTTTGAAATAAGGCGCTGTGCTCGTGCGCGAGGGGTGGCCGCCTTCTACGTAAGGCCATCCGTCTTTCCACTGCACCTTGTCGATAAACACCACGCGGCCCAGGCCTTCGTTGTCGCGCAGGTATCCGTGGTAGGGAATCCACGTATCGCCGTTGTCGTCCACGACGAATTCGGCATTGTGTCCCGGGCCGGCCACGAAGTCGTCGCCCTCGATGAGTGTTTCCGACTGGTTGTCGAGCATTCGGCCTCCGCTCTTGTTGACGTAAGGCCCTTCGAGCTTGTCGGAGCGGCCGTAAACAATGTGGTAGGTGCTCTTTGCGCCTTCGCAGCATGTTCCAGTGGAGCCGAACAGGTAGTAGTAGCCGTCGCGTTTGTACACATAGGAAGCCTCGGTAAGGTTGCCCACGAGTTGCACCTTCTGTGCGCCCGGTTTTACGCGCAGGCCGTCGTCGGTAAGCTCAATCATGTAAATGCCGTTGTAGCTTCCCCAGATGAGGTATTTCTTGCCGTTGTCCTCGATGTAGAACTGGTCGATTGAGAAGGTCACGCCTATGTCCTGGGAGCGGAACAGCACGCCGCGGTCGACGAACGGGCCTTCGGGACGGTCGGATGTGGCTACCCCGACGCCGCATTTCTCAGTCTGCCCCCATACGCCGATTGAGAAATAAAGCACATACTGTCCGTTGATGTAATTGATGTCGGGAGCCCACAGTCCTGCGCCCGAGTTTGGACCTACGCAGGCAGGGCGCGAGGCCTCGTTGAAGGCTGTGCCCACGAAAATCCAATCCACAAGATTTTTTGAACGGTAAATGGGCATGTTGCGCGTGTCTTCGGTGCCGTAAAGGTAATAGAAGCCGTCTTCCTCGCATTTTATTATCGTAGGGTCGGGCGTTGAACTTGGGATTACGGGATTTTCGTATGTCTTGCGCTTGATGTCGTCGTCAGCCGTGACGGTACAAATGCCTGCCGCCAGCAATACGGCCGACAGGAGCGCTGATTTAAATGTTTGCTTCATCTGGATGTCTTGTTTTGTTCTGCAATTTTCGGCTTTATGCCGATAAAGTATTTTAAAGATATGCAAAGATAGTGAAAGGCGGGTGGAATGCAAAATTCATTCTGTATTTTTCATTGCTTAACAAAGACTTGTCCGGGCGTACAGCCTGAAACGTACCGCATGAAACCCGGGCTAACAAATTTTTCGGTTTTTTTGTATGCGTCCCGGGCATGTAGACAATAATTTTGTGCTCACAGGGCTATTTGTCTTTGACGCCGGCCGGCGGGTTTTCAAGGGCGCGGAAAATATGTCTGACATATTTTGAAATAGGTCAGACGTATTTTAAATTATCTCAGAGATATTTTTTCTTTACTCCGGGAGCAGCATAACACACTGGGAAACAGAACGCCTTTATCCTTGTCCGCGTTTGTCTGCCTGCCCAGGGCTCCTGCAACGCGCCGGCGGGCACGCCTTGCCGCGGCGTGCCGCGCCCAAAGCGCGCTACCTGTTTGTCCCCATCCAGGTCCATTTATGCCACACACGCTCCAGGGGGCCTTGCCTGTGCCGCGACAGCCACCATTTGCAGAAACGCACCTGCAGCAGGAAAGTGAATATGCCGATGAGCAGGCTTACGGTGTACCCGCAATAAGGAGCAAGGTAAAATCCTATTGGAAAATAAACCACAGCCCCCATGACTGACTGCGTGATGTAATTCGTAAGGCTCATCTTTCCATAAAAACGCAGTCCGGACACCTTCGCGCTGAACGCTTTCCTTTGGTAAAGCAGCACGAAAGACGAAACCAGCACCAACGTGAAAGCCAGCTTCTGCCACATGTCGAACACCGTTCCCACGGTTTGCCGCACAATGTCGTCGCCCTGCATTACAAGCTCACGCAGCGTGTACAGCGGGGCGAAAGCCACGGCCGAGACGGCCAGTATCTTCACCCAGCGGCGTGAATTGTCCTCCGAGACGGCGAACCACTGCCTTCGCCCTATATAGAAACCGAGGAGGAAAAGTCCAGCCGTCTGGAAGAAACGCCCGGCATTCACAGCCCATAACATACTGGCTTTCTGCCCCAGCGTGATGTTGCCCAGCAGAAACGCCCCCAAGTCACCGGCCTTGGTATATTCGGCCACTTCGGCATACATTTCCCCCACTTTCAGGTCCGGCAGCTGGTATCCCGGGCAGAACAGGCCCGCAACATAGTGACACCACTCAACAGGCTGCAACAAAAAAACAATGGAAGTTATCAATATCGCCCTGTCGCTCCAGTTGCGTGTCAGGAAAAGAACAAGGCTTACCATGGCGAAAAGCAGAAGCACGTCGCCGGCAGGGAAAAAAGCGGCATTCAATGTGGCAAAGCCGACCAGAAGCACCATGCGCCAGAGAAAGCGATAACCGAAATCCTTTCCCGCCTTCCTCTGGTTGTTGGTCTGGATGTAGAACGTGAATCCGAACAGCAGCGCGAAAATTGCGTATGCCTTTCCGGCGAACAGGCTGAACGTAATGTTGAAAATCCCTTGATCCAGCGCATTCAGCCATCCCGGAGAGCTGTCAGGATATACAGGGAAAATGAAATGTTCCAAGTTGTGTACCAAAATAATTGCCATTACGGCAAACCCGCGGAGCGCGTCCACCACCTCTATGCGGGAATTCTTCTCTGCTAACTGTTCCATTGCTATTTGTATGACAAGGTTTTGGCTTGATTTATCTGTTTCATGGCACGGAGCGGACCATACCGGGTTATGATGGCAGTGCTTCTTGGATACAACGTAAAAACAGCCGCACCGGCAACCACGCGCTTACGGTATAAGCAATAATACGCGTACGCACATGTTGCAAATATAGACAAAGGCGAGCGCAGAGACAAACGGGAAACGCAAGTTTTCAAGTTTGGCTATGCCGAGCCGCAGCCCTTTGACGAAATAAAACATCGCCATACACTCAAAGAGGCCGGCGATGTGGCGGAGGGGCGGTATGATTGGAAAATTGAGAGTATACAACAAAGATTACAAAGATGATATTGGATCTTAAATATCATCCAAATCACTTTGAATTTTGGCTTCTACATTTTGAGAATCACGATAGCGAATCAGCACCATACCTTCGTAAACCCCAGAGGATTTTTCAATTGAAAGTTGTATATCTCCACCTGTCACTTCCCAGGCACTACCATATACAACTGTTCCTTGATGGACTTCTGCCATTAAAGCAGTATTGGAATCAGAAAGGGCTGGATTTTTTTCTTTTGAGCTAGACGGCTTACCATATTTGCGAGTATACAAATCTTTATAGTAGTCATAGGTGTTAACGAGAGTGTTCCATTCTCCGCTCGGCTCAAACAAAACAACTACAGCAAAAACATTTTTCCCATCGTCTGTAGCAGTTACACCTACAGTCGATTCACGGCCAGTAAAATCCCCTGTAAACAAAGAGATATTGTTTTCCTGCCCGATAGAAGTAAATCCTTTGGTTTTTAGTTTTTGACAAAACTCGGTCATGCTTCCTTCAATAGGAATCCCTTTGAATGAAAGGTGTTCTTGTGCCATGATGTTAATGACAGCTAAGAATACGGCTAAAGAGGCAAGAATCTTTTTCATAATTTATGATAGTTGATTGTTATAGTTACAAAACTACTCATTTTTAGCAATATAGCAAATTATTTTAGCAATAATCGTCAATTCCATCTTCACCATCCCATTCTAAACCTTGGGCTAATGTAAAAGCCTTTTGTGCGCCTTGTTCCTCAAAGAAGAAATAGGTGTATCATGTTATTGTACATAATGTATTAATTTCAAGAATACTCAATAATTCCCCGACAAGTTATTGCGGTCTCATCTTATCCCTTACACGAATAATCGCAGTGATTTATTTAAAAAGCCAGATTTAGCCACTCTTTCTATTTAAAAATCCATAAAAACTCTCTGTAATTTCATGGAATTGCAAAAGGCCATTATTACAGAGTTTCGCCTCAAAAAGGTCATCGATAAAAAGAAAAAAGCACTTGCGATTTCTCGTAAGTGCTTTTTCCAACGTGGACCAGATAGGGCTTGAACCTATGACCTCCAGATTATGAGAACGATAAGTAGTTGTATATTTTACTATATCCTATAGAACTCACTAAAGCCACCTAACCGAAATAGTTTGTTTACGCTTTAGTTTACGCAGAATTAGAGGGAATAAAGATTGCTATTTAGCTCATTCTGTAATCTGCAAAAAATATATAATACTATTTTGCACGATAGAACGATTGTCATTAAACCAATATAAACCTTCTCCCAAGATGTGAATTTTCTTTTCGGTTGACCTAATACTTTTCTCAAATGTTCCATTGTATTCAAAATTTAAGTTAGGGACAAAGATTGTCAATACGGCATTCCTTTGGCAGGAATACCAAGGCAAAGGCACAGGCAAGGTCGAAATCTAAGGCCGGATGTTTTTATAGCTGCAAACATCCGCCGTTTGTTAGTTAGACATCCTTATTCCAATTCCTATCAAATAAGAACGACAACCTCTGCCCCATCAAAGCCGTGATTAGCATCCATTGAGATGCAAGTTCACGACACCTTTTTATTCTTCAAGCCGGCTTAATTGCTCATAAATGCTTTGTAAGGCTTCCGGCACATTAATTTTCAGTTTAGAGATGCGTTCCTGCTCTTTCAGTTGCCATTCTTTGTATTGAGTGAAAAGCGTCATGTGGCATTGTTTTTCACTTTCCAGTTTCTGTTTGAACCGATGTGTATTTTCTAAAGTCTGTTTCTCGGCTTGTTTTTTGATAGCAAACTTCATTTTGTTCAGTTCCCGTTCATTCTGACGATGCCATTTTTGAAGCTCGAAAAACACTTCTTCTACTTTTTGCGGTTCGACGGAAGGAATGTGAGCGTAAATCAGTGTGTCTTTTCCATTGCCATCGGTGCTGTAAGGTTTCATGATTCTGTTTTGGAGTTCTTCACGGGCTGAAGAGAATTGGCCTCCGGGATGGATATATTTCCCAATAGTAGCTGCTACGGCTTCCAATTGCAGATAGCGGTTACGCTCCTTGATATTCATTTGAGCAATGATATCCGCTTCCGTCGTTTCCTTCGGATAGGATGGACTGGAAGGTATTTCGACTCCTTGAAGCGTACACCATTCTTCAAATGTGAAGTTTGCTACCCGTTTCAATTCTTTGTCTTTAGCCTTGACTGCTTCTCTCATCCAAGCGCAAAAAGCATTCATCGAGGCTATTTCTTCCAAAAGAGGATGCACTTGATTAAGCATATTCTCGTCATAGCCGACACATATAGTTTTCTCCGATTCAGAAGGTGAGCCTACAATATCGACTTTCGTAGTCACAAAAGTCATATTTTTCAACTTTGCTTCATTTCCGGCTATGACCTCTTGCGCCAAATCCGCCAAATGCGATGCCGATGTGGAAGTCAGCCCGTGATTGTCAAAGAATATTTCATTAATATCATTCATGCCGTTTTATTAATTAGTGAGTTTGATTATACGAAGACAAACAAAGATACACTGCATTGATTTAAAATGTTGACACATTTTTGTATTCCCCATATCACCTCTACATTTTGTTTTGTTAAATTGTTTAAACAATCTGATACACTCTCAAGCTCCTTCATCATCAACGAATATGAAGAGTTGAACGAGACAGACAGAATAATGGCTGATACCACAGTTATCCCATGTTTCCTTATTTCCTCCATCGCAATTTCTATTTGAGCGGAAACCGAGATGCGGGCATCAACGGTTATCTGCATTGCGAGTTTATACTTATCAGCGAATTTTCTGAAATCATTCAGATCTAAATTAATCAATCCTTTTGCTTGGGCTACATTGATGAAATAATCTTTTGTTATTTCCTGTTCATCCTTGATAACTCGTATCAATTCTTCTCTATTTGATTCTTCCATTTCTCTATACTATTAAAAATCTATTCTTACCCACCGTTCTTCCGACATTCCTCCACAGAGCGAGACAAGCAGGAGAAGCATTATTGCAGAAATAATACATGTCCAAATGAACATGACAATATGCTCTCGTTTCATTTCGTTCCTCCATGAAATGTTCTTTCCATATTCTTTCGTGCGATCTCTTCCGTCCCGCCAAAGTAAGTGATTTCCCACAGCAAGCCTGCAACAAGCTCTTGAGGCGTAATCACAATGTCTTTCTCCACCACCACTTCCATGCCCGCTATTTCTGACCACGAAGGATAGCAGGCCATAGGGCAGTCGAGGTGATTGTCCACTTTGTCGTATACAGAGCAGTTCATATCTATCATCGGGCTACAGGTTTCCCAACGCCATACTAAGCGGATATAATATTGGGATGATTTTGCCTCCAACGCTTGTACGTTCTGATAAATTCTTTCCCATTTGTCCAAATCGAGATGTTCAACCAGTTTCGGTTCGTTGGTCTGCCATAAATTCAGGAATGCCGGTCTGATTTCGGCAAAACTGAATTGCGAAAATAATTCCTTGAATGTCATAGTGCCTATTTTAGAGTAATAAATTCCCTCAACCCACCCTTGTCTTTCCTTCCAGACAATCGGCACAAGGTAATGCGTAATAATCTTCCCCCGGGGGCCGTATAAGTTATGCGTTTGTACGCTGTGTCGGAGATACGCGGTAATAACCATGCTTCTACCAGCTGCCACCTTGGTTTGTTGCCCCTGCCATGCGACAAGGAAGTGCCGCCATTGTCTGATGCAAAGAAAGACTACGCCTTATTATGTCAAATTAAATCTACCGACCAGTTCAGGCTTTGTAGCTTCATATCCAGGTTTCGGAGCTGTTTAGAATAGTTGTCCGTCACCTTTCTTAATTCACCCACGTCCACCGTGCGGACATATTTTATCTCCTGTCGCCCGTAACGGTCATTTTCAACAACATGCTTCAAGAGGTCGCGCATTACCGTCAGACGCAACTTCAATGCGTCTTTGCGGGCAATCATTTGGGTGAGAGTTTCTCCCTCGTG
>ERZ826146.882-NODE-882-length-31806-cov-34.544361_pt1 | contig 31806 bp, 20 predicted proteins | sample MGYA00519857_ERZ826146 | MGnify/ENA primary metagenome ERZ826146 (study PRJEB31778, sample SAMEA3449222) | human gut metagenome | biome: human gut; feature: human-associated habitat; material: faeces | place: United Kingdom | collected 2010/2012 ...
TAGAGCATCTGCCTTACAAGCAGAGGGTCGGGGGTTCGAATCCCTCAGCGCCCACGAACAGAAAGTCCCACAACATTGAATGTTGTGGGACTTTTCATTTGTAGACAAACCGGCGAAGGACTGACGGGGAAGTGCACATGAGTTGTTGGCGGTAACCGGTATCATTACCATCACCAGGCGATATTCACAGACCTGCCTGTCAGCTTGTCCATTGTTTGCAAACAAAAAAGCCATTGCACAATGTGCAATGGCTTCTTTTAGTGGGCGTAGAGGGATTCGAACCCCCGACCCTCTGCTTGTAAGGCAGATGCTCTAAACCAGCTGAGCTATGCGCCCTTCGTTGTCTTAAGCGAGCGCAAAGGTATGCCTTTTTTATCAAACAACCAAATTTTCAGCTGCTTTTTTGATGAAAAGTGAAAAGAATATGCCTGCCAATGGTTGAAATGGAGCTCTATTAAGGCAAAACGGACAAATTCCTTATATAAAAAAGGATGCCCCGCTTCAGGCGGAGCATCCTTGTGTTTCATTCTGCAAGCATCCGTTATTTGGCAAGCTCTACAGTAGCGCGGCGGTTGTAAGAAGGCGGCACGAGAGTGTCAACTCCACCGTTTGCAACAATCTGGATGTTCTCTCTCTTAACACCCATGTTCACGAGTTCGTCAGCAACTGTCTCGGCACGCTTCTGTGAAAGCTCGCGGTTGTACTCGGCAGAACCGGTCGCACTGTCGGCATATCCGGTTACAATGAGTTTCGCGTCGTTGTCCTTTGAATAGTCGGCAAGGTTCTTCACGTTGACAAGGTCTTTCTTTGAAGCGATGTCCGCCTTGTCGATGTTAAAGAATACAGATACCGGATTGGTTACATATTCTTTCTCAACCTTTACCGTAGGCTCGGTCTTCTTGTTGGCAAGCTCGTTCTTCAGGCGTTCGTTTTCAGCCTTTTCGTCGGCCAGCTGTGCGTTGAGCGCATCGATTTGCGACTGCGACAAAGCCTTGATGGCATCCACATCGGGCACTTTCTTCCACCTTGTCTTGCCAAGGTTGAACGTCACACCCACCTCTGCATATACATGGTTGGGGTGGCTCATTATGCCTTCGCCATAGTCTGCAGGCATTCCGCACAGGCTGCTTTCATAGCGGTTCCATCCGATTTCAAAGTTGATGGCAAGACGCTTGTTAACCCAAAACTCGTTCAAGATACCGAGAGTGAAGCCTACTGCATAGTCGTTGTAGGTGCATGAACGGCCAAGTCCGCCTCCGATGAACGGAATGAAGTTCCACACGCGGTCTTCGTTGTAACCGCAGAAGAGGTTGCTCAAATTGAACAAAACATCCTCGCGCAAAATCCAATACTTGTTGTCAGTATCGATGTTCTCGTCGTTCCATACTGACTTACCCCACACTCCTTGGAACTTTGTGCGGAGTCCGAGGCCGGGGGTGAACCATTTACCGATGCCGATAGAGAATCCGGGGTTTGAACGGAACGCCTTAAACGGGTTCTTGGAGAAGCCCATGCCGTCCTCATAATTGCCGTACCATGCTTCCCATGTCACGCCACCCTGGATGAACCAGTTGCTCCAAAACGAATTGGTCGCAACGCTGTACTTTTCCGTAATGTCCGCGTTCTGTGCCATACCTGTCACAGATGCACATGCGAAAAACAATGCGATAAATAATTTCTTCATAACTCTTAATATTAAACAATCAATAAAACATTTGTCCGCGCCTGCTTTCTATGCAGGCTCTACATTGCAAAGATAGTAATAAATCTCAAACACTTATCGTTTTTTTGAATTTATTTTACACTTCCACAAGCATTTTCCGAACAAAATGCCACTTATCACTCCATTTCAGCCAAAGAGCCGTTCGATGTCCTGTTGCTTTAGTACGGCCACGGCTGCCTTGCCGTCGGGAGAATAGTTGACGTTCGAACATGTAAACAATTCGTTCACAATATTCTCCATCTCGGCATTGTTGAGCACCTGACCGTAGGGTATCGCCGCTCCGCGCGCAAGCTGCATAGCCAGCATGCGGCGCACTCCGTCGGTTGCGGAAAGGCCCGTCTCGGCATATTCGGCGAGCATATTCTTCAGCATCTTGGCAAAATCAACGCCGTCAAGACCGGCCGGCACACCGTTGATTGAGTAGCTGCCGCCGCCAAGCGGGGCAAGGTCGAAGCCGAGGCTGTCAAGGTCTTGGCGCATCTTCTGCAACATGACATCTTCCGACGGGGTGAAAGTCACCATCTCGGGGAACAGCGTCTGCTGCGAGGCTCCGCCCCGGCCTTCCATCTGCGCCATGTATTTCTCATAGAGAATACGCATGTGCGCGCGGTGCTGGTCAATCATCATAAGGCCCGACTTCACTGCCGTCATGATGTACTTTCCCTTATATTGGTAATGTGCGGGCGACTTTTCCTCCGCCACGCCTGCGCCGTTGTCAGCGCCTGACGCCGTCCCGAAGAGTCCGCCTGGGTTTCCGCTGCCGTCCTGCACGTCGTCAAAGCCGGCGGCGGCATCTCCGTAAAGTTGTTCCCAACCGTCGGCGGAGCCTGCCCCCTGCCCTTTCGGCACGTATGACTGTGAGCTTTTAAATGGGTTGTACGACGGGTTGTAATCCACTTTCGGCATCTGCGCCTGACCGTTTCCCTGCCCGAACACAGGGATGTCGGGCTTGCCTTCGGTATCGAAATCGATTGACGGGACATCGTTGAACCGCCCTATGGCATCCTTCACGGCAGCCAGCAGCACCTGCCACACGGTCTGCTCGTTCTCAAACTTTATCTCGGTTTTCGTAGGATGTATGTTTACGTCGATGTCTTCGGGGTTTATGTCGAAATAGATGAAGTACGGAACTTGCTCTCCGGCAGGCACAATGCGCTCGTAGGCGGTCATCACCGCCTTGTGGAAATAGGGATGCTTCATGTACCGTCCGTTGACGAAGAAATACTGGTGGGCTCCCCTCTTGCGTGCAGCCTCCGGCTTTCCTACAAACCCCTTGATGGTGCAGATGGTGGTTTCTACGCCTATCGGCAGCAGGTCGGCGTTGATTTTCTTTCCGAAAATGTCAACGATGCGCTGGCGCAGGTTGCCGCTTTTCAGGTTAAACGTTTCCGAACCGTTGCTGTGCAGGGTGAAACTTACGCCGGGATATACCAGCGCTATGCGTTCGAAGGCGGTGATTATGTTGCTCAACTCGGTGGCGTTCGACTTGAGGAACTTCCTCCTTGCCGGCACGTTGTAAAACAAGTTTTCCACCGAGAAGTTTGTTCCAACGGGGCATGACACCGGCTCCTGCCCTGTCACCTTCGACGCGGCGATCGACAGGTGCGTACCTATGTCGTCAGACTGCATCCGCGTTCTGAGTTCCACCTGCGCAACCGCAGCGACGGAAGCGAGGGCTTCTCCGCGGAAGCCCATCGTGTGAAGGGCGAACAGGTCGTCGGCCTTGCGGATTTTCGACGTGGCGTGACGTTCGAAAGACATGCGCGCGTCGGTCTCCGACATGCCGCAACCGTCGTCGATGACCTGTATCGACGTGCGCCCGGCATCAGTCACAAGCACGTTTATCGTCTTTGCACCGGCATCGATGGAGTTCTCAACAAGCTCCTTGACTACCGACGCGGGGCGCTGTATCACCTCGCCTGCGGCTATCTGGTTGGCCACCGAATCCGGCAGCAGTTGTATTATGTCACTCATCGTATTATAATGTATTTCAACTGTAAATGTAAGTTGCAAAAACCGTGCCGACAACATGCCGGCTTGCAAAATACGGCAAAACGCCTTGCAAAAGGCGGCCTTTTACACTGCAAAAGGCCATCTTTTGCAAGGCGAAAGACGGCCTTTCGCAAAGCGTTTCGTAACACACTGGTTTTCAATTGATTACTGACTGTATGGAAATTCGGGACTGACAGACAAATTGTCAACCCCACAATGGCACGCCGCACGCCGGCAGCCATCACATGGAAAGCAGCATTTTCCACACTGCTACGAGAATTACCAACAACACAAGGATGGCTCCATACGTAAGCACAAAGCCTCCGGCAAGACGGCGCTCGCGGCGGCTTGAGGCGTGGCGCGTAGCGTTCAGGAATACGCCGCGCAGCCTGTCGCGCCCATGAGGGTCAGGCGCTTCCATGCCAAGCTCGGCCTTCGCACGCCGCTCAACGTCACGAAGCTTGTCCTTGCGCTCGTCAACAAAGATGTACCTATGGCTGAAACGGCGCGGTTTCCGCTGATTGAAAAGTCCCATACGGCAATCCTCCGTCACTTCTCAACAGCCTGCGGCTGCTGCGCCTCGTCAGGCTTGACGGCCTCTTTTGCCGGCTTATCTGTCACTTCTGGCGGTGTGCCGGTTGCTTCGGATGGAGCAGCCGCCGCGGCCGGAACATTTACCGGTCCTCCTCCCGTAACGACTCCGCCACTGCTTATGACCTGCAACGGAGCCGGACGCCGCGAAATGTTCTTCAGCTCGGTGCCGCTCGCCTTGCCGCGCCAGTTGAATATGTCGTATTTGTCGAGCGGACGGATGTAGTCAAACCACACGAAAGACGGCAATGTCTTCTTGTCTGGCGGGATTTGCGTTATCGGGTACATCCTGCCCGTCTGCTTGCACGTCCATATACGCTCCAGCTTCCTGTCCTTCATGAACATGCGCATTGTGTCAGTTTCGATGTAGCCCATGTTGGTGAACGAGCTGTCCCGGTCGTCCTGCATATAGTAAATGGCTTGCACGTTGCCCACGGCTTCGGTCTTACGGATTTCCCCGTTTTCGAAGAAACCGAACATCTCGCGCGACGCTACCTGATTGAACTTCAGGCTGTCGCGCAGCATCTCTACCGAAAGAGCCTGGTTGATGACATGGGCGCGGTCAACGGTGGAGTCTTTCATGTACACCTTGATTACCTCGCCAAGCAGCTGGCGGTTGACATTCCAGGTAATAGGGTCTTTGTACATGGTGAGGCACGAGTCCTGCGTGTTGTACACAAGCGAGTCGCACACGGCCTGCACATCGGAGCGGAACGCCCTTACCTTATAATAACAATGTGCAGTGCGGTACACCGAGTCCGTATTTATGTTGAACGTGTACACCTTCATCGTGTCCGAATGTACAAACAGGGTGTCGCCCTGCGAGTAGTCTTTCAGCACGGCACTGTCGGTAGCCCATGCGTAGCCGGTACTGTCGTTGTACCAGAAGTAGTTGCTTGTCATGGCGTTCTTGTTCACCGTATCGTTGTACACCACGTTGCCAAAGCCCTCGCTTATCTTGGTCTTGTCGTCGTTGAAAAGGCTGTCGGCGGTCAGCGTCTTGCCGTTGTTCTCAAGCGTGGAACGGCCATACAGCCTTGAAAAATCCTTGTCAGTGTCATAATATCCCTGTGAGGTGTGGATTACACTGCCGTCCGACGTGATTTTTGAAGGACCTACAATGTGGGCTATTGACGTCTGGGTGTCGTAGTGAAGGGTGTCGGTCTCAAGCACGAACTTAGGGTTCTTAAGGTTTACGCTGTAATTGAACACGGCCCGGCGCGTCTCCGTATCGTACTCGCCCCAATCCGAAACGAGTACGTTGTCCTTGTCAATCATCTTGCCTCCCTCGAAGAAATAGCCTATGCCGTACAGACGGTCGTAGTTCAGGCTGTCGGTGTAGAGTTTCGTCTTGCGGTGGGTCAGCACAACGTTGTAGCGCGCCTCCGCCATCTGGTCGTTGCCGTCGTAATACGCATAGTCACTGAACAGCGACAAAGTGTCGCCCTGATACATCCTGACATGGCCGAAAGCGCGGAACGAATTGCTTTCCTGATAAAAGTAAGCGCTGTCGCAATACAGCTTCGCTCCCTTGTGGCTGAACGCCACATTGCCGTTGAGAACCTGCGCACCGGGCACCGGACCGAACTGGTCGAACCACAGGCGGTCGGCGTGAATCAGGTATACGCGCTCGTTGTCCTTGGCACGCGCCTTCTTCTTCGGAGCCTGGCGCGACTGCACCAGGCTAAGCCCAAAAAGGCATAGGACTGCCGCTATCAGCACCCTATGCCCACGGAAAATAGCCTTGATATTATATTTTTTCGTCATTTAATCCAACCTTCGTAACGGAAATCACAACCTTTATAGCGGTCGTTGATACGCACATACGTAGTCTTTATCTTGTCCTGAATCCACTTCTCGATGAATTCCTCCCTGCGCTTGGCCAGGACAATGTTCTTCATCGTCTGGAAGTCTTCGGTGATTGTGGCACGATGCGTCTCGACACGGTTCTTCAGTTTCACCACGGCGCATATCGTCTTGCCGTTCTTCTCGCTTATCATCTGGAACGGAGCGGAAACCTCTCCAACCTTAAGCGTGTCCACCACCTTCGCTATTTCAGACGGAAGACTGCGCATCTGGAAGCGGCTCGTCATGCGGCCGTCGTTCCCCATATTCGCCATAAGGCCGTTGTTGTTGCGCGTGTCCTTGTCGTCCGACAAGAACGAGGCGGCCTCTTCAAACGAGAACTTGCCCGCACGGACGTTGTCTGCTATCGAGTCAAGCTGCGACTTGGCCATGTCAATCTCTTCCTGCGTCACCTTCGGCTTCAGCAAAATGTGCCTTACCTTGATTTTGTCGCCGCGTTTGTCAATCAGCTGGATGATGTGGAAGCCGAACTCCGTTTCCACAATCTTTGATATTTTCTTCGGGTCGGTCAGGTTGAAGGCCACGTTGGCAAACGTAGGGTCAAGCATTCCGCGTCCCACATAATCCTGAAACGCACCGCCCTGGCGCGCCGTTCCCGGGTCTTCCGAATACAATGTGGCAAGCGTTGCGAACGAAGTCTCGCCCTTGGTGACACGTTCCGTATAGTCGCGAAGCTCGTTTTTCACACGGTCTATCTCAGTCTGTGCAACCTTCGGCTCACGGGTTATAATCTGAATTTCCACCTCCGTAGGAACGATTGGCAGACTATCTTCCGGCAAACTGCTGAAATAACGGCGCACATCGGCCGGCGACACGGCGATGTCTTGCACCAGCTGCTCCCTCTCACGGTCAATCATGAGCCTGTCACGGAAGTCGTCATGCAGCGTCTGACGAAGCTCGGAAAGGCTCATGTTCTTGTATTCCTCAAGCTTTTCCTTGCCTCCTGCCGTCTGAATCCAGTAGTTTATCTGCTCCTCAACACTGCGTGCCACATCCGATTCGGTCACTTCCACCGAGTCGATGGCAGCCTGATGCAGGAACAGCTTTTGAACGGCCAGCTGTTCCGGGATTAGGCAATCGGGGTTGCCATCCCACTTCATACCGTCCATCTCGCTCTGCATCTTGACGTTCTCGACATCGGACAACAGGATGGCCTCGTCTCCGACAACCCATACCACCTCGTCAACCACGCTGGCTGGATTAGGCTCTGCATTGACCGAATCCACCTGTGCGTCGGCAGAACCGTCGTCCACCGCCCCGTAGCCTGCCGCACTTGCCTTGACGCCGGCAATGAAAAACACCGACAAAGCAAGCCACAAGGCCGTTTTACCTTTTATCTTCATATGTTTATTTGCTATGCTTGTTTACTGTTTCCAACACGTCGCGGTAAACCTCGACAGGGTATTTCTTCCTCAATTCGGCCACCCACTGCTTTTCAAGCATTTCCTGATAGTCTGCAGTGACAAGCCCTCTTACATCCTCGTATCCCTCAGGTTTCTTCTTGAGAAGCTTGCCGTAAACCGCGTCTATGGGAAAATCCTTGAGCTGGGTGACGGTTGTATCCTTGCCGAATACCATCTTGTCGATGTACGCGTTATCGCCTTCCTTGAATATTCCTTTCTCCACACGTATCCTAAGAACAGAATCGTTGTTGAACGTAGAGCGGAGAACATCGGCCCACTTACTGAACGGTACATCTTCGACACACTCGCGAACGGCCTTCACATCGTCGTTCGACTTCACATGATACACCATGCCCTTGTATCTCGGTTCTGTCCAATAATACCGTTTCTTGTTCTTCTTGAAATACGCAGCAAGGCCTTCCTCGTCCTTAGCCGCCTTCTCCCATACCGTCCGGTTGCTTATTTCATAGAGCAGAAGGCCGTCATGATATTCCTGCAAAAGGTACTTCAAGTCTGGATTTTCAGCCGACAGCTCGTCAGCCTTGCGGCTTATGACATCTTCCTTCGACAGCTTTCCGTCCGATGCTTTCACCATCTCGTCGATAGTCCTGTCAATGATGCGCTCGCGCATTCCGCGCTTTTCTATGAAGGTAAGAATGCTGTTCTTGAGCGAGTCAAACGGTTCGAGCTGCTTGCGCGCCTTCATCAGGATGATGTGGAAGCCAACGGGAGACTCTACAACGCCGCTCATCTGCCCCGGCTGCAAGGCATACGCCGCATCCTCAAACTCCTTGAAGGTCTGTCCGGGCTGAATCCACGGCAGTTCTCCGCCGTTTTTCGCCGAACCGGGGTCTTGCGAATACTTGCGCGCAAGGTCGGCAAAATCGGCCCCGGTCTTCAGCACATTGTATAAGGAATCGGCCCTGCGGCGTGCTTCCTCATACTTTGCCGTAGGGCTTTTCTGCTCCACATACATTAATATATGTGCAGGTTTGACAAGTCCGCGCGGCCCGATGTGCTCCTTTGTGCGGTCGTACACGGCCTTGGCCTCGGCCAGCAAGGCGGTGCTGTCGACAAATGCGGGACGCACTTCCTGGTCGCGGTACAGGGCAAACTCCTGCTTGAAAGATGACAGCGTGTCAAGTTTGGCGTCGAGCGCAGCGGCCACTTTCAACTTGTAATTGATGAAAAGGTCTACGTATTCGTCAACGGTTTTCCTGTCAATAACGTCGGCGGAGTTGTTTTTATTGTAAGAATACTCGAACTCCGAGCGCGTTACGGGTTTGCCGTTGATTTTCATCAGCACCGGATCCGCCTGCTGTGCGCAAGCCATGCTTCCGCAAAGAAGCATGGCGGCTATGGTTGAAAAAAATCTCATCTTACATAAGTTATAAATCGGCAAGTGACAAGCAGGCGGGCAACATGCCGGCGAATGGCGGACAGAGCCGAAGTTTTGTCCTGTCGCCCGTTTTTCCGTTATCCGTCCGCCTGCCACTGGCGTGCCCTATATCATTCGGGCCTTGAGTAGTTTGGTGCCTCGCTTGTTATTGAGATGTCGTGCGGATGGCTCTCAAGCACGCCGGCATTCGTTATGCGGACGAACTTCGCACCGTGCAGAGCCTCTATGTCCTTCGCACCGCAATACCCCATGCCTGAACGCAATCCGCCGCAAAGCTGGTAGATTACTTCCTGCAAAGTGCCTTTATAGGGCACACGGCCTGCGATGCCCTCGGGCACGAGTTTCTTAACGTCCTTTGTGTCAGCCTGGAAGTAACGGTCCTTCGAGCCGTTCTCCATCGCCTCAAGACTGCCCATTCCACGGTAGCTCTTGAACTTTCGTCCGTTGAATATTATGGTGTCGCCGGGGCTTTCCTCCGTTCCGGCAACGAGCGAACCTATCATCACGCTATAACCTCCTGCAGCCAAAGCCTTTACCACATCGCCTGAATAACGCAGTCCACCGTCGGCGATAAGTGGCACACCGGTGCCCTTCAAGGCGCAGGCCACATCATAAACGGCGCTCAACTGCGGCACGCCTACACCTGCTACAACGCGCGTAGTGCAGATGCTGCCAGGGCCTATGCCCACCTTTACAGCGTCGGCTCCGTTCTCGACAAGCATCTTGGCAGCCTCACCGGTCGCCACGTTGCCTACCACGATGTCAACACCGGGGAACGAAGCCTTTGCCTCGCGCAGTTTTTCAACAACGCCCTTTGAGTGTCCGTGGGCCGTGTCTATCACTATCGCGTCGGCGTTAGCCTCAACGAGAGCCTGTATGCGGTCGAGCGTATCAACCGTAACTCCTACTCCGGCGGCCACGCGCAGGCGACCCTTCTCGTCCTTGCAGGCCATGGGCTTGTCCTTCGCCTTGGTTATGTCTTTATACGTTATAAGGCCTACGAGCTTGTTGTCAGAGTCAACAACGGGAAGCTTCTCAATCTTGTTCTCCTGCAATATCTGCGCAGCGTCGGAAAGGTCGGTGCGCATGTGCGTGGTCACAAGGTTGTCGCAGGTCATCACCTCGTCGATTTTCCTGTCCAGACGGCGTTCGAAACGCAGGTCGCGGTTTGTCACGATGCCTACCAGGTGGCCCTCGTCGTCAACCACGGGGATGCCTCCAATGTGGTATTCGGCCATCATGTTGAGCGCATCCTGCACGGTAGAGCCGCGGCGGATAGTCACGGGGTCGTATATCATTCCGTTCTCGGCGCGCTTCACAATGGCAACCTGACGCGCCTGTTCGGCTATCGGCATGTTCTTGTGGATTACGCCGATGCCGCCTTCGCGGGCGATAGCTATGGCCATGGCCGACTCCGTAACGGTGTCCATCGCCGCTGTGACAAACGGGATGTTCAGCGCTATGTTGCGCGTGAAACGTGTTTTCAACTCTACCGTCTTGGGCAGCACTTCAGAATAAGCCGGGATTAAAAGGACGTCATCGAAAGTCAAACCGTCCATTACAATTTTATCTGCAACAAATGATGACATATATAACTTGAAAATTTATTGCGTGCAAATTTAGCAAAAAAATCAATACGCACAGCCTCTTTCACGTTTTTTCTTAACTAAATAATGCAAAATACAGCCATCACGCAACGCTGCGTAAGCCTGCACGCCGGCAACCGGCAACAATGTCACGGCATGCCGCAAAGCATGTCATGGCGCAGCCTACGCGCTGCCATCAAGCCTCTTACCTACCGCCAACCGACGCAGTTATCACCGCATTTTGCCACAATCCTGCAACCCGTTGATTATCAACGCCTTTGCAATATGCCATCTTTTGGTTTGCAAAAGGTGGCATTTCAGCTTGCAAAAGGTGGCCTTTTACAAGCCAATTTGCCGTGTTTGTGGGTTCATCCGCAGTTCAGTTGGATAAAGATAAGATGCTGATATTCAAGTATTTGTATTATCTTGTATGTTCATAAGTCCCTGATAATCAGTACCTGTATATTGATTAAATTGAAATTTAGGGCTATAAAACTATCCGGCTTATCCATACTTCAAATTATATAACAAAACTATTGATTTTTAATCTTTTAAAAGAAAAACTCGATGTGCTCAATTTTATGTTGCTGAAAGGCAATCCAACAAAACTGCGGATGAACCCGTGTTTTGAAATCAGCCACGGCCTTACGTCCCGTGCGAACAACCGCCCAATCACAAAAAAGCCGCCCCTCGCGGATGCAAAGGGGCGGCCAACCATCAACCTTAAAAACCTGTAATCAACAGGAAACATCATTTCGTTAGCAATTTCGTTGTGCTGACATTGCCGTCAGCGTCAATGCTTTTCTTTATGCAGACGCCCTTCACCGGAGCGGCAAGGCGCACTCCTCCGAGCGAATAATACTGCGTAGCTACGGCTTCGCCGGCCTCTGCCTGCGTGATGCCGGACGTTATGTCGGTTATCTTGTCGCCGTTTTCATCATACGTAGGTTCGGTCGGATTGTCCTTTATCGCCGCCGCGTATTCGTCAATGTCCTCGCCCGGCACAGCATCGGCGTAAGCCGTCCATATCTCAATCTTGCCCGCTCCGGCATACTTCTGCACGGTTGACGGAACATCAGCGGTCTTGTCGAGGTTGTTGACAAAGTAGTTCTCGTCTGTCTGCGAGGGTATCCAGTCGGTCGGCTCCAACCACTCTATACTCTTTTGCTTTGCCCCATCAATGTTAACGTAACCCTCAATCAGATTGTCGCAGCCTTTATATACGAGGTCATAATCGGCACGCTGGTCAATGTTCAAAGAACCTCCACGATTGGAACGGATGGCCGACTTACAATTGTCAAAGTAACAGGCCTGCACATATCCGACAGCTCCTGGACGCAAGTCCCAACCGTCCTCGCTTCCAACCATGTAGTTGTTGAAGTAATGCAGGTAGCCGCCGCGCTGTAACGGAAGGCGTGCTCCGGCTATATTATCGAAGTAGTTGTGGTGCATGGAGATGGTTCGGCAGTCGTCAAAAACGTCGCTGTCGCCCTTGCCAAACAGGCAGGCCTTGTTATGGTCGTGAAAATGGTTGTAGCTGAACGTCATCCACTGCACATTGTTCTTACAGTCGAGAAGGCCGTCATAACGGTCTTTGTCAACATCGTTTGAGTTGAAAAAGGTGCAATGGTCTACCCAGATGTGACCGCCGAAGTCGGTCTTGGCACTGTTCTTGTCGGCTTGTATGCCTATACAGTCAGGGTCGCCAACCTCTTTCTGCACCCCGTCGCGGAAGGCTACAATCTTGTTCTCGCCCGACTTCAGGATGGGAACGCCCGACATTGTGAAGCGGCAGTTGCGTATGATGACGTTGCTAGCGCACTGCATCACGAACGAGATGCGCGAAAACAGCGGTGCCTCGCCCGTTTGTGGGTTGGCGATGCCTATCAATGTCTTGTTCGACGCTATCATGACACGCTCTCCGTAAGTGGTCTCAACGCCCTGCGAACCGTCCTGCCTGTCGCAAAGATGGCCGGTATCAAGGCCGTCAACCCAGCACTTTATGCCTGTGTCCATGTCATTGTCGACAAGGATTATGTATGGCGACTCTGCCTGCAAGTAAGCCTTTAGCTGCTGGAATGTCCTTGCATAAACCACCTTGCCGCCTTCACCGCCCGTGGTGCCGCCCTCAAGATAATGGTTTGTGCCCGGCGTGCCGGACACGGCTGCGAAGCCGTCGATGCCGAAGTTGCGCCCGTCAACAACCTGCGCCGTTGCAGTGAAAGCAGCTCCGAAGAGCATGAAAAATGTAATGCAGACTTTCCTCCGGCATGACGCGGCAATGCCGGAAACCGTTTTAGTAATCATTTTCATAGTAGTTTTAATTTGTTTTAATTATTAGTTTAAAAGTCAGTCCCTCTCCATCAAAAACATGTCAAACAGCATCTCTCATGGCAAATATGTACAAATAAAGTATACACAAATGCCGGTTAGCGGTTGCAAATATAATTTATTTTGCTTTATATAGACATCAAAAACACATAAAAATATGGTTTTCAAGCACATAAAGACTTGAAAACCATAACATGTATAGCATTCGGCCGGTCTGGCCCAAGCCGTATCAATTGCCCATGTCTGACATGAACTTGATGCGCACAAGCCTGACCTCTTCTTCAGGATAATCGCCGCCAAGCTCGTCGAGGGCTGTCTCAAGGTCGTCGGTGTCGCTCTCCTTAAAGTACTCGTAGATGTCGTCGATGTGGTCGTCGTCCATCACCTCTTCAAGGAAATAGTCGATGTTCAGCTTCGTTCCGCTGTAAACTATAGCCTCGACCTCGTCCAAAAGAGTGTCGAAATCAATGCCCTGCGCCTCTGCAATGTCGTCAAGAGCCACCTGGCGGTCGATGCTCTGTATTATTTTCACCTTCAAAACAGACTTCTTCGCCACAGTCCTTACACGCAAGTCTTCGGGGCGTTCAATCTCGTTTTCATCGCAATACTTCTTTATCAGGGCTACAAACTCCTTGCCGTAACGCCGCGCCTTGCCCGCGCCTACCCCCTGTATGTTCTGCAAGTCGTCAAGGGTTATGGGGTAGACGGTAGCCATCTGCTCAATCGAAACATCCTGGAAAATCACGTATGGAGGCAGTTGCAGGTTCTTGCTCATCTTCTTGCGCAAGTCTTTCAGCATGGAGTAAAGCGTCGGGTCAAGAGCGGAGCTGCCGCCACCGCCCTCTTCTTCCTCGTCGTCATCGCAGAATTCGTTGTCAAGCACAATCATAAACGACTCGGGCTTCTTCATGAATTTCTTGCCGGCTGACGTGAGTTTCAGTATTCCGTAGTTCTCAACGTCTTTCTTGAGAAGGCCCGCTATAAGCGCCTGACGTATGACAGGATTCCACAACTTCTCGTCCATGTCCTCGCCGGAGCCGAACTCTTCAAGCTTGTCATGCTTGTGAGCCACTATGTCGTTGGTGTCCTTTCCCTTTACGAAATCTATGATATAATCAGTCCTGAAGTCCTCTTTCACAGCGGCGACGGCGTTCAGAACCACCAGCAATGCGTCCATTCCCTCGACCTTTGTCTTGGGATGCAGGCAGTTGTCGCAGTTTCCGCAATTGTCCTTGTCGTACTCTTCGCCGAAGTAATGCAGCAGCATCTTGCGCCTGCAAACCGACGACTCGGCATACGCCGCGGTCTCCTGCAACAGCTGGCGGCCTATGTCCTGCTCGGCCACAGGCTTGCCTTCCATAAACTTCTCAAGCTTCTTCAAGTCCTTGTACGAGTAGAAAGCTATGCACTTTCCTTCCCCTCCGTCGCGTCCGGCGCGTCCGGTCTCCTGGTAATAGCCCTCCAAGCTCTTCGGTATGTCATAATGAATGACAAAACGGACGTCAGGTTTGTCGATGCCCATGCCGAACGCAATGGTAGCCACTATCACGTCGATACGCTCCATGAGGAAGTCATCCTGCGTGGCGGAGCGCGTCCCCGAGTCAAGCCCGGCATGGTAGGCGGCGGCCTTTATGTCGTTGGCGCGGAGCACGGCGGCAAGTTCCTCCACCTTCTTTCGCGACAGGCAGTATATTATTCCGCTCTTCCCTGCGTTCTGCTTGATGAACTTTACGATTTGCTTGTCTATGTCCTTGGTCTTATGACGCACCTCGTAATAAAGGTTGGGACGGTTGAACGAGCTTTTATATTCTGTCGCGTCGAGTATTCCGAGGCTCTTCTTTATGTCAGTACGGACCTTGTCAGTGGCCGTGGCGGTAAGCGCTATGACCGGCGCATTGCCTATTTCATTGATGATGGGGCGTATCCGCCGGTACTCCGGACGGAAGTCGTGGCCCCACTCCGAGATGCAATGAGCCTCGTCAACGGCGTAAAACGAGATTTTAACTCCACGCAGAAAGTCGACGTTGTCTTCCTTTGTCAGCGACTCGGGAGCCACATACAGCAGCTTTGTCTTGCCTTCAATAATGTCCGACTTTACACGGTCGATGGCCGACTTGTTGAGCGACGAGTTCAAATAATGCGCCACTCCGTCGGTCTCCGTCATGCCGTTAATCACGTCGACTTGGTTCTTCATCAAGGCGATGAGCGGCGAAATGACTATTGCCGTGCCGTCCATGATGAGCGACGGGAGCTGATAACACAGCGACTTTCCGCCGCCTGTCGGCATCAGGACGAACGTGTCCTTGCCGTCAAGCAGATTGCGGATGATTGCCTCCTGATTGCCTTTGAACTTGTCAAAGCCGAAATATTGCTTCAGCTTCTCTATAAGGTTAACGTCATGATTCATACAACAAACAGAGTAACTTTATAATGTTAGTGTACAAAACCGGCTTGGCTCAAGCGCTTTCAAGCTTTGAGAAGTGCGCCTTTTCAAGCTGTCTCCGGGCATAGTCGAGAGTAACTTCAAACGTTTCCACCTTCTTCGACGGCACTTCAAACATCGCGTCCATCATCACACTCTCAACGATTGAACGCAGTCCGCGCGCCCCAAGCTTGTACTCCATCGCCTTGTCCACGATAAACTCAAGCGCGTCGTCGGTGAAATCAAGCTTTATTCCATCCATCTCAAACAGTTTTTTATACTGCTTTACGATGGAGTTCTTAGGTTCTACGAGTATCGAACGCAGCGCTTTCCTGTCCAAAGGATTGAGGTATGTCAGCACTGGCAGGCGGCCGATGATTTCAGGTATCAGCCCGAAAGACTTGAGGTCTTGCGGCAGGATGTATTTCATCAGGTCGTTCTTGTCTATGCTTCGTACGTTCTGTACGGAGTTGTAACCCACCACATGGGTGTTCATCCTTTGGGCGATTTTGCGCTCTATGCCGTCGAACGCACCGCCGCAGATGAAGAGGATGTTCTTCGTGTCCACGTGGATATACTCCTGGTCGGGATGTTTGCGGCCGCCCTGCGGCGGTACGTTCACCATAGTTCCCTCCAAAAGCTTCAGCAAACCTTGCTGCACGCCCTCGCCGCTTACGTCGCGGGTGATTGACGGATTGTCGCTCTTGCGCGCTATCTTGTCTATTTCGTCGATGAAGACGATACCCCGTTGGGCGGCCTCCACATCATAGTCGGCCACCTGAAGCAGGCGGCTAAGTATGCTTTCAACGTCTTCGCCTACGTAACCGGCCTCGGTGAACACCGTCGCGTCGACGATGGTGAACGGCACATCAAGCAGCTTTGCTATGGTGCGGGCCATCAATGTCTTGCCGGTGCCGGTGCTGCCCACCATTATTATATTGCTTTTCTCTATCTCCACGCCGTTGTCGTCAACGGGTTGCTGCAACCTCTTGTAGTGGTTGTACACCGAAACGGCCAGGCAACGCTTGGCGTCATCCTGCCCTATGACGTACTGGTCGAGGTATTCCTTTATTTCCAGGGGCTTCGGCACCTTCTTCGGCTTAAACTTCTTGCCATGCCTGCGCTGCCCTTCGTCAAGCATCCCGGTCGACTTCACTATCTCGTATGCCTGCGCGGCACAGTCTTCGCAGATGTATCCGGTAAGGCCGGTTATGAGTAGTTTTACATCTTTTTCGCTGCGTCCGCAGAAGCTGCAAACTTTTTCCATCCTGTTATTCCTGCTTGCCATCTTGCGCGTTTGAAGTCATGCGTTCCTTCTTCCTTACCAATACGGAGTCAATCATGCCATACTCCTTGGCCTCATCGGCGGTCATCCAGTAGTTGCGGTCGGAGTCCTTGTACACCTTGTCATAAGGTGTGTGCGAGTGTTCGGCTATGATTGTGTACAGTTCTTTCTTGAACTTAAGTATCTCCTTGGCCTCAATCTCGATGTCTGAAGCCTGTCCCTGTACGCCTCCGAGCGGCTGGTGTATCATCACGCGGCTGTGGGTGAGCGCAAAACGCTTGCCTTCCGTGCCGGCAACGAGCAGCACTGCGGCCATGGAAGCGGCCATGCCGGTGCAGATTGTCGACACGTCGCTCGATATGAACTGCATAGTGTCGTAAATGCCGAGGCCTGCGGTAACGCTGCCTCCGGGGCTGTTGATGTAGATTGAGATGTCCTTGCCCGAATCGACAGAGTCGAGGTAAAGCAGCTGCGCCGACAGAGTGTTGGCCGTATAGTCGTCAATCTGAGTGCCGAGGAAGATGATGCGGTCCATCATCAGTCGCGAGAACACGTCCATCTGGGTCACGTTCAGCTGGCGCTCCTCAAGGATATACGGGTTGAGATACTGCATCTGCGCCTTCATCACGTCGTCAAGCACCATGCCGTTCATTCCGAGATGGCCGGTGGCATATTTTCTAAAGTCGTTCATCTATACTTTAAATTAACAATTAAAAATGGAAAATGAACAATCGCCCCACGGGCTTTCATCTTGCGGGCCGCGCCCCGCCGCCATGACGGCAGCCGCCGCGCGCCACATATTTTCCACCTATTTATATTATATGCGAAAAGGAGGTTACCGACCTTTTTCGCCTGTTCGTGCGGAACAAAGTTAATAAAAAAGTCGGAAACCTCCTCTATATCGCGGAAGTTTTTTTGCAAAAAATATATTATTCGCCTTGCATCAGCTTGTTGAACTCATCCAATGTGGCAGTCTTCTCGTTGAGTTTCACCACATTCTTCAGCACCGCCGTCAGCTTGCGGTCTATGCTGCGGTCAACGAAAGAGTCGATATACTCTTTCTTTTTGAGCATGTCCGTAGCGTAATTGTCGATGTACTCCTCGGGTATGTTGTTCATGCCGTACTGGGCGAACTGCGCACGTGCGGCCTCCTTGGCGGTCTCCTTGATGTCGGCGTCCTCAATCTTTATGCCGTTGGCCTTCACGAGCTGCTCCTTGATGAGGTGCCATGTCAGCTCCTTTATGCTCTGCTCGTAGTTCTTGTCGACATACTCCTGGCCCTTGTCCTTGTTGTTGTTGAGCATCACGCGCTTCAGAAGGGCGTCGGGATAAGTCAGTGTGCCCACCTTGTTCTCCATGTACTTGCGCACGTCCTGTATGAACTTGAAGTCGGTGTCAATCTCAAACTGCTTCTTCAAGCCCTCCGCTATCTTCGCGCGGAAGTCGGCCTCGTCCTTCACCGCGTCCTTGCCGAACACCTGGTCGAACAGCTCCTGATTGACCTCCGCCTTCACATAGCGCGATATTTCGGTAATCTGATAGCTGAAGTCGGCCGTCACTCCGGCAACTTCCTCTTTCTTAATCTTCAGCAGCGAGGACACTTCGATGTCGCTCTCCGGGTACGCCTTCCTCGGGTTGAACGTGATGATGTCGCCCAGCTTGCAGCCGTCAAACAGCTTTTTCTGGTCGTCCGCCTTGATGTATTCGGGCATAAGCACGGCGCCTTCCACCGTGATGCCGCCCTCCTTGGTGTTTCCGTTCTCGTCAAGCTCGCGCAGGTCGCCCTTCAGCATGTCGTTGGCCTGATACTCCTCCACCTTGTCATAGTGGCCGGCACGCGACGCGAACATGTCAATCTGACGGTTAACCACATCGTCGTCAACCGTGATTGTGTAGTGGTCTATCTTGTCCTTTTCGGTCAGCGTAGCGTCCATCTCGGGAGCAATTGCGATGTCAAACTGGAACGTGTACGGAGCGTCCTTCTCCAGGTCTACCGGCTCCTGCGCCTCGTGGGGCAGCGGCTCGCCCAGCATCTGGACGTTGTTGTCCTTCACGTATTTATATATTTCCTCGCCAAGGAGCTTGTTGATTTCATCCACCTTAACGGCAGTGCCATACTGCTTCTTAATCATCCCCATCGGCACCATGCCCACGCGGAAGCCCGGCACGTTGGCCTTCTTGCGGTAGTTCTTCAGTGTCTTCTCGACATTGTCCTTATAGTCAGCCTCTTCTACGGTCAAGGTGATAAGTCCGTTCACCTTGTCAGGATTTTCAAATGAAACTTTCATCTTTCGTTTTTTATGTTATTTTTAATGATTATCAAATGCGAGCTGCAAAATTACTGAATATCGCCGTAATTACCTAATATAATAAGGAAAATCGCCGAAAAAATCTTTTTTTCATTCCTCCGGCCGCCTCCTGAAATCCAATTGACGGCCTTTCGCATTCCAAAAGGCCATGTTTTACACGCTAAAAGGCCATCTTTTGCACGCTGAAAGGCCGCCTTTTGCATTCCCAAAGACGGCCTTTTACATTGCAATCAAACACGGGCGGTTTGCTTACAGGACTGCGAATGGCGAACAACATTCAGCAAAACGTGTAAGCGAACATGGCCGTTTTGCTTACAGTTTTCGCCCTGCCGCGCAGCGTCAGATGCTGAACGCCACGGAGAAAAGCACTTCGCGGCCACGCAAGGGCATACTGAACCAGCTGTAATTAAGTCCTGTGAACAATGCTTCCTCGTAGGTGTCGCGGTCGAGCAGGTTGCTCATGCGCAGGCCAAGTTCCATCCGTTTGGTGACGGCATAGCGCACAGCGGCGTCGAGAAAGCTGTTGTGGCGGTAGCGGCCGCGCTCCACTTCAAGCATGTTGTACTCCCATTGCAGGCTCACGTCAAGCCCCTTGACGGGGAAGAGGTGAACGTCGGCCTCGTTGTAAAAGCTCTTCAGAGTGTTGTGCCCCGTGCTTCCGGCATACGGGTCTTGCCATATCAGGTTGAACGTAGGCCGCTCCGTCAGCGTGAGCCACCGCAGTTTGTCCCACCGCAGGGTCAACGCCGCCGCCATCACGTTGGCCGTCACGCAGGTGTTGACGCCGTTCTGCGCCACGGGCAGCGTGGTGCGGTTGTAGTTCAGGGTGCTTTTCAGCGACAGGCCGATGCGCGTAAAGGTCTTGTCGGCCGATGTCATGAAGAACAACATGCGCGTTTTCACGTCGTCCCACACGGTGCGCACGGTGGTAAACCGCTCGCCGTAGGTGTACTCGTTGTAGTGGTCGGCGGTGTTCCAAGAGGCCATCGCCATGACGTTCCACACGAACATGGTAACCACGTTGGCGTATCCAAGCGACACAGAAGCCCTTGCCGAGCGCGTCCATCCTATGCGGTCGGCGGTCAGCACGCGCGTGCGGTAACCGCTGTAATATTCCTCCGGCAGCATGACATCGGCCGAAGCGTCGCGCCCCAAGCCGCCCGACAGGTTCATGCGCCAGAACGGCGAGAACTCGTGCCGCCAGCTTACCGACGGCGATGCGTACACCTTTGTGCTGCTGCCTGCGCCGCTCCACGCTATGCGCGACGTGAAGACGTTTACCGGAAGGTCGAAAGTAACGTGTCCGCGGCGGTAATTCAATATGTATTCGGGGCTAAGCGAGTGCTTCATATACGTTGTACGGAAGCCGTCTCCGCCGCCTGCGGAAACGTTGTCGGTGCGCAGCTCGAATGCGTAACGCAGTTCGAGGCTGTTGCGTCCGATGTAAAAGCGCGTGCCAATGCTGTTCCGCGTCATTATCCTTTCAAGGGATATACTCTGGGAAACAGGGCTGTTTTCAAGGAGAGAAGGAGTAGAGGAGGTAAAGGAGTAAGTAGAAATGTTGTTCATTTCACCACTGGGTAAGGAGGAATAAAGGAGAGAAGGAGTAATGGAGTAAGTAGAAATGCCGGTTAGGTCACTGTCGTCGTAAGCAACGTTAAGGGTCTCGCTGCGGCGGAAATAGCGCGTGAGGGAGTTTACCGAGAACGACTTTCGGCCTACGTTTATTATCATGCTCAGCTTGTTCTGAATGTAACCGGGATGGCTGACGGCACGTTCCGACAGTTGACGAGCAGACAAGGAACGAGCAGACGAGGAGGTTTGCCCTATTAATTGGCGAGACATTTCTCCTTGTTCACTTGTCAACTCATCGCTGGTCTGCTCAAAAACGTCGTTGCTGGCCTGCTGAGTCAAACCTCCTTGTCTGCTCGTCCCTCGTCTGCTTGTTGACTTAAAAAATGACAGTGAGCCAGAAAGTTCGTCGACGAAGTACACCTTCGGGGCGTTAAACTCATACCTTACGCGCGGCATCAAGGTGTGAACGCGCAGCTTGCGGCGGTTCGCCTCGTAGAGCGCCAGCGGCTCGTTGCCGCCGTAATAGTTGTAGGTGCTGTCCTTGGAGCGGTCGGACGTGCCGTAATAAGTCACGTTGGCGCGCAGCGAGCCATAGCGTCCGGCGCGGCGGAGGAAGTTCAGCCCCACGCTGTACGACTTGTTCCTGAGATACCGCTTTTCGCTTACGGGCGGCGTAGACGAGCCGCTTGTTGAAATCATTGCAGGCGGCAGAGGCTCGTAGTTGAAAATGTCGGAGTAGTCGATGTGCTCTTCCGTGTCGCCCGACAGGTTCTCGCCGTTGTTGTTCATGCGTGCGGTGACGAAGGCTTGGTTGGTCCGTCCCACGCCGATTAGCGTCACGCGATTGTTCCATAGCACCTTGTCCACTCCGCCGATGCCGCCCACAGCGTCGCCGAAGGGGCGCAGCTTGTAGTCGGGCTTCAGCTTGATGTTGAGCGTGGCCTTGTCTGACGGCACGCGGTCTTTCAGCGCACGGACGGGCTGGTCGTTCTCCATCACCTGCACGGTAGCCACCGCGTCGGCCGGCAGATTGCGCGTTGCCTGGTTGTATTGGTTGCCGAGCAGGTCTTGCCCCTCGATGTTAAACTTGTTGATAGGCTTGCCTTGGTATGATATTGCGCCGTTGTCGGCCACCTCGATGCCGGGCAGTTTCTTCAGCACATCTTCTATATAGCGGTCTTCCTTGCCCTTGAACGCCGCCACGTTGTAGTTTATGGTATCCTTGCGCCGCTCCATCGGGCGCGCTTTTACGGTGAGTTCTTTCAGCATTATGCCCGACGGTGCGAGGCTTACGCGCATCCCCTGCCGCACGTGTTCTGCGCCGATGCGCTTCCGGTCATAGCCCATGAGGGTGAACTCTACGGCAGCCGTGCCGTCGGGCAGCGGCAAGGTGAACGCGCCGTCGCCGCCGGTCGTGGCGTAAGAGAGCAGCGAGTCGGCCTTGTCTACAGCCTTTACGGTGACGTAGCTCACAGCCTTTCCGGTCTTTGCATCAACCACCGTGCCGCCTACTGTCCGCCTGCCGGTCTGCGAGAAGGCAAGGACGGGGCACAAGGCGAGTAGCAACAGCATGGCGGCAAGCCCTCTCCTGTCCCCCCGGCGGTTGTCATCATGATTGCCGATGCAGGCATCCGTGCCTGCAACGGCACTGCCTGACGGCGTATATTTATAATGAAATGTCATAATATTCATAATCAAAATCAAGCGGTTTCAGCATCTTCCGCGATGCGCATGACATCCTGCGGTTTTGCAAAAGGCCACCTTTTACCTTCCAAAAGGCCATGTTTTACCGTCTAAAAGGCCACCTTTTACAGTGCGAAAGACGACCTTTTGCAACCCCACTGATTATCAACGGGTTACACAAGCGGCAAAAGCCATGTTGCATCCGGCGTAAACTGCCGCCTCCGTATCAGCTGCTTTGCATGTTTGGTATCAACTGATTGTCGTGTTCTGGATGCCGTGCCACCTTTTAGTATCGGCGGATTTGCAATCCGCCGCATGGCAAGACACGGATTTGCAATCCGTCAACTGCTGTATGCAAGGCCACTATGTGGATTACAAATCCACGCCAGCCATCGTGCGGATTGCAAATCCGCACGGACGACAGCAATGCCATTTTCACGCTCTGGATGCCGCATCGCCGTGCGGCATGACAGCTACCGAGAGCCTCATTTGCAGCCAAACAGCAGCAGGTAACCAAGCTCCCTCCCTTCGGGAGGGTTGGGGTGGGTCTTGGGATTGGTTGGGGTGGGTGTTAGGTATGTGCCGGATGTGTCTCAGCTTTGCCATCCCCTACTCCGTCTCTATCGGGTTGTATGACCAGCTTGGCAGCCTGCTGCCGTCCTCAGTCCAGATGTGTTTGCCCGTCATTTCCCACGCGCTTTGTGGGTCGTCAGCAATGTTCTTGGCGGCTTTGAACGCCTTTTTACGCAAGAGCACAATCCTGTCAGAAGGCACTTTAAGATATATCGGTTCGGGCTTGTACAGCGTTTCAAGGCCATTTAGGGTGAACACATAGTTATTTTTGGTGTCGCTCACGGCGAATATCAGCCCCGGCAGGCCGCGGAAAAGGTACGGGCCTATGGGCAATGTGTATTCTTCAGAGTACCACGCCGTCCAGTCCCGTCCGCCCATGCGGCACGTGGCTTTCTTGCAATGCACGCCGGCAATGATGCTGTCGCCACCGGCCAGCGTCCACGGCAGCGGCTGTAGCTGCTGCGTGTACTCAAAGGTTATCGCGCAATCAATCTGCACAGTCGCCTTGTTGTCGGCCATGTTGATTACCAAGGGATAGTCGTACTTGGCGTTGCCCATCACTCCGAACATCGGCCCTACAAGTTCCATGGGCGACCGTTTTTCGCGGTAGGAGGCGTCGTTGAGCGAGTCTGACCGCAACGAATAAAAGTCGCTGAAGCCCGTGTAGCGGTTGCCCACAAGCAGGACGGTCTGCCCCTTAATCCACTTTTTCAGCCTTGTAGAGTCAGGACGGTAAGCGTATTCATAATAAACCTTGACCTGCGCCGAGTCGTAAACGGTCTTTTCAACCGGCTTTATGGGCGGAAGGTCGCCTCCGCCGATGGTCTGCGCCCCTGCGGATAGCGCGGCGAGCATGGCCAATGACAATAAAGTTGTTTTCATAGTGAACGTATTTAATTAGTCATGCAAAGATAAACTAAAATACTTAATCAAACAACTAATCGTCTTAATTTTATCCTTTGTTAACCCTGCCGGCCATCTTTCGTTTTCTAAAACACGGCAAAATGGAAGGCAAAAGGCCATCTTTTGCACGCTGAAAGGCCACCTTTTACAATGCAAAAGGCAGCATATTGGAACGTCGCTGATTATCAACGAGTTAGCAAGAGGCGAGGTTTTAGTTGACAAGGGACGAGGGACAAGTCGGCAAGAAACGAGGGACAAGTCGGCAAGAAACGAGGAACAAGTCAACAAGGGACAAGCAGACAAGGGACAAGGGCTGTGTTTTTAGTTGACAAGGGACAAGCAGACAAGGGACAAGGGCTAAGCAAATAGAAAACGGGCAGACAAGGATGACTGTTTCATTTGTCCTTGTCTGCCCGTTACTTGTCTGCTTGTCTACTTGTATCTCGTCCCTTGTCAACTAAAAACTCGTCTGCTTGTCAACTTTCCTCCGCCGCCTCCTTGGCGCGTTTCTCTTCGTCTATGCGCTGGAAGTCCTTTTGGCGCAGCACGAAACTGTTAGTCAAGTACTTCTCACGCACAACCTTGTTCTCCGCCAGTTCCTCGGGAGAGCCTTGGAAAAGGATGCGCCCCTCGAATAGAAGATAGGCACGGTCGGTGATGCAGAGGGTGTCCTCCACGTTGTGGTCGGTGATGAGGATGCCGATGTTTCGGTACTTCAGGCGCCACACTATGTGCTGGATGTCCTCCACGGCGATGGGGTCAACGCCTGCAAAAGGCTCGTCGAGCATAATGAACTTGGGGTCTATCGCGAGGCATCGGGCAATCTCCGTGCGCCTGCGTTCGCCGCCGGAGAGGCGGTCGCCGATGTTCTTCCGCACCTTCTCAAGCCTGAACTCCTTAATCAGGCTCTCAAGTTTCTCTATCTGTTGCTTGCGCGTAAGCTCCGTCATTTCAAGCACGGCGAGGATGTTGTCCTCAACACTCAGCTTGCGGAAGACGCTCGCCTCCTGTGGCAGATAGCCTATTCCGGCCCGCGCACGCTTGTACACGGGATAGTCGGTAATGTCCTTGTCATCTATATATATGTGGCCTGCGTTGGGCACGATAAGGCCCGTGGTCATATAGAAAGATGTGGTTTTACCCGCTCCGTTGGGGCCGAGCAGACCTACAATCTCGCCCTGACGCACGTTGATTGACACGTCGTTGACAACCGTGCGCTTGCCGTAGCGCTTCACAAGTCCCTCCGCACGAAGCACCATCTGCCCGTCGTGGCGCGGCTCCATGCCGTTGTTCGTTCCGTCCATAGATGTCGTATTTTTCGGCAAAAGTAGCAAAATTGTGCCTAATAATGGTTTATAAAGTCAAAAACTCGTATCCGTGTTGTAGTTTTTTTAGTTATTTTGGTTACTTTTGCGGCAAAGAAAACAAGTTTTCAAGCAGACAAGTTGACAAGTGACGAGCAAACAAGGAGATTTGCAACTGACGCCATACTGGCTGCTTATCGCAATAACGCATGGCTGAAAGGCTTGTCTGCTTGTCACTTGTCAACTTGTAACTAACTAAATAGAAATATGTTATTGCAAAAACACCTCACGTCTTTCGGCAGATACCTGATGCTTATGGAACGCGCATTCTCACGCCCGGAACGCCTGCGTATGTTCCTGAAGCAATACATAAAGGAGATGTCCGCACTCGGTGTCAACTCCATCGGGATAGTGCTTCTCATATCTTTCTTCATCGGAGCGGTAATCTGCATACAGATAAAACTCAACGTGCAGAGCGCGTGGATGCCGCGCTTCGTCACGGGATATGTGACGAGGGAAATCATGCTTCTTGAGTTCTCGTCGTCAATCATGTGCCTGATACTCGCCGGAAAGGTAGGCTCCAACATAGCGTCGGAAATCGGAACGATGCGCGTGACGCAGCAAATCGACGCGCTGGAGATAATGGGCGTCAACTCGGCCAACTTCCTCATAATGCCCAAGATATTGGGCATGATTACGCTGATGCCGTTTCTCGTAATCTTCAGCACGGCCTCCGGCATAATAGGAGCTTACGCAACGGCGTACATCGGGAACGTGATCAGCCCGGAAGACCTTACGCTCGGACTGCAATACGACTTCAATCCGTGGTTCATGTACATGAGCATCATCAAGGGACTGTTCTTCGCTTTCCTCATAACAAGCATCCCGTCATTCTACGGCTACACGGTAGAGGGTGGCTCGGTGAACGTGGGCAAGGCCAGTACCGATGCCGTAGTAACCAGTAGCGTAATGATATTGTTCTCCGATTTGTTCCTCACACAGATATTATCTTAGGTCTTACGGTTATGAGGTTATAAGGTTTTACGGTCATACGGTTTAAAGTTATGATGGCATACGGTTGCTGAACCGTACAGCAAGTCCTCATAAAATAAGGATGTACACCACATGCCCCATAACCGTAAAACCGTATGGCCGTAAAACCTTACAACCTCATAACCCAATAACCTTACGACCCCATAACCGTAAAACCGCATAACCTCATAACCGCAAAAGCAATGATTGAAATAAAGAACCTTTGCAAGTCGTTCGGCGACAAGGAAGTACTGAAAGACATAAGCGCCGTGTTCGAGAGCGGGAAAACCAACCTCATAATAGGCCAAAGCGGCTCGGGCAAGACCGTGCTGATAAAGAACCTCGTCGGGCTTCTTGAGCCTACGAGCGGCGAAGTGCTGTATGACGGGCGCAACTTTGTGGCGATGGACAAGAAGGAAAAGGCCATGATGCGGCGCGAAATGGGCATGATTTTCCAAAGCGCGGCACTCTTCGACTCGATGACCGTACTCGAAAACGTCATGTTTCCGCTTGACATGTTCTCGTCGATGACGCTACGCGACCGCATACACCGCGCCCGGACATGCTTGGACAGGGTAAACCTTGCCGGCACGGACCACAAATTTCCCGGCGAGCTTTCTGGCGGAATGCAGAAGCGAGTGGCAATTGCGAGGGCTATATCGCTCAACCCCAAATACCTGTTCTGTGACGAGCCGAACTCCGGCCTCGACCCGAAGACATCACTTGTAATCGACCAACTGCTGCACGGCATCACCCACGAGTACGGCATAACGACAATTATCAACACCCACGACATGAACTCCGTGATGGGCATCGGCGAGAACATCATCTTCATTCATGGAGGAAAGAAGGAATGGGAGGGCGTCAGCGCCGAAGTAATGGGCAGCGACAACAAGAACCTTACAGACTTTATCTTCGCCAGCGATCTGCTCAAAAAGATGCGGGAAGCCGCCTTGGAGAAAGGAAATACACAAAGTTTTACCAATTAAGAATTAAGAGTTAAGAATTAAGAAAAACACCTTTGCCTGTTATAACGATAAAGACATGTTTTCTTAATTCTTAACTCTTAATTCTTAATTAAAAATCCATTTGCCTATGAAAACAAGAATTTCAGCCATCATCGCACTATGTTTTGCGGTGCAGGCGGCATTTGCCTGCACTGGCATCACGCTCAAAACCAAAGACGGCAGCACCGTCATGGCGCGCACCATCGAGTGGGGAGGCAGCGACCTTAACAGCCAGTACGTCATCGTTCCGCGCGGTTACACGCAACAGTCATACATCCCCGGAGGAGTGAAAGGCGGCATGACGTTCACCGCCAAGTACGGATACGTGGGACTGTCGGTTGAACAGGAGGAGTTCGTTGCCGAGGGATTGAACGAGGAAGGGCTGTCGGCCGGACTGTTTTACTTCCCCGGCTACGGCCAGTATGAAGACTACAACGAGAGCCTGAAGGCGCAAAGCATTGCCGACCTACAGCTCGTTGCGTGGCTGCTTGGCAGCTTCAAGACCGTTGACGAGGTGAAAGCCGGACTGCAAAATGCGCACGTCATAGCCATTGACCCGCGCGCATCGACGGCGCACTGGCGCGTGGCCGACCCGTCGGGCAAGCAAATCGTCATAGAGATTGTAGGCCGCAAGGTGAACATCTACGACAATACGCTTGGCGTGCTGACCAACTCTCCGGGCTTCGACTGGCAGATGACGAACCTCAACAACTACGTAAACCTGTACCCGGGCACGGCCAAGCAGAAGCAGCTTGGCGGCGCGCAGCTCGCCTCTTTCGGCGCGGGCAGCGGCTTTCTCGGCATTCCCGGCGACGTAACCCCTCCCTCGCGCTTCGTCCGTGCGGCATGGTATCAGGGCACAACGCCCGTCCCTGCCACAACCGACAAGGCCGTAAGGCAGTGCTTCCAGATACTTAACAACTTCGACATTCCCATCGGCATAGAGACCGCCGAAGGCGAAACTGCCGTAGACATTCCCAGCGCGACGCAGTGGACGTCGGCCACCGACATGACAGGCCGCAAGATTTACTACCGCACAATGCGCAACAGCGCCATACGCCTGATAGACCTCAACCGGATAAACTTCACCAAAACGAAGTACAAGGCCACGCCGCTTGACACTGTGAAAGAGCAACCGTTCTTTCCTGTCAATGTCAATTGACAGGAAAAAAATTAAGAATTAAGAGTTAAGAATTAAGAAAAATACCTTTGCCAATTATTCAAAAAAGGCATGATTTCTTAATTCTTAACTCTTAATTCTTAATTTCCCGACTCTTAATTCTTAATTCATCTCGGCATTTCCGGCGTTCCGAAGGGTATCTCGCCCACGCTGGGCACGCCCTGTGGCATAATCATCGGGCCGCTGCGTTTCTTGCGGTTGTGCACCGCATTGTCAATCAAATCCTTTACGAGCGGGCCAACGGGCAGCTCAAGTGTAAACTTCTCGCTTATTTTTACTTTAGGCGTTACGATGGGGGACGTCACCCACCGGCCGGCGAATGTGTCATAATAACGCTCCACACCGAGGTCCATGCCGACGGTTTCGCCCATGAACGTAACGAAGCCGCCATAGCCCGATGTGCCCATGTAAGGCATGGCGGCCATCGAATAGAACGCCCTGTTGTTGGTGTAACGCCCGAAGACGGTGGCCGACCAGTTGTCGTTAAAGCGGTAAGTGGCCGCGCCCGACACGCCGAAATACGTCCGCGTGCCGCGCCACAACAGATATCGGTCGGCCTCGGCGCTGGCCGTAACGGTAAGGTTGCCTATGTTCTGCACTACGCCTACCGACGCGCCCTGCCGTGACATAAGTGCCGGCATCGTGGTGCGGAACGAACTTCCAACAACAGCTCCACTGCCCCACGAGCTTATAACGCCGCCTTGGCGGAAGTCGTAGGCGTAAGGATTGTGCCCGAACTGCGGCACGGCTGACGCCGGGGCGATGCGTCCAAGGCTGCGGTAGCCGAACGACGGCGCGGCGATGCTGTCTGCGCTGCTCCACCGGGGCAGCATCTTCACAGCAGGCATGAACCGCTTTGCATGCGCCGTGAACGACAGCGAGTCGCGCAGCGCGTCAGGGCTTAGCGCACCGAACGTCACCGGGACAAGCTCCGTCCGCGGTTCGGCAAGAAGAAAGCCGCCGCCCGTCTCCTGCGCCACAGCTGCCGCCGGGCCGATGGCAAGGCACACCACGATTGCCAAATATCTGCATCCCGATAACATAAAGCAAGCTATTTATTTACGTATATGCAACATTGAGCAAAGGTAACGATTTTTGCTTATAATAATCCCAGAGTTCAATATAAATAGAGTTAATTATTCAAGAAGTTAAAGGAGTTAAAGAAGTTATCACTCCGCTACGCTCCGTTAGAAGTTAAAGCCATTACCTTTGCCGCTTGGGCTGCCGTCTTCAAATACCGAGCCTGTAACATATTGAATAGCAAGCATTTACCTGCACGTTTGCAAAAGACCGTGTTTTACATTCCCAAAGACCGTGTTTTGCATTGTAAAAGGCCGTCTTTTGCGATGCAAAACACGGCATATTAGAAATCCATTCCAACCAAAATGAAGACCCTCCCCATCCCTCCCGAACTGAGGGAGCTTAATTACCTGCTGCCAATTGGTTGCAAGCGAGGCACTCGGTAACCGTCATGCCGTACGGCGATACGGCATCCAGTACAAGCAAATCTGCCGATACTGCGCAATGAGAAATCAAAAAACTGCGTTTTTCGCTTGACGTTGCGCCCGCCTTTCGACATATTTGCTTCGCGAATATAGGATGCGGCTCGGCAATGAGAAATCAAAAAACTGCGTTTTTCATTTCTCATTGCGCTCGCCTTTCACTATATTTGCACTAATGAAACGAACTACTGCGATATTGCATGTAGCCGCCGCGCTGTGCATGGCTTGCCTCTTCAGCTGCGGCGACGGAATGGACCGCGAGGCGGAGATAGCGGCAATCGACAGCATTGCCGACACCGACGCACCGCGCGCATTGGCGTTGCTTGACAGCATGAAACCGCGCATGGCTGGTGCTACCGAGGCCGAATGGAACCTGTACTCGCTGATGCGCGTAAAGGCCGAAGACAAGGCTTACATCGTACACAAGACTGACACCGTGATGCTGCGGCTCCTCGATTACTACGAGGAGGATGGCGACAAGCGCCGTCTGCCGCAGGTTTATTACTACGCAGGTCGCGTGTATGCCGACATGTACGACAACGACCGCGCCCTGCCATACTTTCAAAAAGTAGTGGAAATGGCCGACAGCAGCTCCACCTTATATTATAAGGCGCAGACACAGATGGGCTATATCTTCCTTTACCAAGGGATGTACAAAAAAGGATTCAACGCCTTTTCAAAGGCTTATAAATATAACAAGGCAAAGGAAAACAAATCCAGTCAGGCTTTCGCCCTATGCGGAATGGCTAACTGCCTGCAACGGATGAATGACTACAAACAGGCCATGCAGTATTTCCAACAGGCGTTAACACTTGCCCGTGAGGCTGGCGACAAATCGTATGAAGCTGACATCCTCGGACAAATTGCTAACAATTATTATTATCTGAAACAATACCGCATAGCCGAAAAATACGCCCGGCAAGCATTGGCTGGTGTCGACAGTACAACCGCCCGGCCAATTTATGCCATCGCTGCGGACATATATAATAAGGTGGGGAAAAAAGACTCCGCCGTCATTCTGTACAACAAACTTTACGCATTGGACGACGTTTACGCAAAGCATCGCGCAAGCAAGCGTCTCGGGCACTACTACCTTGAGCGCAAAGACATGGCAAAAGCCGCCGTATTCCTTGACGAATATGACAGATATACGGACTCCATCCAAGCGATAACACAGACGGAAACGGTTGCCAAAATCGACGCCGTCTACAACTATAACATCAGGGAAGAGGAGAACGAAAGGCTGAAAGAAGAAATAACAACAGACCGATTTATCATGGCAGTGGCGGCAATGCTCGTCATAGCCGCTATACTTGCAGTGCTCGCGTTTATGCAATATTCAAAGAAAAAGAGGCTGGCCGAGCGCATGAAATACGAGAACGAGAAGCGTTACCTCAACTCGTTGTACGAGCAAAGCAGCAAGTTCATCAGCGACAACAACAGCAAGATAGAGGCGCTAAAGCAGGAACTTGCAGCGTCGGCAAGCAAAAACGAGAGCCTTGCCGCAGCCCTGAAGGCCAAGGAGGAACAGCTTAGAAACCTCAACATGATGGCCGAAATAAGGACGAAGAACAGGGAACTGGCCGCCGCCGGATTGGAAAATTCAGACATACGAACCAAGATTTTCACACTGTTAAACGACAATACAACAAGCGAATTCGGTAAAAAGCTCTCCACTGAAGACTGGCAAAGCCTCGACAAAGAAGTAAACAGCCACTACCCGGAGTTCAAGGAACGCATATCCGAACTGTGCAAAATAAGCGACTCGGAGTATAAAGTTTGCCTGCTTCTAAAAATAGAAATCAAGCCAATAGACATATCAATCTTGACCTCTAAGACAAAAAGCGCAATCTCGGTAATGCGCAAGAGGCTGTATCTTAAAGCCTTCGGCAAGGAAGAAACGCCCGAAAAGTGGGACGAGTTTATCCGCTCATTATAAGGCACTTACGCCCGACTGTCAACCGTTTTGTAAACCGGAAAAACCATTTGTCAACTGTTTTGTCAACTCAAAAAATTCCGTTTCATATCCGTCAGCTGTAATTTTGCCGCCGAAACCAAAATAAACGGATATGAAACGGAACCTTTTATCCTTAATTCCGCAACACTATTACAAATATAACTTTTTAAGTACCTGAGCAAC
>ERZ826146.892-NODE-892-length-31548-cov-3.863684_pt1 | contig 31548 bp, 28 predicted proteins | sample MGYA00519857_ERZ826146 | MGnify/ENA primary metagenome ERZ826146 (study PRJEB31778, sample SAMEA3449222) | human gut metagenome | biome: human gut; feature: human-associated habitat; material: faeces | place: United Kingdom | collected 2010/2012 ...
TTTTTGAATTCATTATAAACCATATCATTGACGACATTCGTCACCATTTTCATGGCAAGTTCAGATACATCTTCAATAACATAACTTTCGCTTATTAAACCGCAACTTGGACAAAATATATGAAGCACCCCGTCATCCTCTAAATCAGAAGGAGTTTCCTTAAAATATGTGCCACAATGCTCGCATTGTAGGAGAACATAGCCGTCATCATCTGTGGGAATAGAAATCGTCATATTAATTTCATCACTCATACTTCTCTCCCTTATTTTATCTTCGCCAGAACATCTTTAAATATTGCATAGTTATGTTTCACGCCGTCATCCAGGTCAATACTTATCATCTGGTCAGCCAGGTGGTGGATTTTTTCTTCGTATAAACGAATTTCTTCTGCCTGATCCTGAAGTTTCCTGTGTCTCTTGTTAAGTTTGACACGTTCACCAGTTGATGCAGATTCCATGCGATTTGTCAGATCTTCCAACGCTGTTCTATAACGAGCTTGCTGTTCATGCACATAGTCAGTGCGAATACGAGCAATGGTGTCCGGTTGATAGCGGTGCATATAAATCAGAGCCTTAAATCCATTCTTCTTGCCACTGTCAAATAACCAATAAATTGGTCTTTTCTGATATGTCTTACAATGGTCTTTGTAGAAGTCTTTTATGAAATAGTCTCGGATCACATCTCGTGGGGAGCCTTTTCCACCTAGTGCATCTGCAACAAATTTCAAATTTTCTTCTAAAGTATCCTCTCCGTATACTATTTTTACAAACTCCACGAACAAACCAACAATATCATCTTTAAAGTACTCATCATCACAAATCGGGATAATATTATCCTTATCAGCAGGGAATGTAGTATATTTGCTTTCATCCCACTCACCTCCGGCATAGGCTAGTCCATCCACATCCAGAGAGTAGCGACCAAACATACAGCCAACCGCATAGGAAATAAAAGAGCGAATATCTCTGCCAAGGTCGGCCTTGCGGACAGTGACATCCTTATCCTCAACATCCGGTGTCAGCTCATCCTGCAAGCCGTAAATATCAATGAAAATACGGTTCAGTTCTTCCTCGTTGTCTTTCAACTGATTGAAACGCTCATCACATTCACTCTGCCACTGGTCAAAGGCTTCCGCAATGGTAGGAACTTTGCGAAGCAATGGATGGTGTTGAAAGTCCCATGAGGTTTCAAAGGAATCCCAATCTATTTTTGAAATAGAAATATTACTGTTTGCAATAGTACAGCATTCACACTCTCTGTTTTTATCTATAACCACAGGCACTTTATTTACATATCCTGACTCAAATCCTAATGTAGGTGAAATCATTGCTAAAACCATTTCCGAAATTCGACTATTAAGGACTGCTGTTAGATAATCAAGTAATACCGAATTATCTGAAATAACGGACTGCCCACTGTTACTAAAAATATGTCCTTGATAATATCTACGGAAACAAACTTTAGACGTAACTACCGTCCAAGAAATGCCTTCTTTAAAATAATATTTTTCATTGCTTATTTTCCAACCAAGATTATCTCCAAGCTGTGGATATACTCTGCGAGTATTCTCTTTAATCTCACATCCATCATTCTCCCAATTTACAACATAATCATGATTACCATACCACTTTCTAAATTCACCGCCTTTATTATAAGGAATCCATTTCATTCCATCTCTTTCAGCAGATGCAGCTGAAGGATACTTATAGCCTATTTTTTTATTTTCCACTTCATACCAAAGTCTTAAAAAACGGTCATTATTCCCAGTACGCATTCCAATACATGCAGTAGCTACGTCTCGAACACATTCCTTTTCAAACAAATTTGCAAACTTATCACTAACCCAATAAGCCAATGGATTTCCAGGTATTTTTAGAAATTTTATCTGTTGTGCAATGTATCTATTCCTTTTAGAAAGGAACCGATCTTCTTTTGCCTGTTGCGTAGTAGATTCTACCAAACGACAATAAACACCATTATGGTTATTTAAAACAGCTTTTCTAAACACAAACGATGTTGTCTGGACTACTTCACCACCTATTTCTTCAAAAGCCCTTGCTCCCAAATGAGCCATATTCACAACACATATATTTCGTAATTTTGCTCTTAGTTTTTCAAAGCTTGATAAAAACATCCATGTATGCTGTGTAATCATTGCTTGAAAACCATTTTTTCTCGTCATTTGTTCACAATGATCAATAAAAATTGCAAACAAATCACTTTTACTATCTGGATATTGTTTCTTGGCATAATTTGTAAGATTGCTTCCCATGCTTGATGCACCCATATACGGTGGATTTGTCACAACCACATCATACTTCTGTGCCAATGCTTCTGCCACCTGTACCAATGGCAGTAATTCTCTCAGTGCCGTCTCACGAGACATATTTATATCTTCCGTAATCTCAGCAAAACGGTCATACAGAGCAGACCAATCCTGCGGTGTCACAGTCAGAATAGAACCGTATTCCTTTGCATCATGCAGTTCTTTGATGATGGTGTCCATAGCTGTCGTGAGCTTCGCATCGCCATTACAGAAATAATCTACTGCAAATTTATCTACATGATTGCTCTCGACAATAGCATACACATGGGGCTGAATGCCACGGCTGAAGAAGCGGCGATCATACTGACGGGCTTTCATCATTACCGCAAAGTAAGCCAGCTGTGCCGCACGGTCATCAATATCCAAACCGTAAAGATTGTTCTCTACAATGCTTGACACTGCTTCACGGGTGGTATAGCCGTAGGATTCATAAATCTTCATCAGCACATCAAACATATTTGAGCGAAGCGCGTAAGAACCCACAAGAGAAAGCACAACCAGCGCTGCCGAAAGATAGTTGGTCGGTACGGCCAGCACCTTTGTAAAAATCTTAATGCCAAACATCTGAAGCAGCACCATGAAAATTGTTGCAATCAGAAGCATGCAGAAAACGCCGACAATTACGTTGTATTTTTCCGTAAACATTGCCGGTCCCGGCGTTAGACCATGGATCATCAGACCGCCGAGCAAAACGGCTGTCGGGCTATCTCCGGGAATGCCCAGTGTGAGCAAAGGAATCAGCGCGCCTCCACAAACGGCGTTATTGGCGGCCTCAGACGCGATTACACCGTCTGGATTACCCTTGCCAAAGGTTTCCGGTTCTTTGGAAAAGCGTTTGGCTTGATCGTAGGCGATAAACGAAGCAATATTTCCGCCCGTTGCAGGAATAATTCCGATCATGGTTCCGATCAGACCGGAGCGAAGCAAATTCCATTTATGTTGCCACAGCTTTTTAGGTGACGGAACAAAATTTTTCAGTTTGACATCCACCTTCTCCGTTTCGTTTTTTTCCAAACAGCCTTTCAGAATCTGCGGAATGGAATACAAGCCGATCAGCGCCGGCATGGTAGAAACGCCGGATAGCAGATTATAGTTGCCAAACGTAAAACGCAAATCCCCCCAAATGGGATCGGTTCCAGCCATCGAAAGAACAATGCCGATCAGTCCTGCAATCAGGCCTTTTGTCATGGATTTGCCGGAAACTGTCGAAATAATCGTCAAACCAAAGAAGGCGAGAGCAGCATATTCTGGCGCGGAAAAACTGGTACACAACGCTGCCAGCTTTGGCGCAGCGAAAACCAGAATCGCCCAACTGACCAGCGAACCAACGCCGCTGGCAAAAGCGGCCCACCCTAACGCCTCAGCAGCTCTTCCGTTTTTCGACATGGGATATCCATCAAAAGTGGTCACTACTGCGGACGGCGTACCTGGTATATTGAGCAGGATGCTGGCTACTGCGCCGCCGGCCATTCCGCCCACATAAGCACCAAGCATTGCGCCGATCGCCGGAACGGGCTCAAGCGTAAAGGTCATAGGAATCAACAAGGCGACGGCCATTGTGGCAGAAAGTCCAGGCAGAGAACCAAAGATCAGACCCATACAGGTTCCGGCCAATACCATGATCAAGGAAGTCGGATTGCAGACGGCAGAGAGTACATAATTTAAAACTTCATTCATTCCGTTGCCTCCTTAGTTTAGAATCATATCCAGAATCGGTTCCGGAAATGACACGTTAAAGCACAAGCCGAAAACCGCATAAACGACAGTAGCGTACAAAATGGAAAGGAGAGCAGCTTTTTTCCACGAGAAGGAGGTGTCCAGCAGCATACTTTCCACGAAAAAGAAAATAAGTGTACTAACGAAAAAACCAATTACATTCCACATTGCTGCATAGACAACGATCAGCAGGATGGTCACGATAATTTTCGTCGCCTGTCCCTTTTGAGAAGCCGAAGGGGCTGACGTCATTTCCTTTTTCAGCTTCCGATACGTTATTATTCCTCGGATTAAGGTTACCGCGCAAAGGAACATCATCAAATATAGGATAATCTTAGGAAACGTCATGGATTGCATACCTTGCACATTGGTTCTCGCCTTTGTGTGATAGGCAATATATTGCAAATAGCTGGCGAGGCCAAGCATCAGGCCTGTGACTGCCATTTCTATTCGCTGCTTTTTCAAATCCATACCTTCAGCTCCTTCATTTTCAGGAAAGAAAACGCCGTCCTCCCGTTTCCGAAAGGACGGCGCGGGAAATTTGTCGCTAATGACGCTGTAGCGCTTACTGGAAAATCTTCTGTGCGGCAACGCTCAGACCATCATAAATGCTTTGAATGTACGTATCCAATTCTTCTCCGTTTATCGGAGTACTGACGAAGGAACGTTCCTTCGCGACAGCTTGCCATTGTTCGGAAGACAAGACAGTCTGGAACATCTCCGCCAATTTGGCACGAACATCCTCGCTAACACCGCTCGGCGCCGCAAGATAGGAGATCATGGCGATATCGCCATACTTGAAAATGTCGTAGCCGAGTTCTGCAAAAGTCGGTACATCCGGGTACAATTCAACACGATCTCTGGTAAAGAATGCCACGATTTCTACTTCACCGCTCTGAACCTGGCTCAAGCAGTCCGCAGGCTTCATACAGCCCGCCTCAATATGGCCGCCAATGATCTCCGTTAGTACACGGGAAGCGCCATCATACGGAATATTATTGAACTGAATCCCCGCTTCTTCGCACAGCACACCGATACAGGCCTGATTCGCATTGTTGTTGCCTGCCTGAGAAATAATTACCTCGCCGGGACGCGCAATAGCGTCGTCGAGCAAATCCTGAATGGAAGAATATTTTCCGCCGTTTTTTGCGGATTTCACGACCACACACAGCGGATCTTCACTCAGAGATGTGATATTGGTAAACATCTCTGGCATAATCGGAACCTGTCCCTGAGCGGCAAGCGCGATATACGAGCTGGTCACCAGACCAAGGGTGTAACCGTCGTTCTTGGAAGTCATTGCCTGCGTGATGCCAGTAACGGAACCGCCGCCTGCAACATCCTCCACAACGATATTCACATCCAGTAATTCCTTAAAAATGGGCTGAAGGGAACGTGCCATCAGGTCGGTTGCACCGCCTGCACTGAAAGGAACGATAATCGTGATTTCCTTTTTAGGAAAATCGCTTTGGGCAAAACCGGCCGCAGTTAGCGCAGCAACGAGTAGGATGGAGACCAACAGGCATACGATTTTCTTCATGTTTTTTTCCTCCTTATTTTTCACGCTGTATTCGCTCAGCGTGCATTATACGATCAAATTACGGCGCTCATAAGGTCATCTTCAATGCGCATCAGTCGGTTGTATTTTCCGTTTCGCTCTCCTCGAACCGGCGAACCGAGTTTCATTTGCTTTGCCCCGACTGCAACGGCCAGATCCGCTTGGAACGTGTCATTTGTTTCGCCAGAACGAAGAGAAGCCGTAATTTCAAATCGGTTGTTTTTCGCCATCGCCGCTGTCTTCAACGCCTCGCTCACTGTGCCGATTTGATTCACCTTCAGCAACAATGTATTGGCTGCTTTTTTTTCAATACCCATTTTAAGTCGCTCGTCATTAGTCGCAAACAGATCGTCGCCGACAATTTGTTTCTCAGGCAAAAGCGACGTCAGCTGTGAAAAGTGGAGCCAATCGTCTTCGTGGAAAGCATCCTCGATGTAAAGCAGTGGGTAATTGCGGCAGAGCTGCTGATAATATTCGATCAGCCTTTCGGCCTCCATGCAACCGCTTTTCATATTATAGCAGGATTTTTGAGCGTCAAATAATTCGTTGGCCGCCACATCCAGCCCCAGAAAAACGTGTTTTTCACATCCGACCTGCCTTGCAACAGACAGCATGGTTTCGAATGCTTCCTCCGTGCTGCTCATCGGCGGCGCAAGTGCGCCTCCGTCTTCGGCAATCACACCGTATTTTTCTGCACAGCGTTTTTGCAACAGAGCGCGCATGTCGCTGATGGCCTCCACCTGATCGTGAAAGGAGGAAAAACCGTCAAGCACATACAGATAATCCTCAAATTCCAATCCAGAAGGGGAGAAGGCACCGCCGGAAATTACCGTAGACATTACGTTAGGCAATCTCGTTGCACTTAAACCACCCAAATAACGATACAGCGGCAGCCCAAGCGCCAGCGCACCTGCTCGTGCGGCTACCAGCGAAACCCCTAAAATAGCGTTACCACCCAGACGGCTTTTTTGCTTTGTGCCATCCAATTCGATCAGCCTTCGGTCAATTTTTCGCTGATCGGTGACATCCATTCCGATGACGGCAGGAGCCAGGATCTGATTGACATTTTCAACTGCCTTTCGAGTTCCCTTCCCATGGTAACGACTTCCGCCGTCGTAAATTTCGAGTGCCTCGTATTTTCCCGTCGATGTGCCGCTCGGAACGGATGCGGCAACCGTCAAACCGTTCGTACAGGTCATTTCAACCTCAACGGTCGGCTTTCCTCGCGAATTCAAGATCTCCCGGGCATAGATCTGTTCTATTTTAACGCTCACGATTCATTCTCCTTTTTCTCAATCACGACAACCCGGAAATTCATGATGTTAGTTCCGGTGTGTCCCGTTATCAACGCGTCGTTCAGTTGAAGCAGCGCTGTCGACGAATCATGCCGCCCCAGCATCTCCCAGAGATTAAGTCCCAATTCACAAGCTCTTTCAAACGTTTGATTATCCGATATGCCTCCGGCAATGTCACTCGGACCATCTGTACCGTCGCTGTCCATTGACAAGCACACCGTCGGGCTTTGCGCATGGAGTTTAAGCGGATAGCCCAGTGCCGTTTCTTGATTGGGGCCACCAGCGCCGCATGGCCCATGAATGGTGACGGTGGTTTCTCCCGCAGAAATGATGGCGCAGGGGGCGGCAAAAGGACGTCCAGTTTTCGTAACTTCGTTAGCAATGCCAGAGAAAAATATACCCAAATTACAGGCATCGCCTTCCAATGCTGTGGAAAGCACATACGGGGTATAGCCCAATTCCTTGGCTTTATTGGCTGCAGCTACACAGGTGGAACGTGGGTCTGCTACACTATGGATATATGCTCGCGTATTAGTCAGCTTCTTAGGCGTTTCCATTTCGGGATGTGCCAGTCCCTCGAGCAGGTGCTCGCGAATCGACGCTGGCGCTTCATCCCAAATCGCATATTCCTTCATCATGTCGATAGCGTCTTGGAATGTCGTCGGATCAGCCAGACTTAAATCCGGCCATGGCATGTCGGGCGGCGCCGTATCCAGAGTCAGTGTATGGATTTCTGCCGGTTTCGCATATTCGACCAAGTGACCGCCTTTCATTTTGCACAAATGCTTGCGCACAGCGTTCATCTTTCCAATGCTTGCGCCGCTCTTGAGCAAGGCATCGTTGATTTTTCTTAAATCCTCCAATGTAATCCGGCCACACGGGAGATTCATCATCGCCGAGGAACCGCCTGTAATGGGGGCAAAAATCAGATCCCTTTCTCCTGCTTTCTGAAGGATGGATAGAATCTTTTTCGCGCCGTCGATTCCGGCTTGATCCGGAAGTGGATGCCCTGATTCGATGATTTCAATCCGTTTCAACCTGCGCGTATCGCCCTTTTTGACCAACACGACACCTTCGTCGATCAGATCGCCCAGTTTTTCCTCTAGAGCCTGGGCAATCGGATAAGCTCCTTTTCCGACGCCCACAACATAGATATGATCAATTTCTCGGAGGAAAATTGTTCTTTCTCCGATTGAGATGGATTCGGGCGTTCGCTGAATGAGCCGCAGTGTTTCGTGATACGGAATGGCACGTTGAATGGCTGCTTCCGCGATATCCAACGCCACCTTCCGGGTTTTTGTCTCCCCGTGAGAAAGTAACATGTCATAATTTTTGATAATGTGTTCGGATTGCGCCATTTTTTACTTCCTTTCCTTCCTTTTTTACTTTATTAGAATTCTAACATTTTAGTTTTGGAATGTCAAGACGTTATGAACAAATTTTCGCCGTTTTTTTTATTCGCTCTTTTCCGAGCACTCGTGTGTGCCTGCTCTCCGTTTTACAATGAATATTTACATATTTGACAGATGGCCTTTCTTTTTTCGCCCAAATCATGTATAATAAAGTAAAATGTTAGTTTATCTCTAAAACCAAAGGTGGTGCAATCATGCTCGATAATCGGACAATCGGTGATTCCGTCTATGAAAAGATCAAATACGATATCGTTCATTTAACGCTGAAGCCGGGAGAGAAGCTTCCCTCGCGGAGAAATATGGCATTAGTAAGGCGCCCATTCGCGTCGCTTTGCGTAAATTGCAGGAAGAAGGCTTAATTGTCATTCGCCCACAAAGCGGGAGTATTGTTTCGCCGATTTCCATTTCTCGTGCCGTCAATATCATTGATATTCGACTTTTATTAGAGCCTTATGCTGCGGCACATGCCGTACAAAACCTTACCAAAGAAGATTTACGCTATCTAGAAGAACGCTTCAAACTTCTGGATATCATGGTGCCGGGTTCAGAGGAGAGGAGTCAATTCATCTCCAAGGTCGACATTGAGCTGCATGGCATGATTCAGGATCGTAGTGGTAACCCGATGATTCGAGAGATTCTGAGTCGATATGCCTCTGAAATCCAGCGAATCCGTAGAGCCAATATCGAGTGGAGAAACCGAATGGGGCCTTCCGAACAGGAAATGCGTTATATTTTTGCGGCGATCACGCAGTGCGATGCCGAAAAAGCAGCGGAAGCCATGAGGATTCACCTGAACAATATCCGAACGGCGCTTCTGAATTTGCCCAATCAGTCAGAATAAGTATGGAGTCTTCATTTTAGAGTCTATTCCGACTTTTGTGTAAACGTAGGAGTCAGAAAAAATCATAGTGCTATGAGACGGTGAACAGAGCAATCAGTTCGCCGCCGTGACTGTTGCAAAAGAGAAATCCAACCGATTGTCAGGGATTGTCAAGCTAAAAACTTGGCGGTCCCTTTTTGCGTTGTACATCCGTTACAAACAAGTTATCCACGGGTGAACTTTCATTTTTCTTGAATATCGTCTTGACAAATCCTTGTCACTTAGCTATTATACTAGACGGTCGTATAGTAGACGAGCGTCTACAAGGCAAATGAAATAGGAGGAAAGACGTATGAAAAAGAAAATATCGGCTTTTCTGGCGTCCATGCTGCTTTTGGGCAGCATCGGCGGCGCGGCGATGGCGGAGGACATGACCCCCGGCACCTATGAGGCGGCAGCGCAGGGCTTTCACGGCGACGTGAAGCTGAGCGTGACGGTTGATGCGGAGAAGATCACCGCAATCGACATTCTGGAGCATAGCGAAACCGAGGGCATCGGCGCGGCGGCACTGCCGAAGCTGGTGGAAGCGGTGCTTGCAAATCAGACGATCGGCGTGGATTCCGTTGCGGGCGCGACGGTGACGTCGGAAGCGTTCAAAGCGGCGATGACGGATGCGCTTACGCAGGCGGGCGCGGATATGGACAAGATGACGGCGGCCGTTGCAGCTTCCGAACTGGAAGACGTCCAGATGGATGCGGATGTGGTCGTCGTCGGCGCGGGCGCGGCGGGTCTTTCTGCGGCGCTGAAGACGGCTCAGGATGGCCACAGCGTGATCCTGCTGGAAAAGATGGGCGTGATCGGCGGCGCAAGCGCGATGGCTGGTTCCGGCACGATGGCGACCGGCTCCAAGTGGCAGAAGGAAGACGGATATGAGGATTCCGCCGAGAAGCTGGTCGAGGATATGATGGCGAACGGCCACCAGAAGAACGACCGTGCGACCGTTGAACTGTTCGCCAACACCATCGGCGAGGCGTTTGACTGGCTGGTTGGCGAGGATGGCGCGGCTGTTCCGTATCAGCGCAGCGGCAAGCCGTCCCGCAGTTACTCCGGCGAGGGGCGCGGCGCGGGCGTTTGCAAGAACCTGGCTGAGCGGCTGGAGGCTGCCGGCGGCACACTCCTGACCAACACCCCCGCGACGGAGCTCGTTGTAGAGAACGGCGCGGTTGTCGGCGTGAAGGCTGAGGGCGAAGGCAAGGCGTACACCATCCGCGCGAAGGCAGTCATTCTGGCCAGCGGCGGCTATGGCGCGAACGATGCGCTTGTGCCGGATGAATACAAGAAGTTCGTCTATGCCGGTCATGCTGGCGCGACGGGCGATGCGATCAAGATGGTTGAAGGACTGGATGCCGACCTCATCAACATGGATCTGGTGAACACCCAGCCGAACTCCATGATCCTGCCGAGCGGTTTGGGTCAGTATTGCAACCCAGGCGTTGCGGGCGCATATAAGGCGGGCGCTTACATGGTCAACCAGAACGGTGAGCGCTTCTTCAACGAGAGCGCGAACGCTTGGGATCTGATGCAGGCGATGAAGCAGAACGAAGCGCAGTACCTGATTATGGATCAGACGGCATTTGACAACTTCAACGCGGGCATGACCAATTCCAAGATTTACACGATGGAAGACGTGGAGAAGTGGCTGAGCGACGATTATGACGGTCAGCCGGTTATGAAGCAGGGCGCGACGCTGGCCGAGCTTTGTGAGAAGCTGAATCTTCCGGCGGACGCGGTGGAAGCCTCCGCGAAGGCATTCAACGACTGTGCGGCGGCTCAGACCGCGGATGCGTTCGGACGCACGCCTGCCGCGGCGCAGAGCGAAGAAGGTCCGTTCTACGCGCTTCAGATGCACATCCGTTACTACGCGTCCCTCGGCGGTCTGCATATCAGCGACAGCATGCAGGTGCTGAACACGAAGCAGGAAGCCATTCCGGGTCTGTACGCGGCGGGCGAAGTCGTCGGCGGTCTGGAGGGCGACGTTTATATGGGCGCAACGCTGTTTGGATGGGCAATCGCTTCCGGTTATGATGCGGCGAACGCGGTGAACGCCGTGATCGCGCAGTAAGCAGAGCCTACATGATTTGTACGGTTTAACGTAAAAAATGCCGGAGTCGGTTGCCGATTCCGGTATTTTTTTGTATAATGATGTCATGGGAGTGAGGAACATGGCAAACGAAACGGATCAGGCGTTGGACAAAAAGACGCTGATTCTTGCGGAGGCAGAACGCATTTTTGCGGAAAAGGGCTACTATGGGCTGGGACTGTCGGAATTGCTGAAAAGCTGCGATGTGCCGAAGGGGAGTTTTTATTATTACTTCCCGGGTGGAAAGAAGCAGCTTCTTCAGGAAGCGCTCGAATTCAGCTACCGCAGGATGGAGCGCGGCATCAATGGGCATATCCTCGTGGAAGAAACGGCGCTGGCTTCTTTTGAACATATGGCGGATCGCCTCGCTCAGCGCGTGGCTTCGGGTAAATATTTTGCGTCGCTGTTCCTTACGATGATCTCGATTGAATCTGTCTATCTGGATGAAAGCGTCAACCAAACCTGCCGTCGGCTCTACGATGACTGGCAGAAACTCTATGCGGATCATCTGGTGCGATTTGGCTTTTCTGAAGAGGAAAGTGTTCCTAAGGCGCAGGCGATTTTTGCACTGATCCACGGCTCGATGATTTCCAGTTGGATTAAGCGCGACCCGGCCGATTTGATGATGGCCAAAAAAGCGCTGCGCGGGATCATCGGTGAGAGATAAAAAGAAAGAATGGTATGGCAGGTCGCTTATCTGCTGGCGTCTGAGGAAACGGTCAGCCATGAGTTTGGTGCGTATGATCGTATTCGAGACAACTTCCCGAAGTATGTTGTTTCCTTGGATGAGCTTGACATGAGCCGAATTACTAAAAGGAGACGGATGCTTTGAAGAAGAGATTTGCAATATTTTTTATGTTGATACATCTGTTCATGGTGTGGGAGCAAGAAGCTATTGCGGAAGAAAATATTTCAATTGAATCCATAAATTTATATCAGGTATATATAAGAATAAAGGAGGGCTGTACAGAACTGTCTAAATCTGATTTGCTTGAAATGGATCAATATGAGGAAGCGATTATTTATGTGCCGGATTCATTTTCTCAAATTGATGTGCTTTATAACAGACTTAATGCTACAGATTTTGATGTGTCTGCCACTCACCCTCAACTATCTTCGTATGATGGTTGTCTTTACTCAAAAGACGGAAAAACCTTTCTTTTGCAGCCTTTCGGTCAAAAGGTTGATATTTTGAAAATAAAGGAAGGGGTAATCAAACTAGCAACAAATTCCTTGCAGGGAAAGGTGAAACGTCTTATCATTCCTTCAACATTGATTTCGGGCGATGATGAAATTGAACGAAATGGGAGCTTTGCTGAAATTCAAGAAATAGATGTTCATGATCAAAACGTTCGATATGCATCGAAAGATGGTGTTCTATATTCTAAAGATATGAAGAAATTGCTATGTTATCCGTCAGCTAGTGGAAAAAGCATATTTAAGATCCCTTCGGATGTTGAATATATCGGTAGTTTTGCATTTGCATCCGAAGAAAGTTTGGAATATGTGATTATTCCAGAAACAGTATCTGTGATTGATGATTATGCTTTTTGGTTTACAAAACTTTGTAGAGTGGAAGGATGTGATGGTGTAATATCCGTTGGACAGGGCGCATTTGAGGGCTCTGTCTTGCTGGAAGAAATACAAGGAATGGAGAAATTAGAGAGTATAGGAGAAGAAGCGTTTAGTGCAACGGCATTAACTAGTTTTACTGTTAGCCAAGCATGTTCATCAATTCCATCAAAAGCGTTCTATGATTGTCGTTGCTTGAAAGATGTTGTGATTTTATCAATGAATACGACTATTGAGGAAGATGCGTTTTCAAAAAGTGAAGCAAGGCTATCTGATGCTGAACTGACCATTTATTGTTTTTCAAATAGTCTCGCAGAATCATTTGCACGCAGCCAAAAGTGGAAAGTTAACCTTTTTAATCAGTATTAATGATTGTTAGGGGCTATCCCATATTTTGTGTAAACGTCAAAATCCGGTGCAAAAACTAAAGTGAAACGAGGCGACGGGCAGGGTATCCTGTTCGCCGCCTTGATTGCCATGAAGCAGAAATCCTACAACCTGTCAAAGGCAGCTGCGCAGCCGCTGTTCATATGCCCTTGACGGACAAGGGATTTCTGTTACATGGGCATCTTGGCACCGTAATGGGTAACGGTTATGACAATGCGACAATGCCGCGCTTTACCTATGGATACGGTGCAAACGGTCAGGCTGCGTATGTGCGAGACAGCGAGCTGAATCGGACGGTCTGGACGGAATATGATACCAGCGAGCGGCCGATGCGCGTTCATGTGCTGGAGGGGGCGACGAGGACGATTTCATGCTTAACGCCGTGACGAGGTTGGAGGATGGGCGCTGCTTCCTGTTTTCCGCAGACGATGATTTCATGCAGAGCTAAAATGGTTTGAGCATGGCAAGCGCGCAGGCAAAGCGCCTCTGCTCCCCACGAATACACGACAAGCCCGCACTGTATGCCCTGTGATGATTTGAAATCAAACATGCAGGTCGTAAAGCGCGAGCTTTGTACTGTTTGAAAACGCTTGCAGTTCCTTAATCCGTTTTTTCGTTTTTGACCCATGCCTCTTTAAACCGCGTGTATTCGGATATGTCCTCAATCCGCTCCAGAATGCCATCCTTGAGCCAATACACCTCGTCGCAGAGCAGGCGGATGTCCTCCTCGTGGTGGCTGGCGACGAGGATGATTTTCCCCCTCTCCTTTTGCACCTTGAGGATGTCGTGAACCGTTTTTACGCCTTCGTAATCCAGTCCATTCAGCGGTTCATCGAGAAGCAAAATCGCGGGATCTTCCATAATCGCTTGGGCAATCGCCAGCCGCTGGCGCATGCCCAGGGAATAATACCGCACTTTTTTTCGGTTATCTGGCGAAAGACCTACGGACGTCATGAGGCTGGCGATTGCTTTTTTGTCGGCTTTTTTTGTGATGTCCGCCAGGGCGACGAGATTGCTCAGACCGCTGAGTGAATCATTGAATCCCGCGCCGTCAATCACAACGCCGCAGTACGGGCGCGCCTTTTGGGCCGGGTCGTCCAGCTGGATTTCAATACGCCCGGACGTCGTGGGCATCAGGCCGCTCATGCATTTGAACAGCACGGTTTTCCCACAACCGTTTTGCCCGACAATCCCGTAGATCTGGCCCGGAGAAAAGCAGGCATTCTGCGCTTTGATCACATTCTTCTTGCCAAAGGACTTGCTCATTTCATGAAGGATGATTTGGTTCATGATGATTACTCCTTCTTATTCAGATAGCCCAACCGGCGTTCTACGGGGAAAAGCAGGCATCCGGCGGTGACCGCAGCACAAATGAAAAGCGCGGCCGCAACGATTCGTCCTTTTGAGGGGTAATACAGGTTGGTGTGATGTGCGTCAATGATGTTCAGGCGCGTATAGGACAACGGCGAATACAGATACATTTTGTAGCCGAAGCCCATCTCGTCAATCGCCATGTCAAACCCGCCCCAGGCGCACAGGCTCACGAGCAGCACTTTTTTTGCGGGCAACAGCATGGCCGCAAACAGCAAGAGCAGGCCCATGCTGGTAAAGACGAGCAACAGCAGGCACAGATTGACCGCGAAGGCTGAAAACGGCGTGTAGTTTGCAATCACATTCCCCGGAACATCCATATACAGGTCCTCAATGTACTGCCCGTGCGCGTAGGAATAATGGATTCGGTCCCAGACGTTGGGATTGAAATCCGTACAGCCGCCTAAAATGCAGAAAAGCACAAAGAGCACGGCAAAATAAAGCAGCGTGACCTTCAACAGCGCAATGACGCGCACGGGCATGATCGTCCACCGTTTGGAACGCACAACCTCATAGATGTTGGCAGCGGAAAAGTAGGGGACATCGCTGATCAACAGGATATAGCCCACAAAACAGACGAGCAGGATTTTCGCATTGCTCATGGCGCAGGCAAACGTGCCCCACGCATTCAAAACGGCCCCGTATCGGCTTGTGTACACATATCCCTGGCTCAGATAGGGACCTGCGTACGCGACAATCAACAGCAGAATGAACACGGACCGCATTTTCATGACCATGTCCCTGAGCAGATGATTGGAACGCCTGTTAAGACTCACGGCAGTTCCTCCTTCCCCGATAGATGAATGCCAGGTAGCACAAAACGCTCATCGACCCGAAGGTCACCAGCGGATAAAGCAGCGCCTGCTGCCACGTTTCATAGTAATACATGGCAAACATTTCCCCTGAAAGCGAATACAGGTGAAGGTTGGGGGCAGCATAGTCCATCGCGTACAAAAAGAGAATGGGAAAAATGTAAATCGCATACGTGTTGTCCACCCACGCGGAGACAGTCAGGGCCAGAACGCCCCAAAAAACGCCGGAAATCCCGATGAGCAGCGTATAAAATCCGAAGTACGCAAACCAGTTTTCCGCCTGGGCGACAGTTTCCAGGAACGGCATGATGAGGCCGCCGATCTCTTCCAGCTCATAGGAAAGGACGGCGTGAGGGAAACACACGGGAATCAGGCCAAGAAACAGGAGCGTGCCCACCGCCATGACGGCAAAACCGGAGACGGCGGTGCGGACAAACAGGGTGTTCAAATACCTGAAAACCGAGCACCGCTGCAAGATCATGTAGTCCAAATGGTTCTTTCTGTTTTCCCGGTATCGCAGGGCGTAGGGAAACGCGGCGCAAACCGGGAACAGATAAATGAAGGAGCTGAAAAGCATGGACGCGCCGAATACATAGAGAAAGCTTTTCGCGCCCCACCAGACCAGATCGCCGAGAACATAGATCCCGCAGCACAGGAGCGCCCCCTCGGCAAAGCGCAGCGTCAGGAAGGTCTCTTTCAAAAACACGCAGATTCGATGCGGCACATTCCGCCGTGCCGGCGCGGCCGCTGTTTTGGCCTGTTCGCTTCGGTTCACCAGATCACTTCCGTTCCATCCAGCGCGTGAATCATCATCGCCGGTTGATCGCAGCTCCTCGCTGTGTAGATGCTCCAGACGGGGTAAAAATGATACGTCGGGGAAAACACGCCTGCCGTGTAGCGATGCCAGACATCGTACTCGAGCAGTATGCCGGTGATTTCCGTCATCCCCTCTTCGAGGACCAGCATCTGATTGAGGTGTTGCTCATACTGCGCCAGCGCTTGCTCCGGCGGGATGGGTTCGCCGCCCCGCTGCTTTTGCGGCACCTTAAACCGGCAATCGCCCGCGTCGATCTCCATGATCTGCTGCTGCGTCATGCGCACGCGGATGGATGTCCGGCAATCGTTGAGGCTGGCGTCGCTGGTTCCCATGCTGGCCGCCTTTAAGCGCATGCCGTTCAGATACGTGGGCATTTGAATTTCCAGTATCGCGTCCGCTTCCTCAAACGTATGGGGTTCTTGGTCGAACTGTAACCGGTCGTACTCACTTTGCATCGCAAAGGCGTCCCAGTAGGCAACTGCCTCCGGCTCCCCGAACGCAATGCCCATGCTATCCAGGATGGCAAACGCCTCCTCTACCCGCGCTCCAAAGTCCGTCTGCGCAATCAAGGGGATTTCCCGCCAAGGGAGCTGATATCCGCGATATACGTCTGTATATGTATCATGGAGCCCGGATATCCATGCGCCCGCCCGGTTGAACTGATCCAGCTTCTCCAGATCCGCCCCATAGCGCAAGCACGCAGGCGAAAAATGCACGTCTTTTGTGCCAATGATGTACGAATGGGTGTACTCCCTGTTGATGTGTTTTTCCTCCATCGCTTCGCCCGCGTGGCCCAACAGGGCATAGATCCGTTCGGCGTCCTCGCGCACGCCGGTATATCCTTCGGCGGTCAGCTCATACACCGGCTCCCCGGGAACCGGGGAGACCACGGCCGTGCCCGCGTAGCGCGTGCCGTGCACATCCAGCGTGTAGTCAAAGGGCTGAACCTCCAAAGGAATGCATGATTGTGCCAGGCCGCAGGCGGACCCTGCCAGCAGGAGCAGGATCATCATCAGCCCTTTCGCCATGAATGTCATGAAATCGCGCCCCCCTTTCCTGTGCAAGACAGAGCAGGACGGCTTGTCCTGCTCCGTCCTTGTGTTACGGATTCCAGGTGCCCCTCACAGAGGCGGCAGCAACGAGGTGATTTGGATTTTACCTCGTGAACGTTTCAACAAGAAGGACAGCGCCCGTCTGGTTGTCAATCCATACCTCACACGGCTGCTGGTCCGCCTGCCCTTCGAACGTGACCTTCCAGTGCGAATCCTCTGCTTGCGCGGTGCAGGCCGCTTCGCCCTCCGCGTCCACATACTGTGTCATGAACGCAAGGGCAATCTCCTGCGCTCGCTGCTCGCTGATGGCCGCGCCGATGGCCGCCTCGGTGGGCTCGCCCAGGTACTCCATGTACCGGACGGCTCCATCGTTGGCCAGGTCCAGCATGACGCCCGGTGTGCGCTGCTCATCCCCCGGGATCTGGGAGACCCTGACTTCCCAGCCGTTCCAACCGCCCTTGCTGCCCAGGGATACGTAAGGCATTTGCTCGAGGTCAAATCCCGCCGCCTGCACAATCTCGATGCTTCTTTGCCGGGCTTCCTCGCGCTGCATCAGCCCTTCTTCGGCCTGGTTGATGCCCATGTAGTCCGTATTGAGCAGCTCCGAAAGCTTTTGGGCGTCCTGGCATTGCCCGAAGTCTTCGGCAAACTGCGCCCATTGCTCGCTTTCCACGTAACGATCCGCCCAATCGATCAGGAAGCTGAGCTGCATCTGTTCTTCGGGCAACAGTTCGGCGCCGTACGTCTCCTCCAATTCCATCAACGTGTTTTGGAGCGCCGCGCGCGCTTCATCTTCCGTTTCGGCAAACGCCACAGCGCCCAACAGCACACACAGCAGCGCCACAAGTACAAGTCGTTTCATCTTTTTTACCTTCCTTTGTCGTGGGAAAATGAGAAGTTCTTCTCACCTAACGCAAAAGAACTTTCACTTGATCTGTCATTCGATCGTCAGCGTTCCCTTAGCATAATATCCGGTATAATCCGTTTTGGAAAGTCTTACGTAGAGCGGCTTGTTTGCAGAAACACTCAGCGTAACGGAATAATCAGCCTTGGTATTATTGATTGTAACACTGCTAGAATCCGACGATTTCCACGTACTTCCATTCCAGTAATACGCTTTGATACTGATTTTAGCCGTCCTGTTCGTCGTCAAATAAGCATCTTCCAGCTTCACCGTAATGGAACCAGAAGAAGTCTTGAATGCATTGGTTGTCGAACCTTCCTTAAAACTGAAGGAAGAACTGTACGGAAGAGACTGCGGATTATCCAATGTAGTATCCGGATTGCCATATGGGACGATTCCTTCAGCGGCTGCTACCAAGCCAAAAAGCATCAGAGCAACAAGAGCAAGACTCAGCACGATTTTCTTCATAGTAGATGATCCTCCTTTTGTTCTTCGTCTCATTTGTAAAGCTTCCATTTTTCCTATTTCCAATTCTTCTGTAGCAAATGACTATCATTTCCAACCAATGGTACCATCTCCTTTCTTGAATTATGGTAATTACCGGCCTTTTCTTTCCGATATCTTGATGACAGTTCTATTCTGCCGGTAAATTCATCAATACACGCTGGAGCTGCTGTAGCTCTTGACCGTATCGACCTTGTTCCCTTCGCTGTCATAAATCGTTGCAACGGCATAAGCGCGGTATTCCGTACCCTTTTGCGCTGTGCAGGAAGCGCTTGCTTCCCGGCCACCGCTTCCCGAAGCCTTGGTCGTCCATCCGCTCCCGCTCTTGGCCTGCACATAGACGGTTGTACTTGCGGTACACCCTGCTTCGAGTTTGGCTACTCTACCGTCACTAATAGCCTTGCCATTTGAAAATCTCAGTATAGCTTGAACATTGTTTCCACTTTCCGCAAAGGGGATGATTTCTTCAGAGTAGGCAGCAGACAGGCAGAGCGCCAGGAGCAAAGCCATGCACAGAATACTTGCTGCGACTTGATGCATTTTCATGGGAAAAACCTCCTCAATTGCTTCTCACTATATAAGACAACTGAGGCGGCCAAAACCGGACAAACTTTTTTCAATTTTTGAGTATTTTTTTGACGCTGCGGGCGATTTTGATCGTTTCCTCCTTGGGTATCCCACTGGTATCCACGCTGAACCACTTTTCCCCGTTGTCCCATGCGATACCGACGTAGTAATCCGCTTCATTTTCCGGATGCTCGGTCTCAATCACGACAGCGGTCTGCCCGTTGATGTCCATATACGAGATGACCGCGCCTTCAATACCGCTGACTTGTGTGGTATTGGGACCGGCTTCACCAAAGCTGATTACCTGCACACCGGATTCAGACGTGTACTCAATACACGGACTTCCACCAGAATAACTCTTCCACGTCACCTCAAGACCCTCCGGCAGGTACGACGGGAAGTACTCGCCCGGCCAGTCCGCCGGCACATTAAACGCGGCGCCCTCGTCTTCCACCAGATTCATCTGCATGACGCCCTCATCCCAGTCGATGCGGATGAGCAGCTTCATCACCGCTGAGCGGATGAATTCCACGTTCGCTATCGCAAAGGGTGTGGCCACAGCGACAGCCAGCACCACGCAGGCCGCAATTTCTACAACCCGCGGCACGATCCGCCGCAGGCGGACGCTCCGGCTTCTGCGCCGCGCAGCGCGTTCCTCCCGGTCAATCTGCGCCCGCATCCGCCTCAAAAGCCGCTCTGCCCGCTCCTGTTCCTGCGGCGTCTCTGGCGTTTCGCTCTGCGCCATCCATTCCTGTGCCCACAGCGCGGCCTCCTGCGCGAAGGCCAGGCGGATCATCTGATCCAGGTGCGCGTCCTGAATCTCCGGAAAATTCAAACGATTCTCATTCATCGTCCTTCTCCTCCTGATAGACCTTCTGCCGGATTCGCTCCCGCCCCCGATGGATGTACCGCCGGACGCTGTCCACGCTGATGCCCATCAACTGCGCAATCTCCGCATCCGTCCTGTCCAGGTCAAACTTGAGCTGAATCGCCATGCACTCGCGCTCGGGCAATTCGCGGATGGCCATGCGCACCCGATCCAGTTCCTCGGACAGGACGATCTTTCCTTCCGTGTTGTCCCTGCCGGGTACCTGGCAGATGACCGCGTCCGGCATGTGCAGGAACTGGCTGTTCATTCGCTGATGCTTTTTCAGGTAGTTGAGCGACGTGTTTCGAACTGTCGAAACGATGTACAGACGCAGCGCATTTATCTCCATGCCGCGCAGTTTATCGATCTTTTTGTATAAGGCGATGAGGCTATCCGAGACGATCTCGTCCGCGTCCGCGTCCGCGCTTTGCGGCACGATGCCAAAGGCCGTCACCATCATCAGCCTATGATGCTCCACAAAGAGCCACTCCATATAATCCCGGTCCGCTCCCTCCGGCATGACCGCGATCACCAGCGGCAACATCATCCTGTCCGCCCTCCCGTTTTAATACTAATTCTTGTTAAAATGGCTTAATCCGCGCACCATCTTTTTCGCTCTGACTTTGCCTCGTTCCGTTCAACGTACCTCCAGTACGCCTCACTTCACTTGGCTTCGTCAGAACAAAAAATCTGATGCGCTCTGTTAAGCATTTTAACTGCGAATTAGTATAACGTACATGCGCGGGCTCCCTTTCAAAAAGGAAGCGCGCATTCGTCTGCCCGCAAATCCGTATCCATTGTTCCGGTCCAAACACAGCTTACGGCACAGCCCCCTTGCCTATATTTTATCATACTTTGGCCAGATTACAAATCCTATTTTCCATTTGGTCGGGAGACTGCGTTTTGAAATGAACCCGCCTGGAAAGGGCCGATCCTGTCATTACTTTCCAAGCACATGAATCGCCATACTTGATTGCCGTACCACCCCAGCCCCAAAATGTGTGTGACGGCTGTCCCTACCAGCTCATCGTGACCTTTGATAACGGAGAGAAGTGCCGCTTCGATGTTAACCCCTATATCAAAGAAAGTTGGTACGGAAACCTGAAGGATCCGGGGTACTTCAGCGCAGTATCTGTCAACGGCTGTACCGTGGAGTGGCCGAAAGGACAGGATCTGTGCCCGGATGAGCTTTACTACAACAGTATATGTCCGTCGTCTTTTATAAAAAGCGTGAAATTCAATAAGTCGCTGCAACGCAGGAACATCTCAAGGCAGCCCAAAAGATGGGTTGAGCGACAGTCCGTCCGAATGAAATCCCCGCGCGGGACAGGCGTTCCCGCCAAACAATCAGGCTCCCGATACCGAGCGGTCGGTACCGGGAGCCTGATTGTTTTACAGCGGCCGCGGCGTCATGCCCTTTGGTGCGTTGCGGACTTCAGCGGGCGAATCGAAAAATGGGCGGAGCAAATGCGTCAGATGACAAACTGCTCCATATAGCGCTTGCTCAGGCGCAGGGAATCGAGAATCCGCTCCCGGCTTCCCTCAAACGCGCGATCCTCCACCTCGATGCAGGCGTATCCGTCATAGCCGATATCGGTCAGCGCGGAGACGTACTTGCCCCAATCCACGTCGCCGAGACCGGGCAGTTTCGGGCTCATGAAATCGAGCGGGTAGGCCATCACGCCGACCTCGCGCAGCTTTTCGGGGAAGAGCTTGATATCCTTGAAGTGGACGTGATAGATCCGATCTTTAAATTCATAGAGCGGCTTCAGATAGTCGATCTGCTGCCAGACGAAGTGGGAGGGATCATAGTTGATGCCGAGGTTTTTGGAAGGCAGAAGCTCAAAAACCCTGCGCCAGATCGGCGGCGTGGTCATGAGATTCTGGCCGCCCGGCCACTGATCCTCGCCGAACAGCATGGGGCAGTTTTCGATGGCGATTTTTACGCCCAGCTCCTCGGCCAGCGCGATGATCGGCGGCCACACTTCCTTGACGAGCGCCAGATTCTGCTCGACGGACTTCGTCTGGTCGCGGCCGATGAACGTCGTGACCATGTTGACGCCCAGCTTGTGGCTGGCGCGGATCACATTTTTCAGATGCTCAACGACGCAGGTACGTTTTTCAAGGTTGCCGTCCAGCGTGTTGGGATAGTAGGCGAGAGAGGAAATTTCAACCTTTCTTTCCTTGCAGTAATTCAGGATGTAGGCCGCCTTTTCGTCGCTCAGGCTGTCTACGTCGATGTGGCTGACGCCCGCGTAGCGGCGCTCCGCCCTGCCCTGCGGCCAGCAGGCGACCTCCACGCAGGAAAAGCCCATTTCGCTTGCCGTATCGATCATTTCTTCAAAGGTCCAGCCATCCAGAATGGCGCTGACAAAACCCAGTTTCATTGCATGATTCCTCCTTGTTTTTCTAAATGGCGAACGCTTTTTTGCGCGCCGATGCTGCAAATATTATAGCATGCGGATGCGTAAAATGAAACAGATAATGAAAAGAACGCACGAAATTTGACTGAATATAATTGGAATGTGTACAAAAACAAAACGAAGGGGGAACCGGAAACGTAAAAAAACTATGCAAATCTGTGAAAATGAAGCGGTTTGAATTGACATGGAAATCAGCCCGTGCTAAAATATGGACAACAGGACGCGGAGAGAACGAAATCCATCCTGCGCCTAAAATGAAAGATCTTTCTTGAGGAGGAAGAACGGTATGAAAAAGATTTTGGCTGTGGTTCTTGCGCTGGTGCTGTGCATGGCGCTGTGCGCCGTGGGTTCTGCGGCGGACAAGTACAAGGTCGGCATTCTCGCGCCTGCCGTTACGCACGGCTGGGTTGCGGGCGTCGCCTATAACGCCGAGCAGGAATGCCTCGCCCTGGCGGACGAAGTGGACTACAAGCTCTATACCTCGAACAACGCCGAGGAAATGACCACCCAACTGGACGATCTCATGACCTGGGGCGCTCAGGCGATCGTTGCGTTCCCGCAGTGGGAAGGCATGGAAGTGCCGATTCAGAACGCGATTGATTCCGGTATCACGGTCGTGAACTTCGATATCGTCATCGACGCGGACGGCGTGTATCGCGTGACCGGCGACAACGAGGGCATGGGCATCGAAGGCGCGAAGTACATCGTGGATAAGATCGGCACCGAAGGCACGGTCGTGGCTCTGCCCGTTCCCACCTCCGGCTCCGTCAGCGAGCTGCGCATGAAGGGCTTCACCGACACGATCAAGGAGATCGCGCCGGAAATGAACGTGATTGAGTACGCGACCGCTTTCACCCGTGAAGACGGCCTGAAGGATTTCACCGATATCCTCGCGGCGAACAAGCAGATCGACGCGGTTTACAGCCTGGATGACGAAACCTCCATCGGCGTGCTTCAGGCGATCGAAGACGCCGGCCGCACCGATATCAAGGTCATCACCGGCGGCGGCGGATGCCAGGAATACTTCAAGATCATCAAGGAGCACGAAGACATCAACATCTGCTCCGCGCTGTACAGCCCGCTGATGGTGCGCGAGGCGGTGGATATGGCGGTTTCCGTGCTGAAGGGCGAAAAGGTTGATCCGGTTCTGGTTATCCCGACGACGATCGTGGATCGCAGCAACGTGGACGAATACATCGATCCGAACAACACCGTGTATTGATGGAATTTCTTCGCCGTGACCGCCCTGCGGCGGCAGCGGGGAACGGGGCTATGGCGTGAGCCATAGCCCATTTTCATATCCAAAAGCGGGGGGACAACCATGAAACTGAAAATGGACGGAATCTGCAAATCGTTCGGTTCCAACGAAGTGCTCAAATCCGTGGGCTTTCAGCTGAGCGAGGGCGAAATCTGCGCGCTGCTTGGCGAAAACGGCGCGGGAAAATCGACGCTGATGAATATTCTGGGCGGCGTTTTGCAGCCGGACTCGGGCGAGATTCTGCTGGATGGGCAGAAAAGGAAATTCGATTCGCCGGCGCAGTCGCTGGATGCGGGCATCGCGTTTATCCATCAGGAGCTGAACCTCATCAATGATCTGCCGATTTACGAAAACATGTTTATCGGGCGTGAACTGAAAAAGAAGAACGGTCTTCTGGATCACAAACGGATGATCGAGGAGACGCGCCGCGTTTTTGAACGCATGGGGCTGACGCTCGATCCCAAAGAGATGGTGCGCAATCTGGATGCGTCGTACAAGCAGATTGTGGAAATCAGCCGCGCGCTGCTGATGAACGCGAAGATGATCATCATGGACGAGCCGACGACGTCGCTGACCGATCCGGAAATCGAAAAGGTGTTCGCCATCCTGCGTCAGCTGCGGGAACAGAAGGTGGGCATCGTCTTTATCTCGCATAAGCTGCGGGAGGTTATGGAAATCTGCGACAGCTACACGGTTCTGCGCGACGGCGTGATGGTTGCCAGCGGAAGCGTGAAGGATGTGACCACGTCCGATTTGGCGCGCTTCATGGTCGGCCATGACGTTCGCACGGAAAAGCTCGGCACCGGCGCGCAGCGGGGCGAGGAGCGGCTGAGCCTGCACGGCGTGACGCAGGAGCCGTATTTCCGGAATGTGGATCTGACGGCGTATGCGGGCGAGGTTTTGGGCGTTACGGGTCTGCTCGGAGACGGCAGAAGCGAGCTGTTTTCCGCGGTTTTCGGCGCGGAAACCATCAGCGCGGGAGAAATCAGGCTCTGCGGAAACCCCGTGCGCATCACGTCCACCTGGCAGGCCAAGCAGCTTGGCCTCGCGTATGTGCCGCGCAACCGCAAGGAGAACGGCATCATCAAGGATATGTCGATCCTTGAAAACGGAACGATCGTTTCATGGCGCGAGCTGATGCGCCATGGCCTGCTCGACCACGCGCGGCAGCGGGCGCAGTTTGAGCGGGAGAAAGCGGCGCTGCACATCAAGATGGGCAAAGAGAGCGACTCGATCACCAGCCTGTCCGGCGGCAACCAGCAGAAGGTCGTGCTGGCCAAATGGCTGAGCTGCAAGCCGAAGGTGCTCATTTTGGATAACCCGACGCAGGGCGTTGACGTGGGCGCGAAGGAAGAAATCTACGACATCATTCTCAAGCTGGCGAAGGAGGGGGTCGCGGTGATCGTGCTTTCCTCCGAAGCGCAGGAAGTGATCCGCGTCTGCGACCGCGCGCTGGTGATGTATCACGGCGCAATCGTCGGCGAAGTGCGCGGAGAAACGATGACGGAGCATGAAATCATGCGGCTGGCAACCGGCGGCTGATGCGGATAAAGGAGAAAAAACGACTATGGAAAAGACCAACAAAAAAGGTTTTCTGGCGTGGTTCACCGATAACTGGAAGCGGAAACCGCTGTTTTCTACGGGAATCGCGCTTCTGGTGATGGTGATTTTGCAAATTCTCGCGCTGGGGTTCGATTATGCGTCCTTCGGCGAGTGGTTTGCGGCGTTTTCCCGAAACTGGATCAACATCCTGCGCAACAACGCGGGCGTGGGCATCATCGCGCTGGGCATGACGTTCGTCATCATTTCGGGCGGCATTGATCTGGCGGTCGGCTCGACGATGGTGGCGATCGGCGCGGTCGTCATGTCGCTGATTGACGGCGGCCCCGCCGGTCTGCTGGCCGGTCTGGGTATCACCGGTATTCCGGCGTATATCATCGCCATCGCCATCGGTATTCTGCTCGGCGTGCTGCTGGGCGAATGCACGGGCGTTCTGGTTGCGCATTTCGGCATGCCGCCGTTCATCGCGACGCTCGGCATGATGAAGATCTGCCGCAGCGTGACGCAGCAGTGCATGCAGAAAGCGTCGCCCACCGTGCCCAAGGCGTTTTTGAAGATTGCCAACGCGCGCATCGGCGGCGAGATCATCCTGCCGATCCTGTACTGGCTCGCGCTGGCGGTGATCCTGCACGTGGTCAGCAAGCATACGGCGTTTGGCCGTCAGGTATTCGCCATCGGCTCGAACGAACGCACCAGCAAACTCAGCGGCGTGAACGTGCGCGCGGTCAAGCGCCGCGTCTACGCGCTGATGGGCGCGCTGGTCGCGGTGACGGCGGTCATTCAGATTGCCCGTATCGGCAGCATGGACTACGCCAACGCGGGCAGCGGATACGAAATGGACGCGATTGCGGCGGTCATCATCGGCGGCACGAGCATGAGCGGCGGACGCGGCTCGGTGATCGGTTCCGTGCTGGGTATGCTGATTCTGGCCGTGATGAACAACCTGCTGAACCTCATCGGCGTGCCTCCGTTCCTGCGCGAGGCGTTCAAGGGCATCATCGTCATTGGCGCCGTGCTGCTGCAAAAGAAGGAAAAGGCGAGCTAAGGGAGGAAAAAGACATGTTTCATATCGGTATCATTGGCTGCGGCAAAATTGCGCAGGTTCGTCACATTCCCGAATATGCCGACAACCCCGACGCGCAGCTCACCGCGTTTTATGATTTGAATGCGGCGCGCGCGCAGGAGCTGGCGGAGCGTTACGGCGGAAAGGCCTACGACAGTGTGGAAGCCCTGCTGGCCGACCCGAACGTGGACGCGGTGAGCGTCTGCTCGGCGAACGCCAGCCACGCGCAGATTGCGGTTGCGGCGCTGGAGGCGGGCAAGCATGTGCTGTGCGAAAAGCCGATGGCGACGACGCTGGCGGATTGCGAGCGCATGGTCGAGGCGGCGAAGAAGAGCGGCAAAAAGCTGATGATCGACCAGAATCAGCGCCTGGCCGGCGCGCACGTCAAGGCGCGCGAATTGATCGAGCAGGGCGAAATCGGCAGCGTCATCACGTTTGCGACGGCCTTCCGCCACGGCGGCCCCGAAACGTGGAGCATTGATCCGGGTCAGAGCACGTGGTTCTTTGACAAGAAGCGTGCCGCGATGGGCGCGATGGCGGATCTGGGCGTGCATAAAACGGATCTCATCCAGTATTTGATCGGGCAGACGGTTGAAGAGGTGGAAGCGCAGCTCTGCACGCTCGATAAGAAATTTTCCGACGGCAGCCCCATCACGGTGGACGACAACGCCTTCTGCATCTATCGCATGGACGGCGGCGCGGTCGGCACGATGACCGCTTCGTGGACGAATTACGGCCCGGAGGATAATTCCACGGTCATCAACGGCACGAAGGGCGTGCTGCGCATCTATGACGATCCGGCACACACGCTCATTTTGGAAAAGAAGGACGGCGCTCGCGTCTGCTACGATGTGGACGCCATCCAGACCAACGACAACCAGACCAAATCCGGCGTGATCGACCTGTTTGTGGAAAGCCTGAAGAATCCCGCCGTGCAGGGCATCGACGCGCAGAGCGTATTGACGGCGATGCGCGCGGTTTTCGCGGCGATTGAATCCTCCGAAACGGGGCGCAGGGTGAAAACGAGCGAAATTTGATCGAGGAGGGACGCGGCATGAAGCGCATCATCGCTGTGAATTCCAACTGCTACCATGGCTACACCATCGAGGAGGCGGTCGCGGGCATTCGCAAGGCGGGCTTCCGCTATATCGAGCTGACGGCGACGAAGGGCTGGACGGAGCATGTTTTTCCGGATATGCCCTTTGAACGGCTGCTCGCCATTCAGGATCTGCTTCGCCAAAACGAGTTGATTCCGTTCGCCATGAGCGGCCACTGCAATTTGATGGACCCGGAACGCATCCCCGATTTTGAGAAGAACATTCGGCTGGCGGCGTTTTTCGGGTGTCAGTATATCGTTTCCTCCGTCGGGGAGGCGCATCTGGCCAACAAGGCCGTGGCGGACGACGACGAGGTGGCTCGCCGCGTCGCGTCGCTGATTCCGATGCTGGAGGAAAACAACCTGATTCTCGTGCTGGAAACGCACGGCAAGGAACATGGCACGGGAGAAAAGCTGGCGCGCATTGTCCGCAAAATCGGAAGCGCCCGCGTGAAGCTGAACTACGATACGGCAAACGTGATTTTTTACGGCGGCGTGAACCCCGTGCAGGATTTGAAAACCTGCCTGGCGGAAACGGCGTATATCCACATCAAGGATAAGGGCGGCCGGGACGACGTGTGGGATTTCCCGGCGCTGGGCAAGGGGCATATTGATTTCCCGGCGATTTTTGAGGAATTGAAGGCGGCCGGAAACGACAGCCCGCTGAGCATCGAAATCGAGTTTACGCCGGAAGGCGCGGGCAGTCTGGCCGCGGTCGATCAGGCTGTGGCGGACAGCGCGGCGTATTTGACGGCGAACGGATTTGAACTGTAAAGGAGATACAAGGTGAGAATTGCGTTGGTTGGCGCAGGCGGAATGGGAACGTGCCACTATATGAACTACCGGCACATCGAAGGGGCGCAGGTCGTCGCGCTTGTCGGCCGGGGCGAGAGAGACCGCGCGCACGCGGAGCAGTGGGGCTTGCCGCTGTATACATGCGTGGACGAGGCGAATCGCCGGGAACAGATCGATCTGTTTGACGTGTGCGTGCCGACCTACCTGCACAAGGCGATTGTGCTGGAGGCGCTGGCCTGCAAAAAGCCGGTGATCTGCGAAAAGCCGATTGCGCTGCACGTGAAGGATGCGCAGGAGATGTTTGACGCCGCGCAGGCGAACGGCGTGCAGCTCTATGTGGCGCAGGTTTTGCAGTTTACGCGCGAGGTGGAGCAGCTCCACCGCATCGTGGACGAGAGGCTTTACGGACAGCCGCTGGACGCCTGCTTTGAGCGGCTGTCCCAGCGGCCGGCATGGAGCGAGGGAAATTGGCTGTTCGACCGGGACAAGAGCGGCCTTTTGCCGTTCGATCTGCACGTGCATGATCTGGATGTGATTGTCAGCGTATTCGGGAAACCGGACAGCGTGGATTACACGGCCTGCCGCCGAAAGGACAGCGAGATCTGCGATCAGTATCGGATGCGCTACGGGTATCAAAACGGCATGACGGTCAGCGCGGAGGCGGCATGGTTCAACGCCTGCATACCGTTTACCGCCAGATGGCGCGTGTATTTTGAACACGGCATGGTCGTCTGCGACGACAAGGGGCTGACCGGCTACGGCGCGGATGGGCAGGTGACCCGATTCGACGTGGAAGACGAGATCAAGGTACCCTGCGGAATCAATCTGCCGCCGAGCGGATGGTTTTTGCGCGAGTTGACGCATTTCGTTCAATGCGCCGAGCGGAATGTGCCGAGCGAACGGGTGCGGCGCGAGCAGGTGCTCGACGTGTTGGGCGTACTGGAAACGCTTTCGTTTTAACGCGGGGAAGCGAATGCATTGCAAAGGGCTGCCGCAGAAGGCCATATCGGTCTTCATGCGGCAGCCCTTTATGATGATGCGCGTTTATCCGGCGAGTCGTTACGGCTCGATGATGTTAAAGGGGTTGGTTCCTGTAATCTGGAACTGGTTCATGTTCTCCATCATCCGCGTCAGCAGCTCAGCGCGGCCCTCGATTTGAACGGCCTTGGCGACGGTTTCCTGATTGTTGGTCAGAATCGCGAAGAGCGCGTTCTTCGGGCAGGTGATGGACACATCCGCGCTGTCGGACAGCGTGTTCTTGTAGACCAGCAGCACGCCGTTCTTCACGCGGAGCATGTGCCGCTCGCCTACGTCGGGCAGCGTCACATTCACGGTGAAATCCTCGTCCGCCAGCGCCTGCTTATCCATGACGATGGCCATATAATCAAACAGCATCGGCGCGGACAACGCTTTGACCATTTCGTCGGTGTTCTTCGCGGCGGCCGTGAGATTCGCGTTGCCATGGCGTAGCTCCTGCGCGGCGGTCAGGTATTCGTTGCGCCACGGGCCGGATTCAGCCTGATACCCAAGCTGCTCCATCGCGTCGGCGCACAGCAGGCGCGCGTCGGTGTTCGTCGGATCGGCAAACACGATGGCGTTCGTGATCTCGGCGACCCACTGATAGCCTGATGTATTCGAGAAAACTTCTTGAGGTCGGGGTTGGCATCTGGTTTGATACGGATGGCATCCTCAATCTGGACAAGGACGGCGAGCTTCGTCTGTCGATCTTCTCGGCACTGGCGCAGGATGAATCCGCAAAAAAATCGGAAGCCGTTCGCTTTGGTCAGCAGGAAGCAATCAAACGCGGTACGGTATTTGGGTTTGACAACATGTTTGGTTTTCGAAAAAGAGACGGAAAGCTGGAGATTGACGAAAGCGAAGCCCCGGCCATTCGAAAGCTGTTTGAGCTGTATGCCACGGATCAATACAGCATGAAGCAGATTGAGAAAATCCTATATAACGATGGGTTTCGCAACCATAATGGCAATAAACTGTCCCACGCGACGATGACACATATCATCAGAAATCCGAAATACAAAGGATATTTCTGTGGCAATAAAGTTGGAACGGAGGACATGTTTACCAGGAAAATGGTCTTCAAACCTGAATCGGAGTGGGTGATGTTTAAGGATGAGCGCATTGTTCCTGCGATTTGACATAGAACAAGAGCCATCCCCGCAAAATAGGGATGGCGCTTGGCATGCGTAGTCTGAACGAAGCGCTTACGCCTTTCCGCTCATGGAGCGTTCGGCCTGCTCGATGAGGCGCTTCGTCATATAGCCGCCGATGTAGCCCGCCTGACGGGACGGCAGATCGCCATTATAGCCCTGCTTGAGGTTGATGCCCAGCTCGCTGGCGATTTCGTATTTCATCTGGTTCAGCGCGCCCTTGGCCTCCGGCACGACGGTGCGGCCGCTGCGGGAGCTGGAGGAAGACTGCTGCGCGTTCTGCTGATTCTGCGGATTATTCTGATTCTGATACATGGAAATCAAGTCTCCTTTCAATCGTCAAAAGGGGGCCGCGCGCCGGATGCGGGCGCGCAGCCGGAGGAGTTACCAGCTCTGGCCGGCCATCTGGTGTTCGGCCTGCTCGATGAGGCGCTTCACCATGTAGCCTCCGACGTAACCGGCCTCGCGGGAGGTCAGATCGCCGTTATAGCCCTGCTTGAGGTTTACGCCGACCTCGGCAGCTGCCTCCATTTTGAAGCGATCCATTGCCGCGCGTGCTTCCGGTACCATGCCCTGATTAGAACCATTTTTCGTGTTAGTCATGTTTGTTCGCTCCTTTTCGATTCGGTTTGGTGTGTTGGGTTTTGCTGATAGTAGGTTGCGCACCAAAGGTCGAAATATGAGATGCAAATGCTGTGACGGAAGCCAGAAAATATGATAAGCAAACGCGTTTTGCCAGCGCAGGAAAACAAGCGTTGAAAATTTGCTTTTGGACAGCGCATAAAACCTGCTCTGCTCATATAATAAAGGAAAGCACAGACAGATACAGCCTTATTGGTTACGGTATATACTGCAGATGGGTTAGCTTATTCTAACTTATCGTTTCCGCCCGTCACCCAACCGTCCGGATGTGTTTTTCACTAAATTGTAAGCAAACATGTCTTGCAAGGATTTGTGCAATATGCTAATATGATGGTGATATATGTCCGATGCACAAATGTACAATATGCGGACACGGGAACGAATTCCGAGAAAGTCTGACAGCGATCGGAAGCGGCAGTGGA